>ENA-UEYL01003436-UEYL01003436.1-human-gut-metagenome-genome-assembly--contig:-NODE-3436-length-10431-cov-2.838034_pt1 | contig 10431 bp, 1 predicted proteins | sample MGYA00242941_ERZ507946 | MGnify/ENA primary metagenome ERZ507946 (study PRJEB26167, sample SAMN06115482) | human gut metagenome | host: Homo sapiens | place: China:Guizhou | collected 2015-03-11...
GATACTGATCCCACAATCCGGACAGGAAAAGCTCTGACTGAAATTCAACATCTCCCCGCCACTCACATCTACACTGAGCAAACCTTCCGATAAATGCAGAACACTTTCCACAGAATCTGTTAACCTCTTCTCAATCCCCTGTTTTACGATCAATCGGTCAACAATAATCTCAATATTATGTTTCAAGTTCTTGTCAAGAATAATCTCTTCCGTCAATTCGTACATATTTCCGTCTACACGTACACGCACATATCCGCTTTTCTTTGCTTTTTCCAATAATTTTTCAGCTTCTTCAGTAGGTCTTTTTTTCTTGGTAAGATCTTCTATGTAAGCTTCATAGTTTTTAATAGCTTCATCAAAACGATACAGGTCATTGTAGTTCTCAGCCAGATAAAGCTGTCCGGTAGGAATGCGTTTTTTTACTGCCAGTTCCAGATATTTCAACGCCTTGTCCGGCTCTCCGGTTTTCAGACAACAGACGCCGTACCACAGGTTATAATTTCCATTGGCGGGTTGGGATTTGACGTATTTTTCAAAGACAGGTTTGGCTTTATCGTATTGTCCTTTATTAAACATAGTCTTTGCCTGCTCCAGTGTTTGTGCAGATACACTTGTAAGGATCAGGCAGAAAAGAAAGAATAAAATATGCTTTTTCTTCATATAGGGTCTTGGCTTGTTATTCAGAAGTTCAAAAATACAAATTAATCGCGAATATTCCTTTTTTAAGTTATTCTATTATGTTAATTCTTCTTTAAATCATTCTTTTCACTTACTTTTGCAGCCAATTTTTGAAGATATGACAAAGTTTACAGAAGAAGAGCAAATCTTGCGTCGCATTGAGCGCCGGTTTAATAAAGGTGTAGTGCAATATAACCTGATAGAGGAGGGCGATAAAATTCTTATCGGTCTGTCGGGAGGAAAAGATTCGCTGGCCTTGATCGAACTGTTGGGAAGGCGGGCGCGTATCTTCAAACCCCGCTTTTCGGTGGTAGCGGTGCTGAAGTTGCCGACGTTTTATTATGGACGGGAGAAGGTATTGTGTCGGGACAAGGCACTCCGAATATAAAGGTAAAGGTAGGCGATGCTTTGCATTTTACCTTACGGGCCTCAAAAAATGAAGGTTGCTGGTCGGAAGATACGATTACCATTCCGGTTGTGAAACCTCAGGTTAAAATTTATCCGCCACTGACTTACCTGGAAAAAGGAAAAGAACTTACTTTCCGGGCGGAGACAGCCGTTTCGACTTTTGAGTGGGGAAAAAACGGTGTCGCCGATGCGCAGACAGGAAAAGAAGTGAATATGACCTTCGATTCCACCGGTTATGTAACGGTTATCGCCAGTGAGAAAGGATGTATGGGCCGGGATACGGCACGGGTGTTTGTGAAATTCGCTCCGACATTTAACGGAGGAGAGAACGACGGGTTTACACTTTCCCGGGTAAAACCGAAAATCCCCGGAGAATTGCAGTTGATCAATGCCTGTCCGGATTCTTTGTTGACTTTCCGTATCCTTTATCCGGAAGTGGAGAATTTCAGTTATATATGGTGGAAGTTCGTACCGGGAGGTGATCCGCAATTGATATATGAAGGAGCCGAATATACGTTTAATGTGAAACGGGACGACGGCGGCCGTTATTTCTGTACGGCTTCCGGGCTGGACGGGACTGCCGACGGAACGGGAGTGCTGTATTCCGATACCTTACTGTTGCAGGTGGGGATCGGTCCGATAGCGCAGATTACGCCGACTCAAACAGTCGTTTGTATTGACGGGGAAGTTTCGTTGGATGCCAGCGCTTCGGCTGACGGAGCCGGTGGAGCTGTTACTTACCATTGGACCGGAGAGGGCATTACAGCAGAGAATGCAACGGATGCGATTGTTACCGTTTCGCCTCAGGCCGATGCCGTATATACGGTACGGGTCAGCAATGAAGGTTGTTCGGATACGGCTTCGGTAGCGATACAGGTAAATTCCCCCGTAATCGGATTGCCCGACCGTGTGCAATTACCGGCGCCCAATGCTTCTTATAAGGTCAATGCCGATATCCCGCAGGGAACTACGGTAGAATGGAGTTTCCGGGAAACAGCCACGAACGCTCTGATTCCCGGTAGCGGCGACCGGATCAGTGTGGCCCGGGACGGTTGGGCGATTGCCCGGGCGACGGATGGAAACGGATGTACCGTTTATGATTCCTGTTATATCCGGGTACGTCAGTTGGAACCCTATTACGGAGGGGAGGATGACGGTTTTAGCGTATTGGAAGTATCCACCAACGTGTGGCTTGAGCCGACCATAGATACCCTGCATTTATGTCTTAACAACCGCCTGTCTTTGAAGGCGGGTATCAGCGGTTTGGGACGTTATACTTATAGCTGGCACCGGGTGGAAGACGATACGGAAGGACATGTCGGTCCGGAATTGGGTACGGCAGCGGAACTCGATATCGACTATATGGGATTTGATCAGGCCGGAAAATATTACTGTATTATTTCGGACCTGGAAGATTTGAAAGACAGTAAACCGAAAATGTATTATACGGATTCCATCCAGGTGCTTATTAAGAACGGTCCGGTGGCTAAGATTGAGCAGAAAGACGGTTCGACCGATTGGAATACGTGTTTGGGAAGCGAGACGGTATTGTTCGGAGGTTTGGAAAATGAAGGGGAGTTTTCCGGGGTGACCTACACCTGGTCGGGGGATAATTTCGAATTGATGAGCGAGGAGGTGATCAAAGCCCGGCCGTTGAGGGACGGTGTTTATTTACTGACGGTGAAGGATGGAGAAGACGGCTGTCAGGACACCGTGCATGTTAAATTCAATATATCCTCTCCGAAAGTGCGGATTCCCGCGACTTATCAGTTGGCGGCATCGGGAAATATAACGATTCAGGCAGAAGCCAACGGGACGGGGAATTTTACCTGGCATAAGCGGGTGTATCCGAGTACTTCCCTGACATCGGACAATCCTGCCGTTATCAACGTAACGGAAGACACCCGTATTATCGTATGCTTCCAACAGGGAAGTTGCTATGGATTCGATACGACCGAAGTGTTTGTCAAGTATCCGCAGACTTTCGGCGGTGGTGAGGACGATGGTTTTGTCGCTTCGGATCTGGAATTGAAAGTAGGGTTGCTGAAAAATAAACTGGATGTGTGCCGGGGTTGGGATATTGTTATTCCGCTGTATACGGCTGAGTTGGGACGGGTGTTGAATTACAAATGGTATAAGGTCGGCGATGAAAGCCGGACCGTATTGAGTGAAGAGTCTACTTTGGTGTTGCGGGCAAATAGTATGGACGATGCCGGCGAGTATTATTGTATTGTAGCCGATCCTTCGATCAAGGATAATTTTAAAAAGACGGTCAGTACGGATACGGCTACCGTCACCATGATCAACGGTCCGTTGGCTGAAATCTCCGTACCCAATGCCAACCGGTTGAAAGATATTTTCTGCCGGGGCAGTGAGGAGACGATCAGTGCGCTGGCTACGGAAAATAAGAAGGTAAACGGTTCGGATGTTTATGCTTACGAATGGTTTGGGGAAGGCATTACATTTACAGCCCGTGATTATGAGATTACGGCAAAGATGGGAAATTCAGGGCGTTACATTGTCAAAGCTTCGCTCGGAGAATGTTATACCTACGATACGGTAGATATGCAGATATACGAGCCGGATATTTACGTGCAGCCGGTGGTTTTCTTACCGAAACCGGAGAATGTGGCGATCGGCGTGGATAATCCGGACGGGGATGAGATTATGTGGCGTTTTTATTATAATAATGCCCCTGATTATATGGTAGAAATGCAGCCGGGTGATACGTTGAAGTACAGAGTGATTGACGATGGCTTTGCAATTGTGGAGCGTTACGACAGCCGTTGTATCGGATACGATACCTGCCGCTTTTTTGTGAAGACGACGGGAACCTTCTCCGGAGGAGAGGACGACGGTTTTGTGACGGGAGGTTCCGGTGCCTATTGTAAACCGATTGTATTGACGGATGAAGTGTGTGAGGGCAATGTGGCAACGTTGTACGTACCGATGGTCGGAGATGATTTTTACCGCTATAAATGGGTAAAGGTCGGTGAAGAGAGCCGGGAATTCCCTTCTTCTCCGTTGTGTAAGTTCGAATCGGTAACGAAGAAAGACGAGGGTTATTATTATTGTATCATTACGGATGTCAATAATGATAAGACACTGACGACCGAGCGGGCCTATATGAAGGTGAAGGAATTGCCCAAATCTTCGATTAAGGTGGACGAGACCTCTGTTTGCTACGGAGAAGATATACGCCTGGAAGCGGACAATTCCCAATTGAAACCGGATATTACCTATAGTTATTTGTGGGGTGGGAAAGGACTGAAAAATTATGTAAGTCCGGTAACCGAGGCCCGGATTGAGGAAGACGGTGTGTATCGGTTGGTGGTATCCGACGGGGATTGTTATGTTACCGATTCGGTATCCGTGTCTGTTGTAAAGACACGCCTGGAAGTGGAGACAATCCACCACCTGAAAAAAGGAGAGGGGTTGACGATGACGGCGAAAGTGAACGGTTCGGCGACGGAGCCGGTGACCTGGCTGGTGGGCAGTAATTATTACCGCAATATCAATCCGTTGGAGTTGGCAGCTTCTTCTTTGACCAAATCGATGGCTTATACGGTCAGTACAACCGGTAAATGTACGGTAGAGCTGAACGGAATGATCTATGTGCGTGAGAATACGGCTTATGCCGGTGGTAATGACGACGGGTATGTGTTGCCGAACAACCTGCCGCAGATTCTCGATCAGTGTGATGTATTGCTGGGATGTAATGTCGATACGGCAGTATTGTGGGTGTCTGTGCTGGAATCGGAAAATCTGATTTACAGTTGGGAAAAATATTTTGAAACGGGAGGATGGAAGACTTTCCAGCCGGTTGTCGGAGATACCCATGTTTCCGGACAGGATTCGGCCCGCTTGATTTTTAAATCGATATTGACTGATGACGGTGGCCGTTATCGCTGCAAGATACGTAACAATTACGGGTATACGTACAGCCGGGAAATCCGTCTTGTCAAAGGAGGAACACCGGATTTGTCGGCTTATCCGATTGTCGGTACTCCGGTTTGTGAGAAGACGGAATTTACTTTTATTACGAATGCGGATATTCCGCACGGCGGAACTGCACAAGGAACGAATCTGCATTGGAAATGGTATTATTCGAAAGACGGTATCAATTTCTCGCAACGCAAGCCGGAGGTAGATTACGATAATTCTTCCTTTACGGTGAAGCCGTGCAAGGAGTCGGATGAAGGTTATTATATGGTGCAGGCGGAAAATTTCTGTGGTTCGGCTTACGATACTACTTTCCAGGAAATCTGGGAGGCTCCGCGTTTTGTACAGCAGCCGTCGGATATTTATGTGTGCGACCGGGGAAGTGTCGAAGTGGTGACGGAAGTAGAAGGCGGTGGTACCTATAAATATTCGCTCTGGCAGGTAAATGTCGATAATAAAGGAAATTATGTGAGCGATAAACGGCGTATGATGCGTGAGCAGACCTCTCCGAGCTATACCTTTAATATGGTGGAAGCATTCGATGACGGGTATTACCAGTGGAGGGTATCCAATCAGTGTGATTCTGCCCGGAGCAAGCTTTTCCGCTTGACGGTAGAGCAACCCATTGTGGCTGATTTCGAGTTAGTGGATACGACCGTATGTGCCGGTGTGGGTAATTCGTTGCTGATGGTGGCACAGGGGAATGTAACGAATCCGACTCCGACCTTGCAATATTATTGGGAAAAAGACGGTGTACGTTTGTCCGGAAGCAGTAGCAGTTACCGGATTACCAATCTGGAAGAGGCGGATGCCGGAGTTTATATTTGCTGGGCTAAACATTCCTGTCCGGAAAAGCAGATCAAGCAATATACGGTACGTACGAAATCCCGTCCGAAAATTACGATGCCTGTCGAGTTGAATGACGGCGGTAATTATTGTGAGGGAGCTACCGTAGAGATGAAGATCGATTATACGTCGGATGCCGGAGAAGTGAAGTGTTTCTGGGTGCGTGAAAATACTCAATTGGCAGACGACGGGCATTTCAGCGGAACACATACCTGGCATATGACCATTAATAATGCGGTATATGCCGACCGGGGGACCTATTACGTGAAATTACAGAACGATTGCCCGGGTGTGACTTCCAGTAATCAGGTGTATCTGAATATAAAAGAGAAGGCTCGTTTTACCCGTGATCTTTCGGATCAGGCAGCGAAGCTTTGTGTCGGCAGTACCCTGACTCTTTCGGTCAGTACGAGTGGGGTAGCTCCGATTACCTATACATGGATGAAAAACGGGGAGCCGATCAGCGGAGCGAGGTCTTCTTCCCTGAAACTGTCTAATGTGACACATGATGCAACAGGAGAGTATGCTTGTTATATACAGAATGAATGCAGCGGTGTGGAGGGTGCTACAACCAAGACGACGGTAGAAGTGATTACGCCCGTTGCATATGAAATTCAGGGCGGCGGCGGTTATTGTGCCGAAGATTTCCGGGAAATCAGACTCAGCGGGTTTGAGACGGGAGTAACTTATACGTTGAAGCGCAGGAATAAGCTGGATGAAACGTCATATACGACCCTGAGAACAATCGACGGGGATACGGTAAGCACGCCTTATCTGACTTTCGGCAGATGGGGAACAGGGTATTACCATGTGGAAGCTTCTGCCAGAAAAGGGACGACGACCTGTACCGCTACGATGCAGGGAGAGATATACATTTATCAGAAGCCGACACCGCAGCAATTCGATTTCTTTGTTTCAGACCCGATGTGTACCGGAGAAAAGTACGGTTCGTTGAAACTGGCGCAGACGGAAACACAGGATGTGGAATACGAGTTGCAGGTTTACCGGAAACTGGCGATGTTGGAAGGCTGGGTGACCTTCCGGGCTCCGCTGCCGGGAACGGGAGCTCCGTTGGTATGGGAGAATATTGCTCCGGATGCTTATCGGTTGATTGCCAGAAATAAAGTATCGGGTTGTGAGGTGCAAATCGGAGAAAACGATACGATAGCTGAGCGTCCTTATCCGGTGGCTTACGATTTGTTTGCCGTAGGCGGCGATACGACGGCCTGTTACGGTATGGAGAGTGATGTGGTGTTGCAATTGGCCAATAGTCAGAAAACCTGTCAATATACTTTGTATAAAGACGGGGAAACAACCGGCAGAACCGAGTCCGGAAACTTGATTCTTTGGGATAAAGTGAAAGGCGGTGTCTATACCGTACATGCCGTTACGAATTACGGTTGTGAAAAAGATATGGGCCGGGTAGAGGTAGTCGACTTGCCTCAATTGGATCTCTGGCTGTTGAGCGGCGACCGGGTGTTCTGTCAGGAAGAAACCGGGGAGCGGCATTATGTTGTTCAGGAAGGCTCTACGCCGGGAACCGAATACAGGCTTTATGTGGCTTCTTCAAGTGTAGCGCTGGATACGATGTTCGGAGACGGTAAGTATCTGAATTGGCCGGTGACCCTGACAAAAGACGAGACGTATTATGTTGTTGCCCGGGATACGCACGATATGTGTATACAAAATATGGGGAATGAGGTTAAAATAGACGCCAATAAATTAAAAATCAGCGTTATACCGGATACCTTGATCATTGTCAATACGAAGGCTCATTTGTGGGTAAATATAGAGAATGCCATGGGAACACCGGAAGTTGTCTGGGCTCCTGCCGGTAAATATACGCCGATTGAAGGCTCGTATGATGTGATGACGGAGATATTGACAAAGGGGGAATTGTATGCCGTTACCGTACAGGACGACTATTGCTCGGCCGAAGGGCTGGTGCAGGTAAATGTGGAAGGACAGGAATTGGCGGCAGAATTAAGGGCTTCGGATTGTTTTACCCCGATCGATACCTTGTATCTTTGCGAGGGGGACAATGTCAGTTTGTGTGCTTTTGTAACCGGCGGCGGCGGAGATTACGTTTACTCGTGGACGGATGATTTTTATACGGACAGCATTCCTGTGGCTCATAAGAGTAAAATTACATATATCCGGAACGGTAATCAGGACGGCTTTGTCACTCTGAAGGTGCAATCTGTCTATAAAGACCATATACAGGAAGTGCTCGATACCGTGTGGATACGGGTACGTAAAAAACCGGATGTATTCCTGGAAAACGGTTCGTTAACCTGTGTTGTTCCGGGAGCGGATACGGCTGTCAGACTTTCGGGTACGGAAGCCGGTGTCGTATATGAATTGTTCTGGCGTCCCCAGGTAACGGTGGCTTATGCTTCCAGGGGGCAGGTGACGGGTGACGGCAACGCTGCTTCTTTCCCGGTTAATGCCTATGCAGATGCAGAACATGCCGGTTATTACCAGTTGAAGGCAACGAAGAATTATACGGAGGTCGAAGGAAATACACAGTGTGTATTTACTACTCCTGTATTCCAGATCAGACGGGCTCCGAAGCGTGATACCCTCAGGACCGGTGATTTTACGGAATATTGTGAGGGAGAGCGGAAGGATACGCTATATCTCGGTCATTCGGAAACCGATGTTACCTATCGTTTGCTGAGAGGCAGCAAGATTGCCGGACAAAATCCGGTGTTTGTGGAACAGAAGACCGGAACAGGAGATCGGTTGGAGTTCAGGGGAACATACGGCACAGGACATTATCAGGTTGTTGCTACATTGGATCGGTGTATCGATACGATGGCCCGGTTTGCGGATATCAATTCCAAGCCCCGCCCGGTTATTGATCCGTTGGTGGAAGGTATGCACGATCATTGTATCAGTGAGACCGCCATTCGTGTGAAGATCGTTAATCCGAAGTTTGGAGTGAGGTATTCGATTTACCAGCAAGATAATGTAAACGAGATCGTCGGAGAAGCCGGGGGCTCGGAAGATTTCCCCCTGATTTTGCCCGATCCGGTTACTGTCGGAAATTACTTCCTGGTGGCTTACGACCCGAGTGTGCAATGTAGCGATACCGTGCAGGGATTGACGGTTATTGCCGATCCCGGAAGCCTGACATTGCCGAAGACGGCTTTTAAATACTGTAACAATGAAGCCGGGGTTGACGGCGGGGAGATCATTGCAGTGGGGGCTGATCCGTTGGTTAAATATGAGTTGCGTGATGCCTTGGGGAATAAGATCGGCGATTTTATGCACCTGAAAGACGACACGATCTGTTATAATGGTGTGATTCAGGTGACCGGAACAAGCGGTAACGAGTTTGATATTTATGCCAATGCCGGAACCTGTTCGGCTGCCAAGGGGTATTTCAATGTGGGGATTTCCTATGCGCCTTCGGACATGACTTTGCTCGGCGATACACTCGGATGTATCGGAATGCCTCATTTGATGGGTCTGGCCACTTCAGCTACGGGCGTAACTTATTCCTTGTACAAGGATGATGATACGGAACCGTTGCAAACATTGGAGGGGGGCGGTAAGCTGACTTTCGGCTATTATCAGGACCTGGGTATTTATTCCATCCGGGCCCGGAATGCCGAAGGTTGCGAAAGTGTGATGAGCCATCGGTATCATATCCGGGAATTACCGACTTTCTATAAGATCTATACGGAAGGGAATGTCCTGAGTTATTGCGAAGGAGACGAAGGTGTACAATTCGGAATAACCGGAACACAGGAAGGCGTGATTTATTATCTGCAGACCTGGGATATCGTTAAAGAAAATTTCAAGGATGTGCAGGGTGTTCAGTTGTCCGGTATCGGTTCCGGTCCCATGTTGTTCGGAGGCCGCTATAAGAGCGGTACTTACCGGATACGGACGGACTATTGCAATCTGCCTATGCTGGATACGATCGAGATTACGGAGCGGCCGTTACCGGCGTTGGTAAATCTGGATTATGAAGGGAAGGCTTGTATCGACAGTCTGATGTCGATCGTGGTGAAACAACCGGAGAGCGGTTCCAGCTATATGCTGAAATACAACGGAGTGGATGCCGGGATGACGGTATTGCCCGGGGATGCGGAAGTGAAATGGGATATTGCACAAGTCGGCAGCGGAGTGTATACCGTATCGGCAGAGAGGGACGGATGTACGCGGGAATTGAAAGACAAGATCACGGCTGCAGCGGCTCCGTTGATCGGGGAGTTGCAGGGTATTGTTACCAATAAGTGCGAGGGAGATACGGCGATGTTGTATCTGGAGGAATGGGAAGGGAATGCCGTTTATGAGCTGTATACGCTGGATGGTAAGTCCGGATATAAAGGGACGGATATCGACGGTAAAATGGTATTTGCCGAGGTGCCTGCCGGATCGGATTATTATGTGTCTGCCAGACGGGAAAATTGTACCGTGGAACGAGGTGCTTTCGAATTCCCGGGTATTGCGTTGCCGGTATTGGCAGAGAATACGATGCAGGTAATCGATTGCCAGCCGGATCGGATTTCCTCGATTCAGTTGACCGGGTTAAAATCCGATTAT
>ENA-UEYL01003438-UEYL01003438.1-human-gut-metagenome-genome-assembly--contig:-NODE-3438-length-10430-cov-4.780354_pt1 | contig 10430 bp, 12 predicted proteins | sample MGYA00242941_ERZ507946 | MGnify/ENA primary metagenome ERZ507946 (study PRJEB26167, sample SAMN06115482) | human gut metagenome | host: Homo sapiens | place: China:Guizhou | collected 2015-03-11...
CCCCAGTTCGAAGCCCATCAGCAGAATCAGCACCGATACCGCCAGACCGGAGAGGTATTCAAAGCGTCCATGGCCGAAGGGATGGTGGACATCCGGCTTTTGGCCGGCCAGATGAAAGCCCAGCAGCGTCACGCAGGAACTGCCTGCATCGGAGAGGTTATTGAATGCGTCGGCGGTGATGGCGATGGAGCCGGAGAGGGTTCCGGCCAGAAATTTACCCAGGAAGAGCAGCACGTTCAGTCCGATGCCTACGGCGCCGCAGAGAATGCCGTAGGCTTTGCGCAAAGCTGCCTCATCTTCCTGGGGTTTGATCAACAGCCGCGCCAGCAGTGAAATCATATTGTTCCATTCCTTTCTGTGGGAAAACGAAATAAAAAGGTATTTCCCTCAGAGTATGCATGCCCGGCAAAAAGATGCCGGTTTTTATTTGCCGGGGATGACCAGTTTCATATGGCAGCACAGATCGTCCAGATCCCGGTCCGTAGCGGCGGGAATCCGCAGCCGGGCGCCGCAGTCCCGGCATACCAGATCCACTGCGGAGCGCCGGATCTCCATGCCGCAGCGAGTGCTGCCGCAGGCACAGGTGATACCGCCGGGCCTGGCGGCAATGTCCTTGAGCTCCGAGAGAATTTCATACATGATGACATTGTCCGCAAACGCTTCCGGTTCTTCCTGCTGCTGTTTTTCCTTTTCGGCGAGAATCACCAGCTCCCGCAGGTTCTTTTCCACAATGCCCTCGGGGCCGATAAAGCAGCAAAACTGCTTGGTTTGGGAACAAGCCAGGGCAGTGGCGCCAGGAGCATCCGCTCCGGCGGGCATATTGCCATATGGGTTTCGGAGCACAGGCCGCAGGGGACATACACCCGGTAATCCCGGCCGTCATACTCGGTACGCAGTACGCTGCCGCCGCATTCGCAGGCGATCTCCGCGTCGGAGGCCTCCAGGGCAAATATGGAACGGGTTCCCATTACCGGTTTGCCGCATTTGGGACACAGGTATCCGAAGGTCCGCATCTCCTCGCTCATGGTAAAGCACCTCATTTACAGTTGGATTCAATCTTTTTATTATATCATTTGCAGGCAGGATTGTCCAGCTAAAACCTGCTGCCCTCTTGCGTCTCATGCCGCAGTACGGTACAATAATATGGCAGATCAGAGAGGAGGGGCGGCATGAAGGTTACAGGACGTTTTGCGCCATCGCCCAGCGGACGGATTCATCTGGGTAACATTCTATGCTGTCTGTTGGCATGGCTGTCGGTCAGACAACAAGCGGGACGCATGGTTTTGCGGATCGAGGATCTGGACACGGCCCGCTGTCCCCAGCGGTATGCCCGGCAGATGATGGAGGACCTGCACTGGCTGGGGCTGGATTGGGATGAAGGGGCGGAAATTGGCGGCTCCAACGGTCCGTATTTTCAAAGTCAGCGGACAGATCGCTATCAGGCAGCGCTGGAGCGGCTGGAAGCACAAGGGCTGGTCTATCCCTGTTTCTGCACCCGGGCGGAGCTCCATGCCGCCAGTGCACCCCATCGGGAGGATGGACAGGTGATCTATCCGGGGACTTGCCGGAATCTGTCTGCTGCGCAGGTTGCGGAGCGGTCTTTGCGCCGGGCCCCGGCGCTCCGCCTGCGGGTGCCGGAGGAGGAAATTGGATTTACCGACGGGCATTTGGGGACGGTTCGGGAGAATCTGGCCCGTACGTGCGGGGATTTTCTTCTGCGCCGGTCGGATGGGATGTTTGCCTATCAGCTGGCGGTGGTGGTGGATGACGCCGCCATGGGAATCCGCGAGGTGGTCCGCGGAGCGGACCTTTTGGATTCCACACCCCGGCAGCTGTACCTTTACCGTCTGCTGGATCTGACGCCGCCGTCTTTTTGTCACGTGCCTCTGCTGCTGGCGCCGGATGGGCGGCGGCTTTCCAAGCGGGATGCGGATGCAGGACTGGAAGTGCTCCAGGGGCGGATGAGCGCACAGGCGGTATTGGGAAAGCTGGCGTATCTGGCGGGCTTCCACCCTTCGGCGGAGCCGGCCAGTGCCTGGGAGCTGCTGGCGGAATTTGACTGGGACAAGGTCCCCCGGACCGATATCCGCCTGCCGGAACATTTTTTTGAACGCTGAGATATATCAAAACAGGCCGTTCTCTCGGAGAAACGGCCTGTTTTTTTCTGTAAGACTAACAAAAATTCAGTTCTCAGGAATATTTGCCTCCGGGATGTCCACTTCGGGCATCAGTTCCCGGCTGACCACTGTGAGCATTTCCTCCAGCTTGGCACATTCCTCAGGGGAGAAACGATCGGCAATACGGTCCATGACCTGGACCATATAGCTGGTGGAGATATTGTAGTAGTCGATATACTTTTGGGTAACCTCCAGATGGTATTCCCGCCGGTCGTCGGGAGACTGGACTTTGCGGATATATCCCTTCTTGACCAGGCTGTTGACCTTGTAGGCGGCGTTGGGAGGGGAGATGCGCATGAAGGTGGCGAACTCGTTGACTGTGGGGCTGCCCAGAGCCTGGATTGTTTCCATGCAGAAGGTTTCCACAGTCGTCAAACTGGCCTCCCGATCCTGGAAGCGCCGAAAGATCTCCTGGTAGAAATGTAGCTTAAATTTGGTATACACGTTAAAAAATGCGTTTTTCAGCATTCGGTTCCCCCGCTTTCCGGCCATATTCCCAATGAGGTACAGCGCTCCTGGGAGAAACCGGCAGATTATTTTGTGCCGACAGCAAAGGTCAGCTCCGCGGTACAGGCCAGCTCGCCGTTGACAGTGGCGCGGCATTCACCCACACCCACCGGACCACGGCGCTTGGTCAGCACACATTCCATTTCCAGGACATCGCCGGGAACGACTTTATGCTTGAACCGTGCGTTTTTCACACCGCCGAAATACGCGATCTTACCCCGGTTTTCCGGCAGAGAGAGAATGGCGATGGCGCCCACCTGGGCCATGGCCTCCAGAATCAGCACGCCCGGCAGGACATGCTCCTGGGGAAAGTGGCCGCAGAAAACCGGTTCGCCGACGCTGACGCACTTGATGCCCTTGGCCCACTGGCCGGGCTCATAATCGGTGATCCGGTCCACCAGGGCGAAGGGGAACCGATGGGGCAGGATCTCAGCAATCTGATTGGAATTGAGTTCCATATTACGCCTCCCACTTCTTCATCAGCAGGCTGCCGTTGTGGCCGCCGAAGCCCAGAGAGTTGGACATGGCATAGTGCACGTCGGCATTGCGGCCCACACCCGGCACCACGTCCAGGTCGCAGGCCTCGTCTTTGACCTGGTAGTTGATGGTGGCGGGCAGGAAGCCGTCCCGCAGGGTCAGCGCGGTGAAGATAGCCTCCACAGCGCCGGCGGCACCCAGCATATGACCGGTCATGGATTTGGTGGAGCTCATGGCCAGCTCGTAGGCGTGAGCACCAAAGACCGTCTTGACGGCGGCGGTTTCACCGGCGTCATTGAGGTGGGTGGAGGTGCCGTGGGCGTTGATGTAGTCCACAGAATCGGGGTTGGTCTGGCCGTCGGAGAGGGCCAGGGCCATGGCCTTGGCACCGCCGCTGCCGTCGGGCAAGGGGGCAGTCATGTGGTAAGCGTCACAGGTAGCGCCGTAGCCGGTAATTTCGGCATAGATCTTGGCGCCCCGGGCCAGTGCATGCTCCAGCTCTTCCAGCAGCAGCACGCCGGCGCCTTCGCCCAGCACAAAACCGCTGCGCTCGGCGTCAAAGGGAATGGATGCCCGGTTGGGATCCGTGGCCTGGGACAGGGCCTTCATGGATGTGAAGCCGCCGATGGCCAGGGGGGTGACGCTGGCTTCCGTGCCGCCGCAGAGCATCACGTCGGCGTAGCCGTCACGGATATAGTGGAAGGCATCACCCACCGCATTGGTGCCGCCGGCACAGGCGGTAACGGGGCAGGTGCACATGCCTTTGAAGCCGTGGTCGATGGCGACCTGACCGGCAGCCATGTTGCAGATGCCCGTGGGGATATAGAACGGAGATACCCGGTCCCAACCCTTTTCCTTGCCTTTGTCGTGCTCCGCTTCGGTGATGGACAGCCCGCCGATGCCGCTGGAGATGATTACGCCGCAGCGGTCGGGGTCTGCGTTCTTGATGTCAAAGCCGGCGTCAGAAATGGCCTCCCGGGCGGCCACTACAGCAAACTGCGTGAACCGGCCCATACGCTTGGCCTCCTGACGGCCCAGCAGGGTTTCGGCTTCAAAGCCTTTCACTTCAGCCGCCAGCTTCACCTTCATTCCGGAAGGGTCGAACTGGGTGATAGGCGCCACGCCGCACACGCCGTTTTTCACGGCCTGCCAGCTCTCCAGCGCAGTAAGGCCAATGGGGGTGACGGCCCCCAGGCCGGTGATGACGACTCTGCGTCGATCCATAGTGGTAACCTCCTGTGAAATCAATCAGATAAGATGGCGGCGCAAGTCCCATAACTGGCTGCACACGCCGCCGTCCTGCGGCCCACAGCGGCCGCGCAGAATAAACAGATGAATGGGGGAAGCTGTGTGCGAAAGGGAGAATCTCCGCAGCTCCCGGTTACATGGCCATACCGCCGTCCACGCACAGTACCTGACCGGTGATGTAGCCGGACTCCTCGGCTGCCAGGAAGGCGATGGCACGGGCGACGTCCTCCGCCTGGCCCAGCCGTCCCATGGGGATGGAGGCCAGCGTGGCGGTCTTGGCGGCTTCCGGCATCGCGGCAGTCATGTCGGTTTCGATGAAGCCGGGGGCGATGGCGTTGACGGTTACGCCCCGGGAGGCCAGCTCCTTGGCCAGGGACTTGGTCATGCCGATGACACCGGCCTTGCTGGCGGCGTAGTTGACCTGTCCGGCATTGCCCCGGACACCCACCACGCTGCTCAGATTCACAATCCGGCCGTAACGCTGGCGCATCATCTGACGGGCCACGGCCTTCATGCACAAAAACGTGCCCTTGAGATTGGTGGCGGTCACGGCGTCAAAGTCCTCTTCCTTCATGGTCATCAGCAGACCATCCCGGGTGATGCCGGCGTTGTTGACCAGAATATCGATCTGGCCAAAAGCGGTGGTGGCGGTGTCCACCAGGGTTTTCACCTGGGCGCTGTCGGAGACGTCGCACTTCACCGTCAGCACGGAAGCACCCAGTGCTTCGCACTCAGAAGCAGTGGCACGGGCGGCTTCTTCATTGCCTGCATAGCAGAGCACCACATTGGCGCCGCCCCGGGCCAGCTCCAGGCACACGGCTCGGCCGATGCCCCGGCTGCCGCCGGTGACAATGGCGGTTTTTCCGGAAAAATTCATACCTGCTCCTCCTTTACCATCCGAACGAGTGCCTCCACATCGGCCACCGTTTCCACGGCGTAGACGGGTATATCGGGGACGGTTTTCTTCACAAAGCCGCTCAGCGCCTTGCCGGGGCCGATCTCCACCAGAGCGTCCAGACCCATGGCGGCCATCTTGCGGATGGAATCCTCCATAAATACGCTGCTTTGTACCTGGCGTACCAGCAGCTCGGGAATGGTCACATCGTCGCCCTTGACGTCGCCCAGGCAGTTGAAGATCACAGGGATCTGGGGCTGGGCAAAGGTGACGGAACGGAAATACTCCTCCAGAGCCGCGCCTGCGGGTGCCATCAGCGGCGTGTGGAACGGACCGCTGACCTTGAGGGGCAGGCACCGCTTGGCGCCCTTTTCCTTGGCCAGGGCGGCGGCTTTCTCCACGGCGGCCTTTTCACCGCCGATGACCAGCTGGCCGGGGCAGTTGTAGTTGGCAATCACCACGCAGCCCAGTGTACCGGCTTCCTCGCAGGCTTCCTGCAAAGGAGCCCGGTCCAGGCCCAGAACCGCGATCATGGCACTTTCCCGGCCTGCGGCGGCCTCTTCCATGGCCTTACCCCGGAAGGCCACCAGCTTGACAGCCTGAGCGGCATCAAAGACGCCGGCGGCATGCAGGGCGGAGTATTCGCCCAGGGACAGTCCTGCGGCCACGGCGGGCGTGATGCCCTGCTCCCGCAGCACGGCAGTCAGACCGGCAGCGAAGGCCACCATGCAGGGCTGGGTGTAGCGGGTCTGATTGATGACCCCCTGAGAATCGGTAAAGGAGACCTCCTTGAGGTCAAAGTCCACCTGGGCGCTGTCGATGACGGCGCGGAAGGCGGGATACGCTTCGTACAGGTCTGCTCCCATTCCAGGGTGCTGGCTGCCCTGTCCGGCATACAAGAAACCGAGCTTCATGGCGCGGTCCTCCATTCATTCATGATCTGGTCCATCTGCTCCTGGACCGTGGAGAGGGAGTTGATCTCCCCGGCGCCCGCGCCGCAGAAGAACAGCCCGTTTTCCCAATCGCCCCGGGCAGCGGCCATCAGGGCTTTGGAAATGCAGTAGGGGGCGGTTTTGGGGTCACAGGCGGAAAGACACCGGATGCACCGGTCCACCGGCGGCTGCGTTCCTGCCTCCACCCGCTGGATCAGGGGGCTGTGCAGCGCCCGGCCCGGCATGCCCACAGGACTTTGCACGATGGTGATGTCCTCGGGCTTGGCATGCAGCAGGGCCTGCTTGTAGCCCTCGTCAGCGTCACACTCCTGCGTGGCGATGAAACGGGTGGCAAACTGCGCGCCTGCGGCGCCGGCGTCGGTATAACGGCGCATCTCGGCACCGTTTTTGATTCCGCCGGCCACAAATACCGGGATATCCCGGCCGTATTTCTGCCGGAAGGGTTCCAGTGCGGTGAGCACTTCCTGCAAAAGCTCCAGCAGGGGGCGGGGATGTCCAGCCTGAGCCTGCTGGGCCTCCTCCTTGGAAAAGCCCAGATGACCGCCGGCCAGCGGACCTTCCAGGACCACAAAGTCCGGAATTCTCTGATAGTGCTTATCCCACAGGCGGCAGATCAGCGTGGCGGCGCGGCCGCTGCTGACGATGGGGGCGATGGCGGCGTCACTTTCCGGGACCTGTGCGGCAATGCCGGGCAGGTCCTTGGGAAGACCTGCGCCGCATACCACGGCATCCACTCCGGCGCGCAGCGCCGTACGGATGCTGTCGGCGTATTGAGTGGTGGCGACCATGGCGTTGATGGCCACCAGTCCCGCTCCCCGGGCCAGCTCCTTGGCCCGCTGTACCTGCGCGGCCAGAGCCCGCAGGTTGGCGCCTTTGGGGTCGGAGGCAAAATCCGGCTCCCGGAAGCCGCACACAGCGGTGGAGATGGTGCCCATGCCGCCGGCGGCGGCCACGGCACCGGCCAGGCGGTCCAGGCTGATTCCAACGCCCATGCCGCCCTGCAGAATCGGAAGGGGGAGAGTTTTTCCCCGGATGGTTACAGCCATTCCTTGCCCACAGCCTCCAGCACCGTATGGCTCTGTGCGTACAGCTCCTCAAAGATCTGCTTGACAGGCTTGATTTCATGGAGCATACCGGCCACCTGACCGGCCATGACGCTGCCGTGCTCCACGTCGCCCTCCAGCACAGCCCGGCGCAGGCCGCCCAGTGTGACCTGCTCCAGCTCCTCGAGCGTGGCACCGCGCTTTTCCAGTGCCAGATACTCCCGGGCCATCTTGTTTTTCAGCACCCGGACGGGGCCGCCGATGGACCGGCCGGTAACGGTGGTGTCGGAGTCCTTGGCCTTGAGAATGGCCTGCTTGTAGTTTTCATGGATGGGGCACTCGACACTGGCCAGCAGGCAGGTGCCCACCTGTGCGCCGCAGGCGCCCAGAGCGAAGGCGGCGGCCAGCTGACGGCCGTCGGCAATGCCGCCGGCTGCTACAACGGGGACGTCCACGGCATCAATGACCTGCGGAACCAGGGCCATGGTGGTCATCTCGCCCACGTGGCCGCCGGACTCGGTGCCCTCGGCGATGAAGGCATCCACACCGTAGCGGGACAGACGCTTGGCCAGGGCCGCAGCAGCGACCACGGGCAGCACCTTGATACCCTGCTCTTTCCAGGCGGGGATGTATTTGCCGGGATTGCCGGCGCCGGTGGTAACCACCTGAACGCCCTCTTCCAGAATGATCTGGGCGATGTCATCGGCGTAAGGGCTCATGAGCATGAGGTTGACGCCGAAGGGCTTGTCCGTCAGCTCCTTGGCCCGGCGGATCTCCTTGCGCAGGCGGTCGCCGTCCCAGCCGCCGGTGGCAATCATGCCCAGAACGCCGGCGTTGGAACAGGCGGCGGCAAATTCGCCGGTGGCGATGTTGGCCATGCCGCCCTGAATGAAGGGGAGTCTGGTCCCCAGAATTTCATTGAGCTTTTTCATTGTATTCTCCTCACGCAAACTCGATCAGCGCGCTGCCCCAGGTGAGGCCGCCGCCGAAGCCGACTACCAGCATCCGGCTGCCGGGTCCGATGCGGCCCTGATCCTGCAGTTCGCTCAGAACCAGAGGAATGCTGGCAGCAGCGGTGTTGCCGTATTCGGAAATGTTCTTATAGTACTTCTCAGGCGGAATGTGGTATTTGCGCACCGCCAGGTCGATGATGCGGGCATTGGCCTGATGGAAGACGAAAAAGTCCACATCCTCCACCGTTTTGCCGGTCTTTTTCAAAACCGCGTCCATGCAGGCCGGAACAGCCTCCACGGCGAATTTGAAAACCTTGGTTCCCTCCATGGAGATAAAGCCCCGTTCTCCGGTTTCAATTCCAGGCAGGCGCAGCAGCTCGTCGTCGCCGCGGCTGCCCATGACAGCGCTGATGGAGGGCCAGCCTTCCCGGCATTCCACCACGGCGGCGCCGGCGCCGTCTCCAAAGAGAATGCAGGTGCCCCGGTCGGCCCAGTTGATGGTCCGGCTGAGAACTTCTGCACCCACTACCAGACCGAATTTCCGGGGAGAGGCGTTGAGCAGGCACTCCATGGTGTGCAGGGCAAACAAAAAGCCTGTGCAGGCGGCGTTGAGGTCAAAGCAGGGAATGTCCTCCGGCAAACCCAGCTCCTTTTGCAGCATACATGCGGCGGAAGGAACGATGTTGTCGCCTGTCACAGTGGCTACAATGCAGGCACCGATTTCATCGGGGGTGACGCCGGCCTTTTCCAGGGCGCTTTTTGCGGCATTGACACAAAGGAACGTATGACTTTCCGTAGTGCAGTGGTGCCGGTGCTGGATACCGGTGCGGGTGGTAATCCACTCGTCGTTGGTCTCCACAATTTTGGCCATGTCGTCATTGGTGACAATATGTTCCGGAACACAGCGGCCGGTGCCCCGGATCTTGATTCCGTTCATAGCTCCTCCTTCTGGGGAGCGGCCGCTCCCATCTTTCTGAATTTCTGGTAGCGGGCAGCGGCCAGAGCGGGACCGTTTTCCTTTGCAAGGGCGGCCAGATGCCGCTGCAGGCAGCGGTCGACCTGGCGGATTGCCTGGACGGGCGCGGTATGCGCGCCGCCCTCCGGCTCGGGAATGATGTCGTCAATCACGCCCAGACGCATGAGGTCCGGTGCGGTGAGCTTCATCATGTCGCAGGCCTCGGCGCTGCGGCCGGCATCCTTCCAGAGAATGGAGGCGAAGCCCTCGGGGGAGAGAATGGCGTAAATGGAGTTCTCCATCATCAAAACGCGGTTGGCAACGCCCAGCGCCAAAGCGCCGCCGCTGTTGCCCTCGCCGGTGATGATGGCAATGACCGGAACAGTCAGCCGGCTCATCTCCATGAGGTTCCGGGCGATGGCCTCGCCCTGGCCCCGGGCCTCGGCCTCCAGGCCAGGATAGGCACCGGAGGTGTCGATCAATGTAATGACAGGGCGGCGGAACTTTTCAGCCTGCCGCATCAGCCGCAGGGCCTTGCGATAGCCCTCCGGATTGGGCATGCCGAAGTTGCACTTGAGGTTTTCCTCCAGGGTCTTGCCCTTCCGGGTGCCGATGACCGTGACGCTCTGGCCGTGAAAGAGCGCCACACCGCCCAAAATTGCGGCATCCTCGCCGCAAAGACGGTCGCCCCGGCATTCAAAGAAGTCGGTGAACAGACCGTCAATGTAGTCCGTGATATTGGGCCGCTGGGGGTTGCGGGCAATGGCGACCCGCTCGGCGGCAGTGAGGGAATTGCTCATGCGCGGCCTCCTTTCTCATGGAGCCGGAGCAGCTGGGAAAGCGTCTCCCGCATCTGAGAGCGGGGGACCACTGCATCTACAAAACCGTGCTCTTCCTGATACTCTGCCCGCTGGAAGCCCTCCGGCAGAGTTTCGCCGATGGTTTGCTGAATGACCCGGGGACCGGCAAAGCCGATGAGTGCGCCGGGCTCAGCGAGAATGATGTCTCCCAGAGAGGCGAAGCTGGCGGTGACGCCGCCGGTGGTAGGGTCGGTCAGTACGGAGATGTACAGCAGCCCCTTGTCGGAAAACCGCGCCAGAGCGGCGCTGGTTTTGGCCATCTGCATCAGGGAGAGAATGCCCTCCTGCATCCGGGCGCCGCCGCTGGCGGAGAACAGGATCAGGGGAAGCTTGTTTTTGGCGGCATATTCAATGGCCAGGGT
>ENA-UEYL01003445-UEYL01003445.1-human-gut-metagenome-genome-assembly--contig:-NODE-3445-length-10414-cov-3.754571_pt1 | contig 10414 bp, 9 predicted proteins | sample MGYA00242941_ERZ507946 | MGnify/ENA primary metagenome ERZ507946 (study PRJEB26167, sample SAMN06115482) | human gut metagenome | host: Homo sapiens | place: China:Guizhou | collected 2015-03-11...
GCCGTAGCTTTCAGCATTTCAGAATGCAAGGTTTCTTATCCGGGCGCACCTTTCAGGGCGGCTTTTTTATTTTGGTATCTCCAAATTTTGCAAAAGAAAATGCCCCGACCGATACGAAATCAGCCGAGGCATCTTCTTTTATTATAGTTATATGTCTAAAGTAACAACTTAAAAGGGATGCGGCTATGGGCTCAGCACAGCCGCAAAAAAAGAGTTATGAAGGAGATTTTGTCTTGCTAAATCCTGCTCCCTCTTTAGAGGGGAGGGGCGGCTGCAAATCCGACTCCACAGCCGCTGTGTATCTCAAAAGTGAACACTTATGTTCATCAAGCTTTTGTTTATCCTTTATCTTTTGTTTTTTTGTATTTATACTGTTGATTTTTATTTATTGGGGATATGAATTGCTCTCTTCTCTGCTGCCAGAGCCGCTTCTCTGACCGCTTCGGTTACGGTAGGATGTGCATGGATTGCTGCAATAATATCCTCTACGGTCGCTTCCATACCGATGGCCAGCGCGCATTCGCCAATCAGATCTGTTGCTCTGGGACCAAGAATATGTACCCCCAGAACCTCTTTATATTCTGTCCCGATGATGAACTTAATGCTGCCAACGCCGCCGTTCATAATCAGAGATTTACCGTTTGCCATCAGAGGGAATTTGCCTACCTGATATGCAATCCCCATTTCCTTTGCTTTTTCTTCTGTCAGCCCAACGCCTGCAAATTCGGGGTCTGTATATACACAGGAGGGGTTGGTTGCACCGTTGTAAACCGCATTTTCTCCCATCGCATTTTCCGCTGCCACTTCACCCTGCGCAGATGCAACGTGCGCCAGCATAACCTTGCCCAGACAGTCACCGATGGCATATACATTGGGTACATTTGTTTCCATTTTATCGTTGACTGTGATACGGCCTCTGTCATTCGCAATGCCTGCCGCATCTAAATGCAAGGCTTCTGTATCTGTTCTTCTGCCGACAGCAACCAGTACCTTTTCTGCTTCAAAGGGCTGCACCTTGCCGCCAATCTCTACATTGACCTTTGCACCGACTGCCGCCGCTTCTACAGACTGCACCTTTGCGTCTGTCATAATCTTTACGCCCTTTGCCTCCATCAGCTTCCGCAGCTGTGCTGTCAGCTCGCCATCCATCATGGGCAGCAGCTTAGGTGCGGCTTCTACCACCGTTACCTCTGTACCGAATTTGGAGTACGCAGTTGCCAGTTCGATACCGATTACACCGCCGCCAATGACCAGAAGGCTTTTGGGAATTTCTTCAAAAGACAAAGCGCCTGTCGAATCTACGCAGTTTGCATTTTCCTTTACCCCGGGAATGGGAGGCACCGCGGGGATGGAGCCTGCTGCGATGATGATTTTATCAAATGTCATGTTTTCCTTTGTACCGTCCTTTTTCAGAACAGCCAGAGTATCCTTGGATGCGAAGGATGCTGTTCCCTCCACAACCTGAATCTTATTTGCCTTCATCAGACCGGTAACACCGCCTACCAGCTGTGCGGTAATGGCATTTTTCTTTGCCTGCACCTGTTTCCAGTCTACATTTTTCACTTCAATATTGATGCCGTATTCCGCCATTTCCTTTGCTTCTGTCAGCGCCTCTGCCGCATGCAGGATTGCCTTTGTGGGAATACAGCCGACATTCAGGCAGGTGCCGCCGAGCTTATTCTTTTCAATCAGCGTTACCTTGCCGCCTAGCTGTGCCGCTCTGATGGCTGCCACATAACCGCCGGGACCGCCGCCGATAACTGCTACTTTTGTTTCGCCGGCAGGCTTTTTCTCTGCCGCCGGAGCCGCTGCCTGTACAGGTGCTGCCTGTGCGGGTGCTGCTCCAACCTGCTCGCCTGCTTCGCCGATATATGCCAGAAGCCCCTTTACGGGTACATCCTCGCCTTCCTGTGCCACGATTTTAATCAGTGTGCCTTCTGCTTCTGCTGTCACCTCGCTGGTCAGCTTATCTGTTGTAATTTCCAACAGAACATCGCCAACCTTTACGGCATCGCCTTCCTGCTTTACCCATTTGGAAACCGTGCCTTCTTCCATTGTCAGCCCAAGCTGAGGCATTTTAACCTCTACTGCCATAGTCTATTCCTCCTGTCCGTTCAGGTTTCTTCTCTTGATTTCTGTCTCCTTTTTTCCGATGTTACAGCAGAATCTGCATGGGATGCTCCATCAGATCCCGGATAGCCAGCTCAAATTTTGCTGCTGTCGCACCGTCAATCAATCTATGGTCGAATGTAAAGGAAATGCGCATGAACTGTCTCTTTGTGATGTTGCCTTCTGCATCCATTACCAGCTCATCCTGCACTGCGCAGACACCCAGAATGCCTGCATCCGGCTGATTGATGATAGGATTAAAGGTTTCTACGCCGAACATACCCAGATTGGAGATGGAGAAGGTAGAGCCCTTATATTCGTCCATCGACAGCTTATTTGTTCTTGCACGTTCTGCCAGATTTCTCGCTGCTTCGGAAATTTCGCCCAGACTCATCTTATCCGCGTCCTTGATAACGGGCACAATCAGACCATCCTCCAGCGCAACCGCCATACCGATATTCACATGCGCACGCTTGATAATCCGGTCACCGTCGATAGATACCAGAATATGCTTGTTATTTTTCAGTGCCTTTGCCGTTGCTTTCAGCACATAGTCATTCAGAGAATATTTCACGCCAAGGTCATTGTTAATCTTCTTACGGAATGCCATCAGCTCTGTCACATCAATGCGGACATTCTGCGTAACGGTAGGGATTTCCTGTGCGGATTTTGTCATTCTTTCGGAAACGACCTTTCTCATCCCTGCCAGCTTTACAACCTCGTCGCCATCCATCAGTTCCAGTGCGGTTTTCTTCGGCGCTGCCTTTTCTGCTGCCGCCTGTGCTACGGGTGCAGGTGCGGCTTTTGCAGCTTCTGCCGCCGCCAGAATATCCTTCTGCACGATTCTGCCCAGAGGACCGGAGCCTGCCACTGTTGTATAATCTACCCCCAGCTTTGCTGCTGTTTTCTTTGCCAGAGGGGAAATTCTGATTCTGCCGCCTGCCACAGGTGCCGCAGGTGCTGCAGGTGCTGCTGCGGGCACGGGTGCCGCCGCTTCAGCCGCAGGTGCTTCTGCCTTTGCCGCGGGTGCATCCCCAACCTGTTCGCCTGCTTCACCGATATATGCCAGCAGACCCTTTACGGGGATATCCTCGCCTTCCTGCGCTACAATTTTCAGCAATACGCCGTCATGCTCGCTTTCTACTTCGCTTGTCAGTTTATCTGTTGTAATTTCCAGAATGACATCACCTGCTTTTACAGTGTCGCCTTCCTGTTTTACCCATTTTGTGACTGTGCCTTCTTCCATTGTCAGTCCCAACTGAGGCATCTTTACTTCAAAAGCCATGGTTTTCCCTCCTTATTTATTCAGAACCTTTTTCACTGCCTTTACGATATCTGCGGGATGAGGGAAGTTTTCATCCTCCAATGTAGGGCTGAAGGGAGAAACGATATTCAGACCGCAGACACGTTCTACGGGTGCGTCCAGTTCATCAAACAGCTCCTCTGCAATCTGTGCGGAAATTTCAGCCGCATAGCTGCCACGCTTTACCTCTTCGGACAGAACGATTACATTGTGTGTCTTGGAAACAGATTTCACGATGGCATCCCAATCCAGAGGAACCAGTGTACGCAGATCCAGAACCTCTGCGCTGATGCCTTCCTTCGCCAGCTCTTCCGCTGCCTCCAGTGCAAAGTATACCTCGCGGCTCCAGGTTACGATTGTAATATCTGTACCCTCTCTTTTCACATCCGCAACACCCAGAGGGATGGTGTATTCCCCTTCGGGAATCTGCTCCTTCTTTGCATACAGCAGCTTATGTTCAATAAAGATAACGGGGTCCTCATCACGAATCGCGGATTTCAGCAAGCCCTTTGCATCCTCCGCGCTGGAGGGTGCCACAACCTTCAGACCGGGTGTGTGGCAGAAAATATTTTCAAAGCACTGCGAATGCTGTCCTGCGTTTCTTCTGCCTGCGCCCATGGGCAGTCTCAATACCATGGGTACGGTTGCCTGTCCGCCTGTCATATATCTCATCTTTGCAGCCTGATTGATGATAGGATCTGCCGCAACGGTGATAAAGTCATCATACATCAACTCTACCACAGGGCGAATCCCTCTCATTGCAGCCCCCACTGCCATGCCACAGAAGCCGGATTCGGAAATCGGGGTATCAAACACGCGGTTCTCACCGAATTCCTCCTGAAAGCCAACCGTAATGCCGAAAACATTCCCCATCTTACCCATGTCTTCGCCCATGATAATCACATTTTCATCTCTTGCCATTTCCTCATGAAGAGCCTCGCCGATGGCTTTACTGATGCTCAATTTTTTACTCATCTTACAACGCTCCTTTCATTATCAGAGAAATATACATCTGTTGTTGCTTCGGAAGGGTCAGGATATGCGGATTCATTTGCAAACTGATAAGCCGCTTCCATCTCATCCTCTACTGCCTTTTCCACAGCCAGAATTTCTTCCTCTGTTGCCACGCCATCCAACAGTCTCTTTCTCATATTGGGGATTGCGTCCTTCTTATGCGCCTCCTCCATGTAGGATGCAGGGCGATAATTTGCAGGGTCACCGCAATAATGTCCCTGATGGCGGAACGTCATGCACTCTACGATAGAAGGACCGTTGCCCTCTCTTGCATAATCTACCGCTTCTTTTACTGCTTCATATACAGTAACGGGATCGTTGCCGTCTACTGTTTTGCCCGGAATATTATACGCCTGTGCGCGCACAGCAATCGTATCCGTATTGGTTACGGAATGAATATTAACAGAAACGCCGTAGCTGTTGTTTTCACACAGGAATACTACAGGCAGCTTCCATGCCGCCGCCATATTCACCGCTTCGTGGAAGGTACCCTGATTGGATGCGCTGTCACCGAAGAAGCACAGGGTAACATGCTTATCTCCCTTAATCTTGGACACCAGTGCAGAGCCTGCCGCAATGGGAATACCTGCGCCTACGATACCGTTTGCACCAAGGCTGTGCAGTCCTGCTACATCCGCGATGTGCATGGAACCGCCCTTGCCCTGACAATACCCTGTTTTCTTACCGAACAGCTCTGCCAGCATTTTATCCAGAGATGCACCCTTTGCGATACAGTGACCATGCCCTCTGTGGGTAGATGTCATATAATCTTCGGGTTCCAGTGCATAGCAAGCACCTGTGGGCACTGCCTCCTGCCCGATGCACAGGTGAATATTCCCTGCCAGCATACCCTTTGTGAAGCATTCTGCCGCTTTTGTTTCAAATGCTCTGATACTCAACATTGTTTTGTACATATCCAAAAGCATTTCCTTGGGATATTTTTTACCTTTAGAAGCCAATGTGATTCACACCTTTCTTTTTTCTCATTCTTTTTATGTTTTTTATTTTTGCTTGGGTGCAAACAAAGGCACCCCGAGTTCCTCATCAAATCTTCTGCCCATAACCAGCCCATCCAGCTCCGCAATCACCATATCCGTGGTCAGCAGAACCTTTGTGCCTTCAATAAGATGACCCCCATGCCCTGTGCCGTGCTGGTCGCTCATGCTCATGTGTACATGAAGCAGAAGGTTGCCGTCATCATCGTGGCAGATCATGCCGGCTGCCGCAGTCAGCTCAATGGGACCATACAGAATCGTAGGTTCTCCGTAGCCGTATCCTGCTTTTTTATCCTTCAAAGGAACAGGATTACAAAAGGCTGCACCGTCCAGACTGCCAATCCCGCTGAGGATTACGCCGTTTTTAATATTTTCTGCTTTGCAAATCTCCTCGATGCCCTTCAAAACATCCATACCGGGCTTCGAGCGGAATGCAACGACTCTTTTTATGCTGCCTGCAGCATGTTCGATGGATTGCATCATTTGTATCTCCCCTTCTTTATTTTGTATTCTTTTTATTTATTTTGTATTCAAATTTTATCATTAGAATTTTTATGTGTCAATACAATACCGCCATTTTTTTCCTTTTTGGCGTAATTTACAGAATGTATTTCTGATTTTTATTTAAAATTCATAAAACTATTTTTGTATACAAAATGATGTCTAAAAAAAGAGGTCTTTGTCAGAATTTTTTATCACAAAACCTCAGAATCCTATTTTTTCCTAAATCAGGCAGGTCTGTTCTTCCTCCATAAAGAACAGCGCATTTTCCTGCCTTCCTGCGCGCATTTCCTGCTCCACAATCTTCCGTATCATCATTTGATCCTCTCCTGCAAAGGGAATATGATAAACAATCTTCGTCTTTGTCTGCAATACGCCTGCTGCAAATAATGCCTTGCCCTCCTCGCTGTGGCTCATCAGCGGATTGACAAACACCGCATCCAGCGCCATGCCGCGCACCGCGGAAAAATCCTCCTGCGTAAAATCCACATCCGCCGTAAAAAGCAGCTTCTTCTCGCCGCACTCTAATAAATAGCAGAAATGCGGCACATCCCAGTAAAGCTTATCCAGATGTCTGGTCTGGAAGGCACGGATACGAATCTCCTGCTCCGGACGAAAAACGGTTTTCCTGCATAATTCCCGATGCAGCAGAACACACGGAATCCCCATGCCCTCCGCCTTTTTCTGCAGCGCCCGCAAGGCAGCAGAGCCGTCTCTCGGCATGAAAATCGCCTTCGGCTGCCGGTACTCCAGATATTCCGCCACCCTCTGCGGCGAAAAATGATCCCCATGCTCATGGGTAAACAGCAGATACTCAATCCCTGCAAATTCTCCCTCGCCCGCCTTCAGCTTTTCCCATTGCCTTTCGGAAAGATTGCTGAAGCAATGTCCGTTTTCATCATAAATCCCGTCGATTAGCAGCTTCGTCCCCCGAAACTCCAGAAGCACCGCCGCATTTACCAGAAACGTTGCCTTTACCTGCTCCTGCATCTCTGTTTCCTCCTTCTGAAAAATGCTGCATACCCAAGCAGTATGCAGCATTTTCTTTTCTCAAAATTACATTTTCAAATCTATTTTTACATCTTATTTATTTTCTACATCTTATTTAATCAATCCCGGCAGGAAGGTTGTAACCTGTGGAATATAAGTAACCAGCATCAGCACCACAATACCGATGAGCAGCATTGGCAAAACCGATTTTAGCGTTTGCACAAAACGTGCTCCGGCAATCTGGTTTGTCATCAGCAAGCAGATGCCGACCGGTGGTGTAACCAGACCGATACACAGGTTGAAGCTCATCATGATACCAAACTGCAAAGGATCAATGCCAAACGCATCCAGCAGAGGCAGCAGGATAGGTGTCATCATGATAATCGCTGCGTTTGCCTCCATCAGCATACCGATAACCAGGAACAGAATATTCAGCAGCAGCAGAATGACAACTGTACTATTGGTAAAGGAGCTAAATACCTCCAGAACCTGATGAGGCAGACCGGATGTTGTGATAACATAACCGGAGGATTTGGAAATCCCTACCAGCAGCAGAATGGTTGCTGTAGAAATCGCACCATCCACGAAAATGCCGGGGATATCCTTAATCTTAATATCCTTATAAATCAGCAGGCTGACCAGAAGCGCATACACAACTGCAACCGCTGCGGATTCCGTTGGTGTAAAAATACCGCCGAAAATACCGCCCAGAATGATAACGGGCATCAGCAGAGCCCAGATACTGTCTTTGAAAATAAGCAGAACCTCTTTTGCAGATTTTCTCTCATGCGCAGGCAGGTCATTCTTCTTACCATAGAACAGCGCATAAATAATCAGACCGACTGCCATCAGGATACCGGGAATGACAGAGCCGACAAACAGCTTGGATACGGACAAATCCGTAATGCTCGCATATACGATCAATGTAATGGAAGGTGGGATGATAGGCCCCAGAATAGCCGCAATACCGGAAATCGCCGCTGCGAAATGGTCGGGGTAGCCTTCCTCCTTCATGGCAGGAATGGTTGTGCCGCCAACCGCAGATGCCGTTGCAACGCCGGAACCGGAAATCGCACCGAACAGCGCAGATGCCAGTACGGTAACAACCGCCAGAGAGCCTTTAATCCAGCCGATCAAGGCATTGGAAACATCAATCAGCTTCCCTGTAATACTGCGAGACATAATATTCCCTGCCAGCATAAAGAACGGGATTGCCAGCAGTGAGCTGGAGTTCATGCCTGCAAAAAGCTTCTGCGGAAGCACGATAAACGGCATATCTGCCATATTCAGGGCAACCAGTGTACCAATACCCAACGCAAGATAAATGGGAATACCCAAAATGGATAATACCAATAACAAAATAATTACAATCAAACCGGCATTCATGTGTTACGCCTCCCTTCTGCTTAATTCCGCAATTTCTGCAAGCTGCTTCATAATAACCTCAATAGAGGTCAAGATCATCAATACTGCACCAATCGGCATACATGCATACGGCACAGACATCGGAATCTTCAAGCCGGCAGAAACATTCACTGCCGCTGCCTGACACAATACAACAGAATAGCAGAACAGAAATACCAGAAATACAATCCCTACAATAGTTGCAATCACTGTATAGATTGCCTTCGTTCTGGGCTTGAGAATACCGATAAACGCATCCACCTGCAAATGGCTGTTTCTTCTTGTGGCAATGGCTGCCGCTACCATAACATCATAGATAAACAGATACCTTGCCAACTCCTCACTCCACGCATTGGACGCAGAAAAAACATATCTTAAAATAACCTGATAGGTAATGACAATAATCATGATTGCAACCGTTACCGCCAGAAATAATTTTTCTATCTTTTCAATTCCGTCCAGAAATTTTCCGTACCCTTTCATTCGATTCACCTCGATTTTAACGATTTTCCTTTGTATTTACTCCTCTGTGCCGACAGCACGAATCTTTTCTGCCCAATCTGCCAGGTAAGGGAATTTTTCATCTGTAAAATCCTTGAAATATTCGATAAACTGATCTGTATCCACTTCAACGATATGGCAGCCCTTATCAATCAGCTCCTGCTCTGCTTCCTTTTCCTTCTGCAGCTGCTGCTCGCTGACAGTTACGCCTGCATATTCAGCTGCCTCCTGCACTGCCTGCTGAATATCCTCAGGTAATGCATCAAAGTATTCTCTATCCATGATGATAACGTTACTGCTGTAAACATGGTTTGTCTTAATCCAATATTTGCAGACCTCATCAAATGCATAGTTCAGGGAATCCGTCATAGGGTTTTCCTGCCCGTCTACCGTCTTCTGCTGCAAAGCTGTATAGGTTTCTGTCATCGCAATGGGTGTAGGTGCTGCCTTCATCCATTTCCATGTTTCCAGATACATCTCCAGATTTGGCGCTCTCAGCTTAAAGCCCTTGAAATCCTCGATATTTTTCATTTCCTTTGTTGCCGTTACGATACGGGGACCTCTGTATGTGCCGCCCAGCAGCTTAAAGCCGCTTTCCTCACCGACGGTCTCCTTGATTTCCTCGCCGACATCGCTGTTCCATGTTTCCATGAAGTGATCATAATCGCGGAACAGATACGGGGTTGCGTCAATATTCGCCATCGGGGTAAAGGTTGCCAGTGTCCCTATTGATTCGCACATCACGTTGGCAACACCGAATTTCATCCCTTCCAGAACCTCAGAAGTTGTACCAAGGCTGCCGCCGCCATAAAGAACAACCTCTACTCTGCCATCCGTCAGCTCCTCTATCTTTTTCGCGAAGGCTGCGCCTGTATCGTAAGCGTTGTCCCCTGCTGTAGAGTTCAACGCCATTTTCCATGTATATGTACCGTCATCATTGATACCCATACCATTATTACAGCCGGTCAAGCCCAATGCCGCAACAATGGCTGTCATTGCAATCGCCAAAATTTTCTTTTTCATGAAAATTCCTCCTCAACCTTTTCTTACCGATATCAGCCGTCCATTGTTACGCCACCGTCCACATCACTGATTTCACCGGTAGCAAAGCTTGCCAGATCAGATGCGTAGAACAGAACCATGTTTGCAATTTCTCTCGGCTGTGCGCCTCGTCCCAAAGGAATGGTTGCGATAATCTTCTTTGTCTTTTCTTCTCCCATATTGGCAGTCATCGGTGTCATTGTTAAGCTGGGGCATACACCATTGCAGGCAACCCCATAAGGTGCGCCTTCTCTGGCAACCGCCTTTGTCAGCCCGATTACGCCTGCCTTGGAGGCCGCATAGGCACTTGTTCCCAAAAGGCCACCGCCTCTTTTTGCCGCTACGGAGGCTACATTTACAATTCTGCCATAGCCATTCGCCTTCATAGAGGGATAAACTGCACTAATTGCAGTATAAACGCCTGTCAGGTTAATGGCAATTACCTTATCCCATTCTGCCTGTGTTACCTCATCAAAGGGTACCGTGCTTACGATGCCTGCATTGTTGATTAGCCCATGTATCTGCTTAAAATCTGCAACGATTTTGCCGAATACCT
>ENA-UEYL01003446-UEYL01003446.1-human-gut-metagenome-genome-assembly--contig:-NODE-3446-length-10414-cov-3.274064_pt1 | contig 10414 bp, 8 predicted proteins | sample MGYA00242941_ERZ507946 | MGnify/ENA primary metagenome ERZ507946 (study PRJEB26167, sample SAMN06115482) | human gut metagenome | host: Homo sapiens | place: China:Guizhou | collected 2015-03-11...
ATGAACTCACGTTGTTTACAGCGGTAAAGGTAGAAATATATTTACAATTTATATCCTCCGGAACCATAAAATCATTGTAAATATTAGATACCCATCCCCCCGTTTATAGCACTCCGGAAGATAGTCTCCCGAAAAGTGTGCAAATTTTTGCCTTTGGGCTATCTGCCGGAAAGAGAAAATCCCTGCCAATCATTGATTAGCAGGGATTTTTCTTGTTTTTAGCTTAACCTTCGGCGGAGAGAGGGGGATTCGAACCCCCGGTACCCTAATCGGATACGACAGTTTAGCAAACTGTTGGTTTCAGCCACTCACCCATCTCTCCTTGATGTTCTGTGCTGAATTGCGTCCACAAAAGTAGTGCTTTAAATTAAATCAGCAAACTTTTGCATCATTTTTTTAACGATGGTCCGCAAATCTTCGCGGCTTATTTGGAAGGCTGCGAGCATTTACGCATTTTATCCAACAATTGCCTGTGAAATTTACGTTCTACCCAATCCAATTTCGCAATTTTTTTAGCCGGGATAACTTCCAGTAATTTCTGATAATATTGTTTCTTGATATCCAGCATTTGCTGTTCCGCAGCCAAAGACCCCTCGACATATTTACGTGCATCGGCTTCCGTCAGGTTTTTGGTCTCCCGCATGACCTTCGCTTTTTTACGCATCTCCATATCTTTTTCCCGGATTTTTTTAAACATCTCGTTGTATAAAGGCCAGAATGAAACAGCCTCCTGAGGTGTAAGATCCAAAGCCTGCGTAAAAAATGCAGCTTTCTGAGCCTCGAATTCATCGCGCTTTTCTTCACTCAATTTATTATTTTGCGCCCATAGTGTCGTACCCGACAACAAACCTATAATTATTAACAAATATTTCATCATCCTATTAATAAAGTTCAGCATAAATCAAATCATAACTATTCACCTCCGTTGAAAGATATTCCAATATTTCCTCGCTGGTTGGATTAAAACTACTATCCAGCTCTATATCCTCTTTCCTGTCATTTGCCTCCTGTACAACTTCCGTACTTTCCTTTTTCAGCATGCGGGAATTATCTATAAAACGGGGCAGGACAATCTGCACCACAAACAGGGCCAACAAAAATATGGCAGCCAAACCGATATAAGGCTTTAGTATATGTACAAAACTTGTCCGCCGGGGCTTTTTCTCCTCTTTAACCCGTTCCATCACCTGATCCGTCAAATGATCGAAGTATCCATCCGGAACCGAGAAAGGATTTTTCTTTTTATATTTATCGTCAAAGTTTTCCATTGCTCCAAATTTTAAGGTTGAACCATCAGAAACAGTTATCGGCTATTCGCATACTTTCTTCTATTTTTTTCACGGCATTGTGATACGTCGCTTTCAATGTTCCTACCGCAACATCCAATACCTCTGCAATATCTTCATACGTCATATCGTCAAAATACTTCATATTGAAGATCAAACGTTGGCGTTCGGATAAAGTCAGAATAGCCCGTTGCAGTTCTTTTTGTATTTTATCCCCGCTAAAGTAAGTATCGCTTTCTAAAGTATTTTCCAGATATACAGAAATCTCATCGCTATTCCCGTACACTTTCCGGCTCTTCTCGTTCAGAAAATTCAGCGATTCGTTGGTTGCAATCCGGTACATCCAGGTATATAGTTTCGAATCGTTGCGAAACTCTTGCAATCCTTGCCAAATCTTCACAAACACATTCTGCAATAAATCGTCCGTATCGTCATGGTTGATCACAATCTTCCGTATATGCCAATACAAACGCTCTTTATATTTATTTACCAGCAACCGGAAAGCTTCCTGTTCTCTCTTCCTTTCGTGAAACAACCGGATGATCTCGTCATCTTCTATGAATTCCATGGGTTCGATTTTTTCCAGCATTTAACATTTAGACAAATCTGCCAGACAAAGGTTTATTTCCAGAGTTGTGAAAAAGAACGAACATGCCTGAAATAAAAAGCAAAAATAACAGATCCCGGATAAATACAAGGATCCTGCTTCGGGATAATAGTGGCAGAAATATACCCTTTTTTCATTTTTCCGAATTCCCGGTAAGCCCGGCCCACCGATCGTGCATTGGCCCACTCCCCTTTCACCAGAAACATCACCCAGGCCATAAAATCCAGGACACGCCGTTTCCGGCTTTTGCTTTTCCACTCCCGCGGGCTCAGGTTTTTATAGAGCATCAGCAGATTATTACGGTAATTCAGGAATAGCTTCCGGGGATGATTCATGGGCAAAGAACCTCCTCCCAAGTGATAAACGACTGAAGCCGGCTGTACCTTCAATGCATAACCGCGATTCCGTATCCGCCAGCACAAATCGATTTCTTCCATGTGAGCGAAAAAACGCTCATCCAGACCTCCGGCCTGCAGATAGCTTTCCCGGCGGATACACAAGGCAGCTCCACTACACCAGAACACTTCGCGAACCTCATCATATTGGCCCCGGTCCTCTTCGGTCACGTTCAAAATCCGTCCCCTGCAAAACGGAAAACCCAGGGAATCGATAAACCCTCCGCAAGCCCCCGCATACTCGAAATGATTCCGGTTCGTATAAGCCAAAATTTTAGGTTGCACTGCTGCAATCCCCGGTTCTTCGTCCAGGAGAGCGACCAAAGGTTCCAGCCATCCGGGAGCGACCTCCACATCACTATTCAGCAATACAACGATCTCCTCCGGTACCAAACCGACAGCCCGGTTGTATCCACCTGCAAATCCATGATTTTGCGAAAACCGGATCAATTCCACTTCCGGAAACTCTTGTTCCAGTATCCGGACCGAATCGTCTTCGGAAGCATTATCGGCCACGACAATCCGGCCCAAACCGGGATCGGTGTATTTAACCACCGAAGGCAAAAACTCACGGAGTAATTTTTCCCCGTTCCAATTCAATATGATCACCGCAACCCGAGCCATTTCTTTATTTTTCACTTCCATCCGTATTCCGTGTATGTTTCCACCGTTTATGCGACCAAAGCCATAATTCAGGAACCTCGCGGATATACCGCTCTAAAAGACGTGTATGTATCCGGGTCAATTCCCCGGGTTCCAATTGTCCGGGATCACTACATACATCGACAAAATCCACCTCATAATACCCTCTCCTCACCTTCCGCATCTTCAGGGATATTACCGGCAAACCGAATTTCCGGGCAATCTTCTCGGTTCCTACTAATATAGGCGTATCCTGATTTAAAAATTCCATCCAAAAATTCAGGTTAGCCCTATTCGGTGTCTGATCACCGATAAATACGGCCAGGAATAAGCGTCCGTTTCTTTTGTTTTCGACAATCCGGCGCAAAATATCGTTTTTAGGTACCGGTTTCGCCCCGAACCTCGACCTCAGCCGGATCATCATTTTATCCGCTACCGCATTATGCAGAGGTTTATATAAGGTAAAGAAGTCGAATTCCCGGGGCATCCAAAGGCTATAGGAAGACATCCATTCCCAATTGCCGTAATGCCCCAATACCCCGATAACACTTTTACCCTGATCGAAATACCGCCGAATCACTTCAGGATTCGTAAACTTACACCTTCTGCGTATTTGTTCATCCGACATATGCCACATCTTGTACATTTCCACAAAAAAATCACACAAATGCCGGTAATATCGTTTTTCAATCTTTATAATTTCCGAAAGATCTTTTTCCGGGAAAGCATGCTGTAAATTCGCCCGTACTACCCGGCGTCTGTATTTCAACAGATAGTAAATCAGATAAAAATAAATATCCGAAAAAAAATACAAGATCCTCAGAGGCAACAGCCCACCCACCCAAAGAAAACCATACAAAATATAATAACCCATTGTCTCGATATTAAAAAGTCAAAGATAAAAGCTTTCTTACTAAATTTAAAATTCAAGACAGTAAATCTCCTGAAAGAATTCTGAAAAGGAACAAAATAATTTACACATCAGTCAAATAATATCATGATCTACAACAAACCTGACAAAGGTAAATCCAAAAATTTGTCTTTCTCAGAAAAATAAAGTATTTTCGTGAGTTCAATAGAGCATAGAAGCTGTATTTCTCAAAGGTTTTCGAAATTCCTTTTCAGGGAAAGCAGGTTATGATAATGTATCCTATTGATATGCGAACACTTAACTGCTGACAAATCATGGAGCAAGAAAACAGTTTAATCCCGGAAGAGGAAATCAAGAATCCGGAAATCTTAGAAACCAGTACAAACGACGAACCCGTTGTCGCTGAAAGCAAGGCCGTCGAAAACGCTAAGGAAAAGAAAGAAGTACCGGAAATTGATTTTTCTATATTAAGTACAGAGGAAATCATTCGGCAAGCCCAAAAGCTGATCAATGATTACCCGGTGGTATCTTTAAAAGAAATATTTGAAGGATTACCCGAGATTTTTGAATCCCGGTATAAAGAGGAGTATGAAAAAGCATTGGCCATCTTCACTGCCGACGGAGATAAACCGGAAGATTTCGAATACAAAAACGACAACCGGGAACGTTTCAATGCCCTCTACAAGCTCTATAAAGATAAAAAAAACGCTACAGCCCGGCAAACGGAAGCCGAACGCGAAGAAAATCTGAAAATAAAACTCGGTATTATCGAAGAATTGAAAGCACTGGTGCAAAAAGAAGAAGCACTGGACAAGACATTCCAGGAATTCCGGGACTTACAGGAACGCTGGCGGAATACCGGAATGGTACCTCAAGGGCAATTAAACGGCCTGTTGGAGACTTATCACCATCACGTTGAAAATTTTTATAACTATATCAAGATCAATAAAGAGTTGCGCGACCTGGACCTGAAACGGAACCTGGATGCGAAAAACGCTCTTTGTGAAGAAGCTGAAAAATTGGTTGAAAACAACGATATCGCCGGAGCTTTCAAACAATTACAACTACTGCATTCCCGCTGGAAAGAAATCGGTCCTATTCCCAAAGAACAAAAAGAACCGCTTTGGGAACGCTTTAAAGCTGCCACTAGCCAGATCAACGAAAAATACCATCATTTTTTCGAATCCCTGAAACAGGAACAGGAAGATAACCTGAAAGTCAAAGAAGAAATTTGCGGAAAAGCAGCAGCTATCGCTGCCGGTGAATACCGTTCTATATCGGAATGGAATACAGCCACTCAGAATATTATTGACCTACAGGAAGAATGGAAGCATTCGGGAACCATTCCCCAAAAGGAGCGGAATAAAATCTATAAAAAATTCCGCTCGTCCTGCGATACTTTCTTCGAGCGTAAACGGGATTTCTATAAGAACATGTCGGCCGAACAGGATAAAAACCTGGAATTAAAAATCAAGCTCTGTGAAAAAGTAGAAGCGATCAAAGACAGTACCGACTGGAAAATCACGACCGACAGAATCATCTCTTATCAGAAAGAATGGAAGAAAATCGGTCCCGCTCCCAAGAAATATTCGAACAAAGTATGGGCACGTTTCCGGGAAGCTTGTGATACTTTTTTCAATAACAAAAAACTCCATTTCAAAGACATCGATTCTGAACAGAGCAAAAATCTGGAACTGAAAAAAGCGATTATCGAAGAAGCCCGCCAGTTTACTTTGTCCGGGAATGCAGAGGAAGATATCAATAAGCTGAAAGACTTTCAGAACCGCTGGGCAGAAATCGGATTTGTACCTATTAAATACAAAGACGCTATCCAGGAAGAATTCAGACATCTCATCGACGGCTGGTTCGACCAGCTCAATCTGGATGAATACGACCGTGACCTGGAAAGATTCAGGGCAAAATTGTCCTCACTGGATGCCGGTGATTATAAGGATTACAAAATTATCAACGAAAGAGAAAAGTTGGTGGCCAAAATCAGACAATTGGAACTCGACGTCAACACCTATGAAAACAACATCGGTTTTATCGCCAAATCCAGTAAATCTCAAGGCTTGATCGAAGAATTGAATTCTAAAATCGAAAATACCCGCCAACGGCTGAATTTACTTCAGGAAAAACTGAAAGCTCTCGACAGCCTGATCTAAACAGCGGCTCCTCAAAGCCGATTAACGCTCTGCCGACAAAGCCTCTCCCCAGGAGAACAATTCCCCCCTTTGTTCACAGAGCGTTAATTTTTTACCCACTCTCCTATTCTTCCTCCCCGCCTCATACCTCATAACCACTCCCATCTCTTTGCTTTTACCTTTCGCCAACTTTTTACCTTCTACTTTTCACTTTTAACCTTTTAATTTATTACCTTTGCCACTTTGATAAATCAATAAAATTCAAGATACAGTGTCAACAAAGTATGTTTTCGTTACAGGTGGAGTCGCTTCTTCTCTAGGGAAAGGCATTATCGCTTCATCACTTGCTAAATTACTGCAGGCCAGGGGGTATAAAGTTGCGAACCAAAAACTGGATCCCTACATCAACATAGATCCGGGGACATTAAATCCATACGAGCATGGCGAATGTTATGTGACGGACGACGGAGCAGAAACAGACCTCGATCTCGGACATTACGAAAGATTTACCGGTTGTCCGACTTCGCAGGCCAATAATATTACTACCGGACGGATTTACCAGAATGTAATCAACAAAGAAAGACGGGGAGATTATCTGGGTAAAACCGTACAGATCGTCCCGCATATCACCGATGAGATTAAACGAAACATCAAATTATTGGGCAACAAAGGCGAATATGATGTCGTGATCACTGAAATCGGAGGTACTGTCGGAGACATCGAATCTTTGCCTTTCATTGAAGCTGTCCGGCAGTTACGATGGGAGTTGGGGGAAAAATCGGTATTGATCCACTTGACACTGGTACCCTTCTTATCGGCTTCCGGTGAATTAAAAACGAAGCCTACCCAGCATTCGGTGAAAGCCTTGCTGGAAATCGGAGTGCAACCGGATGTACTGGTATTACGTACAGAACATGAACTGAATTCCGATTTACGCCGGAAAGTAGCCCTTTTCTGTAATGTAGCACCCAAAGCGGTCATCCAGTCGATCGACGTTTCTACCATCTATGAAGTACCGATCAAGATGAGAGAAGAAAAGTTGGATGAAATCGTACTCGAACAATTGGGATTACCTTTAAACAGCGAACCGGATCTGGAATCCTGGAAAAAATTCCTATATAAATTAAAAAACTACAGCAAAGAAGTACGGATCGGTTTAGTCGGGAAATACGTCGAATTACACGACGCTTATAAATCGATTGTCGAAGCTTTCATCCATGCCGGAGCAGTCAATGACTGTAAAGTAAATATCGAATGGATCCACAGCGAAGAACTGAATGAACAAAATGCAGCCGACCGCCTGAAAAATCTGCACGGGATTTTAGTAGCACCGGGATTCGGACACCGGGGAATCTCGGGCAAACTGGTTGCTATCCAATATGCCCGGGAGAACAACATTCCTTTCTTCGGTATTTGTCTGGGGATGCAGATGGCTGTCATCGAATTTGCACGTAACGTACTGCATATGGAAGATGCCGATTCGACAGAAATGGCTGCCAAAACCCAGTATCCGGTGATCGACCTGATGGATTCACAGTTGAATGTAACCGAAAAGGGAGGCACCATGCGTCTGGGAGCCTACAAATGTGAATTAACAGAAGGTTCCAAAGCTTATGAAGCTTACGGACAAAAAGAAATACAGGAGAGACACCGCCACCGTTACGAGTTCAACAGCAAATACCGGGAGGATTTTGAAAAAGCAGGTATGATCACCACCGGTATCAACCCGGAAAGCGGATTGACCGAAATCGTCGAGATTCCTACTCACAAATGGTTCGTCGGGGTACAGTTCCATCCGGAGTACAAAAGTACTGTGATTAAACCTCATCCGTTATTCGTATCATTTATCAAAGCTTGTTTATCATAAAGTTAAAAAGAACCTATGGATAAAAACACCATCGCCGGATTAGTCATTATTTTTCTTATTCTCATCGGCTTTTCCTATTTCACGCGTCCGAGTAAGGAGCAAGTGGCCGAAATGCAGCGGAAACAGGATTCCATTGCGCGGGTAGACCGACTCAGAGCCCAGGAACTGGCAGCACAACAACAGGCACAAAAAACGCCGGACAATACGACTGCCGCCAATCCCCTGGCTACCAAAAGTGATTCTATTTTCGTACAAAACGATACGGAAAACAAAATCATCACCCTGGAAAATGATAAAATAAAATTGCACATCAGTACTCTGGGGGGACGCATCGTATATGTAGACTTAAAAGAATACCGGACACACGATTCGCTGCCTTTGGTGTTGTGGAAAAACGGAGAAACCGCTTTCGGCATGAATTTCTACGCCCGGAATCAGGAGATCAATACCGAGAAATTTTTCTTTACACCCAGTACGACAGAAACGACGCTTTATGCCCAGGGAAATGAACAGGTGCTCTCTATGCGTCTTTATGCCGACAGCAGCAGATACCTGGAATACCTTTACAAGTTAGCCCCGGACAGCTATATGACCGATTTCAGCATCATCACCCACAATATGGGGGATGTCATTGCATCCAATTCCTCGTTTCTGACGCTTTTCTGGGGAATCAATATGCCCCAGCTGGAAAAAAGTAAAGATTTTGAAAACCGTTATACCGGTGTTTACTACAAATTCAGCGAAGATGCCGTTGAAAACATGTCCCTGACCTCGGATGAAGAGGAGACGCTTCCGAACAAGGTACAGTGGATAGACTTCAAACAACAATTCTTCTCCTCTATCCTGATCAGCGAACAGCCTTTAAGTGATGTGGAACTGAAATCGAACATCAGTAAAAAAGACGGGTATCTGAAAGATGCTTATGCTGAAATTCCTCTAGCCTATAACGGTTCGGCCAATGAGCAATACAACATGCAGTTTTTCTTCGGTCCTAACTCCTATAAGGTATTGAAAGAATACGGAGATCATTTAGACCTTCCCGATGTCATCAATATGGGATGGAAATGGATTGCGTGGTTCAATAAATATTTCGTTATTCCCATTTTCAATTTCCTGGAAAACCACACCGCATTGAATTACGGAATTATTATTTTATTGCTGACCCTGATCATCAAAATCATCCTGTTCCCGCTGACTTATAAATCGTATATGTCACAGGCACGTATGCGGGTATTGAAACCCCAGGTAGACGAGATCGCCAAGAAATATCCGGCCGACAAAGCTATGGAACGTCAACAGGCTATCATGAGGCTTTATAAGCAAGCCGGAGTAAATCCGATGGGTGGATGTTTACCGATGTTGATCCAGATGCCTATCCTGATCGCCCTGTTCTATTTCTTCCCGGGAGCGATCGAACTGAGACAGCAGAGCTTCCTGTGGGCAACGGATTTGGCTTCATACGATTCTATCGCCACCTTACCCTTTACCATTCCGTTTTACGGTAATCATGTCAGCTTATTCTGTCTGTTGATGACAGCGACCAATATCATCTATATGATTATGAATAATAAAAACCAACCGCAGAACGATCAGATGAAAGGCATGCAGACCATGATGTATATCATGCCGATCATGTTCCTGTTTATTTTCAACAGTTATTCTTCGGGATTGAGTTATTATTATTTCATCGCGACGCTGATTACCATTTTGCAAACCTGGATTATCCGGAAGTTTGTCGATGACCAGAAATTGCTGAAGCAAATCGAACTAGCTAAAAGTAAACCGGTCAAGATAGCACCCGCTAAAAACACGGAACGCCAGCCATATTCACCTTGCAGCATCACAGCGAACATCCCACCTAATACCGCACCGATACCAAAACCAGCAGCATAGACACTGATTGCAAAGCTACGCCATTTGCGAGAAGAGTATTCGCTGGTGATCACGTTTGTACCCACTAAAATACCGCCAACACCAAGACCGGTGATAACGCGCCAGAAACCGAGCCATTGATATTGTGAAATAAACGCAGAGCCTAACATACCGATAGCAGAGAGTGATACTGCCATTAATAACAATGGGCGGCGACCGATTTTATCGGCGAGTGGAGCGAGGAAAAGTGAGCCGGCAGTCATCCCAAACAAGCCGGCACTTAATAAATAACCTAACTCAATCCCAGTGAGTCCAAATTCGACACGAATGGCTGTTGCGGTGAAGGCAAGGGCTAATACATCGAAGCCGTCAAGTAAATTCATAATGGCAGCCATCACCACAATCATCCATTGATAAGCCCCCATTGGGCTTTGTTCTATTTTGGCTCTAAGAGAAAGTGTTTCGGTCATTTTATTTCCTTAAGTTAAGCAAACTGACGAGAGTCTGCGAGTGATTGAAGTTTACGTAAGATCATGCTCAGTACCACACCATAAGCAGGTACAAACAAGACAATACCGACAAATAATTTAAATAAGTAATCGACGAATCCAAGGCTAAACCAATGTTCTGCCATAAATGGATCACTACTTTTATAAAACGCGACACAAAAGAACATAAAGGTATCCGCAAGGGAACCAAATGTCATTGAGCTGCTCGGTGCAATCCACCA
>ENA-UEYL01003455-UEYL01003455.1-human-gut-metagenome-genome-assembly--contig:-NODE-3455-length-10392-cov-3.023558_pt1 | contig 10392 bp, 8 predicted proteins | sample MGYA00242941_ERZ507946 | MGnify/ENA primary metagenome ERZ507946 (study PRJEB26167, sample SAMN06115482) | human gut metagenome | host: Homo sapiens | place: China:Guizhou | collected 2015-03-11...
GCCCGGCTGCAATTACTGTAGAGATTCCCGGCAGAAAAAAGCTTTGTGAATCCGGGGAACTGCAGCTGACTGATTACGGCATTTCCGGGATTCCGGTCTTTCAGCTTTCCGCAGCCGTGTCGGAAGCGCTGCAAACGAACAAAAAGATCAGCGCCAGCATTGATTTCTTCCCGGCAGTTCCGCTTTCCAAATGGAACGAATTTTGCTGCAGACAGTATCAGGCGTGCTGCGGCAAGCATGTGAGGTTTCTGGCACAGGGCATTTTGCCGTCGAAGCTTGCACAGCTGTTTATTGAACGCAGCCCCCTAAAAGCGCAGGACATCGTAACAGCTGCCAACAAAAACGCGGTATTTTCGATGCTGCAGAATATGCGCGCTTTAAAAACTGTCGTAATTGGCACAAATCCGGCGCAAAACGCGCAGGTCTGCACCGGCGGAATCTCCTTGCAGGAGGTAACAGACGACCTGGAAGCAAAGCGTTTTCCCGGTCTGTATCTGTGCGGCGAGCTGCTCGATGTGGACGGTCGCTGCGGCGGTTACAACCTCCAGTGGGCATGGACGAGCGGACAGATCGCTGGAACGGCGGCTGCGCGCGAGGAATGAAACTACCGTAGAGCTGACGAAAAGGCGGCGTGGCTAACGCAGTCACCAAATAGCCAGATACAACTTTAATCAATATGGAGAACCCTATGATTCGAATTTCCCAGCTGAAGCTCCCTGCCGGACATTCCAAAACGGAACTGTACCACAAGGCGGCAAAGGCGTTACATATAAAATCCGAACAGATTGCCAGCCTGCAGATCCGCAGGCAGTCGATCGACGCCCGCAAAAAGCCGGACATTTTCTTGATTTACGTCGTGGACATCACATTAAACGGCATCTCCGAGCAAAACTGTGTGTCCCGCAGCAAAAATAAGGACGTTTCCATCGTGACAGAGCGACCGTATCAATTTCCGAAGCCGGGGACGAAGGCGCTGCGCAGACGCCCCGTGATTATCGGAAGCGGTCCTGCAGGTCTGTTTTGCTGTTACATGCTCGCACAAAACGGATATCGTCCGATTCTGCTGGAACGAGGAAAGGACGTGGAAGCGCGCAAAAAGGATGTCGAAGCCTTCTGGAACGGCGGACCCTTAAACCCGGAATCCAACGTTTCGTTTGGAGAGGGCGGCGCAGGCACGTTTTCAGACGGCAAATTGAACACTCTGATCAAGGATAAAGACGGACGCGGCAGACATGTCCTTTCGATTTTTGTAGAAAACGGCGCGCAGCCGGAAATTCTCTACGAAGCAAAGCCGCATATCGGAACAGATGTTCTGTCCAATGTCGTAAAACAGATGCGGAAAAAAATCATACAGCTCGGCGGAGAAGTCCGTTTTGAGAGCCGCGTAGAAACCTTCCGTACGGAAAATGGAGCGCTGAACGGCGTTATCCTTTCGGACGGCTCTGTGATCGACACCGAGACTGCCGTGCTTGCGATCGGACACAGCGCGCGGGATACGTTTTTTAAACTGTATGAAAGCGGACTTCATATGGAAGCCAAAGCCTTTGCAGTTGGACTGCGCGTAGAGCACCCACAGGAGCTGATCAACCAGTCCCAATATGGAACACTACATCCGGATTCGTTAGGCGCTGCTCCATATAAGGTGACGGCAAGGACTTCCGGCGGCAGAGGCGTTTATTCGTTCTGCATGTGCCCTGGCGGTTATGTGGTCAACGCCAGCAGCGAGCCGGGACGCATTGCGGTAAACGGCATGAGCTACAGCGGCAGAAACGGTGCAAATGCAAACAGTGCAATCATTGTTTCCGTTACGCCTGCAGATTACGGTTCGGACGAACCGCTCGCCGGAATCGGATTTCAGCGCAGGCTGGAAGAAAAGGCATTTTCTGCCGGATGTGGGAAAATCCCGGTAGAGCGTTACGGAGATTTTTCGGATACCGCAACGACCGGACATATCCCGACGGAATTTGTCCCTGCAATCAAGGGACAGTGGACGTTTGCAGACGTAAAAAGCGTGCTGCCGGACAGCCTGTCGGAAGCGTTTATCGAAGGAATGGAGCAGTTCGGACATAGGATTCCCGGTTTTGACGATGCAAATGCAGTCGTTTCCGGCATCGAAAGCCGGACATCCTCCCCGGTGCGGATTGTCCGCGATGAAACGCTGCAGGCAAATATCCGGGGGGTCTATCCCTGCGGAGAGGGTGCAGGCTATGCAGGCGGCATTACTTCTGCGGCGATGGACGGCGTGCGGGTTGCCGAAGCAATCGCTTCCTGTTACGCTCCATTTTCCGAAACCGGCAAATGACCAAAAGAGGAGATACAGACATGGATACCAGACGAAACCTGCTGAAAAAGAAACGGAGAGTTGTCATTAAAATCGGTTCCTCTTCCCTGCAGCATACCGAAACCGGCGATATGGATTATATCCGCCTGGAGGTTCTGGTGCGGGAGCTGTGCAATCTGAAAAATCAGGGAAAGGACGTTGTGCTCGTTTCGTCCGGCGCTATCGCCCAGGGCAAAAAGGCGGTGCATCTGACGCCGGAGCAGCTGCAGGAGCATCCGATCGCAGTCAAGCAGGCATGTGCGGCAGTCGGTCAGGCACGCCTGATGATGACCTATCAGAAAATTTTTGCAGAATATAATCAGGTGACGGCGCAGATTCTGATGACACGTCAGACAATTTCCAACGATACCAACCGCATCAATGCGCAGAACACCTTTGAAGAGCTGTTTCGGATGGGCGTCATCCCCATCGTCAATGAAAACGATACCGTCGCAACGCACGAAATCGAGATTGGCGATAACGACACGCTTTCCGCCATTGTCGCTTCGATGATCGGCGCAGACCTGCTGATTCTTTTATCGGATATCGATGGGCTTTATACCGATGATCCGCGGGCAAATCCGGATGCAGAATTTATTGAAACGGTCGAGCATTTGGACGAATCCTTCCTGCGGATGGGCAAATCCACCACCGGCAGCGGCGTTGGAACCGGCGGCATGTCAACCAAGCTGACTGCTGCCACCATCGCAACCGCAAGCGGAGCTGATATGGTGATTGCGAACAGCAAGGATGTCCGGATTATCCACCGGATCATCGACGGGGAGAATTATGGAACGCTGTTTCTGGCAGAAAAGCAGGATGCCTTCGATCTGCCGGATTTCGTAGAGAACCTGCACAGCTGCCGTGAGCGTGGCTGAGCAAACAGAAACCAGAGCTTTGTGTCTGCGCACACTTGACACAAACTCGATATGCGCAAAAAACGTGCGCAGAAATGAGAGGAAAACATGACACTGGAACAGAAAATTGCCCGGATCAACGAGCTTTATAAAAAATCAAAATCATCGGAAGGTCTGACTGAAGCAGAAAAATCTGAACAGGCGTTGCTCCGGAAGGAATATATTGACAACGTCCGCCAGAATCTGCGGAATCAGTTAAATAACATCAACATCCAGAATGAGGACGGTTCGATCGAAAACCTTGGCGAACACTATGGATCAAAAAACGCGCAGTAACAGAGCACTCGGAAAACAGAACAGGGAACAGCTTTCGGAAGAGAGCCGTTTCCATAAAAGCAGGGAAATCGCAGAAAATCTGATGGCAACGGCTGTCTGGAAGCAGGCAAAACAGGTACTTTTGTATGCCTCCTATGGATCAGAGGTATCGACCGGACTTCTCATTGATGCTGCGCTGGCAGCGGGAAAGGAAGTTTTTCTTCCTAAGGTTCTTGGCGATCAGATGGAGTTTTTCCGAATTACAGACAGAGCAGAGCTTGCACCCGGCTACCAGCATATTTTGGAGCCGCCCGGACAGACAAAGCGCTTTTTGCCGAATGCTTCGATTCCGACGCTTTTGACCGCTCCCGGACTTGCCTTTGATCGATCCGGCGCACGCATTGGCTACGGAAAGGGCTTTTATGACCGCTATCTTGGTAAAATTCCTGCTGCCGACAGACCTTATCTTGTCGGGCTCTGCTTTTCCTGCCAGCTGTTCGAGATACTGGATGGGCAAAAACCGCATGATATCAACATGGATTTGATTGTTACAGAACGACGATAAAGGAGGGAACCTTATAGATGGCTGATCTGAAAGAAATCGGAAAACAGGCAAAAGCAGTCCGCTACATCCTTGCCGGGCTTGATACGGATACCAAGAATAAGGCGCTGTTTACAGCGGCAGAATGTCTGGAAGCGGACGCAGCAGACATTCTTGCAGAAAATGCAAAGGATCTGGAAGCCGGACGCAGCCGCAGCATGCCGGAAGGGCTGCTTGACCGGCTCTCCCTGACGCAGAAGCGGATTTCTGACATGGCAGAAGGGCTTCGCCAGGTCGCTGCGCTTCCCGATCCGGTCGGAGAGATTCTGGATACCTTCACCCGTCCAAACGGTCTTGTCATCAGCAAACGCCGCGTTCCCCTCGGCGTCATCGGAATCATCTACGAATCCCGTCCCAACGTGACGGCAGATGCGTTCGGTCTGTGCTTTAAAGCCGGAAATGCCGTAATTTTAAAAGGCGGCAGCGATGCAATTTTCTCCAATCTCGCGATCGAAAAAAGCCTGCACCGTGCGCTGGCACAGTGTAACATCCCGGAGACAGCAGTGCAGCTGATCCCATCGACTGACCGGGCAGTGACGCAGGAGATGATGCGGTTAAACGAATCTATTGATGTCTTAATTCCGCGCGGCGGGGCAGGACTGATCAAAATGGTCGTGGAAAACAGCACTGTCCCGGTCATCGAAACCGGAACCGGCAACTGTCACATTTATGTCGATGCGGACGCGGACTTCGATATGGCGATCCGTATTATTTTAAATGCCAAAACACAGCGCGTCGGCGTCTGCAATGCCTGCGAATCCCTTGTCATCCACGAGTCGATCTGCGATAGCTTCCTGCCAAAGCTCTATCAGGCGCTGCGGGAAAAGGACGTCGAAATCCATGCGGATGACCGTGCGTTTTTAGAGATCGACGGCTGCGTGCCTGCAACAGAAGCCGACTACGGAACAGAATATCTGGCGCTCAAGCTGTCTGTAAAGACGGTCAGCAGCCTGGAAGAAGCAATCGGGCATATCAACCGCTACAACACCGGACATTCCGAAGCAATCATCACGAACAACGAAGCGCATGCCCGGACATTTCTGGATCAGGTGGACGCCGCCTGCGTCTATGTCAACGCATCGACCCGATTTACGGACGGCTTTGAGTTTGGCTTTGGCGCAGAGATCGGCATCAGCACCCAGATGCTCCATGCGAGAGGTCCGATGGGCTTAAAGGAGCTGACCAGCTACAAATACACAATTCGCGGAAATGGACAGACTCGTAGCTAAGCAGCGTATAACGTCGGATAATATCTGGAAGACCTGTTTGCGGTATCCGGAAATGTCGTTACGCCAAAATACATTGCCGCATAAACGGCAGGCTGCTTTTATGAACAAAATGCTGCAGCCGGAAAGGAATCAATTATGAGTACCGTATTGGATAAATTTCTTCGTTATGTAAAAATTGACACGCAGTCCCAGGATGGCGCAACGACCGTCCCGAGCACAGACAAGCAGAGAAACCTCGCCTCCCTTCTGGCACAGGAGCTCAACGATATGGGCGCGCAGGATGTCGTATATGACAAAGCACACTGCTATGTGTACGCGACGATTCCCTCCAATCTTCCGGAAGGAAAAACAGCGCCTGTCATCGGCTTTATTTCCCATATGGATACGTCTCCGGCGGTTTCCGGCGAAAATGTCAATCCGAGAGTCGTTGCCTATGAAGGCGGGGATATCATCTTAAACGCTGAAAAAAATATCGTCCTGACCGAAAAGGAAAACCCGGAGCTTGCTCATTTTGTCGGAAAGCATTTAATCGTAACCGACGGCAACACTCTGCTGGGTGCAGATGATAAGGCAGGCGTTGCGGAGATTATGACGATGGCACAGGAGCTTTTATCCAACAAAAACCTCGTACACGGCAAAATTCGCATCGGTTTTACCCCAGATGAAGAAGTCGGCTGCGGCGTAGACTTCTTCGACGTAGAGGGCTTTGGCGCAGACTATGCCTATACCGTGGACGGCGGCGATTTGGGCGAGCTGGAATACGAGAACTTCAACGCAGCCGGTGCAAAGCTCATCATCGACGGACACAGCGTCCATCCCGGCAGCGCAAAAAATAAAATGCTCAACGCGATTTTGCTGGCACAGGAGTTTCAAAACCTTCTGCCGGTACACGAAAACCCGTCTGCAACGGATGGCTATGAAGGTTTCTACCATCCGGATTCCATCACAGGAAGCGTTGACCATGTTGTAGTAGACTATATTATTCGTGACCACAACATGGAAAAATTCGAACAGAAGAAGCGCTTCTTTTTACAGTGCGCGGACTTTTTAAATGCGAAATACGGCAAAAAACTTTTTACGGTGGATTTAAAAGACAGCTATTATAACATGAAGGAAAAGATTCTGCCGGAAAACGCACATTTGATCGACAACGCAGTGCGCGCGATGGAAGAAGCAGGCGTAACACCCACCATCGTACCGATCCGCGGCGGAACAGACGGCGCGCGCCTGTCCTTTATGGGACTTCCCTGCCCGAACCTGTGCACCGGCGGCTTAAACTATCACGGACGCTATGAGTACGCCTGCGTGGAATCCCTTGAGAGCTGCGTGGAAATTTTGAAAAATATCGCTGCACTGTACGCAGAGTGAGATTACCACAATATAAAGAACGGAAAGGAAACACAACTTCCCTTATGATGTACGAAAACATTGACTTTAACAGCATAGATCTGACCCAGGAGCCCCCTGTATCGGAACCGGAGCGTCAATATTATTTTATCGCCAAATGCAGACAGTATGTAAAGGAGCAGGAGGAGCTTGCGGGACATCCCCTGACCGCCGCCGTCGTGACCTTTGGCTGTCAGATGAACGCCCGCGACTCCGAAAAGCTTTCCGGCATTCTGGAACAGGTCGGCTACACCTTAAGCGACAGTGAGGAGGCAGACTTTGTCATCTACAATACCTGCACCGTGCGCGATAATGCCAACCAGCGTGTATACGGCAGGCTTGGCTTCTGCAACAGTATGAAGCGCAAAAATCCCCACAAAAAGATCGCGTTGTGCGGCTGTATGATGCAGGAGCAGAACGTGATCGATAAACTAAAGAAAAGCTATCGGTTCGTTGACTTGATATTCGGCACGCACAATATTTTCAAATTTGCAGAGCTGTTATGCCGCATGTTTGAGAGCAGCGGCATGGTCATCGACATCTGGAAGGATTCCGATCAGATCGTGGAAGACCTCCCGGTAGAGCGCAAATATCCGTTTAAATCCGGCATCAATATCATGTTCGGCTGCAACAATTTCTGCACCTACTGTATCGTTCCGTATGTCCGCGGACGCGAAAAGAGCAGACGCCCGAAGGAAATTTTGCAGGAGATCGAAAAGCTCGCAGACGACGGCGTTGTGGAAATCATGCTGCTTGGTCAGAACGTCAACTCCTACGGCAAAAACCTTGAAGATGAAATTTCCTTCGCACAGCTTTTGCAGGAAGTAGAAAAAATCGATAAAATCAAGCGCATCCGCTTTATGACGTCCCATCCGAAGGATCTTTCCGACGAGCTGATTGAGGTCATGAAAAACTCGGATAAGATCTGCAGACATCTGCACCTTCCGCTGCAGTCCGGCTCTACGAAGATTTTAAAGGCGATGAACCGCCGTTATACGAAAGAACAGTATCTGGAGCTTGCAGCCAAAATCCGCCGCGAAATCCCCGATATTTCGCTGACGACAGATATCATGGTCGGCTTCCCGGGAGAAACAGCAGAGGACGTGGAGGATACCATCGACGTGATCCGTAAGGTTGGTTTTGACAACGCGTTTACCTTTATCTATTCTGTCCGGACCGGAACCCCGGCAGCGGCGATGGAGCAGGTTCCGGAAGAAGAGGTTCACGCGGGCTTTGACCGTGTGCTGGAGGCAGTTCAGGAAACTGCACGCAAACAGGTCGCACGCCTGCAGGGCCAGACCCTTACTGCCCTTGTGGAAGAAGTAAACGAACAGGATGCTTCTCTCGTCACCGGAAGGCTGTCCAATAACACGATTGTACATTTTCCCGGAAGTGCTGACCTGATCGGGCAGATCGTACCGGTGAAGCTGGAAGAGTGCCACGGCTTTTATTACACGGGGCACAGGGTGGAAGAAACAAAATGAAACAGACAAAAAGCTTTGAAATCGATATGTGCAACGGAACGCTGATGGACAAGCTGATTTCCTTCTCCATTCCGTTAATGCTTTCCGGTATTTTACAGCTGATGTTCAATGCGGTCGACATTATTGTAGTCGGCCGCTTTGCCGGAAGCGAATCATTGGCGGCAGTCGGTTCTACAACCGCCCTCATCAATGTATTTACCAACCTTTTTATCGGCATTTCCTTAGGCTCCAATGTCCTTGCCGCCCGCTATTATGCGGCCGGGAAGGAGCGGGAAATGTCGGAAACGGTACATAGCTCCCTGACGCTCGCTTTGATCAGCGGAATTTTGATGGCATTTGCCGGACTATTCTTTTCCAGGACAGCCCTCGAATGGATGGGGACGCCGGACGACGTCATCGATCTGGCAGCCCTCTATATGAAAATTTATTTTATCGGCATGCCTTTTTTCATGCTTTATAATTATGGTGCGGCTATTTTAAGGGCAGTGGGGGATACAAAACGTCCGCTGTTATTTTTAGTTGTGTCCGGACTGGTCAATGCAGGATTAAATATGATTTTGGTCATCTGCTTCCATATGGCGGTAGAAGGCGTTGCGATTGCAACTGTCATTTCCCAGCTGCTTTCCTGTATTATGGTTTTGACCTGCCTGTATCGGACGCAGGGCTGTTATCAATTCCGCTTTTCGAAGCTGGGTCTCAAGAGCATCTATGTCCTCCAGATTTTCCAGGTCGGAATCCCGGCAGGAATTCAGAGCACCGTCATCAACTTTTCCAACGTCCTGCTGCAGTCCTCCGTTAATTCCTTTGGCTCGGTTGCAATGGCAGGATACACTGCGGCGAACAATATCTTCGGATTTTTATACACTTCAGTCAACTCTGTGACGCAGGCGTGCATGAGCTTTACCAGCCAGAATTACGGCGCGGGAAAAACGAAGCGGATGGACCGCGTTTTAATCGACTGTCTGATTTTATCCTGTGCGTTTTCCCTGACCATGGGCTGCTGTGCATGGTTTTTCGGACCACAGCTTCTGCGGATCTATACGGAGAGTTCTGCGGTTATTTCGTGCGGTGTTGAGATTCTGAGCTTTACGACCGTGACGTACTTTTTATGCGGAATTATGGATCTGATTCCAGGCGCGCTGCGCGGGATGGGACGTTCTGCCGTGCCCATGATTTTATCGATTATTGGAACTGTCGGAACGCGAATTGTCTGGATTTTCTGGATTTTCCCGTATCACCGTTCTCTGAATATCTTGTTCCTATCCTATCCGGTGTCCTGGATTCTGACGATTCTCATGCAGGTCATCTGCTTTTTTATCGTTTGAGTTTTGATTGTATACTGCTCTACCACATCCAACACACCAAAGCCTGTCATTTCGCCACCAATGCTGTAAAGTTCATTTTCGCAGGCAGAAAGCAGCGATTCTTTTTTTGTTAAATTCATTGCTGAAATTTCGCTCCATTCATCGGAATAAGCATCATATACAAAAACATTCTTTGTTTCCGTTTCCTTTACCATATAAATTTTCCCACTGATGACCACCGGTGTGGCAAAGTGATCTGAAGTTGTATAAGGACATACTATTCCGGCTTCTTCAAAAGCATTATCTTCCGGAAGATACTCGACCCAATATATGCCTTCCCCTTCTTCCTTCAACACAAATATACGGTTATCCACACAAACTGCACCAAGAATCGTACTGGTTCCCGGCATAACAGCACTTTCCCATGTGTCCGCATCTAAGTCATATACATCTAATTTATCCGTTGCCCCGGCCTTAGAAAAAACATATACTTTGCCTCCGCAAACAGCTGTTGCCAAATTGGTTCTTGCTTCTTTCATATCTGCTTTTGTTGTCCATTTTTTGGATTTCGCATTAAATACATAAATATGCTTGAGTGCTGCTGCATTCGCACCTGTACCGGTTTGACCACCAATAACATATATTTCATTCTTATACGAAATCAGGGATGCTTTGCAGATTCCGGTTTCCGAACCCGGATATTCTGGCAGTTCTTCCCATACCTTTTTCTTCGTGTCATATGCTGCGAAAGATTTGCAGGCACCTTGCTCATTTTCACCACCCAATACATAAATTTTATCATTTACTGTTACCGAAGATGCGTTCTTCCGCGTTTTCAACATTGGTGTCTGATAGACCCATTCGGACTGACTGTCTGCACTGTAAATCATTTTGGA
>ENA-UEYL01003464-UEYL01003464.1-human-gut-metagenome-genome-assembly--contig:-NODE-3464-length-10378-cov-3.002524_pt1 | contig 10378 bp, 13 predicted proteins | sample MGYA00242941_ERZ507946 | MGnify/ENA primary metagenome ERZ507946 (study PRJEB26167, sample SAMN06115482) | human gut metagenome | host: Homo sapiens | place: China:Guizhou | collected 2015-03-11...
CGCAGCCTCGGACGCTTCATCGTCACACGCACCTCCACCGGGCGTTTCAGCCACGGAAGCTTCCACCTTTTAAGAGGAACGGACACGCCGCTGTCCAGCAGCGCATCCGCACACTCCATTTCTATCAGTTGTTCCAGCCGGTCAGCCATACACTATCCCTCCTTGCTTGTAGCCTCCTCACTTTGAACCGATGCAGCCGCCGCTGCTCCCGCTGCAGGCAGCTTGTGCTCTCCCCACTCTTCGGGCAAGGTTTTCGAGTCAAACACGCCGTAGGGCTGCGAACCGTCCTCCGGCATAGCCACCTCCAACGTACATTCTATCTTGGCCGTTTCCGTAAGCGTCAGCTTACCGCCCAGGTTGCTCAGCAGCGTGCCGTTTGGTATCAGGATGCTCCGTCCGCTCACCAGTTCCAGTTCAAATGGACCTTGCATCAGCAGGGCGGCTTGTGGGGCGGTCCAGCCTATTGGGTTCTTCTTCCCGGTGTCTTCTTTCGCATAGTGCAGCGTACCGCCCAGCATGGCATGCAGGTTCTTGTAGTCCGTCTGGATTACGTTGAATGTGGGGGCGATGCTGCCATTGCTCTGCGGAATGATCAGCACGGGGGCACCCGGTGCCTGTTCCGCCTCAATCTTTGCGGCTTCGGCCTTCTGCCCGTTCAGGTCAAACGAGCCTTTTTCAATATAGCCTATCACGAAGTCATTGTATTTCACGGCACCGATACCGTACATAAAATTCTTGTTCATCGTTTATAAAGTTTGATGGTTAATAACACACCGGCCAATAAGCCGGCCAATACACCTTTCATAAACGTCCGCATCCGGTTCGGAGGGCGTTTTTCTTCTATTTGAACGTCATTCGAAGTTTCGTTCCTGGTCTCGCTCCGGATGCGTGTCAGCTCTTCTTCATACCACAGCACCAGCTGCTGCAGACTGTCGCACGAGGCTTCGGCCACAAGGTTTCCCTTGCCGTCACTGCCTACGGTCAGGTTGGCCTGTCCGCTCTTGCCACGGTACACGGCACCTTCAGGAAGCTTACGGAGGCTGTCCGCCGGTATAGTCAGCTTCACCGAACTCGCCGGTATCCCCGCCATCACCAGTCCCGCCCGTCGACTTCCGCTCACGCTGTCGGCGCTTGCCGTTTCCGTCTGGACTTCCCGGTTCATGCTCTTTCGGTGACTCGCGCAACCTGTCAAGCACAGGGCAATCGTCACGATGAGGACAGTTTCCGGCTGTATCAATAGCTTTTCTAAGACGGGCCATCTCGCGCGTATTGCGGGCCAGTTCTTTCTTTGTTTCACAAAATTCATCTTTTAGAGGTTTTACAATATTTTCCATCAAAATGCGGGTGGCATGTTCGGCGTTATCTATGCGCATGGCCTCTGCACCGGCCTCGGCCTTCATCGCTTCCGCTTTCGCTTTTCTCACAGTAGCCCGCAAGGAGCCAATGGTCGCCACCGTACCAACCAGGCCGCCGCCAAGGATAATGTTCATAAATTCGCTCAAGTCCATACCACCCGGTTTTATTATTGATTAATACCTATTTCTTTCAACCATTCCTGCACATCGAAGCTCGGACAGGCTTTCGCTGCCAGTTCGTTGTGTCCTATAATGCGTACATCAGGGAATTTCCGATGAAAATCCTTCACATACTTCTCCAGTGCCTTTTTCTGGCAGCCAGTGCGGGTGTCTTTCGGGGTCTTACCGTCTTTTTCCACGCCTCCGGCATACACGATGTGACGGCTTACACTGTTATATCCCTTGGCTCCGTTGGTCACTTCCCAAGGGTCCACCTGTGCATCCTCATTGTTTTCTACCAGACGTTCCACGCCTCCGTTCAGGTGGAACAGGTCGGTATAGCCAACCTGCTTCCATCCTCTTCCTCCCTGGGCAACCGGAGAAGTATGCCATTTGCGGATGTCCGCCGATGATACCTCACGCCCCTCCGGGGTTGCCGTACAGTGTATTACCAGATATTTCAACTTTGCCATAATCATCATGCTTGATAGCCGCTCATCATTACCACTCCGGCATCCTCTTTCTTGGGCATGCAGATGAAGTAATGGCGGAAGTTAATCAGGTTACGCTGGTTCAACGGGTCGTTCTTTGACTCGGAATAATACATCTTGGTAGAACCTGTTGCCTTGAAAACCCTCTGTTTGTAGAAGGCAAACGAACACGGAAATTCACCGGCTTCTGCCGTTGTACCCAATGCCTTCTTCACTCCGGCTGTAGTATAAAGCGGGTTGTTGCCGTACTCGTAGATTTCAAAGCCGTAAAGGTTACCTACCTTGCCGCTGTTGCGGTCAATATTGTACTGTTGACGGAATGCCTGGCTGGTCAGCAGCAGGTCATTCACATGGTCGGGGCAAAGCACCAGTCTGCGGCCGTCTGACGGTACGCGCAGGTTGTCAAGGGCACGCTTCATTTCCACAAGGTCATTCACGGTAAGGCGCAGACGATTTGTAGCCGGATCTTTCTCGCCGGTAGTCTTAAGCACCGGAGTAGTTTCCGTATTTTTGTTCGCACAAAGCGCATGGGCCGCCTTGGTAAACTTCGCATCATTGATACTGTTGGCATGTCCCTCTTTCACACGGGCGGTCTTGTCATAGCTGATGGCATAAAGCTCATCGTCTGTAATCGGCGTAGCCTTGGTCTGGAATTTGTCCAGCTTGATGGCAATATCCTTGTCCTCCAATGCCTGCACATCAATCGGATAGGTTTTGTTGTTAATCAAGACATCCGGATCTACACCAACTTCTACCAGGTGAATCACATCGTTATTCACGATACTGCTTTGGTCGGGGATTCCTGACAGCCAGGTTCCTTCCAGTCCGGCACGGAGCACCTTAACAAGTTCCCCTGTCCAGATTTCCGTATAAACCCCTTCACGGAGTATTGAAGTACTTTGCGGGGCCATTCCCATAAAGGCTGCCACCGCATTCATTCCCACAGCTCCGGCCACCGGAGAGAATCCCAATACCGAAGCACACACGACACCTGTCAGCGTATTGAACAGAAGTGCCGTCAAAAGCATTACAATTTTTCCCATTTTCTTCATTTTAAAGGTTTTCAAATTTCACAGGTCATGCCGTATTCAGCCTTGTACAGGCGCTTGTACTCCTCCGGGTTATGCTCGCGCATTTCAAGCAGCGCATCACTCGGGACATCGCTCAGTTTGGCATAGGTGGACGGCTGTGCCTGCTGCTTGCCGCCCTGATAGCTCAATACAGTGGAAATCTTCACCTGTGGTTGCATGGCATCAAGCACATTCTTCAGTTCATCGACACCAACCTTCTTGCCAAGTTCGATAAACTGTATCTTCTTGTCTTCTCCCAGACGCTTTTCCACCACTGCCTTTTCTACAAGACCAGTGATACGGGCCAAAGTCAGCTTCCCGTTTTCTTGCTTCAGGGAATCATTCTCTGCCTTGGCTGCTTTCAGTTCATTTAAGGCTTGATTAACATCAGCCTCCGTTGCCGTTTCCGGCAGCCCCAATTGAAGGGCCAAAAGTTTCAGTTCCATTTCTTCTGTTGTTTTTTGGTTATTGATTAGTGGCAAAGGACAATCACCATCCTTTCCCAATGTGATTTGTTTTCCATCCTTCATCAGTACGATGGCATCATCATTGGAACCTACATCCACCAGTGATACCTCATACAGCTTGCTTTTGGTTATTGTCGGGCTGGTCTGCCCCTGCAGCAAATGTTCGGGCTGGTCACTCAGTTCCAGAATGTCTATTCCGGCACTCACCATTCTCAGGCTGCCGAATTCAAACTGTTTCTTGCATCTTTTACTGAGGTCGGTCGCTTCGTCAAACACCAGTTCCCCGGTTACTTCACCATCCTCTACCCGAAGGTCCTTCACATAACCAATCACGTTTCCGCGTTGGTGCATGTACAGCAGTACCGGGTTTCGGCAATACTGCTCCACACTCATGCCCGATGTCAGCACACGGCTTCCGTAGCTGTTCAGGCTGTCGTTTGAAATTCTTACACGTTTACTCATTTTCTCATGCCACGCCTTTATGCATTGGCGCTGCAATATTACAGAGCACTTACCGGGAAGCCAAAAAAGTGTGCAATGGTTGCACACTTCTATGAAACCGTTGCACATTATTTTGGCTGCAAGCTGATAAGCGGACAACTTTGCGAATAAATCGGGCAGGTGCAAGGGACTCCGAAGCCTGCCTTTAACCCTATATTCTTTATTATATGACAAAGGCAGAAATCGAAAAGAAAAAATCTCTTGCACGCTCACTGTTCCTTTCCGGCATGGAACAGACTGAAATTGCGGAGAAAGTGGACGTGTCACGCGTCACCATCTCAAAATGGTGCACGGCTGACGGATGGAAAGAGGCAAGGGCGGCAAAGAACGTCACCCGGCCGGAACTGGTGAACAAACTCCTGCTCACCATTGATACACTCATTACTCAAGTCAACGAATCGAACGACCCTGCACTTGTAGCCGGTCTCGGGGACAAACTGGCCAAACTTTCGGCAGTGATTGAAAAGTTAGACAAGAAGGCCAACGTAGTGGATGTCATTGAAGTGTTCATGGCATTCTCCAAATGGATTGAATACCGTTCAACCATCGACCCGGAAGTGACTCCGGAACTGGTCAGGGCAATCAACAAGTACCAGGATCTGTATATCACCGAACAGATGGGCATAAAATAAAACGGCTATGGCAACAGCAGCGGAAAAGAAACAGGCATACGAACAGTGGAAGGAACACTGTAAAAGAGTGCAGTCCATCACGGATACGGCTTTGCTCGCGGGCGAGACACCGGCACAAAAGGACAGGCGTATTCTGCGTCTGCAGGGTAACTATGCCGCGTTCTGTGAATATTACTTCCCCCACTTTCTCACCTTGCGTGACAAAACCACCGGGGAAGTCATACGCACCATCCACAATGCACCGTTCCACAATGCGGCAGCGGCTAAAGTAAAAGGCACACCCAACCTGAAGGCGGTGTTCATGTGGCCGCGTGGCCATGCCAAGTCCACACACATGGACATTTTTGTTCCGCTGTGGCTGATGTTCCAGCCCAAACGGCTCATCAACTTCATGGTGGTGGTCGGCAAAAGTGAGGACTCAGCCACGCGCCTACTGGGAGATATTCAGGCAGAACTGGAGCATAACCAGCGCATCATTGCCGACTTCGGCAAGCAGCAGGGGAATACCTCCTGGCAGGATGGGGAGTTCAAGGCGGCCAACGGGGTGAAATTCCTGGCTTGCGGACGCGGACAGTCTCCGCGTGGTCTGCGCGACCGGGAAGCACGTCCGGACTACATCGTCATCGATGACTTGGATGACGACGAACTGTGCCGCAATGAGAAACGGGTGCATGACATTACAGACTGGGTAAAAGAAGCCCTTTTTGGTGCACTGGATGTGGGCCGGGGACGCTTTATCATGGTCGGGAACCTCATTTCTAAAAACTCGGTGCTGGCCAATCTCACCAAGACAAAAGGGGTACATGTATCCGTCATCAAGGCAATAGACAAGAACGGAGAACCGGTATGGCGCGAAAAATGGACGAAAGAAGAGGCGCAGGAATACAGGGATTTTGTAGGCTACCGGGCATGGGAAAAGGAGATGATGCACAACCCCATCGTGGACGGCACTATCTTCCGGGCAGACTGGATTCGTTACAAGAAACTGCCCAGACTGCCCAAGTATGAAATGCTGGTCTGCTATACCGACCCCTCTTTCAAATCGACCACTTCCAACGACTACAAGGCTTGCCGCCTTTGGGGCAAGATTGGGAAGGAACTGCACCTTATAGACTGTTACGTCCGGCAGGATACCGTTTCAGGAATGGTACGGTGGCTTTACGACCTCTACGAGCGTACACGTGATACGGCAGCCGTCCAGTTCTTTATGGAAGCGAACTTCATGCAGGATGTCATTCTGGATGAGTTTGAGGCAGAAGGGAATCTGCGTGGATACCAACTGCCCATCATGCCGGACAAACGAAAGAAACCGGACAAGCTCCAGCGCATCGAAGCGGTGTCACCATTATGGGAACGCGGTTTCGTATTCTACAATGAGAAGTTGAAAGAATCGCCGGATATGCAGACCGGAATCGAACAGACCTTGGCACTGGAGCGTGGCAGCCGTATTCACGATGATGCACCGGATGCCGACGAGGGAGCCATCTGGATGCTGCAGCGCAATTCAAGGCAGGAGAGTTTTCAACCGGTGTTCGGTAAAAGGCCGACCGCCAAAAATATATGGTAACATGATACAGCTGATTAAAAGAATGATTTTTGCATGGCGCTATAAACGTGCCGTTGCCCGTGCTTGCAAGTACGCCAAGCTCTACGGAAGAAAGTACTACGTCCTGTATATGGGTGGCAAACTGAAAGTTGTCCCCAAAAGGAACATCTGTGAACTGATTCACCGCCACCGTTTCCGCAAGGGAACCACTATCCGGGATATAGAAAAAATGGCATTGTTCATCACTAAATAAAAGTAAAGTCATGTTCATTACAGAAGAAGATTACAAAGTTGTCATCGGCGACAACGCATTAAAGGTTATCTCGCAGGTAAGCCCGGAAAACCGTACCAATGCAGAAGCGGAAGCCCGGGAAGAAATTGCCGGTTATCTACGGCCGAAATACGACTGTACGGCCATTTTCTCTGCACAGGATGAACATCGGAACCGCCTCATTGTCATGTACACCTGCGACATTTCACTTTACCACATGAGTGCAGCCATGCCGCAAAAGATGGGAAGCGAGATACGCAAGGAACGGTATGAACGGGCCATCAAGTGGCTTGAAGGCGTACAGGCCGGAAAAATTGTCCCTGATTTGCCTTTGGCTGTCGGAGAAGATGGGCTTCCGTCCGGAAATTCATTTGTTTACAGCTGTCAGAAGCAGCTTCATCATAACTGGTAGGACTATGGATATTAAAGACTTTTTCAGCGGTATGTTTTCCAATAAACCGAAAAACGTACTGCAAACGCCATACGGCAATTTTAATCTGGCCAAGGGGAAAGACATCAAGCGGGTGCAGAAAATGGTCATCGACCTGCAACGCACCACTGATGCACTCACCCGGAAGGACATCAAGAACTGGCGCGATGCCTGGCAGTATGCCATCAATGTGGACAGCCCCAGCCGCCAGCGCCTGTACGACATCTACCGGGACGCGGAAATAGACCTTCACCTCTCCGGGTGTGTGGAGCAGCGCAGAGGTTTTGTCATGGCACGTTCTTTCAAAATCGTGGATATGAAAGGGGATGAGAACGAGGAAGCGGTTCACTTCTTTGACCAGTCCTGGTTCAAGCAGCTCATGCGCTATGCACTTGATTCAATCTACTGGGGACATTCGCTCATCGAATTGGGCGATCTTTGCACTGACGGCGACGGCTGCATCTGTTATTCGGATGTTAAGCTTATTCCGCGCAAACATGTCATTCCTGAGTATGGGCGTGTCATTACCGACCTCGGGCAGGACTGGACTACAGGTATAGACTACCGCCAGCCTCCTTTTTCCGACTGGCTCATTGAGGCAGGTAGGCCCGACGACCTCGGGCTGTATCTCAAGGCTGCTTCACAGACTATTCCCAAAAAGAACATGCTGGCCTTTTGGGACACCTTCGGGGAAATATTCGGAATGCCCATGCGTATAGCACGCACCACTTCGCGCGATCAGAAAGAGATTGACCGTCTCGACCAAATGCTGCGTGAAGCCGGAACCGCCCTCTCCATGGTGGCAGGAATGGAAACCGAAATCGAATTTGTGGAAAGCGGCAAGGGAGATGCATTCAATGTCTATGACAAGCGTATCGATCGGGCCAACTCCGAACTGTCAAAGCTTATCATCGGGCAGACGATGACCATCGAGGACGGAAGCAGCCTCTCACAGTCTGAAACGCACCTTGAAGTGTTCCAGAACCTCGTGGAAAGCGACTGTGATATGCTTCGGGATATAGTGAACAACCAGCTCATTCCGCGAATGGTGCGCCACGGGTTCCCTGTCAAAGGGCTGCGCTTTGATTGGGACTACTCCATTGACTACACACCCGAACAGCAGAAAGCCTACGAAGAAATGGTACTGCAGCACTACAAGGTGAAGCCTCAGTACTTTGAGGAAAAATACGGTATCCCGTGCGAGGAGAAGGAACCGAAAGAAGAGCCGGACCCGACAGAACCGAAAAAAAAGAAAGACGGCAAACCGGCTGAAACGCTGTCCCGTTTTTTCGACTGAGCCCCGATGATTATTCGGGGCTGCACCAGCGATATTCCCGATTGTTGGAAAACAGGAAGCCCATCCTGCAGGCGGGAAAAACGGAGGACATCGAAAAAATGGCCAAGGAATGGGCTTCAATAATCAAGAACAAAGAAGCCAGAAAAGATGCGGAAGATGCAGATTATCTGATGGAAAATGTGGCAATCGCAACGATCGGTGATGTTATGGATCTGGTGGACGAAAACCGTATTTTTGTTAAACAGGGACTGGATATGCTGAAACGGACGGAGAATCTGGGACTGAAGGCGCTGGTGGAATGTACTGGTGTGAATGTAGATAAGCTGTCTCCGTATCACATTGGATTTGTGATCGGCCCGTGTATGAATGCCAGTGGAAGACTGGATACCGCTGCACGTTCCCTGAAACTGCTCTGTGCGGAGACGGAGGATGAAGCGGCAAAACTTGCCGGCGATCTGACTGCGTTGAATCAAAGCAGAAAAGCTCTCACAGAAGAGGGAAAGGAAGCAGCAATCCGTATTGTGGAAGAGACAGAAATCGGACAGGACAGGGTTCTTGTGATCTATCTACCGGACTGTCATGAAAGTCTGGCTGGAATTATTGCAGTACGTATCCGGGAAAAGTACCATAAGCCGGTCTTTGTCCTGACAAAAGGTGAAACAATGGTGAAAGGCAGCGGACGTTGCTATGAGAAAAGAGCTTGACCTTTTTGCAAATATGCGCCCTGTTAAAGTTCCTGAACAAGGCATTGACTGGACTTTCTTCAGAGAAAATACCGAGGGCGGCTATGCAATCGGCTCTTATGGCTTGAACATTACTGACGACCTTGCAGTTGACTTTACAGTTGCAACGCAAGAAGGATGCGAAAGAATCGCTCGCCTTGCTTATGAATATGCAAAGAAAAACAACAAGGGCAAAGTTTCAATCATTACAAAGGCAAATATTATTAAAACAACGGATGGTAAGTTCCTCAAAACTGCCCAAAAAATCGGTGAAGAATATCCTGACATTGTAACTGATGACTGGTATGTTGATATTACTACCGCTAAGCTTATTGACCCTGCAAGAAGAAAGGATTTCAAGGTATTCGTTCTTCCTAATCTTTATGGCGATATCATTACAGATGAAGCTGCTGAATTTCAGGGCGGCGTAGGTACTGCAGGTTCAGCCAACATCGGTAAAAAATATGCAATGTTTGAAGCTGTTCACGGCTCAGCACCACGTATGATTAAAGAAGGCAGAGGTCAATATGCTGACCCATGTTCAATGCTCAGAGCATCTGTTATGCTCCTTTCTCACATCGGTTTCCAAAAGCAGGCAAATGCTCTTGAAGCTGCGCTTGACAAATGTATGCTTGAAGAGAAAAAGCTTGTAATTACCGGCAGAGCTGACGGTTGCACTTGCAGCGAGTTCGGCGACTATGTAATGGAAACAATAACTCAAATGACTAAATAATAATCTTTATTACAGAAATTCAGGAGAGGAATATTATGCAAAATAAAGATGATATATCTATATCCGTTATTAAGAGACTGCCGAGATATTACAGATTTTTGCAATCTCTCAAGGACAACGGAATAGTGCGCATCAGTTCAAAAGAACTTGCAGCAAGAATGGGGCTTACCGCTTCGCAAATAAGACACGATTTTAACTGCTTTGGTGGCTTCGGTCAACAGGGATACGGTTATAATGTGCCCGAACTTCACGCTAAAATCGGCGAAATACTTTGCGTTGATAAGGAAATAAAAACAATACTTATCGGTGCGGGTAATTTGGGCAAGGCTATTACAAACAAAATGTTTTCAAAAAACAGCGGCTTTAAGCTTATCGGTATTTTTGATAAGAATGAGGCTATTTGCGGAAATATGATTAAAGGTATTCCGGTCAGAAACGTTAATTATCTTGAAAACTTTTGTATTGACAACTCCCCTACCTGCGCTGTAACCTGTATTCCTTCAACAGATATGGAGGAACTTACGGATTTGCTTGTTAAGGTCGGTATTAAAAGCTTTTTAAATTTCAGCAATTATGATATTGCTATGGCTCATCCGGGTGTAATTGTTGAAAATGTCCATCTTAGAGACAGCCTTCTTACTCTCGGTTATCTTACTAATACATCTCTTAACAAATCGGAGGAATAATATTGCAATTAATTACAA
>ENA-UEYL01003467-UEYL01003467.1-human-gut-metagenome-genome-assembly--contig:-NODE-3467-length-10376-cov-3.992718_pt1 | contig 10376 bp, 7 predicted proteins | sample MGYA00242941_ERZ507946 | MGnify/ENA primary metagenome ERZ507946 (study PRJEB26167, sample SAMN06115482) | human gut metagenome | host: Homo sapiens | place: China:Guizhou | collected 2015-03-11...
CATTGATAACCGTTACTGTTTCTTCGAACTTAATCGATTGGATAAAAGAATATAAATTTAAAACCATCAGATGAATATCCAATCACAAAAAGCGACAGATACTCTCTGTTTTTCCACCTTCGCTTTGACAGTAAAAACACCCTCAGCAATAGAAAGACCACACCTCGGTCTGCTGGCTTGTCCAGCCGCCGGGATGTGGTCTTTGTGATCTCTGATCATTTTGCACGTCTCCTGGTTCCGCCCTTCTTTATATAAGGCCGTCATCAGAGATCTGCCTCCCTCCGTTATTCCTTATTTTGACTGCGGGAGGTTTTTTATATCCTACATCAGCTCAAAGAGTAAAAAGGAGCCGCCCGCTGGGGCATACTGGCGGGAGGGGACGCGGCGGGCGGCCTGTCTGCCCTTCTTTCCGCGCCCTGTCAAGACCGGAGCAGCGGCCCCTCGTTGACACCACCGGCCGGATGGGATATACTACACCCACCAGAAAAGGAGGCCTCCATGAACAAGACCGAACTGTTGAACAAATGTGCCCGCAGCGGGGAGGAGCGGGTGCTGCTGGCCCGCGCCCTGGATAAGCTGGAGCTGGCCCAGAACCGCTCTGTCCCCGCCTGCACCCCATTTCTCTCCCCGGGAGAGCAGGCCTCCGTCACCGATCTGCTCAACGCCTGGGGCCGCCCCCGCCACCTGTTTTTCGGCGGATATGAGGGGGCGGAGCGGGCGGTGTGCGCCTTTCTGCCCGACTGGCAGGAGGAATCCGACTTTCTCGCCGACCCGGAGGGGCCGGTGGCCGCGCTGGAGGCCGCCTTTCCCGCGGACGCGGAGCTGTCTCACCGAGACATCCTGGGTGCCCTGATGGGACTGGGCATCACCCGGGAAAAGCTGGGGGACATCCTGTTAGACCATGGCCGCTGTCAGGTGCTGGTCCTGCGGGATGCCCTGCCCATCCTCCTCTCCCAGTGGGAGTCTGCCGGCCGCTGGAAGATGAAGCTGCGGGAGATCCCCCTGGAGCAGCTGGAGGCGAAGCCGCCCCAGGTGAAGACCATTCGGGATACGGTGGCCGCCCTGCGGCTGGACGCGGTGCTTGCCGCCGGCTTCTCCACCTCCCGGTCCAAGGCGGCGGACCTGGTCTCCGCCGGCCGGGTGTCAGTAAACCACCGGGAGTGCGCCAAGGCGGACCGGACGGTGGGGGAGGGCGACGTGCTCTCCTGCCGGGGTCTGGGCAAGTGCGTGGTGAAAGAGGTGCTGGGCCAGTCTAAAAAGGGCCGCTTCATGCTGGTTCTGGAACGGTATATCTGAGAAGGAGATACGCTATGATCACACAGGAAAAAATCGACCGCATCAACGCCCTGGCCCGGAAGGCCAAGACTCCGGAGGGCCTGACGGCGGAGGAGACAGCAGAGCGCGCCGCCCTCCGTCAGGAGTATGTGGCCGCTGTGCGGGCTAATCTGGAGGCCCAGCTGGACAACACCCTCATCCAGGCGCCGGACGGCACCCGCCACCGGCTCCCCAAAAAGCCGTGAGGCGGGGGGTCCTTTGGGCGCTGCTCCTGTCCTTTCTGCTGGCCGGCTGCGCACCGGCGGGGGCGCCAGCAGGGGAGGGGAGCGGCCAGGAGCCCAGCCAGTCCGCCATGGCCCCGGCGCCGGAGGCCGGCACTTCCGCCCAGCCTCAGCCCGCGCCGGAGCCCGAGCCCCCCACCCAGGAGGAGCTGCTCCAAGCCATGGTGGACACCATGACGCCGGAGGAGAAAGCGGGCCAGCTGTTCTGGGTCCGTTTCCCGGAGACCGGCTGGGATGAGCTGGCCCGGGAGTGGCACCCCGGGGGCTTTCTCCTCTTCGGCCGGGACTTCAAAAACCGCACCCCGGAGGAGCTGCGCACTCTGCTCGCCTCCCTCCAGGAGACCTCCCCCATCCCCCTGCTCCTGGGGGTAGATGAGGAGGGGGGCACGGTGGTCCGGGCCAGCTACTACCCCGCCTTCCGGGCGGAGAAGTTCCGCTCCCCCCAGGCCCTCTTCGCTGCCGGAGGGCTGGAGGCCGTCCGGGCCGACGCCCTGGACAAGTCCGCCTTTCTGCTGGATCTGGGCCTTAACGTAAACCTGGCTCCGGTGTGCGACGTGTCCACCGACCCCGCTGACTTCATCTATGCCCGCGCCTTCGGCCAAGACGCCCAGGCTACGGCGGAGTATGCGGACACGGTGGTCTCCGCCATGGGGGAGGCGGGCATCGGCTCGGTGCTCAAGCACTTCCCGGGCTACGGCAGCAACCGGGACACCCACACCGGCATTGCGGTGGACCAGCGCCCCCTGGAGCAGTTCCGCCAGTCCGACTTCCTGCCCTTCCAGGCAGGCATCGACGCCGGGGCCGGCGGTGTGCTGGTCTCCCACAACATCGTCACCTGCCTGGACCCGGAGCTGCCCGCCTCCCTGTCCCCAGCCTCCTACCAAGTGCTGCGGGAGGAGCTGGGCTTTGAAGGAGTGGCCATGACCGACGACCTGGACATGGATGCGGTACAGAAGTATGTGGAGGAGGGCACCGCCCCGGTGATGGCCCTCCAGGCCGGGGCTGACCTGGTCCTCACCAGCGATCCCCAGGGGGGCATCCCCTCGGTGCTGGAGGCGGTGGAGACCGGGGCGCTGACCTGGGACCGGCTGGATCAGTCGGTGCTGCGGGTGCTGCGCTGGAAGCTCCAGCTGGGACTGCTGTCCCTCCCCGGGGCGGAGGATGTACAAACAAGCTAAGATTTGCCGAAATTTCCGCCTCATTTCGCAAGAAACCCCTTTGCGTTCCCGGAAAAGTTCGCTATAATGGAGCATGAAGATCCCGAGGTCCCGGCCGCCGCTCCGGCGCGCCTGATGAAAGAATGGAGGTCAACGATCCCAATGAAAGAGATCTATGTTGTCAATTGCTGCCGCACCGCCGTGGGCTCCTTCGGCGGAAGCCTGAAGGACACCCCCGCCCCCGAGCTGGGTGCCGTGGTGGTGAAGGAGGCCCTGTCCCGGGCCGGCGTGGAGCCGGAGCAGGTGGACGAGCTGATGTTCGGCTGCATCCTCACTGCTGCCCAGGGCCAGAACCCCGCCCGCCAGGTGGGCGTCAAGGCCGGCCTGCCCTACTCCGTCCCCGCCTACACCGTGGGCATGGTGTGCGGCTCGGGCATGAAGTCGGTCATCGAGGGTGCCCGGGCCATCCTGGCCGGGGACGCCGACATCATCGTGGCCGGCGGCACCGAGAATATGTCCGCCGCCCCCTACGCCCTGCCTGACGAGCGCTGGGGCGCCCGCATGGGGGACAAGAAGGTGGTGGACACCATGATCCGGGACGGACTGTGGGACGCCTACAACAACTACCACATGGGCACTACTGCTGAGAACATCTGCGACGTGTGGGGCATCACCCGCCAGGAGCTGGACGAGTTCGCCGCCTCCTCCCAGCAGAAGGCCGAGGCCGCTCAGAAGACCGGCCGCTTCGAGGACGAGATCGTCCCCGTCACGGTGAAGAAGAAGAAAGAGCTGGTGGAGTTCAAGGTGGACGAGTTCCCCCGCCCCGGCGTCACCGCCGAGGGCATCTCCAAGCTGAAGGGCGCTTTCCCTGTGGGCCCCGAGGGAGTGGAGGACGAGATCGTCCATACCTTTGAGCTCACCCAGATCCACGAGGCCGATACCCGCAAGCACGTCCAGCGGGTCACCGCCGCCAACGCCTCCGGCATCAACGACGGCGCCGCCGCCATCGTGCTCGCCTCCGGCGAGGCGGTGGAAAAGTACGGCCTGAAGCCCATGGCCAAGCTGGTCAGCTGGGGCCAGGGCGGCGTGGACCCCAAGATCATGGGCGTGGGCCCGGTGCCCGCCTCCCGCCAGGCCATGAGCAAGGCCGGCCTGAAGATCGAGGACATCGACCTGGTGGAGGCCAATGAGGCCTTTGCCGCCCAGTCCGTGGCCGTGGCCCGGGAGCTGGGCTTCGACATGAGCAAGGTGAATGTCAACGGCGGCGCCATCTCCATCGGCCACCCCGTGGGGGCCTCCGGTGCCCGCATCATCGTCACTCTGCTCCACGAGATGCAGAAGCGGCCCGAGGCCAAGCGCGGCCTGGCCACCCTGTGCATCGGCGGCGGCATGGGTGTCGCCACCATCTTTGAGAAGTGCTGAGCCGGACACCGGCGTCCCCGGGGGCTGACCTCCCGGGGCCCGGTCCGGCAGGCGGGGGCGGCGGGCTTGTGCCCGCCGCCCTTTTCCCGGAATTTTCGACCGAATGGGCCGGCAGGGGAGGGGGAGAGGTATGAAACGCTGGTCCGTCTTAGTGACGGCTGTACTGAGTTTTTCCATACTGGCCGGCTGTGCCGGCGGGGGAGAGGGGACCTATCTCTTTGACCGCCTCGCCCCCGCATCCGGCGGAATGCCCGGAGAGCCAGAGCCCCGCAGTCTGATCCTGACCCACTCCTCGCCTGCGGGCAGCCTCACCGATCAGGCTGCCCAGCTCCTGAAGGAGAAGGTGGAGGAGGCCTCCGAGGGCCAGCTCCAGATCCAGATCTACCCTGAAGACTCCTTGGGCAATTTGGACGACGGGCGGTGGTACTTTGAGAACGGGGCGGTGGACATGCGCATCGGGGCCGGCCCCAGCGATGTCTCCTCCATCGCCACCTGGCTCCCCACTCTCACCGGCTGCACTCCCGATGAGGTGAGCCAGGCTCTGCGCCCAGGTCAGCCCCTGTGGGATCTGATCTGCCAGCAGGCGGGGGACACCCTCGTCCTGGGGGTGCTGCCATCCTCCAGCCGGGTGCTCACCTCCAGCCGGCCAGTGGAGGACCTGAGCCAGCTGGACGGCCTGATGGTCCGCGTCATCCCCTCTTCCTCCCTGGACCGGCGGTTTTGGGAGGCTCTGGGGGCGCAGACGGTAGAGATCCCCATCCAGGACCTCTACCTGGCCCTCCAGCAGGGGCTGGCAGATGCCCAGGAGAACCCCATCTATTTGGTGCGCAGCTACAACTTCCACCAGCAGCAGAAATACCTGATCCCCATCAACTTTAAGGTATATCTGGAGACCATTTATCTCAATCTGGAGGTGTGCCGCAGCCTGACGGAGGAGCAGCAGGCCCTGCTCCGGCAGGCCGCGGAGGATACCTGCCGGGAGATGGTGGAGGTAACTGCCCGCTATCTGGAGGAGTGCCAGGATATCTTTCAGCGGGAGGGCATGGAGGTCCGCCCTGTGTCAGAGGAGGAGCGGGCCCGCGCCCGGGAGAAGGTCTGCCCGCTGGTGGAGGAATATCTGCTGTCCCTGTATGGCGCTGATGTCTATCAGCAGGTGCTGGACGCCCTTTCCGCCGCCCCGGAGCAGGGAAGCTGAGGGTGTCCGCATGTACGATCTCCTTCTTTTAGTTGCGGATAATGGTGTCGTCCTGCATATACTGTACGCTGCCGTCCTCGCCTCTGGAGTAGTGGCAGAGGAAGTCATACCAGAAGAGCCGGGACTCGGAGGGGGTGGTGGTGTGGGGCTTGTCCTCGATCACGGCGAAGCGGACCATGGGCACGCCGTCCCCGTCGCACCAGATCTGGTTATGGTATCCGCTGGTCTGATACATCAGGGGGGCGTTCAGGTCCTCACAGCCGTTCCGCTCCAGCCAGTACATCATGGTAGAGGTCAGGCTGGGGCTCTGGTAGGCGCCGGCATCCTTGGTGCCCACCAGCTGGATCACGGGGACCCGGTTGGTGCTGGCCATAGGGTGGAGGGTGGCCACATCCTCAGTCACCTGCTGGTCCACATTCCGATAGCGGCCGGCACTGATGGCCACGGCGGCCACCACATCGGACATCTCACCGGCGATCATGGCGCTGGAGTTGCCTCCGTTGGAATGCCCGGTGGCATAGATCCGGCTCTCGTCGATGGAATAGCGCTCCGACACATCCTGGATCAGCTGCCGCCAGAAGGAGATGTCGTCAGGCCGGGTGGGGTCCCAGCAGTCGTTGTGGATGGGCCGGGCCATGCCGTTGTTCTCCGCATAGGGGTATGCTGTGGGGAACACCACGATGAAGCCCGCCTCCTCGGCCACCTTGAACCACTCAGAATAGGGGGCGTAGGCCTCGGCGCACTGTCCTGCGCCGTGGAGGGCCATCACCAGCGGCACCGCCTGGCTGGGGTCATCCTTGACGGACTGGGGCACATACTCCAGCCAGTAACGGGAGTAACCGTCGATGGTCCGCTCCTCCTTGGTAAAGCCCAGCGCCTCAAAGTCAATGGCGGGGCGCAGGTCGTTTCCGGCCAGGGAGCGGTAGCGCTGGGCCTTGCACAGGAAGGTCTCCCACAGGGTCCTGCTCAGCTCCGGGTCGGTGTAACTCACCTCTGCCTGGGTGAGCTGTACCTTCCCCAGGGGATAGGCATTGATAAAGGTGTCATGGGAAAGCATGTTCTGCTGATACACCGTGGTCTCCAGGGGAACGTCCTGGTTGATATAGGCCGTCTCAGTGCAGTCGTTGGCTCCCTTCCAGTAATCGGCCACGGCCTGGACCCCGTCGGTTATCTCCTTCTCGATCAGCCACACCGGCACATTGACCTCATTCACGGTCTTTTCCGGGTCCACGGCGGGGGTCTGGCCCATCTGGATCAGATAAGCCTCGTCGATGGCTCCGCCGTCCAGCACTGCCAGCCCGGAGCAGTTGTCCGGATTGGCCATGACCCACTGCTCCAGCAGGCGGCCTCCGTCGGCGTAGCCCACAAAGTAGTAGTTTCCGGTGTATGGGCTGTAATGGATCGTCTTGCTCCCCAGGGCAAAGGCGGCGCTCAGATAGTCCAGCTCCTCCTCGCCCCCCCACTGGCTGTCGGCAGGGGTCAGGGCGTGGAGCAGGAATTTATACTGGTCGGCCACCGCGGTCCAGCCGCTGCTCACCAGGAACTCCTCCGCCTTATCCCCGGAGGGCAGGGCCACGAACACGCTGGAGGCGCAGTGCCCCGTCTCCTCCGGGATATAGGTGTAGAGCTTCCGGCCCTGAGAGAGCCCGTCCGCCTCCACCGCCTCCTGGAACAGGCCGGTGTAGGGGTGATAGTAGATCTGGTCCGGTGTCTCCTGCACCATCTTCTGGAACAGCGCCGTAAACTCCTCTGTGGTGGAACAGGGGAAGTCCTGAACGGTCAGGGGCTCCACCTGAACGGCCGCAGGGGCAGACTGTGCCCCGCTCCCGGAGCTGGATGCCGAAGAGACGCTGGAGCCTGCCCCTCCGGGCGCACCGCAGGATGTGAGCATGGCCAGAGACAGTGCCGCCGCAGCCAGCGGCAGACGGATAGACTTGCTGCGCATGATGTGATCCTCCTTTTGCAGATTCCCGCACCGGGAGCTGTTCTGTATTTTGCTCCCATTCTGTGCTGTTTTCAGCTTAACAGGGGGCGGAATACCTGTCCATCCTCTGATTTCTCTGCTGTCTACACCGGTTTCAAAATTCAAAAAAATGAATCCCATCCAAAAAGCTGAGTACCCGGATCGTAGCTCCCGTCTATATCATGATCACAGGAGGGCCGGAGCTCGTGACGAGCTCCGGCCCTCCTGCCGCTCTGGTCCATCTCACAACTGCGGGGCGCGCCCCGCTCCTCCTCAGGCGGGAAGCTCCAGCTCCATTCCCGCCTGGATGCGGTCCGGGTCCTGGATCTGGTCCCGGTTGGCGTCATAGATCTCTACCCACCGCAGGCCGCCGCCCAGCTCCTGCCGGGCGATGGTCCACAGGCAGTCCCCGGGCTGAACCACATAGATCCGCGCCCCGGCCGCGGGCTCTTCCGGCTCCGCAGGTGCCCCGCCGGTCTCCTCCGCCGTCTCCGCGATCTGGATGCGGCCCTGTCCCCCAGGAGCGGAGTAGGCGCTCAGGTCCCCCTCCAGGATCTGGCCCAGGTAACGGATCAGTGCCTGATTGTCCAGCACCGTCTCATCCTTCAGCAGGGTGCAGCCCTGAAACATGGTGTAGCCGTCCCCGCCGCTTTTGAGCATATAGTTGTGGGAGGCCAGGGTATAGACCCGGTCCAGCTCCAGCGGCTGCCCTCCCACCTTCACACCGGTCACCCGGCGGGGGCCGTCCACAGACTGGAAGGCCCCGTTCTCGTCCACCACTACGGAGGAGGGGACAGCGGCGTCAATGGTATAGGTCAGGCCGGACACCTGGAGGAAACCTCCGCTGGTCTGGGGATACTTCCGTGCCCCCATCTCCAAGGCGTCCAGGATCTGCTGTCCGGTGGCCTCCACCAGGCACAGGGCGTTGCCATAGGGGTGCAGGTCCAGGATGTCCCCATAAGTGACCTCCCCCGGCGCCAGCTCCGCCCGGATGCCGCCGCCGTTGACAAAGGCGATATCCGCCCCCATCACCGCCCGGTAGGCGTCGGCGCAGAAGTCCCCCAGGTTGGTCTCCCGGCTCCGGACCCAGTATTCCCCGGTGGCCGGGTCGGTGGTGACCAGGGCCACGTCCGTGCTGCCCACCACTTGGCTCAGCTGCTCCTCATACTGGGCTTGGACAGCGGCGATCTCCTCCTCCATCTCCGGGTCCCTGCCGGCATAGCCGGCCACCAGCTCCGCCTGGATCTCCCCGGTGACGGGGTCCAAGATCACCTGGCCGATGGCGGTCAGGCCGGTGCCCGTCTGGGCCAGCACCACGTCCTTCCCCTCCCGGTTGGGCAGTGTCCGCTCATACTGCTCATGGGAGTGGCCGTCTAGGAACACGTCGATGCCGGTGGTGTGGGCAATGACAGCCTGGGAGGACCACTGGGCAGAGATGCCCTCATTACCCAGATGGCCCACCGCCACCACATAGTCCGCGCCCTCGGCCCGGGCCTGGTCCACTGCGGCCTGGACGCAGTCATACAGCTCCTGTCCGTCTCCTCCCTGCCGGAAGCCGTACACCGCCTCCCCGGCCTCGTCCCGGAAGTAAGTGGGGTCGGTCTTGGTCAGGCTCTCCGGGGTACAGATCCCCACATAGCCTACGGTGGTGTCCCCGTAGTCCAGGAGAGCATAGGGCTGGAACACCGGTTCGCCCGCCGCCAGGCCGGTGAAGTTGCAGCTGAGATAGGGGAACTCCGCCCCGGCCGCCAGCTCCATCAGCCGGTCCACCCCATAGTCGAACTCGTGGTTGCCCGGCACCGCCAGGTCATAGCCCGCCGCGTTCATCAGGGAGATGATGTACTCCCCCTGGGAGAGGGTGCCCACCGCCTGGCCCTGGATGGCATCTCCCGCGTCCACCAGGGTCACCCGGTCCGCCCCGTACTGCTCCTCCAGCGCCCCGGCATAGGCCGCCAGGCCGGCATAGCCGATGGCGTCGTCCAGGGCACAGTGGACGTCGTTGGTGTGGAGAATCACGATCTTCTCTCCCGCCTCCGCCGCCTGGGAGGCGGAGGCCAGGGAGACCGTCAGCAGCAGCGCCGCTGTCAGCGCCGCCCATCTGTCCACCTTTTTCATGTATCATCATCCTTTCCGTTTTCATATTTTCCGCCCTGACAGCGCTCCCGATACCTGCCCGGCGTCTCGCCCACCAGACTCTTGAAGGTCCGGATGAAGCTGTTGGAGGAGTTGAATCCCGTCTGGTAGCCGATCTCCGTCACACTGGCGTCGGTGGACTCCAGCAGCAGGCGGGCCTGCTCCACCCGGTACTGCCGCAGGTAGTGGGAGAAGCCCGGCGGCTGGTATTTGCTGAACAGGCTGGACAGATAGGACACACTCAGCCCCACGTGGCCGCTCACCTCGTTGAGGGACAGCCCGCTGTCCGAGAAGTGGGCGGCGATGTAGTCCCGGGCCCGGTCCATATAGCCACGCTGGCTGTTGTGTCCCCACTCGTCCAGCTCAGCCAGCAGCCGCTCCTGCTCCTGCCAGAAGTCGGGGGAGTCCGCAGCGCAGGCGGCGGAGTATCGCTCCCCCAGTTCCCGCTGGACCTTCAGCACCTGGGTCAGCACGCAGCCCCGCAGCATAGAGCGCATCTGCACCGGGGACTGAGCGCGTCCTACTGCCTGACGCAGGTCCGCCAGCTGGGCCCTGGCCCCCTCCAGCTCTCCGCTCAGCGCCTTCTGGAGCATCTCCCGCACCTGGGCATCATATACGCCCGCACCTACCGGACCGGGGCCGGGCTGCCCGGCCTCCCCGCAGCAATATTTCCGGTAATTCAGGTCCTGTCTGGCCTCCTGCCAGGCGGCGGAGAGCTCCAGCAGGCTCCCTCTGGCCTGGCTGGCCCCCACCGCGGCAGAGAATGGGAAGTCCCGGGTCTCCCGCTCCAGCGCCTGCCGGCAGTCCTCCAGGGGGATGGCGAATCCGCCTGGGACCGGTGGGGAAGCGCACAGCACCGCCGACAGCCCTCCGCCCGGGGCGGGCTGGATCTGGGCAAGGCAGCGCCCCTCCACACCCCGCTTCCGGCTTCTCCACAGGCTCCGCGTGTA
>ENA-UEYL01003470-UEYL01003470.1-human-gut-metagenome-genome-assembly--contig:-NODE-3470-length-10367-cov-4.405442_pt1 | contig 10367 bp, 9 predicted proteins | sample MGYA00242941_ERZ507946 | MGnify/ENA primary metagenome ERZ507946 (study PRJEB26167, sample SAMN06115482) | human gut metagenome | host: Homo sapiens | place: China:Guizhou | collected 2015-03-11...
GAGCTGCTCTTTGACGATACCCGCCACCGCATCCGGGAGGAAATTGCCGCCGCCAAGGCGGCCCAGAAGGAGGAACAGACGTGAAACTCTTGATTCTGGGAGGAACGGGAACCATTGGCCGAGAAATTGTTTACCAGGCGCTGGAACGGGGACACCATGTGACGGTTTTAAGCAGAGGAACGCACCAGGCCGCCTTTGACAAGGATGTGCAGATGGTGTGCGGAGACCGCCGGGATGAAGAGACAATGCAAAATCTTGCGCGGAAGGTCAGGCCGGAAGTGGTAATGGATTTGGCCTGCTATGGAGAAAACGACGCAAGAATTACATGCAATGCATTTCGCGGGTGCGCCGAACAGCTGATTTTTGCATCATCGGTTGCGGCGTATGAGCGTCCCTGCAGGAGCTTTCCCATTCAGGAACAGTTTGAATCCTTGCGCAATAGTCCGGAGTTTTCTTATGGATTTGAAAAAGCGGAAATGGAGCGGTATTTGCAAAAGGAGATGGGGAACCCGTCTTCTGCTGCCATTACCATTCTGCGCCCATCCCTGACATTTGGACGGGGAGCATGCAATTTCGGCATATTGAGGCAGAACCGGAATGTGCTTCGCAGAATCAGAGAGGGAAAGCCGGTGCTGATGACCGGCGAAGGGGCGATTCCCTGGTCATTTACCTTTACGCCCGATTTGGCTGCTGCTTTTTTGGGGGCCTGCGGAAATCCCCGTACGTATCATGAGGTTTTCCATGTGACCAATACAGAGTTGGTGGTCTGGGAGGATCTATACAAAGCGGTTGGAAAGGTTGCCGGCCGGGAGCCGGTCTTCCATTACATTCCTTCTGCGCTGCTGGCGAAAAATTTCCCGTCTGTTTGTGCACATTTGAAGTTTGAAAAGGTGCACTATTCTTATTTCTCCAACGAAAAATTTCAGAAGGCTGTTCCGGAATACCAGCCGAAAATTTCCTTGGAACAAGGTGTACAGGATCTGGCGGACTGGTGGGAGGAGAGCAATTTCCCATATGATGAGGAAAAAGAGAGACTGGAAGACCGCGTCTGCCGGGCGTATGAGTCGTTTGCCGATGCGTTAAAGGGCTGCGCAGAGCCCTGACCATATTTTGGAGTTGCCTTCAAGGGCCCCTGCATTATCAGCAGGGGCCCTTGAAGGTATTTTTGTGCGGCCTGCGGGAGTGAACAGGCAGTGCAAGCGCACGGTGAAACGTTACGCTGCCGGCTGACGGTGATTGCCTGCCGCTTCCGTGGACCGGTTTTTGGCCGGATCGGTATTTGCCCGGCCGCCACCCATGGCACCGGGATTTTCCTCGGATCCGTCGTTGGTGGTGACGGTTCCGCCGGAGTGGGTATAGGTGCCGTCAACGTCCAGCGCGGTGTCTGCGGCTCCGTTGCATGTCAGATCCAGTGTGCCGCCGCTGATGGTCAGATCGCCGTTGGAGTCAATACAGTCTCCGCTGGAAACCACGGTCAACGTGCCGCCGTTGATGGTGAGGAAGATCTCCGGAGCTGTTCCTTCGGGGGAAGCATCTCCGGCGGCGTTGAGTCCGTCATCATAGGAAGTCACGGAGAACGTTCCGTCCCAGATTGTGATGGAGCATCCCTCAATGCCTTCATAACATACCGGAATGGTATAGGTGCCGTCCAGAATGGTGATTGCGGCATCGGAGTGAATGGCATCATCGCCGCTGCTGAGCGCAAACTCGCCGGAAGCAATGGCCAGATCGCCGCCGGCATGGAGCGCATCGTCTGCGGTGTCCACGGTGAAACTGCCGTCCAAAATGACCAGAGTGCCGTCACTTTTCAGCCCCTTTTGGCTGACGGAGTCGGTGGTTTCGCTGTCTTCTGAACCGGAGACCGTGCTCTCTGCCGTATCGCTTGCCTGTGTGTCGGAATCCGGAGGGGTTCCCTGCGAATCGGGAGGAGCGCCACGCCGGCCGGTATCTGAGCCGGGGGCACGGTCCGGGGCGGACGCGGTGTCAGGGGACATGGAGACGGCAGCGCTGCCGCCGCCGGCATACAAATCGAACGTTCCGGCGTCGATCTGCAGTGCGCCGCTGGCGCTTACGGCATCGCCCTGGGCATCTATGGTGAAGGTTCCGCCGGTGATATACAGAGAGCCCAGAGTGGAATCCTCCGTGTTTTCTGCGTGGAGGCCGTCCTTGCCGGAAGTGATGGTAAAGGTTCCGTCGGCAATACAGAATGTGTCTTTGCCGGTCAGACCATGACTGGCGGCTTCAATGGTGTAAGTCCCTCCGGTTATGATGAGATCATCCTTGGAAACAATTCCGTGTCCTGCCTCGGCGCAGACGGTGAGGGATCCGCTTCCGTTGAGGGTCAGATCGGTTTTGGAAAAGATGACGGAGTCCAGATTGTTTTCGTCGATGGGGACGTACGTTCCGCCATTGGCCAGGGTGTTTTCCGATCCGTCAGCCAGGGTGAGGTAGACATGATCGGCCTCCAATGCGTAGATGGCCGCGGAGTCTGCGCTGGTAATATCCACCCCGTTGAGCACCAGCTGTACCTGGGCGGAGTCCGGCGCATCAATCTGAATCTGCCCGTCATTCAGTGTTCCTGAGAGCAGATAGACGCCTTCTGCCGTAATGGTAACCGTGGAGCCGTCAATGGCGACGCTGGGATCGTCGCAGGCAGCAGTGTCGCCCTGGAGGGAAATGGTGACGGCCTGTGAAGCGTCGTAACTTCCGTCCAGATCCTGCTGGGAGAAAAGCGTACTGGTGTCGATGACCGTGACCGGAATGGACTCCGAGGCGGAGAGCGATTGCGTCTGGGTGGCGGAGGCCTGAGCACAACTGCTCAAGAGCAGCGCCGCGCCGGTCAGGACGGAACAAACGATATATTTTAATGTATAATGATGCATGTGTGTCTCCTTTACAGTCCGGTGCTGACCGTTTCCTGCGTGCACAGGGAGATTTCCAGATTCCCGTTGCGGCGGCGCAGAGCATCTAAAAACGCTTTTTCCTGACGGGGGTCTTTTAATGTCAGATCATAGGTCAGCTTGAATAGGCTCCCCATGTGAGAGGTGGCAACCTGACGCAGAGTGAACTCCGAGGTGAAGCCTTTGAGCACGGGGTCCAGCACGCCCGGGTAATTCAGATTTTCCGGGATCGTGATGTACATGGTACGCCAGCAGGCGTTGCGAAGGGGATGGTCCAGACGGATTCCGGTGTAGAGCATGGTCATACCGCCCAGAATCAGAACAAACACCAGCGCATAGCCCAGGTAGCCCATACCCGTCATCAGGCCGGTGCCCATGGCGATGAAGATGGCTCCGATTTCCCGGGCGGAGCCGGGGGCGGAACGGAAGCGGACCAGGCTGAATGCGCCCGCCACCGCCACGCCTGTGCCGACATTGCCGTTGACCATCATGATGACCACACAGACGACTGCCGGCAGCAGGGCCAGCGTAACGGCAAAGCTTTTGGTGCAGCGGGTTCGCCAGAGGGTTGTCAGACACAGCAGCAGACCCAGCCCAATGGAAGCGGTGATACAGAGGAAAAATGCGCCGGGGGCAATGACGGGGGTCAGCTGTGTGTCAAAGACTCCCCGAAAAAAGGACTCAAGCATAGTGGGGAACACCTCCTGAAGATTTCAGCATTCGTTGATAAGCGGTTCCGTATTTGGAGAAGGATACCTTGAAGAGCTTTTGCTCCGAGAGAACCCGGGCCATCCAAAGGGGGAATCCGCCGGAGACCTTCAGCTCCATCAATACCTGGTCCGGAGCCAGCAGCGGAGTGCCCCAGGGTTGGGAGTCCAAAGTCAGGTATTCCTGCCGGAAGCGGATTTGGGTGTCAAATGTGACGCGAAAATCCTCGTCATCCCGGGCGTGGTAGGCATCCCGCTCATAGGACAGAAAGACCATGGGAGAGAGCGCCTCGTAAAACCGGGAGGAATACGCAATCTCGCTGGCAATCTGGGTGCGGGGCCAGGGGGCTGTGCCCTCCAGACAGGCCAGCGCCCGATCCTGAGACAGGGGGATTCGCCGCTTATAGACCACCGAGCGGTATTTTTTCTTCAGCTCTACAAAGACCGACTCCTCCGCTTTGGCCCGGCCATAGCTGCGGATCCGAATCTTTTCCTTATAAACCGGCGCTTCCAGACTGCGGCGGATCAGATGAAAATCCGGCGTGTCCAGATAGAGATTCCGGATGGAACTGTGGGCATATTCGTCAGGGACCATATAAGGATGCATGGCGGATAGGATGATCTGCTGCTGTTGTCTGGTGAGCAGATACTTGAACTCGCGCCTTGCAAAGATCATCTGTTGACGCATGGCAATGAACCTCCTTGCAGATTGAGTATGGGGCCATTGTAAAAACGCAACCCTAATTGAAGTTAAAAGCAAAAAAATTCCGGCGCAGGACCAATCGGCCCTGCGCTTTTAGCTTGGATTAAAGTTTGAATTAAAGAATTTATGATAGGGTAACTCCCATCGAAACTATAAAAGTATGAGATAAACCGAGAGGAGATGGATTTGAATGCGGATTCTGCTTGCTGAGGATGAGCGCTCCCTGTCCAGGGCCATGATGGCCCTGCTGGAGCGCAACCATTATTCTGCCGATGCGGTCTATGACGGGGAAGAGGCGCTGGCATATCTGGAGTGCGGGAATTATGATGCCCTGATTTTGGATCTGATGATGCCCAAATTGGATGGGCTGAGTGTTCTGCGGCGGCTGAGGGAGAGGGGAAACCGGATTCCGGTGCTGATTCTGACTGCCAAATCAGAGGTGGATGACAAGGTGCTGGGATTGGATACCGGCGCCAACGATTATTTGACCAAGCCCTTTTCCACGCCTGAGTTGATGGCCCGCATTCGGGCCATGACCCGCAGTCAGACAACACAGGCTACCAGCCGTCTGACCTTTGGGAACATTACATTGGACCAGACCACGTTTGAGCTTTCTTCCCCCAGCAGCAGTGTGCGCCTGACCAATAAGGAATTTCAAATGATGGAACTGCTGATGCGCAATCCGCGCCAGAGAATTTCGTCGGAACGGTTTTTGGAGCGGATCTGGGGATACGACAGTGATGTGGAGCTCAATGTGGTGTGGGTGTACCTGTCCTACCTGCGCAAAAAGCTTGCGGCCCTCCAGGCCAATGTCCAGATCAAGGCGTTTCGGAACGCGGGATACGCCCTGGAGGTATCGCCATGATCATCAAAACCCTCCGGCGCAAGTTTATTGCCGCCACCATGCTGTCTCTGGCAGCGGTACTGCTGGTGATCCTGGGGGGCGTCAATTTGATGAGCTATCAAAAAGTCATTTCAGATGCAGATGCGATTTTGGAGCTGCTGTGCGCCAACAGCGGAACCTTTCCGGAGTTTCCGACGGGGAAACGGCCGGCACAGGCTGCTGCGCAGCCGCCGATATCTGCAGACAAGCCGGGATTCGGGGACCGGGGGCTGTCGCCGGAGACTCCGTATGAATCCCGGTACTTTTCTGTGGTGCTGGATGAAACGGGGCAGGTGGTTTACACCGATACCGTGCAGATCGCTGCAATTGACGATGATACTGCCGCCAGCTATGCACAGGCAGTGTGGCAGTCCGGGCGGACCAGCGGCTTTTGGGAGGATTACCGCTACGCCTGCCGCAGTGAGGCCAATGGCTGGCGCATCATCTTTCTGGACTGCGGACGCACACTTTCCGGATTCCGGACTACCTTGCTGGCCAGTGTGATGCTGGCCTTGGTGGGACTGGGGGCGGTGCTGGTGCTGCTGCTGATCCTCTCCGGGCGGATCATTCGGCCGGTGGCGGAGAGCTACGAGAAGCAAAAGCGGTTTATCACCGATGCGGGTCATGAATTGAAAACGCCTCTGACCATCATCAGCGCCGACACGGATCTGGCGGAGATGGAGTGCGGAGAAAATGAGTGGCTGGAGGATATCCGCCGCCAGGCCCAGCGCCTCACCGGACTGACAGAGGATTTGATCTACCTTTCCCGCATGGAAGAGGCCCAGCCACGGCTGCAGTTTTTGGAGTTTCCCATCTCGGATGTGGTGGAAGAGATGGCACAATCCTTTTTGGCTCCGGCCAGAAGCCAGGACAAGAAGCTGGAGATTGAAGTCAAGCCCATGATCTCCTGCAACGGGGACGAGAAGGCGGTGCGGCAGCTGGTTTCCATTTTGATGGACAATGCGCTTAAGTATGCCCCGCCGGGAGGACATCTGACCCTGCGATTGGAACGGCAGGGACGGACGGTGGTGCTGACGGTGAGCAATACCACCGTTTACCCGGTGGACAAGGAGAGCCTGGAGCATTTATTTGATCGGTTTTACCGTGCCGATCAGTCCCGCAATACGCAGACGGGCGGGTATGGTTTGGGGCTGTCCATTGCCAAAAGCATCGTCAGTGCGCATCGGGGAAAGATTCGGGCGGAAAGTCCGGTGCCGGATCTTCTGACCATTGTGGTGAGCCTGCCGGGATAAAAACGCTCTTTTAACTTCATTTAGAGTGGCGGTGCGATACTGTTTCCATGACCACTCAGCAATGAAATACAGAAAGTCCAGAAAGGAGTATGGAACTTTATGAATTCTTATCACCATGATTGGATGGAACCGCTGCCATCCGAGACGCCGCCTCCGGCACCTGAGCCTGTGGTCCGGCGCCGCAAACAGAAAAAAGGCCGCCGGATGGTCTCGCTGGTGCTCAGCGCCGCGCTGTTCGGATCTGTGGCAGCCGGTTCTTTTTGCGGCGTGCAGCAGCTGCTGGGCGGCGAGAGCGGGGACGGAACCACCGCGGCGGAAACCGGCACGCTGACGATGCTCTCCAGCACCTCCGGCACCACAGTCCGTTACGGAATGGATGTGTCGGATATTGCCGCGATGGCGCTGCCGTGCGTGGTGTCCATTACCAATATCTCCGTACAGGAGGTGCAGAGTTTCTTCCATCGCTTTGGCCCCAACGGTTCGGGGCAGACTCAGCTGGAGGAGACGGTCAGCTGCGGTTCCGGCGTCATCATCTACAGTGATGAAGAGGCGGATGCGCTGTACATTGTGACCAATCAGCATGTGGTGGCCGATGCCGTGACGCTGTCGGTCAGCTTTGCGGATAATTCCGTTTACGAGGCCCAGCTGTGCGGAACGGACTCGGAACTGGATTTGGCGGTGCTGAAGGTGGCGCTGTCTGATTTGTCGGAACAGACCCTGGAGCAGATTGACGTCATTGCCATGGGGGATTCCGACGCACTGGAAGTCGGTGAACAGGTGGTGGCCATTGGCAATGCCCTGGGTTATGGCCAGTCGGTGACCACCGGAATTGTCAGCGCGCTGAATCGCAGCATTACCAATGAGGACGGTACAACGTCCACCTATATTCAAACCGATGCGGCCATCAACCCCGGCAATAGCGGCGGCGCGCTGCTGAATCTGGATGGCGAGCTCATCGGAATCAATACGGCCAAGCTCTCTTCCACCGATGTGGAGGGCATGGGATATGCCATCCCCATCTCCGATGTGATGGAACGGATTGCGGAACTGATGACCCAGACTACAGAGCTTTCCCTGCCTGCTGCCCAGTCCGCTTTCAGCGGCAGAACGCAGAGCGGGCGGAGCGTGTGACGGCCGGAGTTTTCCCCTCCTCTCCGGCACGCCGCAAAGCCGCGAAGCGGCACACAGCAGGCTTTTCCAGCCCCCGGGACCCTTTGGGTCCCGGGGGCTGGTGCATTTTTGCCGACAGGGAAAATACGGCGGCGGGGTTGACAAACGGATACTACACATGTAGTATAAAAATAGATACTACAAATGTAGGAGGTATCGGCATGCAGAAGTTATCAGACCGGGAGTGGATGGTTCTGGAGGCACTCTGGCAGATGGGGGATGCGGAGTTGGGGACCCTGGTGGAGCAGCTGCGTCCGCACACGGACTGGAACCGCAATACGGTGCTCACCTATCTGACCCGTATGGAGGCCAAAGGCCTGGTGCGGATTGACAAGGAAGCCGTGCCGCACCGCTATCAGGCGGGCGTGGACCGGGAGACCTGCCGTGCCCAGGAACGCCGGAGTTTTCTCAACCGGGTTTATCAAGGGGCTGCGGGGGATCTGGTGGCGGCCTTTTTGAAAGAGGGTGGGATTTCCGCCCGGGAGAAGGAGGAGCTGCGCAAGCTGCTGGATGAGATGGAGGTGTGAGCCATGCGGGATCTGTGGGGATTTTTGCTCCAGACCCTGACGGTGTCCGGTGCCGCAGTGCTGGTACTGGTGGTTAAGACGCTGCTGTGCCGGCAGCTCTCACCCCGGTGGCAGGCCGGGATCTGGTGCCTGGTGGGAATCGTGGCGCTGCTGCCTGCGGGCTGGGGCGGACGGTATGTGCTGGTGAACTGGCCCGCGGCGGTGGAGACCCTCAAGGCGGTTCTGGCCGGGGATTACAGTCCGCTCCGGGTGACGATGCCGGTCCCGCTGCCGGATGCCGCGCCGCAGACGGTGTGGCAGTGGCTGTTCTGGGTGTATGCAGTGGGAGCCGGCGGGTGGCTTATGTGGTATTTGATTGCTTACGTGCGGCTGCGGCTGGCACTGCACCGGGGAAAGCCCGCTGCTGCGGATGTGACGGCGGCGGTGGAGCAGACAGCTGCCCGATACGGCCTGGCCGCCTGCCCGGCAGTGGAGGTGGAAGGGATCTCTTCCGCATTTATTTGCGGAGTGGTGCGTCCGGTTTTGGCGGTGCCTGCCGGACGGATGACGGATGAAAAAGTGATCCTCCATGAACTGCTTCACTACCGCTATCACGACGTGGCCTGGGGAATGGGGATCTGCCTGCTGCGATGTCTGCATTGGTGCAATCCCCTGATGCAGTATTGCGCCAACCGGATGGGAAACGACCTGGAGGCCCTGTGCGACCAGCGGGTGCTGGAGCGCTTGGAAGGCGAGGAGCGCCGGGATTATGGCCGCATCCTGCTGTCCATGGCGGATAAGGCCTATGCCCGGGCGCCGGGAACCTCCTCCATGGCCAATGGGGGTGCCAACATTCGCCGCCGCATTCAGGCCATTGCCCGGTTCAAGCGGTACCCGGCTGGCATGGCACTGGTGTCGGTGTGCATGAGTGTGGTGCTGGCGGCACCGTTGGTCGTGGGGAGCCGGGCGCACGGTGTCTATCTGGGAGAGCATTACCTGCCGGGAACCCTGGATATGGAGGCGGCTTTGGCGACCGGCCGGACTACCTGGTGTACCACGGCGGCCGGTGCCCTGGACAGCTATGGCAAGGCGCTGCTGACGCAAAGCGGCGTACTGCGGGCCATGTGTGCGCCCCAGGCCCAGCAGGCGGATCTGGCGGAGGGCGTTCTCCGGCGGGAGCATGCCGGGATCCAGCCGGAGTGGGAGACAGGACTGCCCTGTCCGGCGGATCAAACCCAGGGATACTTTCTTTACAATCTCCGGCAGTTGAAACCGGAGGTGTATGAGGGCCTGATGGTGGTTGTGCTGTCCTACCCGCCGGACGGACAGCCGGGGGAGGAGAATTGTCTGGATCTGGCGGTGCAGACGGTTCAGGCGCAGAAGGAGGACGGCCGCTGGGTGGTGGTGCCCCAGGAGGATTTTCAGGTAGTGCGCACCCAAGAGCCGGTGCTGCTCTGGGGCTGTTCGGAACTGCCTGGGATCGATTATGCGGGAAAGGTGGGAGACCTGGAGATCAGGGTCTGCTACCAAACGGTCACCGAGGTGGACAATGCCCTGACGCAGAGCGGCTGGCTGGGCAGCACCACCTCATTTGATGTCACTCCAAAGCCCGGTGCGGTTTTTGAGGAAGTGCGCGACATGCAGTGGGGGACCTGTACCTTTGCGGGGGCAGAGGAGCAGAAGAACAGCATTACCCGGTTGGGATTTTCCGTCGCACCCATGTGGGAACGGGATGAAGAACCGCCTGCCCTTCGGAGACCGGCCGGACAGAGCAGCGGGTCCAGCAGCGACGGCACGAACTGGGGCAGTGTCAGTCTGGAACCGGGGTGGGGCCCCACTGTGCGGATTTTCGCCGGAGGCAGCGGCGGAACCTACCATCCGGCATGTCCCGTTCCGGAGGCGTTCTGGGCCGATCTCTATTGTAATGGAGAGCGGCTGACGGATACGCCGGCTGTATTGGAACAGGAGGGATCGTCATGACCCAGAGGCAGACCTTATATACGGGGGTATCCCGGGCGGCATGGGGGTACTGTTTCCTGTACTTTGATATCCGGCTGGGGCAGCTGAACATTCTGCCGGAGTTCGGTGCATATCTGCTGTTTGTGGTACAAATGCGTGATGTTGTGCAGTTTCGTCCCAATGATGCCACAGACCCGGAATTTGCACAAACGCTCCGGCTCGCTGCGGCATCCGGTGTCAAGTTGCTCGCAATGGACTGCGATGTCACATCGGATTCGATGACACT
>ENA-UEYL01003478-UEYL01003478.1-human-gut-metagenome-genome-assembly--contig:-NODE-3478-length-10341-cov-4.399260_pt1 | contig 10341 bp, 5 predicted proteins | sample MGYA00242941_ERZ507946 | MGnify/ENA primary metagenome ERZ507946 (study PRJEB26167, sample SAMN06115482) | human gut metagenome | host: Homo sapiens | place: China:Guizhou | collected 2015-03-11...
TGCTGCGGATGGCCGGAGCCACAGTATACTGCGATCCGGGGACATCCTGAATGAAATAGCGCCGCAGCCAGTCAGCGGGCATATCCGCAGGCGGCTGGTAAACGGCTGCCTGCGCTTTGGACATGGCCTGCTGGGAGATGTCGGTGGCCAGAACCCGGGTGTCCCACTGTTTGGCCTGCGGACCAAAATAGTCCTTGAGGCACATGGAGAGAGTATAGGGCTCTTCACCGCTGGAACAGCCCGCGCTCCAGATGGCCAGGACCTTGTCCTTTTGATGGCGCTTTTCCAGCTCCGGCAGAACGGTTTGTTGGAAGAACGTTAAGTGATCCTTCTCCCGGAGAAAGTAGGTATAGTTGGTGGTGAGCTTGTTGAGAACCAGCTCCAGATCCTGTGGGTCCTGGGTGGTGAACAGATGCTCCAGAAACGACTTGAAATCGTGATATCCCCGGCTCTTGAGAGACTGGGAGAGCCGGCTGGTAATCAGCTGGCGCTTTTTGCTCAGGTCAATGCCGTAGTGCTCCTGAATAAACCGGACCAGACGCTGAAAATCCGCGTCGGTGATGGTCAGATCGTGAAACATCAGATCCATGACGTGCCTCCGCGATCAGGCGTGCTCCGCCAGACGGCCGCAGTCAAAGACCATCATCGTCTGTCCGCCCTCCAGGGCGCACATGCCGCTGACCAGCTTCTGGGCACTGCGGGGCGGGGCGGGCAAAATGGAAGCGGTGTCCACGTCCACCATCTTTTCCACCTGGTCCACCAGAATGCCCAGCTGCTCCTCGCCTACCTGGAGAATGATGATGCAGGTATTTTCCTGTTCCTCCTGGCCCAGGAGACGGCGGATATCCAGAATGGGCAGAATCTGGCCCCGCAGGTTGATGACGCCCCGCACATGGTCGGGGACCAGAGGCACCCAGGTGATGACGTGGTTGGTGATGATCTCCACTACGGCGCCGGCCGAGACGCCGAAAAGCAGCTCGCCGGACAAAAACAGCAGATACTTCTCCGTCTGCGGCTCCTGAGGAGCATCCTGGAGGATCTGGTCCTCAGTTTGAAATAAAAGGTCCTGTTCCGTCATGATCTCTCTCCTTTACCGGGCGGCGGTGTACAGATTGGCAACATCCAGAATGATGCTGATGTTGCCGTCACCGAGAATGGTGCAGCCTGCAATGCCGCTGGCTTTGATATTAAAGCGGCTGAGGTAGGCGGGCAGGGGCTTGACCACCACTTTCTGCTCGCCGATCAGCTTGTCCACAAACAGACAGTAGCAAAGATCGCCCGCATCCAGCCAGATCAGAATGCCGTTCTGGATGTCCGTGCAGCCGCTGTCCATGTGATACAGATCCCGCATGCGGATCACGGGGTAAAAGCTGCCCATGCACCGGAACAGTTCTCCGCCGGAGGCGTCTTGGATCAGGTCCTCCCGGGAGATCTTGAAGCACTGGCGGATGTTGTGGATGGGGATGGTGAAGATGGAGCCGCCCACCGAGACCTCCATGCCGTCCATGATGGCCATGGTCAGAGGAATTTTGAGGGTGGTGGTCATGCCGGCGCCCGGCTCACTGGTAATGGAGACGGTGCCGCCGACTTCTTCCACGTTCTTTTTGACCACGTCCATGCCCACGCCGCGGCCGGAGTACTCCGTGACCTCCGTGTTGGTGGAAAAGCCCGGCGCCATCAGGAAGTTGAGAATGTCCTTGTGGGAGTACTCCACATCCGGCTGTGCCAGACCGTTGCGGATGGCCTTGTTCAGCACGGCGTCATAGTTGACGCCCTGGCCGTCGTCCTTGATCTCGATGATGACCTCGCTGCCGGTATGGCGGGCGGAGAGAACGATCTCACCCACCGGATTTTTTCCGGCGGCAATGCGGGCCTCGGCGCTTTCCTCAATGCCGTGATCCATGGAGTTTCGGACAATGTGCATGATGGGGTCGCCGATGCTGTCGACGATGGTTTTGTCCACCTCTGTGTCCTCTCCGATGAGAGTGAGGTGGGCCTGCTTGCCCAGTTTTTTGGACATGTCCCGGACAATGCGGTTCATCTTCTGGAAGGTGGCGGAAACCGGCACCATGCGCAGCGACATGGACACGTCCTGGAGCTCGTCGGTGAGCTTGCGCAGCTGCCGGGCGGATTTGGTGAAGGCGTCCAGCTTGAGTCCCTTGAGATCCGGGGACGCGGTGACCATGGATTCGGTGATGACAATTTCTCCCACCACGGCCGCCAGCTGGTCAAGCTTGTGGAGGCTGACACTGATGAGACTTTCCTTGTGGTGGGCGGTGGGTGCCGCATTGGCAGCGGGTGCGGTCTTGGCGGCAGGCACCGTCTGGGAAGACGCGGGTGCCGCCGCGGCAGGCTGCGGCGTGGGAGCGGCCGCTGCGCCGGCGGGAGCCGGAGAGGGAGTCGGCTCCGCGGGCCCGGGCGCAGGGGCTGCTTCGTCAATGGCCTGATAGGAATGCACCACGCCGCTGCCGGTGACGGCCTGAATCGCGTTGTCCCGGTCTGCCTGATTGCGGAAGCGAAGCAGGAAGCCCGATTCCACGATCTGATCGGCAGTGGCGGGATCGGATTCCACACCCTGCGGTTCATACGTCATGTCCGCTTCGGAACAGAACTCGTGAATGGTGTTGAGCAGCATGTAGGCCCGCAGGTTTTCCATGCCGCAGCCTTCATCAAAAAAGACCTTCAGGCCGAAGGGATAAGCTGGATCACCGGCCCCGGCAGCCGGAGCGGCGTCGCCCGCGCCCTGTCCGCCGGTTTGAATTTGATCGATCAGTCTATTAACTTTTTGTAAGAGGAGGTCGATATTTTCAGTAAGGGGTTGGCTGTTTTCGATGCGCTCCAATTCTCCGCGGAAAAAATCAATGGCCTGAAACAGCAGGTCGAACAATTCCGGCCGCAGGCTCTCAGGTACCACATCCATGGTCTTGTCCCGAATGATGGAGAACAGGTCCTCCGCCCGGTGGGCAATGGTCATCAGGGAATTGTATTCCATCATGGCGGAAGAGCCTTTGATGGTGTGCATGATCCGGAAGATGGTGTTGATGTCATCCTGGGAAAAGCTGTCCTGCTGCTCGGCGGTCAGGACAATGCTGTCCAACTGCTCAAGCAGGGAATTGGTCTCATATAAAAACGCGTCGAGAATGCTGTCATTGCCGGAACTCATAATCGGATGCTCCTTCCTTGGTGTTCGACTTTCTATTGTTTTATCGGCCGAATTCCCGGAAAAATAAGCATCTTTGCAAAATATCGGACAGACCGGTTTCGGCCGGTCTCCTTCATGCTTTTAAGAGGTGAACAGTATGGCGGATCTGTTGGGCGCGGCCAACCGTGTCCCGGGATACGAGGTTTCCAATCAGCACACTGCCGGTACGGCCATTCAGGCCGGGGACCGGCAGGTGAAAAACGTTCCGGATCCCACCCGGGTGGGGCGGGTGGACGCCCGCAATGACCAGCAGGGAGCGGACAACGCCCTTGCCTCGGACGTGCTGCGGTACGATTCCAACCTGCAGGCGTTTTTGCAGAGCCTGCGGGAGGCGCCGGAGCTGCCCGCGGTGCTGCGCAGGACCGTGACACTGCTGCGCAGCACGGTGCAGACGCCGGGGCTCCAGGCGGGCATTGCCCAGGAACTTGCCGGATTATTGCAGATGCTCCGGCTGGACCCGGAGAGTTTTTCCCGCTTTTTTATGAATCAGGTGCATGGCAACAACCGGTTTGCCGGACCGCTGTTCTCCCTGCTGCGTCAGGCCTACGGGACTCTGCCGGGGGAACAGGCCCGCACGGCGGTGCTGGAGTTTGCCCGGCGGTACAGCGATTTTTCCTCCACGGAGCATATTGGAAAGAGCATGCTGAGCCTGCTGCGCCAGATGGAAGACTGCCTGCCCAAAAGCTGGCGGGGGCAGCTGGAAGCCCTCACCGCCCGGCTGGAAAACGGACTGGCGGCCCAGGACCGGGGAGAGAACGTAAAGCTCCTGGAGGGAGAGGTGATCCCCTATCTGGGTAGCTATGTGGAGCGGACCCATGATCTGGGGACGCTGCGGGGACTGCTGAGTTTGCTGATCTTGCAGGTGGCCCGCTATGAAAACGGGTCTGAGGAGCAGATGCTCCAGGCGTTCCGGCAGATGGAAGGATACGGCGGCGTGCTGGGGGGACTCAATCAGCTCGATGATGCGGCGATTTTGAAGCTGCTGCGGGAAAACGAGTTTTCCAAGGCCGGCGGCAGCTCCTTCGCCGATGCGCTGACCCAAACGGCGGCCCGTGCCCTGCAGGGAACGTATGGTCCCGATGTCCGGGACGCCTTCAGCGAGGTGATCCGGGCCATGCTGGTGAACCAGAGCGTTTATCTGCCGGTCAACCACCTGTTTTTCCCGCTGGAGTGGGACGGAAAAGCGGCCTATTCCGAGCTGTGGGTGGACCCCAACGCCAAGGAGCGCAAGGGAGACGGCACGGCCCAGGACAAGGTGCAGTTTTTGTTTAAGCTGGATGTGGAATCTTTGGGCATGCTGGAGGTGACTTTGGCGGCCCGGGAAGAGCAGGTGGAGCTGCAGGTGTGCGGACCGGACGCGGTCTGCAGCCACAGCGCGCTGATCGAGGCGGATCTGCGGGAGATCCTCCGGCGTCATGGGTTTTCCGGACGGGAAGTCCGGGTGTCCAAACTGGAAAAACCCCTGGTGCTGACGGAGGTCTTTCCCAATTTGTTTGAAGGGAAGCGGGGAGTCGATGTCAAAATCTGAAGGAACCGGCCGGGAGCCGGCCAAGCGGGCGGCGGCCCTGCGCTACCGCCCCGGAGACGGCGCACCGGTGATTGTGGCCTCCGGAATGGGCCATCTGGCGGAGAAAATTGTGGAGGTGGCCACGGACAACGGCGTGCCGGTTTATGAGGACACGTCCCTGGCCACGGTGCTCTCCCAGATGCAGCTGGGCCGGGAGATCCCGGAGGAGCTGTATCAGGCTGTGGTGGAGATCTATCTATACTTTTTGGAATTTGACCCCAATGATCCGGAGAAATTCCGCCGCAAGCAGCAGGCGGAACAAGGGGAAAAGAAAGAGCGGTGAAGGGTATGGCGTATCAATATCTGATTCTGGACAGCCGGGGAAACGCGGTGGCACACGGAATTTCCCAGCAGCCTCCCGGCGGGAAGCTGTGGTGTCTGCTCATTGATGACGGCGATATCGACCGGGTTATGAGTCACACCCATGTCAGTCTGGTGGGCAGTGCGGAATCGGTGCCCGGCCTGGAGGGCCGGATCGTCCGCCGGGACGGCAACCGGGTATATCTGGAGCCGGTCCGCCGTCTGGGAGAAGACGTGCGGAAGAATCTTCGGATTCCGGTGCGGTTTGTCAGCTATCTCTATCCGGTCTCCGGCCGCTGGAAGGGCCGGGTTCCCATTGTCAGCAAGGACCTGAGCTGCGGCGGACTGGCCTTTTACGCGCCCCGCAGCCTGGAGGTGGGCGAGATGGTGCAGGTGGTGGTGCCGGTGACCTCGCAGCCGCTGGTACTGCCCATGCGGATCCTGCGCAGCGAGCGGGCATCCGATGGAGAGTACGTCTATGCCGGGTGTTTTGTCGGCATGGTGCGTGAGGAGGAGAGCATGGTCCGTGAGGCCGTGTTCAGTATCCAGCTCAAAGTAACGGAGCAGGAGAATCCTGCATTAGAGAAAGGGTGTTGAGAATCCATGAATCGATGGAAAAACCGGGGCGGCCGCCTGTGCCGGAGGGCGGCAGCCCTGTTTTTGGCGGCGGTGATGTGCCTGAGCCTGACCGTCCCCGTGGTCGGCGCGGCATCCACGGCATCAAGTACGATGCAGCCGTATCTGGATAAGATTGTCTCCTGGGGCGTGATGCGCGGAGACATCAACGGCAATCTGAATCCCGACCGGACCATTACCCGGGCGGAGTTCGTCACCATGATCAACCGGGCATTCGGCTTTTCCCATACCGGAACCACGCCCTTCCGGGATGTTCCCGCCTCGGCCTGGTATGCCGAGGATGTGGGCATCGCCTATACCACCGGCTACATCAACGGCACCACAGCCACCACATTCTCTCCCGCCAGCAGCGTGACCCGGGAGCAGGCTGCCGTGATCCTGGCCCGGATTTTGATGCTTCAGCCCACAGTGGGAGAGAACACCGACTTTACCGACAGCCGTCAGCTGGGCGACTGGAGCCGGGGCCTGATCTCCGCCGCAGTGGACGCCCATCTCGTCAGCGGCTACGCCGACGGCAGCTTCCGCCCCAAAAACGCCATCACCCGGGGGGCGGCGGCCATTTTGATCGTCAACGCCATCGGCAATCCCATCCAGGAGGCCGGAACCTACTCCCTGGGCAGCACCTGGGGCAATGTGACCATCACCGCCTCCGGCGTCACTCTGCGGGATACGGTCATCGGCGGCAATCTCTACATCTCCGAGGGCGTGGACCTGGGCAATGTGACACTGGAAAACGTCACGGTGCTGGGGGACATTGTCGTCAGCGGCGGCGGCGCCAGCGAGGGCGGTGACGACAGCATCATTCTGCGCAACGTCAGCGCCCAGCGCCTGGTGCTGGACAACATGAAAAACCAGCTGGTCTCCCTGCGTGCGGAGGGCGACGGCCGGATTCCCGAAACTCTGGTGCGCACCAATGCCTATTTGATCGACCGCACCGGCGACAGCGACGGTCTGGCCCGCATTACCCTGGACGGCCGGGAGGAGAATCTCTCGTTGACCCTGGCCGGCAACATCAAGGAAGTGATTTCCGCCGCGCCCAAGGCCACCGTCAATCTGGCGGCCGGACAGGCCCAGACCATCACCGTGGATGAGACCTCCACCGGTTCCAAGCTCAACATTGCCTCCGGCGCCATGGCGCAGACCGTCAATCTGGATACCGGTGCCGACATCACCGGCAGCGGAGATATTGCGTCGCTGAATGTCAACGCCGCCGGCAGCACCGTGACCATGCTGCCGGACCAGATTACCATCCGGCCGGGCATCACCGCCAACATCAACGGCGAGACCATGGATACCCAGGCGGCGGCGGAGTCCTCCGCCGATCCCCGGCTCAGCGCCGGATATCCCAAGATTGCGGACCTGGCGCCCACCAGTGCCTCGGCACGGTTTGCCGCCAATAAAAAGGGCACCGTCTACTGGGCTGTCACCGCTGTAACGGATGGGTCCGTGGACGCGGATACCCTGATCCAGCCCGGTGCGTACAACCCCAAGATCATCAAGCAGGGCAGCGCCAGTCTCAAGGGGTCCGGCCAGACGGCCTCGGCCGCCATTTCCGGCCTGACGGCCGGCGGGTCCTACTATCTCTCCGCTGTATTGGTGGATGCCCGGGACCAGCGCAGCCCCCTGAAGGTCATTTCCTTCTCTACGCCCGACGACACCAAGCCGGATTTCGCCTCCGGATATCCCTATCTTTCCAAGATCACCAGCACCTCCGGACAGGTGACGGTAATGCCCACCAAAACCTGCCGGCTGTACTACGCGGTGCTGCCCAAGGGTGCTGCCGCCCCCACTGCCTCGGACTTCAAGGCCAATGCGGTCACCGGCAATCTGGGCTTCGGCGTGCTGGATGTGACGAAGAACACCACGTATTCCTTCAATGTCAACTCCGTGCCCCTGGAGGAGCTCAAGAGCTATGACGTCTACCTCTGGCTCACCGATGTTGACAACGGACAGAGCTCCGCAGTGAAGAAGCTGAGCTTTACCACCGTGGACGGCACGCCGCCGGTCTTCAATACCGACCCCACTGTCAACGATATCAAGTCGACCTCCGTAGGGCTGTATGCCAACCTCAATGAGGCCGGTACGCTGTACTGGGTGGTGGTGGAGCACGGCGCACTCTATCCCAAGCCTATCCAGGGCTCCGGCGCGGTGGACCTCACCAGCGACGAGGCCAAGCTCCAGGTCATGGCGGGTATGAACGCCCTGAAAAGCGGCAGCACGGCTATGACAGCCAACAAGGATGTCAGCTTCAATGTCAGCGGCTTGGAGGCGGAGAAGACCTACGACCTCTATTATGTGGCCCGGGACCAGGCAGGCAACTACTCCGATGCCGTGGAGATGGTGGAGATTCATACCCTGGACGCCAACGCGCCCACTGTGACCCAGGAATTCACCAAGTACAACGGGACCGATACCTCCACGCCGTTGCCGGAGAGTGATGTGCGTCTGGTGTTCAGCGAGGCGGTGCAGACCGCCGATACCCACACGGCTTTGGTGGACCTGTATGAAAAGGTGAACCAGTCCGTAGGCCAGGGCCAGGCGGAGGCCGATGCCCGGGCCGCCATGGCCAACGCGCTCAGTCAGGCCATTTTCCTCTACCAGGTTCCGGCAGGCAAGCAGCCTGTCAAGGTGGAGGGCAATCTGGGAACCGGAACTGACTGGACCATCGATTACCGTTACGCCACCATCACCCTGGAGGAGGGCAAGACCGTGGTGACCTTCCCGGCGGGCAAGGCCATCAACCTCAAAAGCGGCGCGACCTATTACTTCGAGATCCAGGCCGACACCATTGCGGATACCTCCAGTGCGTTCAACGTCATGGGCAGAACCACGCTGGACCGCTTCACCACGGTGTTTGCCCAGGTCAACCTCTCGGCCCTCAATGAAAACAGCATTTCCTACTCCGCCTCCGGCACATCGGAGGATGTGACCACCGTGCCGGCGGATGTAAGCTGGCGGCTGGACCCCGTATCCACGGAGAAGGTGGATGACTCCATCGATTGGGATATGCTGATCTGGTCCGATACCAGTGTGGAGTTCCAGCTTTTCTGCCGGGAGGTCACCGGCGGCTCCGCCGGCAGCTGGAAGCTGCTGGGCACCCGGGATATCACCGTTCCCGACGGGGTGACCGGATACCGGGGCGTCAGTCTGACCCGGGACTTCCTGCAAAGCGGCAGCTCCAACCCGGATTTTGAGCCGCTCAACACCCTGCAGGAGGATACGGCCTATGAGTACGCCATCTCCTTTACCAAGGTGGCGGGCATCGCGGACCCGGCACCCCGCAAGGGCGTGTGGAGCCAGCGGGTGAATCTCAAGGTCTATGTGGCGGCGGGCAGCGACAATGATCTGGGCTTCCTCACCGCGGATCTCACCGAGGAGAACTGGGACGAGGCTCTGGACGGCGGTGTGACCAACATCGGCCTGCCCAGTGATTTCTCCCTGCGCAAGCAGTTCACCGACAACGAAGCACCCTCCTTCATCGGCGGCTACCCTGAATTTACGCCCGGGGACTCCACCGTGGAGATGCGGCTGATGCTGGACCGTCCCGGTACGGTGTACTATGTGGTGGCGCCCATGGGCACAGTGTCCACCGTCAGCAAGGACGGCGGGACCAACTACGGCACGCGGACCAACTGGCTGGGCCTGCCCCAAAGCGGCGCCCAGGATGAGCCGCAGCCGCCGGAACTGGGCTCTCCCGATTATCTCAACATCGTCAACGCCAGCAGCAACTACCGCAGCGGCAAGATCAAGTACGGAACCCTGTCCGGAGGGGCCAGCACCATCGAGGAGCTGGTGCAGGGCCTGCAGCCTGAGACCCGGTACATCGCCTACTTTGTCCTTCAGGGTACCTCCCAGACCTACTCCTCGGTGCTGGCATACCGCTTTGAGACCACCGCGGTCAATAAGCCGGTGATCAGCCTGGAGGCGGATCCCCCCTCGGTCCACTTTGAGACGGATATCTCCGCGGATCTGACTTATGCCCTGGTGGCCAACAACCAGATCCCCAGTGCCTGGCGCACCTCCAACGGCTTTGACAAATACGTGGCTACCGACGCGGGAAGCGCCACCAACCAGGAGTGGGAGGCCTACAAGAAGACGCTGGGCAGCGGCACCGACCGGACCATCATCTGGGCGCTATGCACCAAGTACGGCTCCGAGGGGTACAGCGTGTTTGATACCTTCGCAAACGCCAGCATCCGGGAGAGCGTAGCCAACTTTATCAGCGGCAACTCCGGCCAGGGCAGCCAGGCCTCCACCCGCGGCGGGCTGACGCTGAGCCAGGCCAACAACTACACCGACTCCAAGAACTTTACCGCCAACATGACCGGCGACACCATCTACTACTGTCTGGCCATGGCGTACAGCCCCCTGGGCTCTGAGACCTCCTTCTCCGGCGTCAACGGAGTGTTCCTGCCTGACCAGACGCTGCCCACCTTCAAGACGGTGGATACGGTGATTACCAACACCTCCGGCATAGCCAATCCGGTGTACTCCGGCAGGGTGACCATTACCTTTGACGAGCCCATTTACCAGCTGGTGAAGACGTCCAGCGGCCTGGAGCAGACCCCCATGGCTGTGTGGCAGACCAACACCACGCTGAGCGCGGAGGAGCAGAAGAGCGCCGTGCGCCTCATTG
>ENA-UEYL01003480-UEYL01003480.1-human-gut-metagenome-genome-assembly--contig:-NODE-3480-length-10337-cov-3.420370_pt1 | contig 10337 bp, 10 predicted proteins | sample MGYA00242941_ERZ507946 | MGnify/ENA primary metagenome ERZ507946 (study PRJEB26167, sample SAMN06115482) | human gut metagenome | host: Homo sapiens | place: China:Guizhou | collected 2015-03-11...
TACCCGCCGGACCAGGGCCCGGACCAGCAGCACCGCCGCCGCCAGGACCGCCGCCGCCGCCAGCAGCGTGACCAGGGTGATCCAGTTGGGGGAGCGGAGCAGCTCGATGGGGTTCCAGCTGCGGTCCACCGACTTGCGCCCGTCCCCCTTCGGCATGCCGTACCGCTCGGGCACCCCTTCATCCCCGAAGGACTGAAGGTAGGCCGCCAGGGCATACCACTCCTTGATCTCGCTGCCGTTCCCGTCCCGGAGCACCCGGGTGGCAAAATCGGTGATGGGCACTCCGTTCTCGTCCTTGGGCTCCAGAGACAGCAGCCCCAGGGACTTCTCCTTCACCGTGCCCAGCATCTGGGCGGAGTACATCCCGGTCACCACCCGGTAGAGCTGGTCGTCCTCGATCCGGGACATCTCACGCTCCAACAGGCCGGTGGCGAAGGAGGGCTCCTCCAGCCAGCAGGAGGTCACCCGGTTGAAAAACATCCGGTGGGGGTTGAAGGTGTACACCATTCCCGACATGTACAGCTGGGCCGCCGGCATGATAGGGGTCACCGAGGCGTCCACCTCTGCCGCCGCCCGCAGCTCCTTCCCGGTGAGGTAGCAGGTCACCAGTGGAAAACCAGAGGTCCCATCCTCCCCCACTCCCATGGAGAGCACATCAAAGGCCTGGGAGACGGTGATATCCCCCGCAGGCAGATCGGCCCGCAGCACGCCGTCGGCAGTGACTGCCACCGTGGGCACCCCTGGGTCCTCCGCTGCCAGCTCCCGCGCCGCCCAGAGGAAGGCGTCCGCCACCAGCTCCCCCAGGGGATTTCCCTGCTGGACGCCCGACTCCGGCCGCGTCAGGGAGAAGTCCGCCCGGGCCAGCACCTGGTCATAGGTCAGGTGGTAGCGGGCCAGATAATCCACCCCCACCTGGGCCTTCCACTCCTCCACCAGGGAGGCGATCTCCTGGTCCTCCGGCAGGGTCTGGTCGATAGGGATCAGCTGGTAGTCCACCAGGGTCTTGCTTCCGTCCTCCGACCACTCCAGAGTGATGCTCCCCAGATTCTCGCAGTAGGGCCCGGCGGAGACGATATAGGTATCCCCCTCCACAATGGGCTGGGTGAGGGTGGTGTGGGTATGGCCAGAGAGGATCAGGTCGATCCCCTCCACCTCCCTGGCCAGCTGCTGGTCCTCCGACTTCCGCTCCCGCTCGTCGGTCCCGCTGTGGGACAGCGCGATGATAAACTGCGCACCCTGCTCCTCCAGGCTGTCCACGCAGCGCTGGGCCGCCTGCACCGGGTCCTCCAGCGTGAAGCCCGAAGTGGGGGCGCAGTCGTCCGAGTCGGTGCCCATCAGGCCGAAAATGCCGTAGGTGACCCCGCCCCGCTCCAGCAGTAGCGTGTCGGTCACGCCGTAGGCCGACATGGCCCGCTGGATGTCCAGCTGGTCAGGACCACCGGCCGATGGGGCGTAGTTGGCCATGAGCAGGGCCGGAAGCGGATCTCCGCTGGTGTAGGCCGCCGTGAGCATCTGGGCAAAGCCCAGGCCAGTGTGGTCAAACTCATGGTTGCCCGCAGTCGTGGCGTCATAACCCAGAGCGCCCATGGTCCGCAGCTCCGCCGCCCGGGTGGTGTAGAGGGTCTGGACCAGAGAGCCGATGGAGAAGTCTCCCCCGTCCAGGGTAAGAGCATCCGGGTGGAGGGCCCGCTGCTGCTCCAGTGCGGAGGCCAGCCGGGCATAGCCTCCGGACTCCCCGCCGTCCGCCCTCTCCAAGGGCAGGAAGTGGGAGTGGAGATCATGGGTAAAGAGCACCGTGGTCTGGTGGGGCCCAGGGGCCGGCTCCGCCAGACCCCAGGGAATCAGCAGGGTCAACAGGAGAAGCGCTGTGAGCACAGCGGTCATTCTCCGCCGCAGCCGCCTCATGAAACCAGCCTCCTTTCCGTCTGCTCCCGTCATTCTGCAAAAACCGCTTTGCAGGATTTCATTTTGCCATAAAATCAGACAAATGGCAATATCAAAGTCTTAATTCCTCACCTCCGCCTCTCCTTCTAATGGGGAGACAGGCGGATCAGGACAGCCACCCGCCCTCTCCGGTCACTATGATACTCCAAAATCCACTTTGTTGGTATTGTATGTTTCGACAAAATCCCCTATCATTTTATGTGGGGACACTTGAAGCGCAGCCCCGCCATTTGGAAAAGGAAGGAGGGGTAGACATGGATCTCACAGAGAACAGGCGGGCAGTGGATGCCTTCACATACGGAGCGGGTACATCGGGGTATCCACCTCAGGAGCTCCTCGCCGCCCTGCTGACGCTGGATGGCGCCTCCCTCACGTCCGGAGAGGTGGAGGAGCTGCGCCGCACCTGTCTGGCCCAGGGCGGCATGCAGGAAAGCCCCGGCGGGACATCTCCCGCCGGGGCCCGATAGAGGCGTTCACAGGCATTTCAGATACTTGCCGTAGAGGGTCATCTCCAGCTCGTCCCCGATGGCGTGGACCTGCTCCTCCGAGATCCAGCCCTCATAGAAACCCAGCTCCTCCAGGCAGCCTACATAGCGGCCGGTGGTGTCCTGGATCTCCTTGATTGTCTGGGCCGCCGCCAGCAGACTGTCCGCCGTGCCGGCGTCCAGCCAGGTAAAATTTTTTTCCAGCGGTATCACCTGGAGCTGCCCTCGGCTGAGATACTCCAGATTCACATCGGTGATCTCCAGCTCTCCCCGGGCGGAGGGCTTCAGGGCTCGGGCGATCTCCATCACCTGCTGATCATAGAAGTAGAGACCGGGCACGATATAGTTGGACTTGGGGTAGCGGGGCTTCTCTTCAATGGAAATGGCCTTTCCATTCTTGTCGAACTCCACCACGCCAAAGGGGCGGGGGTCCTCCACGTAGTAGCCGAACACTGTGGCGGCCGCGGGACTGGCCGCAGCCTTTTTCAGGGTGGCTCCCAAGGTGGGGGCGTAGAAAATGTTGTCCCCCAGCACCAGACAGACCCGGTCGTCCCCCACGAACTCCTGCCCAATGAGCAGGGCGTCCGCGATCCCCCGGGGCACCGGCTGCTCCGCGTAGGAGATCTTCAGACCGTACTGGCTCCCGTCCCCCAGCAGAGCGGTGAAGGTGGCGGTCTCGTTAGGGGGGACGATCACCAGGATCTCTGAGATCCCAGCCTGCATCAGAATCGCGATGGGGTAGTAGATCAGGGGCTTGTCGTACACGGGAAGCAGCGGCTTGCAAACCGGCTTGGTCATGGGATACAGACGGGTGCCTTTCCCTGCGGCCAATACGATCCCTTTCATGCGGTCACTCCTCCTCTTCCATCCGGCCTGTTCAGATGATTCAGTTTACCATGTTCCCTCTGCCTTTTCAAGGTGATTTCCATTAAGACTTCCTTAAAAGTGTGTGAGAGGGCCGCAGTGCTTCTCTTCCCCCTGCCCGGGCGGTCAGAAAGGCTCCCCGCCAGCCGGAACTGGCTGGCGGGGAGTCGTTGCTTATCCTCTGAATTTCTGTTGTCAGCCCAGGACTACCAGCAGGTCATCGGTATTGACGGCGGTGCCCACTGTGGCGGATACAGACTTGACGGTGCCGTCCACCGGGGCAGAGACCTCGATCTCCATCTTCATGGCCTCCAGCACCACCAGTACATCGCCCGCCTTCACTGCCTGGCCGGGCTTGCACTCCACCTTAAAAATATTGCCGGGCATGGGACTGTTTACCGGCGTCTCGCCGGCGGCAACAGCGGTGGGAGCAGGGGCAGCGGCAGGAGCAGCGGCCGGTGCCGGGGTGGGCGCTGCCACGGGAGCGGCGGCCGCAGGAGCGGCTGCAGCTACGGGGGTGGCGGCCACAGGAGCGGCGGTGGGGGTATCAGCCTTGGCCACCGACACCTGATAGGGCTTGCCATCGATGGTGATGGTGAAGTTTCCGGTGCAGTCCTCCCGGTCTCCCATCTTCAGATAAGAGGGCTGGTAGGACGCGGCAAAGGGCTGGATGGCACGGCTCACATAGCCGGGAGTCTGGGGCACGGGCACCGCGGCATAGTAGACGGGGCCGGCAAAGGGCGCGCGGGGAGCGGGAGCCGCAGCAGGGGCGGCGGGCGCAGCAGGTTTCACAGGGGCAGCCTCCTTTTTCTTCTTGAACCCTGTGGCACGGTCCTCAAAGAAGGCCATGGCCACCTGGGGGAACGCGATATAGGACAGGACATCCTCGTCACTCTTGGCCTTGTCGCCCAGTTCCTTCTTGGTCTTTTCAAACTCGGGCTCCAGGGAGTCGGCGAAACGGCCTTTCACCACAGGGGTGTTGCCCAAAATCTTCTTCTGAATCTTGGCATCGATGGGGGCAGGGGTACGGCCGTACTCACCCCGGCAGTAGGCCTTGATCTCTTTGCCCACCACCTTGTAGCGCTCGCCGGCCAGTACATTCTGCACAGCCTGGGATCCCACCATCTGGCTGGTGGGGGTGACCAGGGGCGGATAACCCAGGTCGGCACGGACCTTGGGGGTCTCGGCCAAGGCCTCGTCCAGCTTATCGATGGCGTTCATCATTTTGAGCTGGGAGATCAGATTGGACAGCATGCCGCCGGGGATCTGGTAATTCAGGCACTGGGTATCGGTGGCCATGGAGATGGGGTCGAGAGTCCCGTCAGCCAGGAAGTCGGCCCGGACGCCCTTGAAGAAGTCGGCCATCTTGACGAGGACCTTGTCGTCCAGGTCCACCTGGTAGCCAAGCTGGCGCAGGGCGTAAGCCAGAGTCTCGGTGGCAGGCTGGGCGGTGCCGCCGGAGAAGGGGGAGATGGCGGTGTCGATCACATCGGCACCCGCCTCCACCGCCTTCAGATAGGTCATGAACGCCAGGCCGGTGGTGCAGTGGGTGTGGACCACCACCGGCAGTTCGGGGACCGCGTCCTTGATGGCGGAGACCAGGTCATAGGCGTCCTTGGGCCCCATGATGCCCGCCATGTCTTTGATGGCGATGGACTTTACGCCCATTTTCTGGAGATCCTTCACCATGGCTACGTTCTTTTCCAGGGTGTGGACCGGGCTGGTGGTGAAGCAGATGGTACCGGAGGCGTGGGCCCCCTGCTTGACGGTCTCGTCGATGGCTACCTCCAGGTTGCGCACATCGTTCAGAGCGTCGAAGATGCGGATGATGTCGATGCCGTTCTTGACGGAGTACTCCACGAATTTACGCACCACGTCATCGGGATAGTGCTTATAGCCCAAGATGTTCTGGCCTCGCAACAGCATCTGGAGCTTGGTATTGGGCATCTTGGCCCGGATCTTCCGCAGCCGCTCCCAGGGGTCCTCCTGGAGATAACGCAGGCACACGTCAAAGGTAGCGCCGCCCCACACCTCAGCGGAGTAGTAGCCAGCCTTGTCCATGGGCTCCAGAATGGACTCGAATTTGTCATAGGGGAGGCGGGTGGCGATCAGCGACTGGTTCGCGTCACGCAGCACTGTCTCTGTAAAGTTGATCTTTCTCATGTTCATCTGACCTCCGTGATGCTTTTTCAAAGCTGGATTCTATGAAACATAAACAGGGGCAAAGACTTTTCCGGCGTCCCTTCTGGACGGCAGAAAGGGCCGGTTTCCCCCTCCGGCCTGAATCTTATGGTTATTTTAGTATATTTTTTGCCCGGGTGCAAGTCTTTCTGTGCAAATTGGCCCACTTTATCCAGTTATGGAGCAAGATTCAGCAACCGGTCCTGATCGGGCAGGGCATCGGCCCCTATGGTACACGCCACTCTCCTTCTCCACGCAGGAACGGGGCCTGCCCCTCCGCTGCTCCCCGGTCATCGGCGCACCGGGGCCGCCCGGCCTCTCCTCAGGCACGGCCCTGCCTGAAACGCAGAGACCGGGAGCCTGTCTCCCCGACCCGCAGCTCTGCCGCGGCTGGGTACAGGCTCCCGGTCCAGTCATCCGGAGATCCGTCAGCGCTCACTGCATACCACAGCTTCCTTGCGGGCAGCAGGCTCACTCTCAAAGATCATGTCGTCGATGTCTTTATCCTGACGCATCTGATTCCAGATACTGTTCTTCTTCTCACGAAGCATCGTCATGTCGATCTCTCCTTTCCATGGGAACGTCATTTTATCATTTCAGGCAACAAAAACGCCACCGCTGCACTACTGCAAACGATGGCGGAGAAAATCAGGCTGAACTGGAAAAACAAGATTTTTGGGGGGCACCCCAGATCATGTTGGCTCCTATGCACAGTCTGCACACACCGCTTGCAGTCCCACCTCTCTCCCCGGGTCACATAACGCTGAGATCTCATCTGTGCTCACCTCTTTCTCCGCCGCCCGTTTCTTTGGCAGCTGTGTCTCTCAACAGGCAGGACAACTTTCCCCTTTTTGTCCATTCCGACGCTTTTTTCTCCATACTGCCGGAGCGTCCAGCGCCTCCCGCCGGCTGATTTTTGTTATTGTAAACCTCTCTTCTCCAAATGTCAAGAAAATTTTTTGTAAAAAATGAAGGCCTGCCCCATCCCCCCTTCATTTTCCCGGGAGGCCCACCCACCGTGGCACAAAGCGGGGGCCGCACATCCGTGCGGCCCCCGCTGTTCTCTGTGATTCAGTCCTCTTCGGCCGCCGCGTCATAGGCAGCCCGCCCTCCCGACGGGCTCCCCGCGGCGGTGGCGCTGGCCGCCGCCCGGAAGCGGGCCCGGGACTTCTTGATCTCGTCATAGGCCTCCGCCACCGCCTCCTCGGTGCGGCGCAGGGCGTCCTCGCAGTACTCGTTGGCGGAGCGCTTCAACTCCCGGCTGCGCTCCTCCGCCTGGCGCATCAATTCAGCAGAGCGCTGCTTGGCCTGGTTCAGCACGGACTCCTCTGCCAGCATGCGCTGCGCCTCCGCCTCCGCCTGCTTGCGGATCACCTCCGCCTCCCGCTTAGCCGCGGCGATATAGTCGTTCCGGGAGGCCACCAGCTTCTTAGCCTCGCCCAGCTCCACAGGGAACTGGGCCCGGATGTCATCGATCAGATCCAGGGCGCGGTCCCGCTCCAGCACGCACTTGTCGCTGGAAAGGGGCATATTCTTGGCCTCATCCACCATTTCAAAGAGCATGTCCAGCAGCTCTTCCACACCGCTTGCCATCAGTCATTCTCCTTTTCCTGCGCCTGGCGCATTTTCCGGTCTACGTCGTCCACGATCTCCCGGGGGACGAACTCCCCCAGGTCTGCTCCATACCGGGCCATCTCCTTCACCACGGTGGAGCTGAGGTAGGTGTACTTATCGCTGGAGGCCAGGAACATGGTCTCCAGCCTGGGGTTCAGCTTGCGGTTGATGACCGCCATCTGGACCTCCTGCTCAAAGTCGGATACCGCCCGCAGGCCCTTCACCACCACATGAGCCTTCCTGCGCTTGGCATAGGCGGCCAGCAGCTCGTCGGAGAAGTCAACTTCCACGTTGGGAAAGCGGGCAGTACACCGTTCCAGCAGCTCCACCCGCTCCTCCGGGGTAAACAGCCCGTGCTTCTTGGAATTCACCATCACACAGACGATCACCCGGTCAAAGCACTGAGCGGCCCGCTTGATAATGTTCAGATGCCCCAGGGTGACAGGGTCAAAGCTGCCGGGATAGATAGCGGTCTTCATGGTCTCGGGTCACTCCCCTGACGGCGGTAAACTGTCAGTTTGATCCTGCCGTACCGGTATTCCCTCCCCTTTTCATAGGGAGGTGCCAGCGGGGGAAGCTCCCTCTCCGCGGGACTTTCGCAAATCATTATACCATGTTCCGAAAGAATGTCAATCTTCGACACCAGCTCCAGAGTCTGCTCCAGCAGCTGGGTCTGATAGGGCGGGTCCAGGAATATGACACCAAACCGCTCCCGGCACCCGCTGAGGAAGGAGATCGCATCCCCCTGCACCACTCGGCCCGCCTTCTCCAGTCCGGTGGCCTTCAGGTTCTCCCGGATGAGGGCAGCAGCCTCCCGCCGGGCGTCCACAAAGGTGCATCGCTCCGCCCCCCGGGACAGAGCCTCGATCCCCAGCTGTCCGGTGCCGCCGAACAGGTCCAGGACGCTCCGCCCCTCGATCTCGAACTGGATGATGTTGAACAGGGACTCTTTCACCTTGTCGGTGGTGGGCCGGGTGTCCATCCCCTGGAGCTCTTTCAGTCTTCTGCCCCGTGCGGAGCCGGAGATCACTCGCATGGTCACTCTTCCTTTCTCTCAGCCTGATCCTGATTTTCTGTCTCTCCCCTGCGGAAATACTGGTACACCGCCTGGGCCGTGCTCTGGGGGACCGCCCGCTCCAGCTCCTCCAGAGATGCCTGCCGGATGGCCTTCACGCTTTTGAAGTGCTTGAGCAGCTGGGCCCGGCGCTTTTCCCCCACCCCGGGTATTTTGTCCAGAACGGAGCCTTTTACGTGTCCCGCCTGGAGCTGCCGGTGGTATTCGATGGCGAAGCGGTGGGTCTCCTCCTGGATCTGCCCGATGAGAGAGAACACTGCCGGCACCGCCTGGATACCAATCTCCCGCCCGTCGGGGTGGACCAGGGCCCTGGTGCGGTGCCGGTCATCCTTCACCATGCCGAAGGCCGGGATGTCCAGCGCCATGGCCTCCAGCACCCGCCTGGCCACCCGCACATGCTCCAGACCGCCGTCAATGAGCAGCAGGTCGGGCTTCTCCACAAATTTTTCGTCCCCGTCCAGATACCGGCGGAACCGCCGGGTCAGCACCTGCTCCATGGAGGCGTAGTCGTCCGGGCCCTCCATATCCTTCAGCTTAAAGCGGCGGTAGTCCCGCTTCAGGGGCCTTCCGTCCACATAGACCACCATGGAGGCCACGATGTCACTGGCTCCAGTGTTGGAGATGTCGTAGGACTCCATCCGCCGGGGGGGCTCCTCCATGCCCAGCATCCTGGCCAGCGCCTCCAGCAGCTTGTTCTGACGTTCCTCCCGGGTGGTGGCCCGGGCCACCTCTTCTGCCGCGTTCTGGTTGGCCAGCCGGATCAGATCCATCTTTGCCCCCCTCTGTGGGGTCACCAGCTCCACCCGGCGGCCCACCTGCTCGGAGAGCATCCGGGTCAGCGGGACCTGGTCGGGCAGCTCACAGGGCAGCAGGATCTGCCTGGGCAGCCGGCTTCGTCCCACATAGTACTCCCGCACCAGGGAGGAGAGGACCTCCTCCTCGTCCTCCTCCATAGGGGTCTCCAGCAGGTCCATATCCTTGGCCGCCAGCTCCCCCTCCATGTAGTGCAGGACCACGAAGCAGCTCTTGGCTGTCCCCCGGAAAAAGCCGGTGACGTCGGTATCCGCCAGGGAGCCCGCCACCACCTTCTGCCGCATCCCCAGCAGCTCGATGGCCTGGATGCGGTCCCGCAGCTCCGCCGCCCGCTCGAAGCGCAGTTCCTCCGCCGCCCGCTCCATCTCGGCGGTCAGGTCCGCTTTGACCTCCTTGAACCGCCCCTCCAGCAGGGAGACCGCCTGGGCGATGGCCTCCTCATGCTGCTCCTTCATCTGGAGGCTGCGGCAGTAGCCATCGCACTTGCCCATGTGGAAGTTGAGGCAGGGGCGCTCCTTCCCAATGTCCCGGGGAAAGCGCTTCCCACAGGAGGGCAGGCGCAGGGCGGAGCGCAGGGCGTCCACGATAGCCTGGGTGGCGTGGCGGCTGGCGTAAGGGCCGAAATAGCGTGCCCCGTCCTCCGCCGCCCGGTTGGCCAGGGAGAAGCGGGGGTACTCCTCCCCGGACAAGCGGATGTAGGGGTAGCCCTTGTCGTCCTTGAGCAGGATGTTGTACCGGGGCTGGTGGCGCTTGATGAGGGAGTTCTCCAGTACCAGGGCCTCAAACTCGCTGTCCGCCACGATCACGTCAAAGTGGTCGATCTGGGACACCATGGCCCGGGTCTTCTCCGTGTGAGAGGCGGAGTCCTGGAAATACTGGGACACCCGGTTTTTCAACGCCTTGGCCTTGCCCACATAGATCACCGTGTTTTTGGCATCCTGCATGATATACACGCCTGGCTTCAGAGGCAGGGCGTGGGCCTTTTCCTTCAATTCGTCAAATGTCATAGGGGGCCTCCCGGGGAGATGTTAAAAAAGGCACCGCGCGAAGCGGTGCCTTTCGGATCTGCGCTGTGTGGCTCACTCGGAAAAATCGGAAGAGATCATCTTGAACAGAGCCTCCACCGCTTCCTTCTCATCCGGACCATCCGCAATGAGCTTGATAGGAGTACCTTTGACAATACCCAGGGAGAGCACGCCCAGAAGGCTCTTGGCGTTCACCTTGCGCTCGTCCTTCTCCACCCAAATGGAGCTTTTGAACTCGTTGGCTTTCTGGATAAAGAACGTGGCGGGTCTGGCATGCAGGCCTACCTGGTTATTGACGACCGCTTCCTGACTATACATATCCGTACCTCCGCACTC
>ENA-UEYL01003482-UEYL01003482.1-human-gut-metagenome-genome-assembly--contig:-NODE-3482-length-10334-cov-3.044555_pt1 | contig 10334 bp, 9 predicted proteins | sample MGYA00242941_ERZ507946 | MGnify/ENA primary metagenome ERZ507946 (study PRJEB26167, sample SAMN06115482) | human gut metagenome | host: Homo sapiens | place: China:Guizhou | collected 2015-03-11...
TGCGGAAACATTTTCTGTTTATATCAATAATATGAAATCATTGATTATGTCGCATTTTCAGCAGTCGGATTTAGTTATTTTTAACCGTTGTTCATCCGATATGGACAAGGCATCCATGCGTCGAAATGTCAAAGCAATCAACCGCCGTGCCCAGGTTTTATTTGAATCAGAGGATGGCTCGGTTGAGAGTAATATTGAAGAAGAATTACCGTTTGATGTCACTGCAAAAGAAATTGTATTAGAAGATGACGATTTTGGATTGTGGTATCTGGATGTCAGTGAGCATCCGGAAAAATACGAGGGAAAAACGATTGTATTCAAAGGACAGGTATACCTAAATAGAACCTTCCCGAAAGATGCCTTTGTACCATCTCGTGCGGCCATGACTTGCTGTGCGGATGACATCGCAAAAATCGGATTCATCTGCCATTACCCACAGGCTGATAAATTTGCAACCAACGACTGGGTTATGGTAACAGTAAAAGTAAAACCGGAATTTAGCCGTAAACAACAAGCATTAGTGCCAATGCTTTGGGCTGACAAAGTCGAAAAAACCACTCCCCCACAAGAGGAAGTTGTATACTTTAGTTAGCTACAAGCCACGCACCAAAAGAGATGCGCCATGGCATGCAAGCTCGCTTGCAAATGCCATGGCGCATCTCTTTTGGTATGAGGCGACAGCCTCTATGAGCGGAGCCGGAGGCGGAGCGAATAGCGTGGGATATTCGGCGGAGCGAATAGCGTGGGATATTCGGCGGAGCGAATAGCGTTGCATAAGGCAAGCCATCACAAATTTTATAGATGTTTTACAAACGTTGTGCTATACTATTAATAGACAGAAGGCAAGAAGAAATTTAATCAATATTGAAAGTAGAAAGTACAAGGAGCACAACATGAAGATACTTAGCAAACAAAAAAACAGCAGAATGTGCATGATTTGCGGGCTGGATAATGAATACGGCGTGAATGCACCATTTTACAACATGGAAGATGGCAGTGTGATGACGGTGTTTCGCTACAAAGAACAGCACCAGAGCTATCCGGGACGTGTGCATGGCGGTATGATTACGGCGATGCTTGATGAGATGGGGCTTCGTTCTTTGTGGGCGAAGGAATTGTCGGAGGAGACTTTTGGTGTGACGATATCGTTGGATACCAAATACCGCAAACCGGTTCCCTATGAGACAGAATTGATTGGGCGGGGTGTAGTTGTAAAAAACACGAGCCATTTTATTATTACAGATTCTTATATTATGGATAAAGACGGGGAAATTCTTGCAAATGGAAGAATTAAATACATAAAAATGGACACACAGAAGATTCAAGAGGGCGTAGAAGTGCATGAAGAAATGCCGTATCTTGTAGAGGATGGCAGGACAGAAATCGAGGGGCCATTCTTTGACAATCTGTAGCCACTATGCTATAGTAAAAGGCGACAATAATTTATGGAAAGCGTCCATGTGAACGTTTTGGTTAGGAGGAAAAATGAGTAAGATTCAGATGAAAACCCCACTTGTAGAGATGGACGGGGATGAAATGACCAGAATCCTTTGGCAGATGATTAAAGATGAGTTGTTGCTGCCATACGTTGATTTAAAGACAGAGTATTATGACCTTGGTCTGGAGTACCGGAATAAAACCAATGATCAGGTGACAGTGGATTCCGCAGAGGCAACAAAGAAATATGGTGTGGCGGTAAAATGTGCTACGATTACACCGAATGCTGCCCGTATGGATGAATATGATCTGAAGGAAATGTGGAAATCACCAAACGGTACGATCCGTGCTGCATTAGACGGCACTGTATTCCGTGCACCGATTCAGGTAAAAGGCATTGAGCCGTGTGTTAAGAATTGGGAGAAGCCGATCACGTTGGCAAGACATGCATACGGTGATGTTTATAAAAATACAGAAATCAAGGTTCCGGGTAAAGGAACAGCAGAGCTTGTATTTACAGCTGAGGATGGAACACAGACTAAAGAAGTAATTCATAACTTTGATGGTCCGGGAATCATTCAGGGAATTCACAATACAGAAAAATCCATTTCCAGTTTTGCACGCGCATGCTTTAGTTATGCAGTGGACACCAAACAGGACTTGTGGTTCTCTACCAAAGATACCATTTCCAAAAAATACGACCATACATTTAAGGACATTTTCCAGGAAATTTATGATACGGAGTATAAAGAAAAATTTGAGAAACTTGGCATTGAGTATTTCTACACGCTTATTGATGATGCGGTTGCCCGTGTAATCCGTTCAGAAGGCGGCTTTATCTGGGCTTGTAAAAACTACGACGGAGATGTAATGTCTGATATGGTAGCTACGGCATATGGCGATTTGTCCATGATGACATCCGTTTTGGTATCACCAAGCGGTGTTTATGAATATGAGGCTGCACACGGAACGGTACAGCGCCACTATTATAAACATTTGAAAGGCGAAGAGACTTCGACTAATTCCATTGCAACTATTTTTGCATGGACAGGCGCACTCAGAAAGCGTGGAGAGTTGGATGAGATTCCGGAATTGATGGATTTTGCAGACAAACTGGAGAGAGCCTGCATTAAGACTGTGGAGGATGGAAAAATGACAAAGAGTCTTTCTCTTATTTCCACATGTGAAAATCCGGTAATTTTGAACAGCCTTGAATTTATTCAGGCAATTCGTGAGACACTGGATTCTTTGATGTAACATATTTAAAAACAGACCACTGTGATACTGTGAAAGTGCAGATATTGCAGTGGTCATTTTTTTATAATATTATTTTCACAGGCAGGACACATAGTACAAGTAAAATAATAGAAAACGTGGGAAACATTATGAAAAAAATGGAGGTATGCGTATGCAAAAAGCAAAGAAATGGATTGCGGGTGTTTTGACACTTGCGATGGTGGGAAGTTCGCTTGTGACAGCACCGGAGATGCAGGCGAAAAAGAAGACAAAAGGGTTTACAATTTCGAAGGTGGCAGGAACTTATACCGGAAAAGTTACGGTGAAGGTCAAAGCCAAAAAGGGTTACACGGTTTATTACACTACGGGGAAAAAGTTATCAACCGGTAAAAAAATCAAATCCCAAAAGACGAAAACATTTACGTTTAAGAAAACAAAAACACTTCGTATTTATGCAGTGAAAAAGAAATTATCTGCGAAGAAGCTGAACAAGATTTCGACGAAAAAAATGAAATCTTACAAGTACATAATTGTGAAAAAACAGACGACTGTGACACAAACTCCAAAAACTGCTACACAGACACCGGCGGAAACGTCGACAGCGATGGCAACAGCAAATCCGGTAGCAACACCGGGAGACAGTCAATATACGGGGGATGATTCGGCGTCCGATTTCACAGAACCGGTACGGATGGAGTACGATGAGACGGATTCGGATGTATCGGAAACGGATGCTACGCAGATTGAATTGACGACGACAGCTCCAAGCAAAAAGATTTCTATGGATAATTACGAAATCAGTAAAAAGAATAAACTTACCATTACCAAACCAGGTACTTATGTGGTAAGTACAGAAGAAGGACAGACGGTAGATGGTTTAATTGAGGTCGATTATGCGGATGATACCGCTACAGAAGCTACGCATCTGATTTTAAAAGGAGTTTCCCTGACTTCGTCTAACAATACAGCACCGACCTCTGATACCGGATTAATAACGGTGAAAAAAAGTGTTTCCCATGCGAAAGTGATTTTTACGATGGCAGAGGGAACGGTTAATACATTGACAGACACCGGCGAGACAGGGATTGACAAAGATGATAATACATCTACAACATATACGGCAGGTATTGTCTGTAAAAAGACACCGCTTACCATCAACGGAGCCGGAACTTTGAACATTACATCAGAGAACGGCAATGGTATTAAGTGTACGAATGTAATGAAGATGAAAGACGTAACGCTGAATGTAAGCGGAAAAGAGGAGGCAACAACCGGTCACAATGGTGTGACAGCCAAATTAGGCCTTGGCGTAAAAGATGCGAAAATATCCATTCATTCGGATGGCGATGCATTAAAGACAACATTGGATGATACCGATGTAGCAGGTGATTCGACACTTGCCGAACTTGGCAATATGGATTTAGATGGCGGTGAATATACACTTGTTTCAGAAAATGGAGATGGTATTTCCGTTTACCGTACTCTGTATCTGAATCCAAAAAATCTTTCTGTCACGACGAAAAATGCGGCACAGGCAACAACCGACAGCGGTTACAAAGGAATCAAGGCAGGGCTTACTATTTATGTGCCGAAAACAGCAGGTACGATTACGGCGGATACAACGGCTACCTATCAGGCAAGCCGGGCATCCGGAGATAGTAACGATTCTTATGCCGATGATACCATTCATTGTAATGGATATATAAAAATTGATGGCGGAACTTTTAATCTGGCAGCCGGAGACGACGCCATTCATTCGGACAGTGGTCTGGTAATCAATGCCGGAACGATTGATGTTACAGCATCGTATGAAGGATTAGAAAGCGGCGACATCACAATTAATGGTGGTAAGATTACAATTAAATCAAGAGACGATGGAATGAATGCCGCCGGTGGGCAGGATGGAACAACCAGTACAGGACCCGGAATGCCGGGTGACTGGTTTCACAAAGGGGACTCTGCCTCATCTACGAAATACCAGATTATTATAAATAATGGTGATATTACGGTAGATGCAGACGGAGACGGCATTGATTCCAATGGCAACATTTTCTTCAAAGGAGGAACGGTTATAGTAAATGGTTCGACAAACGGTGGAAATGGTGCCCTGGACTATGGTGACAGTTCAGACTGCGTCTGTGAAATTTCCGGTGGAACATTAATTGCCGCAGGAGCAGTTGGCATGGATGCGGCACCGACGAGTGGTTCTTCCCAGCCTGCCGTGAATGTAAGACTTTCTTCGCAGGCATCCGCAGGAACTTATGTTGTGCTAAAAGATAGTGATGGAAATACTGTTCTTACAGCACAGCCGGCTAAAAAGTTCCAGTCGGTGGTTATGTCATCGCCGAAGATTCAGCTAGGAAAAACGTATACCGTATATTACGGAAGTGATTTAAATTCTTTGACAAAGGGAGATTCCGTAACCTTTACGAGTGTGAGCATGTCAACCGGAAGTTCTTCCTCCGGCGGCTGGGGAGGTCCCGGCGGGCAGGGCGGCCCCGGCGGACAGGAGCAGTGCGTGGCCGGCATGCGGCAGGCAGAGCCGGAAGAGCCCATGGAGCCGGGCGAGGTGCTGATCTGCGGCGGCGGAGCCAGCATCTATCTGAAAGCGGATGGGTCGCTGGTACTCAAAGGGCGCGTGTGCGTGGAGGGGGCGCTTGTGATCAACGGCGAACCATACAAGCCCTGCACCTGCAGCGAGGAGGGGACGAACTGACATGAGGGAACCCATTTTGAAAAACGGAGATTACAGCCTCTATGGCGGCAACATCCGGTATGCGGAGGGGGCGCAGGCTGTTTTGGAGCGGGTGCTGTTTCGCCTGCGCGCAAGGCGGGAGCGATTTCCATTTTGCGATGGGCTGGGCAGCCGGCTATGGCGGCTGAGCAGCCTGCCACCCAGTCAGCGCCCCTCCGCTGCGGAGCAGTATGTGGCCGAAGCCCTGGCGGATGAGCCCGTCCGGGTGGAGAAGGTGGAACTCTCAGAGGGGGCGGATGGCACGGCTGCGCTGACGGTCCGCCTTGCCTGGGAGGACGAAACCCTGACGGCAGCACTGGAGGTGCAATGAGAGGAGACGGATCGTGAGAAGTGTGGAGGAGATTTACGCGCAGATGCGCGCGGATATGGAGGAGCGCTGCGGCTTTCAGCCGGAGGATTCCTGTGACCTGGCGGTGCGGCTGTACGCTGCGGCGGCACAGGTCCAGGCGCTGGAGATGCAGGCGGACTGGGTACTGGACCAAAGCTTTCCCCAGACGGCTCAGGGAGTTTATCTGGAGCGCCACGCGGCCATGCGGGGACTGAGCCGCATCGACGGCACCCGCGCGGAGGGAACGCTGCGCTTTTCCGTGGACCTGGCCCCGGCATCGGATCTGACCATTCCCGCGGGGACCGTATGCATGACGGCGGAGGAGGTACGCTTTGAGACCACGGCGGCGGGCACGCTGAAAACCGGGGAATTGTCGGCGGATGTGCCGGCCCGGGCCGTGGAAAGCGGACAGATCGGCAACGCATCGCCGGGGACTATCACCATTTTGACGGCGTGTCCCATCGGCGTGACCCATTGCACCAACCCCAAGGCGTTTTCTGGCGGAAGCGATCCGGAGGACGATGAGAGTCTGCGCAGCCGCGTGTTGGAGAGCTATCAGCGTCTGCCCAACGGGGCCAATGCGGCCTGGTATGAAAAGACGGCCATGTCCCACGCCGGTGTGGTGGCTGCCAAGGCGGTGGGCCGCGCCAGAGGGATTGGGACCGTGGATGTCTATATCGCCACGGCAGCAGGCGTGCCTTCCGAGGAGCTTTTGCAGCAGGTGCAGACGGATATCCAGGAAAAGCGGGAGATCGCTGTGGACGTAAAGGTGCTTGCGCCCAAGCAAAAGCCGGTGGACATCACCATGCAGGCGGCTCCGGCGGCTGGATGGAGCGGAGAAGAGGCTGCTGCGGCAGCGGAACAGGCAGTCACGGCATTTTTCGGCGGACAGCTCCTGGGTCAAAGCGTGCGTCTGGCGGAGCTGAGCAGCCTGGTGTTTTCGCTGGAGAGCGTGTCCAACGTGCGCATCACCGCGCCGCAGGAGGATGCTGCCGCGCAGCAGAGCGAGCTTGCGGTGCTGGGAGAGCTGACGGTGACGGCCTGGGAGGAGAGCTGAATGGCGTATGCGGAGTACTTGAAGAACCTGTTGGCTCCTCTTGGGATCTATGATCTGGAAAAAGGGTCCATCAGTGAGGCAATGGTGCATGCGGCCGGGCAGGCTCTGGACCAGACGGAGCAGTCCATGGAGCGGACGGAGCGGGAGAGTCTGGTGGCCACGGCGCTGGAGGAGGGACTGGAGCGACGGGAGACACTGTTTGCCAGGCGGCCTGTGGCCGAAACGGTGGAAGATCGCCGGGCGGCCATTACCGCCCTGATGCAGATCGACGCGGACAGCCTGACCCCGGAGGCCATCAACCGCACCATCAGCGGCTGCGGACTTCCCGCCAAGGCCCTGGAGGTGGACACCGGCCATCTGCGGGTGATCTTTCCGGGCATCGGCGGTGTTCCGCCCGGATTTGATGAGATCCAGAAGATCGTGCTGGACATCCTGCCCTGCCATCTGGAGGTGGAATTCTACTTCCGCTACATGACATGGGCAGAGTGCGAGGAAGCCGGGTACACCTGGGCGTTGGTGGAGCAGCAGGAATTTACCTGGGAGCGCTTTGAGCTGATGGGCGGCAAGACCCAATAAAAAGGAGCGGAGGCATTGCCTCCGCTCCTTTTTTGCGTTTCCGCGTCAGAAACACGCAAAGCCTGTGGCCATATTGAAAAAATAGTGAAACGTATCCCGTTCCCACCAAAGGCGCCGGGTGGAAAGATGGCAGCGGATGGCCACGTTGCCGCCGGGGGGAAGGCGTACCGCCAGCGCAAGGCGGTGCTTGCCCCGGCGGAGGGTGAGCGTATAGTTTCCCGGCCGCAGAGAGCCGAACCAGGCCGTTCCCTGGCAGACCAGGGTCCGCACGTGATAGCAGCAGCTGTCCTGAGGCTGCAAAAGCACTTCATCCATGGGACAAAAATCCTCCATGGACAGCTGAATGCCGCACAGGATGGGGCGGGGGCGGATGCACAAGGGGGCGTCCGCCTCCGCGTCGTTTCCGCAAAGAAAGACACGGCGCACGGCCAGCAGGCCGCTGTCGGGGATTACTGCTCCAGCTTTGCCTTGACCAGATATTCTCCGCTGCCGACACCGCCGAACAGATACTTTCCCGCGGCATTGGTCTTGGTGACGGACACCAGGCGCTCCTGGGAGACACCGGCCACGTCCGTCACCTGGTAAAGACCCACGAAGCAGCCGGCCACCGCGTAGCCGGCGTTGTTGCGAATAATCCCGCTGACGGTGCCGTTGTAGGTGCGGCCGTCCACCGTCATGGTCATGGCCACATTGGCAATGGAGCCTCCCACGATGACGGTGGTCACGGAGGAGACGGCCATATACCCCTCAGCGGAGGCCATCAGGGTGTAGGTGCCGTCCGCCAGATCGTAGAAGGCAAACTCACCGTCTGCGGCGGTGTAGGTGGCGGCCACGGCGGCGCCCAGGGAATCCTGCAGGGTGATCTTTGCGCCGCCCAGCGGCGTGGCGGTGCCGCCCAGGGGATCGGTGACGGTCAGGGTGCCGGCAATGGCGCCCAGGGACAAGGTGGCATCCCGGGTGCAGACCAGATCCACCTGTACGGTGGAACCGGCGGAGAGGGTGACACCGGCCGCGTCACTGAGCCGGTATCCGTCCTTGACGGCGCCCAGCGTATAGGTGCCGGCGGTGATGCCGGTCATGGAGAAGGCGCCGTCGGCATCGGTCATGGTATGCTTGTAAGGCAGGCCTGCGCTGTCAAAAAGCTTGACAGTGGCGTCGGCAATGGGGGCGGTGCCGTCTGTGACCGTACCATATACAGTGGCCGCGGAGGCGGAGGCGGGAGGCAGCTCCAGATCCACGTTGGCCTCCTGCATCCCCTGAATCTCAAAATTCTGGCTGTACTGCAGACTGAGCAGGTCCTGCTTGATATCGGGCATGGGAAACCTCCTAGTATTCCGTGCCGGATGCACGGGTTTGGTGTGTGGGGCAGCCGATCAGGAATCCGACGCAGCCGGAGATAAAGTCCCGAAACTGGACGATGGTGCCGGTGACTGAATCCGAGTTGGGAGTCACGATGCCAAGCTGCGTCAGGTTGCGCAGGAGCAGCAGCGCGATCAGGCAGAAAAGACCGATGAAGGTGGCTGCGCGTACCTGCAGGCAGCGGATGGACGGCTGCGGCACCTGAACCGGCGGTACCGCAGAGTCCGAAGCCGCCTCAGTCGCGGAAAAACCGATCTGCGCCCGGGGCGCGCTGTCCTGTACCGGACCGGTCCCCGCTTTCAGTATATGCGCCTGGGCGGGTTGTGTCGCCTGTCCGGACGCTTCGTCATGGCCGATAAAATTGGCGCTGAGGAAGTAGCCGAAAATCGCGGCGGCGGATGTGCGGACCACGATGTCGATGTCTCCCGTTATAGAGCTGCCGCTGGCGGGCAGAAAGAGATTGACAGCGGACTGGATCAGCAGGATCAGCATAAAGAGCAGCAGGCTCTTGTCCACCGGATGAATGCGGCACAGGGTTTCCTGCCAGACGGGAAGACGCTGCTTCATAGGGAATCCCTCCTTTACACTTGCCTCAGAATATGCGTCTGAGCGGGGCGGGGTTCCGGGAGAAAAGCCGGGGACCTGCAATGGATGCTTTCCCCAATCGCGCTGCAAGTGGCACCGGAGGGTGCTTGTGATTTTGCCGCAGGCAAAAAAACGTGGCCGCAAAGCTTGCTTTGCGGCCACGCGGCATAATTGATGAAAGCGGTGGTTTTCCCGTGCGATCGTCTTTCGGGCCGGTGTGTTTGCGGCCACGGCGGACAGATCGCCGTCTGTTATTCGGCAAATGCCCGGTACAGGAACGTCACGATCTGCGCACGGGTGCAGGTGGTGTCCGGGGAGAAGGTGGTGGCGGTGGTGCCGCCGGTCACACCGGCCTCTACCGCCCAGTTGACGGCATCAGAGGAAACATCGGTAAAGTTCGCGGCAGCTGCGCTGGGGCTTCCGGCCTGCTTCCACATGAACTCCACAGCCATCAGCCGGGTGCAGGGGGCGTCCGGGGAAAAAGTGCTGCCGGTTACCATGCCGTTCTCGGCGGCCCAGGCCACCGCCTGAGTGTAATAGGCATCGGCCTTTACATCCGTAAATGCGCAGGGAGCTTCAGGCTCCGGAGATCCTGCGGCCCGCCACAGGAAGGTGATGATCTGCGCACGGGTGCAGGCGTTGTTCGGAGAGAACGTGGTGGAAGTGGTTCCGCTGGTGATGCCCTGCGCCACAGCCCAGGCTACCGGCTCGGTATAGTAGGCATCGGCGGCGATATCAGAAAAGGAAGGAGCCGCAGGTTCGTCGGGTTCCGTGGGCTCGGCAGTGGTACCAGAGCTTTCTGCGGTGACCCACACGTCGCCCTCATATCCGTAATACATGCTGTACAGCTTGATCCGATGGACGCCCTGCGCGGGCAGGCCTTCCTCCGGATCGAATGGTGTGTAGGAAGCAGCTCCATCCACATAGGATTCCGTCTCTCCGATATACAGTCCATTGAAAGAGCTGAATCGCGTCCCGACCGGGAAGACGGATACGGTGAC
>ENA-UEYL01003488-UEYL01003488.1-human-gut-metagenome-genome-assembly--contig:-NODE-3488-length-10318-cov-3.940143_pt1 | contig 10318 bp, 8 predicted proteins | sample MGYA00242941_ERZ507946 | MGnify/ENA primary metagenome ERZ507946 (study PRJEB26167, sample SAMN06115482) | human gut metagenome | host: Homo sapiens | place: China:Guizhou | collected 2015-03-11...
GCGACAGCAATGCCAGCGTCTCCACCTGAACCTGCGCCCGGCGCAGTTCACCAAATGCTTCCTCGGGGGCGTTCAGTTCGAGATGTCCGTCCGCAGCGCGAAGGGCGGCTTCCAGTTCCGTGAAGTCCTGTGTGCGGAGCAGGTGATTCATCCCTTCCCGCATTTTGTCGCAGAGTTCAGCGCCCTCGGCCAGTGCCTGCCGCGCGGAAGGGAGGTCCTCGTCCCGGATAGCCTCCATGGCGTCGTCGATGTCGTCCGAAATATCCTCTGCAAACTTCTGCACCCGCCAGCTGCTGTAAAAAGCCACACCCAGCAGCACTGCCACGATGCACAGACACGCATAAATTCGCTTCATTCCACACCTCTCACCGGGAGCTGCCCTTGCGGCGACTCTCTTTTTTCAGCAGAAAATAGTCTTCTGTCTCGTTGCCCACTAAAAGCAGAATTTCCTCCGGCAGCAGGGTATTGGCCTGCGCTGTCCGCTCGAGCCAGTCCTGGTCTTTGCCGCACCAGTGCAGATTTTCCTCGAGCACCTGCCCATCCAACACGAAAGGGATGGTCGCATGGCTGTGCTCCACTTTCAGCTGTAAGTCGGCGAGGGTAGCGGTCTCTTTTTCGGGGCGCAGTGCCGCCGAAAGACTGCCATTCGTCTCCACTACGGCGTAGGAGACGTCCCGGGGATCGAAGATGTTTTTGCCACGCAGCGCTTCCATCAAATCAGCAGTCGTCAGCCGGAGAGTGCGCAGAGCGTTCTGGTCGATTTGTCCGTCTAAGATGACCGTCTTGGGTCGCCCCGACATCAGGTTAAAAAATTTCTGGCTGCGGAAGCTCAGTGCCGACCCCAGAAGCTCCAAAGCCGCGATGAGGAAGAGGGGAATGAGGCTGGCCGTCACCGGTACTTCTTCCGACTCGATGGAGATGGACGCCAGATTTGAGATGAGGATGGTGGATACCAGCTCTTCGGGCTGCAGTTCGCCCAACTGACGCTTGCCCATCAGCCGCATGGCGAACAGAACGCAGAGATAGATGAGCAGGGTGCGGAAAATCAGAAGCTTCACGAGAAGGCCCTCCTTGTGGGTTGAATAAGCGCCGCCGGCGCGGGAATACTGGCAGGCAAAGGGGGGATACCGTATGCTGCAGCTTTCTTCGTCGCTGGAAGAGAATCTGGCGGCGCTCAACGCTAGGTTTGGCGCTTCGGCGGATTTTTATGCCAAGCGCATTGAGCTTTATCACTGCCCGGGGGCCATCGTCCTTTTCGACAATATGGCCAGCCTCGAGTCACTCTGGTCGCTTTTACTGGACGCCGCTACCCGGCATACGCCCAGCCTCGAACCGGAGCGGATGCCTCACAGCGGTACGCAGGTGTATGAGCTTCTGATGTATCACTCCGGTCTGCCCGCCGAGGACAGCCCGGTCAAGGACATGGACGACCTCATCCGCCGCATGACCGCCGGCATGGCCGTGCTTCTGCTGGACGGGTGCAAAAAGGGGCTTGTCTTCTCGGTTCAGGGGCTGAAATCGCGCTCGGTGGAAGAGCCCTCCGGGGAAGGAAACCTCCGTGGTTCCCGGGAGGGATTCGCCGACCTGCTGCGGGTCAACCTGAGTTTACTGCGCCGCCTCATCCGTACCGACACTCTCGTGATGGAGACCGCACAGGCCGACTGTGCCATGAAGACCGAATACGCCATCTGCTACTGCAAAGACAAGGCCAGCAAGACGGCAGTGGCGCGGGTACGCCGGACGCTCCAGGAGGCAAAGCCGGAGGTTCTGCTGGATTCCAGCTACTTTGTACCGTGGCTTTTCCCGGCCAGGTGGCGGCTGTTCGCCCCAGTGAGCTATACAGAGCGCCCGGCTTCCGCCGCCGCAAAGCTCTGTGAGGGGAAAATCATCATCCTTGTCAACGGCAGCCCCTCGGCGTTGGTGCTGCCGTCCCTTTTCTGCGAGAACTTCGACTGCCTCGACGACTACGCCACCACGGCAGTTTTTTCGTCGTTCCTGCGCATCCTGAAATATGGCTCATTTTATCTCAGCATCTTCCTGCCGGGCGTTTTTGTCTGTCTGGCGGTCTATCTGCCCGAGCTCATCCCACCGCAGTTATTATTCAAAATCGCGGCGGCAGAAAAGGCGACGCCTCTGCCGCTCTTTGCCGAGATGCTGCTGGTCATCATCTTATTGGAGATCATCCGGGAGGCCGGGCTTCGGATGCCCCAGACGCTGGGCCACTCGGTGAGCCTTGTGGCAGCACTCATCATCGGTGACGCCGCCATCGGGGCCGGACTGCTGAGCACGCCGGTCATCCTCGTAGCCAGCATCACGGCCATCTCGGTCTTTGTGACGCCCTCGCTGTACGAACCGGCCACATTGCTGCGATTGGGCGTTACGCTGGCCGCCGGTCTGGCTGGTCCGGTAGGTCTGGTGTGTGCGGCTTTGGGCGTGTTGGCCGCACTGACGTCCATCTCCGCGATGGGGGTACCCTATCTTTCGGGCGCAGTCTTTTCGGGTGACGGCGTCGTCCGCCGCAACTATCGGGCGCTGTCCCGCCGCCCATTCACCATCTGGCAAAGGAGGGGGTCCTGAATGCAGCAAAAACAGACATTCTCGGCCCGGACGCTGACACTCAGCATCGCGGCGGCAGAGCTGGGCCGCGCCATCTTCGGGGCAGGGCGGACCGGCTCCGTCCGCGCCGTCCTGCTGAACAATGTGCTGGCGGCAACGGCCTTCGTGCTCCTTGCAGCGCTTGCCTCGGTCAACGCCTCCCGTCTGAACCGCCCGGGCTTTGCAGGAAAGTGCATCTGTGCCGTCTTTCTGCTCTGGTATCTCTTCGAACTTGTCCGGACGGCTGCAATGCTCCAACAAGCCTGCTGGGAACAGTTTGCGTCTATGGCCTTCATCGGTCTGCTGCCGTTCTTTCTCTGGGCAGGGTGGAGCCTCGGCTGTGAGCTGTATGACCGGATGGCCTCCGTCCTCGGGTGGCTCGTAGTGCTGGGTATCGTGTTCTGTGTGCTGGGGCTGGCCGGACAGCTGAAATGGCAGGTGCTCGTGACAGGTGAGACGGCACATTCGTTTGTGCTTCCAGATACCCCTTTTTACCCGGAATATTTCTCCTTTCCGCTTCTCTGTATGAGTAAAAATAATGCGAAAATCAGTAAAAAGCCTATCGTATGGCTTCCAATCATCGCTGCCGTCATTTCCTCAGGTTATGCGTTGGGGCTGGCCCTTCTTTTCGGCGTACCGCAGGCTTACCCGGGCTATGAGCTGCTGCGGGCGTGGAGCTTTGGCGGCATCTCCCGCTTTGATGCCGCGTTCCTGCTCCTCTGGCTGGCGGCGGCGATTTTCCGCTTCGGCTTTATCGTCCGTGCCGTCCGGCTGCTCTGTGAGCGCCTTGCCGAAGGGCCTGTAAATGCGGAGGCTGCACGATGACCCGCCGGGGCTGGCTGCGGCTGATGGCCGCAGGCGTCCTCGCCGTCTGGCTCTGCCTCTTTTTGCATTGGGACAACACCGAAAAAAGCATGATACGCGCCCTTCTCGTCGAGACGAACGGCGACAGCTGGACAGTGGGTCTGCTATATCAGTTCCCGGAAGCCTCCGCCGATTCCTCCGAGGCCAAAGCCGCCATCCGCCTCTGTATTGGCCGAGGACCCGAGCTTTCTTCTGCCGTTTCTGCCGCCGAGGAAGCCCTGCCCCAGCGGGCGGACTGGCGGCTCTGCGAATACCTTCTGACCGGGCAGGATTCGGTGCGACAGACGCTGTCTGCCTGTGAAGAACTGTTTCTCCATCGACCCTACGGGCGGCTGGCGTCCCGGGTATTCGGGGGAAGTTTTTCGGTAGAGATACTGAAAGAGCGGGCCGATGAATCAGACGTCCTGCCTGAAAATCTCCTGCAATGCATCAAAAACGCTGCCCCGGCCGCGCCCCGGCTCTATCAGCAGAGCAGCGGCTTCATCCTGCCTGTCGTGGAGCTGGAAGACGAGGATACACATTGCAGGCCCGAAGCCCTCGTTGTTACCCCTGAACAGACCGGCCAGCTGACCGAGTCCCAGACGGAAATGGCACTCTTATTGCAGGGCAAAAGCTGGACGGATACAGGGGAGCATCGCTTTGCGCTGGAAGCCGGGCCGCTCCGCCTGCGCCGGGCTTTCTGCGGCGTGGAGCGGGAAGGGGAGAGTTTCCTTCTCCGGGTGAACGTGCTCTCACGCAATAATGCCCTGCCTGCCGACGCCAAAGCAGAACTGGAAGCCCTCTGTGCGGACACCGTCCGCCGCTGCTGGACGCTGGGGCTGGACATCTCCGGACTCGGTGCGCATCAGGCACTGCGTGACGGTCACTTTGCGCTCACAACAAAAAACGTCTGCCCGGAAATTCGGGCAGACGTGAAACTCATGAAATGTTAAGAAGCCGTTTCGAAGATCACGGTGATGGTGGTACCCTCGTCCACAACGCTGTCCAGCTTGATGCGGGCGTTGTGGATGCGGGCGATGTGTTTGACGATGGCCAGACCCAGACCGGTGCCGCCGGTGGCTTTGCTGCGGCTCTTGTCCACCCGGTAGAAGCGCTCGAACACGCTGTTCTGCGCCTCTTTCGGGATACCGATGCCGTTGTCCTTCACGGTCAGGGTGCAGTGACCGTCCCGGGTGCAAGCCGTGATGATCTGGACTTTTCCGCCAGGGCGGTTGTAGCGGATGGCGTTGTCGCAGAGGTTCTGGCACAGCTCATCCAGCAGGACGCGGCTGCCTGTCACAGGGGCGCTTTCGCCGAGGTAGGTCAGGGAGATATAGGAGCGCCGGGCGTTGACCTTCTGGCGCTCCACGCACTCGCGGGCCACATCCAACAGATCGACCGTTTCCATTGCAGGCGCAGCACCCGTCTCGCTCACATTGTCGAGGTGGGAAAGCTGCAGAATATCGTTGACCAGCTGTATCATCCGGCTGGCCTCTACATGGATCTTGCGGGCAAAACCCGGCGTATCCTCGGGTTTTGCAATGCCGGTCTCGATGAGCTCTGCATAACCGGAGATGCTGGTCAGAGGCGTTTTCAGCTCGTGGCTGACATTGGCCGTGAACTCCTGCCGCATTTTCTCGTTATTTTCCCGCAGCATCCGGTCGGAGTGGATGCTCTCGGCAAAGGGGATAAGCTCCTTGTAGGGGACATTCTCCTGGATGTGATCGAGGTCATCGGTCATCTTGAGCACAGGCTGGACAAGGCTCTTGGTCAGCAGTCCGGCAATGATAGCGGCTGCGCCCATCATCAGGAAACAGCTCAGCACGATGGCAGGCAGAGCGGCGTCATAAATCGACCAGATAGTCTCAGAGTCCTGCGCCACCCGGAGGATGTCTCCGTTCGTCAGCAGCATGGCGTAATAATAAGTCTCATAGCCCAGCGTCTGGGAGTCGCGGCAGTCGCGGCCCACACCGCTCTTCATGGCCTGCTGTATCTCGGGGCGGCTCAGATGGTTCTCCATCGGCTGGTTGGTGGCCGACTCAAAAAGCACACTGCCGTCCGAGGCGATGAGAGTGATGCGCAGCGAGCCGTCCACATAAGTTTCCAGCTGGCTGGGGGCGTCCACCTGCGCACAGCCGGCGGCCACAAGGTCAGCTTCCCGCTCGAGGGCTGTCCAGGCCTGCTCCCGGAACGCCTTGTGGAACACAAAGATGCAGAGTGCAGCGGTACACACCAGCCCCGCAAATCCCATCAGAAACAGCAGATAACTTATTTTTTCTTCCATGCTGCGTGGTTTCATTGCTCGAGCTCCTCCTCGCTGTCCGTCAGCTTGTAGCCCACTTTCCGTACTGTGCAGATGTACTTTCCGGCGTCGCCCAGCTTTTTGCGCAGGGTACGGATGTGCATATCCACGGTCCGGCTCTCCACCGAGATGTCAGTACCCCACACCACCTGCAAAATGGTCTCGCGGGTGACGACAAGGTTGGTGTTTTCCAGCAGCAGGCGGAGCAGGCTGTATTCTTTGTAAGTCAGCTCCACCGGTGCGCCGCTGACAGTGACGCTGTGGCGGGCATTGTCCAGCAGAATCTCCCGGAAGCTGTAGACGTTGGGCCGTGCCTCGGGTTCTGCCCGGCGGAGGGCTGCCCGCACCCGGCTCAGGAACTCCATGATGCCAAAGGGCTTGGTGATGTAGTCGTCTGCGCCGCAGTCGAGGCCGCGCACGGTGTCCAGCTCGCTGGACTTGGCTGTTATCATGATGATGGGCAGACGCCGCAGGGAAGGGGCGGCGCGGAGCTTTTTCAGGATGGAGAAGCCGTCCTCACCGGGGAGCATCACGTCCAGGATGACCAGTTCCGGCGGCGTGGTGTGGACGGCCTGCCAGAACGGCTCCGAGGACTCGAAGCCCACGGCCTCGTAGCCGTTGGACTGTAATGCATACTGCTCTAATTCACGGATGGCTGAATCGTCTTCTACGATATAGATCATGCCTGTTTGTCCTCCATTTCGGTGACATTTTCGTCGGGGAAGAGATAGCGCTCACGGTAGCGGTTCAGGCGGCGCTGGAACTGCTCGCTCTCCTTGGTGGAGGCATGGCCGCTGCGCAGGTCGTTGAGGTAGGCGTGGGTGTCGAAGCTGTCCTGTGCCACCTCGATCTGGGCAACTGCCACGTTGCTGCAGTGGTCGCAGACGCGCTCGTAGTTGGTCAGCAGGTCTTCCAGCACGAAGCCATACTCGATGGAACAGCTGCCGGCCTGCAGGCGGGCGACGTGCCGTGCCTTGATGGCACGCACCAGCTCGTCCACGACGGTCTCCAGAGGCTCGACCTTGCTTGCCAGATGCAGGTCATCCTTGCGGAAGGCGTCAGTGGTGCGGTTCAGCACGTCCTGCACGGCGTCCTCAAGCACCTGCAGCTCTTCGCGGGCGTCGGTGGAGAAGTTGATCTCCTTGGCGTGCATCTCCTGTGCGGATTCCAGAAGGTTCACGGAATGGTCGCTGATGCGCTCGAAATCGCTGATGGTGTGGAGCAGAGTATTCACGCTCTGGCTGTCCGCATGGTTCAGCTCACGGCTGGACAGCTTGACGAGGTAAGTGCCAAGGGCGTCCTCGTACTGGTCAACCTTGCTCTCCTCATCCCGGACTTTCTGGGCCAGCGTATCATCCCAGGTGTGGGTCAGGCTCATGGCCTGCATGACGCCCACACGGGCCAGCTCGGCCATGTCAGCAGTAGCAGAGTGGGCGCGGGCCACGGCCACAGCCGGGGTGTTCAGCAGACGCTCATCCAGCAGAGCAAAGCTCTCTTTTTCGGCGTCGTCGGGGATGGTGAGGATGGCCAGCTTTTCCAGACCATTTGCGAAGGGGAGAAGGATGAGGGTGGCCGCGATGTTGAAGGCGGAGTGGACCACAGCAATGCCCCAGGCGGCGATGGTCTCGTTCACAAAATCAAAGTGGACCACGGCGTTCAGACCGTAGAAACCGGCCAGAAAGACCGTGACACCGATGATGTTGAAGTAGAGGTGGACCATGGCGGCACGGCGGGCATTCTTATTTGCGCCCACAGAAGAAATCAGCGCGGTGACACAGGTGCCGATATTCTGACCCATGATGATGGGGATAGCGCTGCCGTAGGTGATGACGCCGGTAGCGCTCAGCGCCTGCAGGATGCCAACGCTGGCGCTGGAACTCTGGATGATGCCGGTGACCAGTGCGCCCACCAGAACGCCGAGGATGGGATTGGAGAAGCGGACGAAGAGGTTGGTGAACCATGCCTCACCCTGCAGGGGCTCGACTGCATTGGACATGGTAGTCATGCCGGTCATCAGGATGGCAAAGCCGATGAGGATGGTGCCGATACCCTTTTTCTTCTCATTTTTGCCCATATAGAGCAGGATGCCGATGAAGGCGAGAATGGGGCTGAAGGAGGTGGGCTTGAGCATCTGGATCCAGATGCTGTCGCCCTGCAGGCCGGAAAGGCTCAGCAGCCAGCTGGTGACAGTGGTACCCACATTGCTGCCCATAATGATGCCGATGGCCTGATGCAGCTCCATGATGCCGCTGTTGACGAAGCCGACCACCATGACGGTGGTAGCACTGGAACTCTGGATGATGGCGGTCACGCACAGACCGAGGAAGAAGCCCTTGAGGGGGTTATCCGTCAGTTTGCTCAGGATCTTCTGCAGATGGCCGCCGGCCTGTTTCTCAAGGGCTTTGCCCATGATGTCCATGCCGAACAGGAACAGAGCCAGACCGCCCAGCAGAGAAAAGACATTGAATAGAGTCATGTTTTACTCCTCACTTGTTGAAGCTTGCGTTTATACATCGACAGCGGCCGTAGAGGACCCGTGCAGGATCATGTCTTAATTTTTCACACGACCTGCACTGGATTTCACCGGTCCTATCCCTGATTATGAGTATACGAGCGGAATGTAAAATCGGAAACCGGCGAAATGTAAAACTCATGTAAAGTAAACTCTATCCCTGCCTCCTATTATATGGTTTTGGCCCCCGGATGCAAGCGCTGGCGTAAAACCAGAAAAGATTCCTGAAAGAATTGTTGTTTTTGCCGCCCGTCTCGATTATAATATAAAGAAGGATAAACTGTGCTGCCTTTTGGTATGGCAGAGCACAGAGGATGCAGGAGGAAAAACGAATGGGGAATTTCGCTGTTTCGCTCAAGCGGCTGGTCGAGAAGGTCAGCCTCGAGGTTATCTATACGCCCTGCGATTTGGACAAGATCAGCGTCGAGATTGCAGAGGTCAATCGTCCCGGTCTGTTTCTGGCCGGTTACTACGATTATTTCGATAAGCTGCGCTTACAGATCATGGGCCTTGCGGAGATGAACTTTCTGGCCGGTCTTACGGCGGAAAAGCGCCGTGAGCGCCTTGACCAGCTGTTCCGCCAGCAGCCTCCGGCCGTCATCCTCTGCCGCAACGAGGAGCTGGAACCCTTCCCGGAGATGCAGGAGCTTGCAAAGCAGCACGGGGTAGCCCTGCTGCGCTCCAACGAGACGACCTGCACCATGATGGGCAGCCTCATCAGCGTGCTGAACCTTGAACTGGCTCCCCGCATCACCCGCCACGGCGTGCTGGTGGAAGTTTACGGTGAAGGCATCCTCATTCTCGGCGACAGCGGCATCGGCAAGAGCGAGCTGGCCATTGAGCTGGTCAAGCGCGGTCACCGCCTCGTCGCCGACGATGCTGTGGAGCTGCGCAAGGTCTCCAACCGTCAGATCATGGGTACTGCGCCGGAAAACATCCGCCACTTCATTGAGCTGCGCGGCGTCGGCATCGTCAACGTGGCCCGCGTGTTCGGTGTGGGCGCGGTCAAGGTGAGTGAAAGCCTCGACCTCGTCGTCCAGCTGGAAGCATGGGACCCCACCAAAAACTATCAGCGCACCGGCTTGGAAAGCGAGTATTATGACATTCTGGGCGTCAACATCCCCAGCACCATCATCCCCGTTTCGCCCGGACGCAACCTTGCAGTCGTGCTGGAAACGGCGGCTATCAATAACCGCCAGAAGAAGATGGGCTATAACGCCGCCAAGGAGCTGCTCATCCGTCTGGGCCTGAACGACACGATGGACTGATTTTCTACCGATAGAGGGAGAACGAATGGAACGATTGAAACAGGCTTTGTCCGCTGCGGGCATTGCATACAAAGAAAATGAGCCGCTCAGCGCGCACTGCACCTTCCGCATCGGCGGCCCGGCAGATGTCTTTATCCTGCCGGAAAATGAGGCGCAGCTCTGCGCCGCCATCAAGCTGGCGAAGGAAGCGAATGTCAAATATTATCTGCTGGGCAACGGCAGCAACATCCTGTTTGAGGATGCGGGCTACCGGGGAGCTGTCATCAATGTATCGGCCATGAAGAGCGCGATCGGTATTCTTGAAAAACATCTGTTTCCCGGGCAAAGATCCGGCCCTGACTTACGATGCTGTCGTTGTCGGTGCAGATAAGATGCTCTCGTCGCTCTGCATGACGGCGCTGGAAAACAGCCTCACCGGTCTTGAGTTCGCCTACGGCATCCCGGGTACGGTGGGCGGTGCTGTCTACATGAACGCCGGAGCTTACGGCGGCGAGATGAAGGACGTGCTGGTCTCCGTGCGGTATCTGACCGCAGAAGGGGAGACCGTTGAGATACCGGCAGAACAGCTCGACCTCAGATACCGCCACAGCATTTTCGAAGAAAACGGCGGCTGCATCCTCTCGGCAAAGTTCCACCTTGCAAGAGGCAATGCCGCCGACATCCGCGCCAGGATGGACGACCTGATGGCCCGTCGCAAAGACAAACAGCCTCTCGACAAGCCCAGCGCCGGCAGCACCTTCAAGCGGCCGGTGGGCGCATTTGCGGCAGCCCTCATCGACCAGTGCGGTCTGCGGGGCT
>ENA-UEYL01003495-UEYL01003495.1-human-gut-metagenome-genome-assembly--contig:-NODE-3495-length-10288-cov-3.638331_pt1 | contig 10288 bp, 7 predicted proteins | sample MGYA00242941_ERZ507946 | MGnify/ENA primary metagenome ERZ507946 (study PRJEB26167, sample SAMN06115482) | human gut metagenome | host: Homo sapiens | place: China:Guizhou | collected 2015-03-11...
GCAATATAAAAAAAATAGAGGCTTTATGCAGAGAACATAAAGTAGTTCGTCTTTTTGTATTTGGTTCTGTATTGACGGACCGATTCAATGAAGAGAGTGATATTGATTTTGTGGTAGATTTTGATAGGGCGAAGATTACGGATTATTTTGATAATTATCTCAATTTAAAATATGCACTGGAAGACCTTTTAAAATATGATATCGACATTCTGCCGCTTCATATCCTGCTTGGAGAGAAGGAATATAAAGACGGAATAAATATTACTCCGGATCAAATCTATTCCTGGTCAGATGCTAATAAAACGACACCCAAAACCTCCGCACCCGCTCTTTCTGAAACAATCGAGCTATTTCGCCCTTATGTGGAGGAAGGACGCAATATCGTCTGTTTCTCGATCTCTAACAGTATGTCCTCTTCCGGCAATGTTATGCAGCTTGCGGCAGAAGAACTGAACGCGCAGGATCTGATCACGGTGATCGACTCTGCAAATCTATCCACCGGCATTGGTCTTCTGGTCATAGAAGCCGCTATTCTGGCACAAAACAACAAAACAGCGGCAGAAATCTCTGTCGCTGTAGAAAGTTTAAAACCGTATGTCCGTGCCAGCTTTGTCGTTGACACACTCACTTATCTGCATCGCGGAGGACGCTGCAGCGCCATCGCCGCCATGGCAGGAGGTCTTTTAAAGCTCCACCCCCAGATCATCGTAGAGCACGGTGCCATGAAACCGACAAAAAAATACCGGGGCAAAATGGATTCCGTTATCCTTTCCTATGTGAAAGATATGGAGCCTGCTTTAAAGCATGCGCATCCGGATCGCGTGTTTATCACACATTCCGGCTGTGAGCCAACCATTATAAATGCGGTCCGCTCCTATCTCGAAGGTCTCGGAATCTTCCGTGAAATCCTCGAAACCCGGGCAGGCGGCGTAATTTCCAGCCACTGCGGTCCCGGAACCCTGGGCGTTTTATTCATCGAATCCTGATCTGCCTGTCCTTTTTGTCAGCCGAGGTTACATACCTCCTGCCAAAGAGGGCAGGCATTTTCCTGTCAGAAATCAGATCAGGCAATACGCAACTGCCGCCAGCACTGTCTGAAGAATCAGGAAGCGCACAACAACCTGCGTATCCGACCAGCCAAGATTCTTACGCACGTGATCATGCAGCGGTGTTCTCGTCTTTTTCAGAATGGAAATCTTCAAAAAGCGCTTAAGCGCTATCTTCACAAGCCCGATTCCGCCGTCCACGATCATTACTGCAGCCAGCAGAAGATAGATAAACGGATGCGTGGATTTCAGCGCGATAACCGCGATATAAAATCCAAGGGCCCTGGAACCTGCATCACCCATCAGCATGCTGCTGGGTGAGCTGTTAAAGTACAGATAAGCAAACAAAACCGAAAGGAACAAAAAGTTCGCCATCGCGTATTTCTGCAGAATGGGCGCAAACAGCACGCCAAACGCCAGAAGTGTCACACTGCAAAGACTCGCACACAGACCATCCACGCCGTCCGTACAGTTCGTCACGTTGACCGAAACCCAGATCAGAATCACGCCGAGAATCAGAAACAGCGCCTTCGGAATCACGATTTCATCCGCGCCGAAACAGATCGTCGTGGAGTTAAAATTCATATAAGTTAAAACCGCTACGACAGAAATGACGAGGTCGATCAGTCCTTTCTTGTATTCGTTCCATGGCGTCTTCGAAGCGTCATCCAGGTATCCGCTGATCATCATTGCAAACAGTAAAATCCCATAGATCACATACTCCACGTCAAGCGGAAGAAATAACACGCTGCTGATTAAAAAACACAGCACAAAAATGAAACCAACCCCCCGCAGCTTTCCTTTTGACAGACTTCCATTTACGGCAAACGCCCGCCCCTGATCACTGGGCAAAAAGGAAAACGGATGTTCCAGTAAAAAAAAGGTCAGAATAAACGTCACGATCATTCCGATCATCAGGATATGATTCGTGCTCAGATAATGCTCCAGAATCGAATACATAACTTCTTTCTCCCATCGACTTATTTGCAGGCATCCGCCCTCATCAGAATCCCTACTCCGATAGTATACGGCGATCCCATCAGGATTTCAATCTTTATTCCAGTGCTTCCTGCATACGCACTATCCGATCCAGTGCATCATCGTCGCCAGAAGCCGCGGCACATCCACGGGCTTGCCCATGTGGGCGTCCATTCCGGCACGCAGCGCCCGTTCGCTGTCCTCCGCAAACACGTTCGCCGTCAGCGCGATGATAGGCAGGTGCTTTCGTTTCAGCTTCTTTTCATACTGACGAATCTGTCCGGCTGCCTCGTAGCCGTCCATTTCCGGCATCTGCACGTCCATAAATACAAGATCGAAATAATCCTCCGGATTGTTCTGCACCAGACGTACCGCTTCTGTTCCATTGACCGCCTCTTCGATGGAAATTCCGGTTTCACGAATTAACTCCTTTAAAATCTCCCGGTTCAGTTCGTTGTCCTCTGCAAGCAGCAGACGGTTTTGCTCAAATCTGCCCCGGCATTCGTCCAGCCTCCAGACTTTTCCGCGCTCCTCTGTTACAGCTGCTTCCGCTTTTTTAAACCGCAGCAGCACCTCGAACGTCGTGCCTTCTCCCTCTTTGCTGTCTACCCGGATATCGCCACCCATCATTTCGACAAATGCCTTCGTAATGCTCATGCCAAGTCCGGTTCCTTCGAATTTGCCGTCCGCAACCTTCTGTTCCCGCACAAATGGCTCGAATAACTTTTCCAGGAATTCTTTACTCATACCGATTCCGTTATCCTGCACGACAAACCGATATATCTGGTCGCTTCCGATCTCCTCCCGCTTTTCCGCGAGAAAACGGATTGTCCCGCCCTCCGGCGTATATTTGACGGCGTTCGACGCCAGATTTAACAAAATCTCCAGAATCCTGGTCGCGTCCCCGTAAACCGACTCTTCCGGCAGACGGTCCATATCCACCTGCAGCGTCATCTTCTTTTTCTCGATATTGTCCTGTAAAAGCATCAGCACATTGTCCACAACACTATGTATGAGGATCGGTTTTTCGATAAGTTCCATTCTGCCGCTTTCGATCTTGGACATATTCAGCACTTCGTTGATCAATTTCAGAAGATGCCCGGACGCCTGCTCGATTTTTCCAAGGCAGTCCATCACCCGCTCCGGTTCCCCGATATTTTCCGAAGCGATCCGCGTCATTCCCATAATCGCGTTCATCGGCGTGCGGATGTCGTGCGACATATTCGATAAAAAAATACTCTTTGCACGGTTGGCACGCTCCGCCTGCTCCTGGGCAAACTCCATCGCCTCTTTTAACTGCTCCTGCTGCTTTTTGACTGTATCAATATCCCGGACGCTTAAAACGACAACCTGGGGCGAGCCGTTTTTTTCCTCCGCCATCACAAACTGCAGACGCATCCAGCGGTAATGGTCCTTTGTCCAAACCCGGATTTCCAGTTCGAAGCTTCCGTCCATGGACATCAGACGTTCCCCGAGCACGCCATAATCCCTCAGGCGCTTTACCTGCTGCAGATCGTCCGGATGCACACACTGGTTCACAATACTGTCCGCAAATTCCTGAAAGGTTCCCTCCTGCAGTCCCTCCAACACCGGATCGTCGATATGATGCACCAGATACACATGATCCTCGTCCAGACAGATTCGCGCCAGAAGAATGGTGGATTTCGCAAGGGACGCCAACACCTGACGCTGTCCGCGATTTTCCTCCTGAATATTTGCCAGCAGCGTATTTGTCGTTCCCACCTGCTCCTGATGAAGCAGCTCCGCTTCCGCAAAGGCTCCCGCCCCTACGTTCGGTTTCTTTTCCACACGCCCTCCGACAAAATCATGATAGGCGCTGTAATAAACTGCCATTCTGCCGCCGCTGCACAGATAACTCAGCTCTCCCCGAAGTCCATCGTCATTCAAGATCATCTCCACCAGCTGCGGCTGATACAGATAGCCTGCGCCCAGCTTCAATTCCTCCCAGAACACCTCTATCCCCCGGTTCTGGCGGTACACACGTCCGATCTCGTCCGTCGCCGCCTCCATCCGGTCGCAGATCCGAAACAGGTCGATCATAAACCGCGCGGACGACGCCGTATGGTCGAAATTCGCCGGGTAGCCGTGCTTTCCGTCATAGGATTTATGATGCCCAAGCGCAACATCACACAGCTCCGGGTCGAAATTCAGCTTTTTGAGCATCTCATAGCCTTCTCTGGAATGCTCCCGCAGAAGCTCCATTTCCTCCGGCTCCAGCCGCCTGTTCTGCAAAAGAATCAGCTCGAGGTAATTTAATTTTCCGATATCATAAAAGAGCGCCGTATCCGAAACAAATTTTTCAAACTCGCCGCGCTTTTCCAGCACTTCAACGACATTTGCCGTGTTGCGCATTCCTACCAGGAGTCCCGGTTTTTCGTTCATAACATGACGCAGAAGTGCCAGTGCCAGACGCTCCACCAAAATCGAATGCATCAGCGATATCTCATCCCGGTTCATCAGCATGTTCAGGAAATAATAGGCGTCCACGCGCTTCGTCCCCAACGTCCGAAACAGCTCCATCAGGGCGTTTCGAACTGTGCCGTTGACAAAGGTTGCCCTATCGTTTCGCGGAAGCTTTTCTACAAATTCCGTAAAACGCGGCAAAATGAACTGTCCAACCTTTTCCAGAAGCTCTGTATGCTCTGCAAGCCCCGGCGTCCCCGCCAGATTGACCAGATGGTACATGTTGATCTGATAGCCGCGGCTGTCCACAATCGCAGTCGTTTCATCCCCGAAATCATTTCTGGTTGCTTCAAAATATTCCATCATTTTATGGAGATATTCTTCCAGACCGATTTTCCCCTGATAGATTTTCGCTTTCCAGTAATTGCAATAAATCTCGTCCTGAATCCCGCAGGCAACCTCCAGACTGTCCTCGCCCTTTCCGGGATGCGCCTGAAGGCTCTCCTTCAGGGCGTCCTGATGCAGACCATCCAGCAGCCTACAGCAGCGCTCCAGCATCTCCGGAATCATGTCGTTTCGTTGGTCGCAGCCGCAGATCCAGTTGCCGAATACATCATAAAGCAGCTCTTCCTTCAACCCGTCCAGATCGTATTTGTCCCCGTCCATGCTGCGCACAACCGGATTGTCATAGGCTGCAATCGCCTCATCCGCCGCCCGGATAATATCGTACTGATGCCTGTAGCTCGTCTCCTGCTCTTTTTCGTAGCACTGTCTGCCGTTTACTAAAATCACGGCATAATTATAGAAAGCAAATAACACCCGCCTGCGGACATTCCAGTCCTCAATCTCGGCATAATGCGCCAGCTGTTTCCGTTCCACATCAAAACACGCCGCCGCGTCCTCGTAATCCTTCTGCATGCTAAACTGGCTGTAAAAATTTCCCAGCACATGCACCGTGATCAGCAGACTGTCCCTGTCGTTTTCCTTTTCAAAAAAGCGCCGCAGCAGCTTTCCCGTCCGGATGCACACCAACCGGTCGCAGACACCCTGTTCCCCCAGATCAACCAGTCCCTTTAAAAATTCCGCCGCCAGTTCCTTTGTCAGCCTGCTCTCCTGTTCCAGAAACGGACGCAGATACAGGTTCAAAAGCGCCTCGTTCTCCACATAAATCTGCCGGAGCCCTCTGGATTTTGCCCGCAGGTTCTCCATCCAGACTTCCTGATCCTCCGCATCTAAAACTGCTTCGTTGAGCGCTTCCTCCCGTTCCAGATTTCTTTTATATTGTTCAAAAAATTCTACGATGTTGGATCTGGTTATCATCCACATTCCTTTCCAAAACTGTTTTCTTCTTTCTTCCCATTCTCTTCCCTGACTTCTTCCTTAATCTCCCAGTGAATCAGGAAGGTCAATGCGGCGCGCAGACCGATAATACCGGCAACTGTCAGGATTTCTTTCCATTCCCGCACAATAACCGTCTTTAAAATTTCGCTGCAGAGCTTAAATTCCAGCCCGACCGCCAGCCCCTGCGCCAGCGTAATTTTCATTTCCGGCTTTCTGCGCACATAATTCCAGAACCCTTTTGCCCCGGAAATAATAATGACAACAACTCCGATAAATTCAAAGCACAGAATCGCAATCTCTACAATGTGCTGCATCACAAGCTCCATCATTTCTATCATACTGTCCCACATAACATCCTCCGTTCTGCAATCGCTATTGCGACATTGCGTCTCTCCTTTTGTGATAGTTCCATGATAACCCGATCCACCTGTTTTCACAAGAAAAAAACTGCAGCGCCTGACCGGAACCTCGCTCGTCTCCGTCTACGCTGCAGTATCTCTTTTGGCACGCTGTTCTATTGTTCGATAAAGCGTCCAACTTCGTCCAGATCTGCGGATACCAGAACCCGCTTGAAGTCTTCTTTTTCCGAAAATCCGACTTCCACCATCTCCTCAAAAATCTTCTTCATACATTTCAGATACGAAGGATACTTTGCAGGATTTAAGCCAGGTGTGTGATAGATGTTACCGCCCATTTCCTTTATTTCGGCATCATATGCACCGGGCTTTTTCTTATTGCATAAAAAGTCAAATTGTATTTTCGATCTGTCAATATGGCGATAATAATTCATCAGCATTGTTTCGATGCCGGCACGATCCATATTGCTGACAGAATGAAGGATTCTTATCATTTTTCTTCTCCTATAGATTCTTTGCTTGCAATACAGATTTCCGCATTGCCACTATTTCTGGTTATTGTTCCCGCCCTGCGTTCGTATGATAAAGTCATAGTCGTTTCCGAGTCTTAATGATTACCGAGGTGCTATATCATAATGCAGGGTGTGATACTTAAAAAGGCTGATGATAACATCATCTGCTCTATACAAATTCAGGTAGTGATACTGAAAAGAGGTGTCATGCAGTTTGGAAAGTATATGTTTTAGCGTATCATCGCTATTTTTAAGGCATTTTCGCTATGTACATCTCACTACCTGCGTTCTGTTAGAGGAGATTATTTATTATTAATACTCTCATCGGCTCTTCTCCCCATACAATGCAAGTGTCTTATCCACCACTTCATCCCAGTTGTATTTTGCACAGATAAAGTCGGCTGCTTGATTCTTCATTTTCATAACCATTTCAGGATGGTCACAGGCATCTTGCAATTTTTCTTGTAAATCCTCTACATTCGTCTTTTGGAAAATTAACGCCTTATCTTCCACAACCTCTGCGCACTCTGGAATATCGGAAACCAGACAGCAATTGCCATAGCTCATTGCCTCCAGAAGACTTAATGGCATTCCTTCCAGATCAGACGGCAGCGTGTAGATGTAAGCGTTGCTGTACAGTTCATCCAGCATTGCTCCCTGCACAAACCCAGTAAAGAGAATCCGATCGTCACCCTTCGCCAGTTCTTTCAATTCCTTCATAAAGGAATCTGTATCACTGGAACCGCCTGCGATGACCAGCTTTTTATCTGTCTTGACATTCTTAAATGCTTCAACCAAATATCGAATACCCTTTTCCGGCACCAGACGACCGAGGAATAATATGTAGGAATCTTTTTTCAGCCCGAACTTATCTGTAATCAGACTTGCTTCCCGAGTCTGCGGTCTATTCACTCCATTGGGGATAAAGTGTGTCTTTCTGCCATAGGTTTCCTTGAAATAATCCTGCACGCCTTTGCTCAGAACAATGACCTCGTCCGCATATTTCACAGCATTTTTTTCGCCTTGGTGAATAAACTTAGAACCAAGTCCCGATTGCCATTTCTCGCGCTGCCAGTCGATGCCATGGATGGTAACCACCACCCTTTTGCCGAACATCTTGGGCAGCCATGAGAAGAATGCCGGTCCCTCTGCGTGGATGTGCACCACATCATATTTTCCAAATGCACTATACAGAGCCGCAAAAAAGGATGATGTTACCGCCGCAAGTCCTCTTCGATTGATTGTGGGAACCGTTTTCTGATGAATACCTTTATATTCAATTGTGGCATCATCGTACTCTGCACCACTCACATGATGGCCTGCTCTATTGTAACAGGTCACGTCACAGCCATTCTGTGCCATTCGGGTGCAGAGCTCTTTGACAACGATTTCTACTCCGCCTTCTCTCGATAATCGCTTCTGTCCGAACATTGCAATCGCAAGTTTTTTACTCATAAATCTTTCCCACAATCCCACTCAATTTCTTCATCAATATCTCGGCCAACACAAAGAGCGGATAGGCTCGCTTGCCTGTCCGCTGGCTGTCACCCCACCCTCATGGTCGAAATTTCTTCCTGTGCGGCATTTCTGCCATCCAAAAAGATCAGTCGTTCATTCTTCGGGTAAGAAAATATGAACTTCGGGTTGCGGAGCCTTTCATTCTCTGCCGTACCCTTGTCCCTATTATGACAGCCGCGTATTATTTCACACTCCCCATGGACGGTAACTACAACTCTTTTACCAAACATCTTCGGCAGCCATGTAAAGAAGACCGGCCCCTCTGCATCGGGTACTCAACAATAGTTTTACGAAGCAGGTGATAAACTCATGGATTCTCATTGTTTTCTCTTGTTTTTCGCCATCTCCTCAAAACTTCTGAAAAAGCTGTGCCAATTTTGTGCCGCAGGGGCCAAAAGTTCGGCGTTTTAGTTCATATAACTGTAAAACACGACCGGTTTTAGTGCCCCATATAGCGTGCAAAACAGGTTCTTTTTGATGATGCTACGTCAGTATGGTTTATCGGCCGCACATTTCCCTCTTCCTTATCTCCAACAGCACTCCGGTCAAAATCACCAGCGAGCAAAGCAGGGTCAGCCACCAGTTTTCGGTAAAGCCGGCGATCAGGTAGCCAACAGCACACACGGCAATGACCACAAAGGCGTACTGCATCTGGGTTTGCACATGGTTGATATGGTTGGACTGGGCACCGGAGCTGGACATGATGGTAGTATCAGAAATAGGCGAAATATGGTCACCGCAGACAGCACCCGCCAGGACAGCCGCTACAGAAATGATCATCATGGTCGGGTCCAGTTCAGCAAACATGTTGACCACGATGGGCACAAAAATAGCAAAGGTGCCCCAGCTGGTGCCGGAAGAAAAGGCAATAAAAATTGCAATGCAGAAGATGACCAGCGGCACAAAGTTCATCAGGCTGGAATTCAGATTGATGGCCGAACGTACAAAGGTACCGATACCCAGGGCGTCCGTCATACCTTTCAGAGTCCAGGCCAGCACTAAAATCAGGATGGCGGGCATCATAAGCTTGCCACCTTCGGGAACGGAATTCATAAAATCCTTGAAGCCGATGACACGGCGCGGCAGATACAGAAGCAGCAGGAATCCCACTGTGACCAAACCGGCAAACACCAACGCTTCCGAAGAAGAACAGTTGGCAAAGTCTTCCACCAGATTCTGGCCGCCGTTCAGGTGGCCGGTCCAGATCATAGCTGCGATTGCCGTTGCAATCATGACGACCATGGGCGCAATCAGATCGATGACCTTGCCTTTGGCGTATTTGCCGCCCTCGGTCGGGTCTTTTGTTTCCTGGTTCTGGAACTCTTCCCCGCCGGAGGTGAACAGATCACCTTTGGCCGCGTTCTCTTCATGCTTTTTCATCAGGCCGAAATCGAAGCCTACAATGGAGGTGAAGAACACCATATACAGGGTTAAAATTGCATAGAGGTTGAACGGAATGGTTTTAACGAACATCTCAAAACCGGACATGGAGCTGCCCGCCGGAACGTAAGAGTTGACGGCTGCCGCCCAGGAAGAAATCGGCGCAATGATGCAGACTGGCGCGGCGGTTGCATCAATGATATACGCCAGCTTGGCGCGGGAAACCTTGTACTTATCTGTGACAGGGCGCATGACAGAGCCAACCGTCAGGCAGTTGAAGTAGTCATCCACAAAAATCAGCGCACCGAGCAGAGAGGTCGTTACCAAAGCGGAGCGCTTACTTTTCAGGTGGCCGGAGGCCCATTCACCGTAAGCGCGGGTGCCGCCGGATTCCTGCATGAGCATAACGATCATGCCCAAAAGGATCATGAACATCAGAATGGAAAAATCCACACTATCGATCATTGTGTTAAACAGCGTATCAAACGCAATCCACGGGTGGAATTCTGCCGCCAACAGTGCGCCAAGGGCACACCCCGCAAACAATGACAAATACACTTCTTTGGTCAGCAGTGCCAGCGCAATCGCCACAATGGGCGGCATCAGTGACCACCATGTTCCTACAAACATCCTTTATTCTTCCTTTCCTCTTTTGATCTAAGGCAACACCGCACAATTCCCGCCTAGCGGCTTAAGCACCGCTTCGGCGGCTGCGGCACGGCATCTGCGTTGC
>ENA-UEYL01003496-UEYL01003496.1-human-gut-metagenome-genome-assembly--contig:-NODE-3496-length-10287-cov-4.620274_pt1 | contig 10287 bp, 7 predicted proteins | sample MGYA00242941_ERZ507946 | MGnify/ENA primary metagenome ERZ507946 (study PRJEB26167, sample SAMN06115482) | human gut metagenome | host: Homo sapiens | place: China:Guizhou | collected 2015-03-11...
CAGTATTATCTGCGCTTTTGGCTTGGCATCTGCCGCACCTCGTTCGCCGTATCGGCACTTAGAATTATGCGGTATTGCCCTAACCATCATTCTGTGATTTTTGTCTTGCCCTTGGGGCAAAAGGGCTTTATACTGGTATACAAGTGGTAGTCTGCCCCAGTGTAAGGGCAGGCAAAAAGAACGGTTTTGCCCTGAACACGGATGGGGGCTGCAAGATGTATAAACTGATTATTATTGATGATGAAGAGAAGATTGCCAGCGGAATGGCCCAGCTGTTCCCCTGGCAGAACATTGGGTTCGAGGTGGTGCAGGTGTTCACCAGCGCACGCAAAGCCCTGCAATATATTGCCGAAAACCCGGTGGATGTGGTGCTGACCGATATTGAAATGCCGGATATGAACGGCCTGGAGCTGAGCCATCGGCTGATGGAATACCCCAACATCCAGAAAATATTTTTCAGCAGCTACAGCAATTACGAATACTTCCGCGCGGCGCTGCAAAACGGCGTGGCGGATTACCTGATGAAACCGGTGGCCTACAGCGCCCTGTTGGAATGCTTTGAAAAGGTCAAAGCCCGGCTGGATGCCCGCAGCGCCGTGCAGGAAACCGCCCCCAAGGCCTATTACGACCAGATCGTGTACGATGTGCAGCAATACTTAAAAGATAATTACCGCACTGCCACGCTGGAAGAAGCCGCGGCCAAGGTTTCCTTGAGTCCGGCTTATCTTTCCCGCGTGTTCAAGGAAAAAAGCGGAACCAGCTTTTCGGAGCTGCTGCTCAAGACGCGGATGGAAAAAGCATGTGAGATGCTGGTGGATATCCACTATAAAAGCTATGATATTGCCTATTATGTCGGGTACGATAACCCCAAAAACTTCTCCCGTGCGTTCAAAGCGTATTATGGGCAGAGCCCATCGGAATACCGCAAATCCCGTCTGGATGGTGCCACGCTATGAAGGGAATGAAGCGGAAGTTCTTTTTGAAGCGCATGTGGAACTTTGTGGTGGTCATGCTGATCCCGGCGCTGCTGCTGGTGGCCGTTACCACTTACATGACCTTTGTGACCCAGATGCACCGTATGACGCAGGACAATGAGCGCGGTATTGAGGCTGTGCGCTCCAACATCTCGCTGGTGCTGGATTCGGTCCTGGCGCAGAACAGCTACATGACCGGCATGACCCGCACCAACATGGTGCTGAACAAAGCTCTGAAAAGGGAAAGCCTTTCTTACACCGATGCCATCTACCTGCGCAGCCTGGTATCCTCACTGAACAGCATGACCAACGCGTATGATTATGTGGATTCGGTTCTGATCTATATGGATGGGTACGACCGTGCGCTGACGTCCAGCGGGCTGGTCAACCTTTCGGCGGATGATTACAGCGGCTGGTACAGCGTGTATTCCTCTATGTCGGATACCGAGCGCACCTGCATTGCCCCGGTGGTGGTGAACGCAGGCAAAGCCAGCGAGAGAAGGCAGCTGGTAGTGTGCGCCCGGATGATGACGATGGAAGGCTGTGTGGCCGTTACCCTGAACATCAGCCACTTGCAGGAAATAATTGCCGTGCTGCGCCCGTCCGATAACCAGCACCTGTACCTGGTTGACGGCAGCGGCCGCCTGCTGGCAAAGGCAGGGGACGCAGGCGCGACGGAAGAGCTGCAAAACCTGATGGGCAAAACGCTGAGCGGGGCAGGGAACACGGCGGAACAGGAGCACGAGTTCTGGATCAAGCTGGATGACCGGGACTGCCTGTTGAACTGGCAAAGCTACCAGAACCCGGATTTCTACATCGTATCTACCATTGACCGGGCCATGATCCTGGAAAACCTGGGCGAACGGTTGATGCCGCTGCTGCTGATGGCGGTTGTGGCGCTGTACGCCATTGTGTTTTTGGCATACGTCAACACCAAGCGCAGCTTTGACGAGATCAACCTGATGCTGCAGATGTTTGAGGATGCCGAGGCGGGCCGCACCATCCAGCGCCCCCAGCGCAAGGTAAATGATGAATATGACGTTATCATGAACAACATCCTGATGATGTTTTTGAACAACACCTACCTGAACATCCAGCTGAAAGAAAAACAGTACCGCCAGCAGAACGCCGAGCTGACCGCCCTGCAGTTGCAGATCAACCCCCACTTTTTGTACAACACCCTGCAAACGCTGGATATGGAAGCCCGCAAGCTGAACGATGATGGGCGTATCAGCGCGGTGGTGGGGTATGTATCGGATATCCTAAAGTATTCGCTGACCAACCCGCAAAAGAGCGTCAGCCTGCGGGAAGAGCTGGACTACCTTAAAAAATATGTGGAAGTGCAGCACTACCGCTTTGGGGACAGCTTTATTATTTATTATGAAGTGGACGACGATGTGATGGACGCCGAGGTATTCCGCCTGATGCTGCAGCCCGTGGTAGAAAACAGCCTGCTGCACGCCCTGCGCGGCAACGAGCGCGGTTACATGAAGGTGCGCGCCCGCCGCATTGGCGATAAGGTGAACCTGCGTGTGATCGATAACGGCGACGGCATGACAAGGGAAGAGTTGGAAGCGCTGCGCAAACGCATTGCGGACCGCAACAGCCGCAGTATTGGGCTGACCAACCTGGACCGCCGCCTGCGCCTGCGCTACCCGGAGGAAACGGGGCTGCGCATCTGTTCCATAAAAAACCTTGGCACCAGCGTGTCGTTTTGCATCCCGTACAAAAAATATACCCCGGATGCCCCGCAAACGGGTAAAACAGAATAATAAAATGCCGGGCAGGTATCTTAAATTGCGCCAAAACGCAAGAGATGATACCTGCCCGGCGTTTTGTGTCAAATGATGAATCCTTTTCGCAAGCGTGAGTCCTTTTATAAATCTGCCAAACAAATTATAATAAAACCATGATAAGGCTCGACGAAAAGGGCCGATTTAGAAGGAGGAAAACAATATGAAAAAGCAACTTATGGCCGGTATGATGGCCGCCAGTATGGCATTGTCTCTGGCCGCATGCGGCGGCAGTGCTGCCAGCAGCGCAGCCCCGGCAGCCGACAGCACCAGCGGCGCTGCCTCTACCAGCACCGCAGCTTCCACTTCCAGCGATGAACAGGTGACGTTGCGTTTTGCCTGGTGGGGCGGCGATGAGCGCGCCAACGCTACCATGGAAGTCATCAACAAGTTCATGGAAGAAAACCCCAACATCAAGATCGAAGCCGAGTATGGCTCTTCTGACGGCTACCATGATAAGCTGGCAACCCAGCTGGCATCCGGCACCGCCGCCGACATCGTGCAGATTGACCCCGAAACGATGCCCGCTTTTGTTTCCACCGGCGATTACTTCCTGGATTACAAGGACTACGACTTTGATCTTTCCAACTTTGACCCCAACTACATTGGCCTGCGCGTGAATGGTAACTTTGACGGCAAGCAGCTGGGCCTGCCCACCGGCATTGCCGGCCCGGCACTGGTTGTGAACGAAGAGCTGGCTGAAAAGTACGGCATCGACTTCAACACCCAGTACACCTGGGATCAGTTCATTGAATGGGGCAAACAGGTCCATGAAGCAGACCCCGATACCTACCTGCTGTGCACCAACAAAGAGTATGTGACCAACCTGGTGTTCTTTACCTACATGAAGCAGCTGACCGGCAAGACCATCTTTGACGCTGACTCCAAAGAGTTCAATTATACCGAGGAAGATATCCAGAACTGCCTGGATCTCGTTAAGAGCCTGTACGACAACAATGTCTGCGCACCGGCTTCCTACTCTTCCGCTTACAGCAACGACGACCTGCAGTCTGACCCCAACTGGATCGCTGGCAAGTACGTCTGCACCTTCGCTTACATCTCCACCATCAATGTTATGACCGCCGCCAATGAGGGCGCAACCTATGGCACCGGCTACCTGCCCCTGCTGGACGGCGCTAAGGACAACGGCTGGGCTTGCAACTGCCCGCAGGTCCTGGCAGTTACCTCCACCTGCAAGGCTCCGGAAGCAGCCATGAAGTTCCTGGATTACTTCTTTAACAGCGATGACGCCGAAAGCACCCTGGCCTGCGTGCGCAGTGTTCCCCCGACGGAAAAGGCCCGTGAAATCTGCGAAAAAGACGGTACCCTGGACCCGAACATGATGACCGCCGCCAACATTGCCAGCGGCTACAGCGGCCTGACCAACGACAAGTACTCCTCCGCACCGGAATCCAAGCAGATCATTGCTGATACCATCGAGGCTGTCGGTTACGGCACCACCGACCCCGCAAGCGCTGCATCCGATATGTACAATCAGCTCTCCAGCTACATCAGCGCCCAGTAAACCTCAGCGAACATCAAAAACGGGTGTCTCCCACCGAGGCATCCGTTTTATTAAAGTGTACCTGAAAAGTCGAAAATATAGTCTATTTCTACAAACACAGCCGGATTTGGCGTTAAAAAGCCTTGGAATCCACAAAGGATTCCTGCGGCTCTTTGCCTTAAATCCTGCTTGTGTTTGCGAAATATCCGTCATTTTCTTTGTTTTCAGCTACACCAGTAAAAAGGCGGATTTTTTCCAAAGAGGTGTGATCCTATGACAAAACAAACCAAAATCAAGCACTATACCAAGCGCGATTACGCGGCGTTTGCTTATCTGGCCCCGTGGATTATCGGTATGCTGGTCCTGCAGCTGTACCCGTTTTTAAGCTCGCTGGTTTACTCGTTCTGCAACTACAAAATCACCGGCACCCCCTCGTTCACCGGCCTGAACAACTACATCCAGTTGTTCACCATGGATAATGAGTTTTGGAACTCCTTGAAAGTTACCCTGGCCTACACGTTGTACACCGTGCCCGGCAAGCTGGTTATGGCATTGGCTGTTGCGGTGTTCCTCAACCGTGACATCAAAGGCATCAACCTCATCCGTACTTTGTACTACATTCCGTCCCTGTTCGGCGGCAGCGTTGCTGTTGCTCTGCTGTGGAAGATCATGTTCATGGATAACGGCGTTATCAACGCCATCCTGACCACCCTGCACCTGCCCAACGTACAGTGGCTGGGCGACCCCAATCAAGCCCTGCGCACCATCTGCATGATGGAGATCTGGCAGTTTGGTTCTTCCATGGTCATGTTCCTGGCCGCGCTGAAAAACGTTCCGGCAGATTTGTACGAAGCTGCCGAGATTGACGGCGCAAGCAAGGTCAAGATGTTCTTCAGCATCACCGTTCCGCAAATCACCCCCATCATCTTCTTCAACCTTATCATGCAGACCATTCAGGCTTTGCAGAACTTCACCTCTGCCTTTGTCATCACCGATGGCGGCCCCATGAAGGCTACCTATGTGCTGGGCATGAAACTGTATAAGGAAGGCTTCTCCTACTTCAAGATGGGTTACGCCAGCGCCATTTCCTGGATCATCTTTATTGTGATCATGCTGATCACTCTGGTGCTGTTCGCAACCTCCAAGCGGTGGGTCTTCTATGGCGATGAAAGCTGAGAAAGGGCGCGTGAGCATTATGACAAAACAACAAAAAAAGACCCTGAACCTGGTGCTGACCTATCTGGTCATCATCCTGATTGGCTGCGTGCTGCTGTTCCCCATTGCATGGATGATTTCGGCCGCGTTCAAAACCAACGATGAAATTTTTGGCTCCATTGCACTGCTGCCCAAAAGCTTCAGCTTCCAGAACTTTATTGACGGCTGGAAAAGCGCCGGTATTTATACCTATGCAACCTATTTCATCAACTCCTTTATCATGGTCATCCCCACCACGCTGTTGACCATCGCTTCCAGTGCGCTGGTTGCCTATGGCTTTGCACGGTTCAACTTCCCGTTCAAAAAGCAGCTGTTTGCCATCCTGATCGCCACCCTGATGCTTCCCAACTCGGTCATCATCATCCCGCGTTACGTTCTGTTCAACAAGTTCGGCTGGGTCGATTCCTACATGCCATTCTGGGTGCCCGCCCTGCTGGCCTGCTACCCATTCTTCATCTATCAGCTCATCCAGTTCATGCGCGGCATCCCCCGCGATCTGGACGAATCCGCCTGCATTGATGGCTGTGGCACCTTCCGCATCTTCTGGCAGATCCTGCTGCCGCTGATGAAGCCGGCCCTCTTCTCCGCTGGCCTGTTCCAGTTCCTGTGGACCTATAACGATTACTTCAACTCCTTGATCTTCATCAACTCGGTCAAAAAATACACCATCTCGCTGGCGCTGCGCCTTTCCGTTGACGCGGAAAGTGTTGTGGTGTGGGGCCGCGTTATGGCCATGGCCTGCGTGGCGGTTCTGCCGCTGGTTCTCCTCTTCTTTGCCGCACAGAAATATTTTGTGGAAGGCATTGCAACCTCCGGCCTGAAAGGCTGATTTTCGCTTTCCTCTTTTTAAAAATGTTTGTCCCTCCTAAAAATCATTGACCCGTTGCGAGCCGGCACTGCCCGGCCCGCATTTTTTGTTGAGGTATCATAATGAAACTGGATCTGAATTCCCAAACATTAAACGTCAGCTTTGCCTGCCGGATCGAGGATGCCTGGGTGCCGGTGCCGGAAACTGCCTGCACACAGTCCGGCTTTGACTGGACGCTGAACGGTGCGCATTACAGTGCGCAGTTCACCCCCGCTGGCGATACGCTGTGCTACACCCTGCAAATGGATGCGCCCAACCCCACCCAGCTGCGCATGTGGCTGGCTGTGCCGGGGCAGAGCGATTATTTCCATGTGATCCCCTGCAATATTTACGGCGATAACCACGCCGCGGAAGCCAAACCCGGCGAATTTCCATTGCTGACGAAGGACCACCACGAGGTGGCGTTCTGTGCGCCGCTGTGGGAATTCCGTGCGGACCGCGCCGCCATGCCGCTCGCCGCCCTCTGCTGGGACGGCGGAGTGGCCGCCGCTGCGGTGGAACCCTACAGCGAAAGCGAAGCCGGGATCATCCGCAACGGTGTGTTTGCCGCTTTGCCGGATGCGTTCGGCATCAGCCTGGGGTACACGAACGACCCCACCACCTTCAAAAACCGCTCCACCCCGGCGCCGTCCACCCGCAGCATGGCCTGCAAGGCGCAGACCAGCGGCAGGATCTACCTGCACAGCGGCCCGCGAACCGAGCTGCATGAGATCATCCGGCAGGAATACGCCCGCCACCAGGACCGCGCCGCCCCCCGCAATACCCTGCGCCAGGCCGTGCAGGGTATGCTGGACACCTTTGCCTACCAGAACTTTGATGCGGCGGCGGGGGAGTATACCAACCGCTGCTGCCGCCCGCCCAGGGAGACCGAGATGCGCCCCTGGCGGCTGGTGACGGAGATCGGCTGGACGGGTGGCGGCGTGCTGGCCTATCCGCTGGTGCTCTGCCGCGATGCCCTTGGCGCGGATGCCGAAGCGCCGCTGGCCGCGGCCATGAGTGGCGAACAGCTGTTTGACCGCATTGCCGATGCGTATAACGAAAATTCCGGCCTGCTGAACGACCTGATGGCCCCCAATGCCGCGGGCAGCCAGGTGAACGGCTGGTGGACCGGGTACGGCCTGGTCAAAGACTGCCACTGTGCCTATACAGTGGGCAGCGCCGTCCACTACCTGACCAAAACGATGGATTATCTGCACCAAAACGGCAAACCCTGCCCGGCCAAATGGATGGATGCAGCCCAAAAGGTGCTGCATACCGTCATGGATCTGCAGCGCGCAGACGGCGCTTTCGGCTATACTTACTCCACCCAGGAACGCAAAGTGCTGGATTGGAGCGGCTTTGCGGGCTGCTGGTTTGCCCCGGCGCTGGTTTACCTCTACCGCCTGACCGGCGAAGAACGCTGCCTGCACTCCGCCGAAAAAGCGCTGGATTACTACCATACCTTTGTCAAGGACCTGAACTGTTACGGTACCCCCATGGACACCTGGAAAGCCGTGGATGAGGAGGGCAACCTGGCCTTCATGCGCGGCAGCCGCCTGTTGTATGAGCAGACCGGCAAGGCCGAATTCCTGCAATATATGAAAGACAGCGCCGGGTACGAGTTCCTGTGGCGCTATGGCTACAAGACCTACCCGGAGCACACCCCGCTGAACCAGGGATGGTCCGCCTGCGGCGGCGCCGTTACCTCGGTTTCCAACCCGCATATCCACCCCATGGGGGTTATTATTGACACTGACCTGCGCTATCTGGCACGGGTGACGGGTGACGGCTATTACGCCAGCCGCGCGGCGGATTCTGCCGCCTGGATGCTGCAATGCCTGGAACTGTACCCCGCAGCCACCGGCTATGGCCGTTACGGCATTTTGTCGGAACGCTGGTGCCCCAGCGATGGGCTGGATGTGGAGCGCTTCAGTGATGGCAGACCGTTCAGCAGCTGGTTCAGCCACAATCTGTGGGCTTCCGCCTGCGTGCTGGAAGCTGCATGTGAGCTGCTGCTGGAAATCGAACACAAGAAAGGATAAAAGCAATGGACCGTTATGTGACCGATATCAAAAATGGCTGCTACCAGAACCCGGTGCTGCCCATGGATTTCAGTGACCCCGACGCCATCCGCGTGGGGGAGGACTATTACCTGATCTCTTCCAGCTTTACCTACCTGCCCGGCGTGCCGGTGCTGCACAGCAAAGATCTTGTCCACTGGGAGCGCATCGGCAACTGCGTGGAGCGTCTGCCGTTTGACCGCTATGCCCAGCCCGCCCATGGCTGCGGCACCTGGGCCCCGGCGCTGCGCTACCATGCGGGCAGGTTCTATGCATTCATTCCCCTGCCGGACGAGGGCATTTTTTACACCGAAGCCACCGACCCCGCCGGCCCCTGGAGTGCGCTGCACTGCGTAAAATCCGCCAGCGGGTGGATCGATCCCTGCCCCCTGTGGGACGATGACGGCAGCGTGTATATGGCCCACGCCTTTGCCAAAAGCCGCTGCGGCATTAAGCACAAGATCCAGCTTTCCCGCCTGGATCCTGAAACGCTGGAAGTGGTGGAGGACGGCCCCATCGTGTTTGATGGCACCCTGAGCCAGCCCACCGCCGAAGGCCCCAAAATGTACAAGCGCAACGGCTGGTATTACATCTTTATCCCGGCAGGCGGTGTGGAATACGGCTGGCAGACTGTGCTGCGCGCCCGCAATGTGTACGGCCCGTATGAGGAAAAAATCGTCATGCACCAGGGGGCCAGCTCCATCAACGGCCCCCACCAGGGCGCGTGGGTCACAGCGCCGGACGGCAGCGATTGGTTCCTGCATTTCCAGGACCGGTTTGAACTGGGCCGCGTGGTACACCTGCAGCCTATGTGCTGGCACAGCGATTGGCCGTTCATCGGCCTGGAACAAAACGGCGATGGCATCGGCGAGCCGGTGACCGAGTGGGACTGCCCCAAAGGCGAAGCTGGTTCCGGTCTGCAAATAGGGGACAGCTTTACAAACGGCAAGCCCGGCCTGCAATGGCAATGGCAGGCCAACCCCCAGCCCGAAGCCTGGCTGCGCCCGGTGGCGGGGGATGCACTGCATCTGGTCTGCGGGGCCAGCGGAAGTTTGTGGCGGCAGCCCAATGTGCTCAGTCAGATGCTGCCTGCAGCGGATTTTACCGCAAACGTTACCCTTGGCCTGGCCGGGTGCGGCGCCGGAGCTAAAGTAGGGCTTAGCGTGATGGGGCAGAAATATTCCGCCATTGAGCTCTGCCGCACCGCGCAGGGCTGCACCGTGCAGTTGGTACAGGGCATGGTGAAAGACCTTGCCCCCACCGGCGATGCAGAAGAAACGATCCTTGCCGAAAAAATGGTTGACACGGATGAAATAACCGTTACAATGAAAATAACGGCTGCCAAGCAGGTGCAGTATGCCCTGCTGGCAGCAGATGGCACCGCAGTGCCGCTGGGGGGAGCCCAACCCGTTGCCAAGGCAACCTGGACCGGCGCGCGCCTGGCCCTGTACGCCCGCGGCGGCACCAAAGGGGATGCTGCCTGCATCAAGCAACTGAACATTACATTTTAGCCGGGCTTTTGGCGGCAGAACACCGCAGATGCCCGCGGCAAAAAGGAGAGCAAACTGGCAATGGCAAGTGTTACCATCCGGCTGAACAGCATTGGTGAAGTGAAAGAGTTTAACCGCATTGCGGCCACTGTGCCCGGAGATGTGGACCTGCATTCCGGGCGCTACTGCGTGGATGCAAAATCCATCATGGGTATTTTTGCCCTGAACCTGGCGCGCGAACTGACGGTGGACAGCCCAACCCTGAGCGAGGAAGAACTGCACAAAAAGTTTGCGGCCTTTTTGGCGGGCTAAGGCGTATCTGAAAACCAAAGGCAACACCGCACAATTCCCGCCTTACGGCTTAAGCACCGCTCCGGCGGCTGCGGCACGGCATCTGCGTTGCC
>ENA-UEYL01003500-UEYL01003500.1-human-gut-metagenome-genome-assembly--contig:-NODE-3500-length-10281-cov-4.244414_pt1 | contig 10281 bp, 7 predicted proteins | sample MGYA00242941_ERZ507946 | MGnify/ENA primary metagenome ERZ507946 (study PRJEB26167, sample SAMN06115482) | human gut metagenome | host: Homo sapiens | place: China:Guizhou | collected 2015-03-11...
ATCATGAATTACACCCCAGATTTGGGCTGGTACTACATTGGCCCAAATAACAAAGCTCCCGCCTGGACAGGAGTACCTTATTTTTATAATTTTTTGACCCGTAAGCAGGAAAACCGGGGACCGGTAGGGGTGTCCGCCTCCATAGAGGAACTTCTGCCCGGCGATTTCGTCCAGCTCCGCTTTTCCGGGGATGAGTTTGTACACACCCCGGTTGTGGTAGAGGTAGGCTTCCCCGCCACGTTGGCGAACGTATTAGTGGCCGCCCACAGCCAGGATTCCGACTTCCGCCCCCTCAACACCTATAACGTCCAGGAGATCCGATTCATCCATATTTTAGGCAGCAGAAAATAATTCTCATTATTGATTAAAAAAGCATTGGCGACAGGAGCAAAATAGGATACAATACAGGTAAGCCCCCAAACAAACTAACACAAAGGAGAATTGCACATGGGTATTCTGGAACTCAAGCCCGGTTTTTATTTTACCGGCGCCCTGGATCACGACCTGCGGGTGTTTGACATCATCATGTACACCGAGTACGGCACCACCTACAATTCCTACGTGCTGAAAACTGCCAACCATACCGTTTTATTTGAGACGGCTAAGGCCAAATGCCTGGACAGCTGGCTGGAGAAGGTGGGCTCCATCACCCCCATCGACCAAGTGGACTATCTGGTGGTCAGCCACACTGAACCCGACCACAGCGGCAGCGTAGAGCGCCTGCTGGAGCTTAATCCCCGGCTGAAGATCGTGGCCACCGGCTGCGCCATCAACTTTTTGAAAGAGATCGTCAATCGGGATTTCTACTCCATCGCTATTAAGGACGGTCAGACCCTGGAGCTGGACGACAAGACCCTGGAGTTCATGGTGGTTCCCAACCTCCACTGGCCCGACACCATGTACACCTATATCCGGCAGGACAAGGTGCTGGTCACCTGTGACTCCTTCGGTTCCCACTACGCCTGCGACGGTATCCTGGCCAGCGCCGTTACCGACCAGGAGGGCTACTGGAAGGCCACCAAGTATTACTACGACTGTATCATCGGTCCCTTCAAGAGCTTTATGCTGGACGCTTTGAAGCGGGTGCGCCCCCTGGAGCTGGAGATGATCTGCCCCGGCCACGGCCCGGTGCTGGATACGGGAATTCCCCACATGCTGGACACCTACGAGCAGTGGTCCACCGTCATCAACCCCAACCCCCGGCCCACCGTCATCATTCCCTATGTCAGCGCCTACGGCTACACTGGACAGCTGGCTCAGGCCATCGCCCAGGGTATCATGGACAAGGGCGGCATCGATGTGCGCCTTTATGACATGGTGGAGGCCGACGCCGGCAAAGTGGCCGAAGAGCTGCTCTACGCCGACGGCTTCCTGCTGGGCACCCCCACCATCGTGGGTGAGGCCCTCAAGCCCATCTGGGACCTGACCACCGGCATGTTCGCTGGGACCCATGGGGGTAAGGTGGCCTCTGCCTTCGGCAGCTACGGCTGGAGCGGCGAGGGCGTGCCCCACATCATGGAGCGCCTCAAGCAGCTCAAGCTCAAGACCCTGGAGGGCTTCCGGGTGCGCTTCAAGCCCAGCGAGGACCAGCTCAAACAGGCCCGGGAGTACGGCATGGAATTTGCCCAGGCTGTGCTGGACAACCTCCATCCCATCCAGCGCGCTCCCAAGGGGAAGGTCCGCTGTGATGTGTGCGGCGCGGTGTTTGACGCCGACGCGGAGGCCTGTCCCGTCTGTAAGGTTGGCCCCGAGCACTTTGTCCCCCTCACCGGGGAGGAGAAGGCCCCCAAGGAGGAGCTGGTGCGGTGCAAGGTGTGCGGCGCGGTGTTCGAGTCGGACAAGGAGCGCTGCCCCGTGTGCGGCGTCGGCCCCGAGTATTACGTGCCCGTGAAGAAGGAGGAGAAGAAGGCCTCCGGCACCCGCAAGCTGGTTAAGTGCCTGGTGTGCGGCGAGATTTTCGACTCCTCTCTGGACACCTGCCCGGTGTGCGGCGTGGGCCGAGACAAGTTTGTGGAGGTAGAGGTGGAGGAGACCGCCTTCCACAACGATACCCAGAACACCTACGTCATCCTGGGCAACGGCTGCGCTGGCGTCAGCGCCGCACAGGCTATCCGGGAGCGGGACAAGACGGGCCGCATCCTGCTCATCTCCAACGAAGGCCCGGCCTACCAGCGGCCCATGCTCACCAAGGCCATGCTCTCCGGCCTCACCGCCGACCAGATGGCCCTGCACCCCGCCGGGTGGTATGAGGCCCAGAACATCGTCCAGATCCTGGAGCGCCAGGTGGTGGCGGTGGACACCCAGAACAAGCAGGTGGAGCTGGACGGCGGCTTCAAGCTGCCCTACACCAAGCTCATCTTCGCCCTGGGCAGCGAGTGCTTCATCCCGCCCATCCCCGGCCACGACAAGCAGGGCGTGGTAGCCATCCGCCGTCTCAGCGACGTGGAGAAGATCCAGGCCATGGGCAATGCCCTCAAGCAGGCTGTGGTCATCGGCGGCGGCGTGCTGGGACTGGAGGCCGCCTGGGAGCTGCGCAAGGCGGGCATTGAGGTGACCGTCCTGGAGCTGGCCCCCAAGCTGATGGGCCGTCAGCTGGACGACCAGGCCGCGGCGCTGCTGCTGGACGCCTGCGGAAAGTCTCAGGTCCGGGTGGAGACCGGCGTGCAGATTCAGTCCATCCAGGGCGGCGAGACCGTCACCGGCGTGGAGCTGGGCAGCGGCGAGGTCATCCCCGCCCAGCTGGTGGTGGTGTCTGCCGGCGTGCGGGCCAACACTGCCATCGCCCAGAGCGCGGGCATCGAGATCGACCGGGCCATTGTGGTCAACGAGCGCATGGAGACCAACCTGCCCGGCGTGTACGCCTGCGGCGACTGCGCCCAGTACCAGGGCATCAACTACGCCCTGTGGCCCGAGGCCCAGGAGCAGGGCAAGACAGCGGGGGCCTGCGCCGCCGGAGAGCTGGCGGCCTACCAGCCCATCGCCCCGGTGCTGGCCTTCCACGGTATGGGCACCGAGCTGTTCTCCCTGGGAGACCCCGGCAAGCAGCCCGGCGTGGAGTACAAGACGGTGGAGGTCCGGGACGAGGCCCGGAACACCCTGGAGCGGTACTACTTCACCGCCGGCAAGCTGTGCGGCGTGATTCTGGCGGGCGATCTCTCCAAGATGGCAGACATGATGGCCGCCATCGACGAGAAGCGCTCCTTTGCTGAGTTCTTCGCCTAAATCATCACTTCTTTCCCGGCTGGGCATCCGCTCAGCCGGGAATTTTTTCTTCATCCATTGACATAGACTCGGATGGGCTGATAAGATAGAGTGTACACAAAAATCAGCCCCTTCAGTGCCCAGCCTCGCCGCTGGGGTAAAAGGAAATCGGGTGCAAATCCCGAGCGATCCGGTCACTGTAAGCGGGGAGCCCGCCGCAGGATGCCATTGTCCGGCCAACAAGGCTGGATGAGAAGGCGCGGCGGGTGCCGATCCGCAAGCCAGGAAGCCTGCTGAGGGAGCCATGGTGGGTATCTTCCGCAGAAAGTAGCCCCATCTGGATTTTTGGGCGGTTTGCTGCGCCCATTTTTCCGATGCCTGCTTTCTCTGGAAAGCAGGCATTTCTGTTTTCCGGGAGGCAGGACATCTTCATGCGCAAGATACAAAAAGAAAGGAGATCGTATGAATACCTGGAAACGCCCCCTGTCCGCGCTGCTGGCCCTGTCGCTGGCTCTCACTCTGTCCGCATGCAGCGGACAACCCATGTCGGATACCTCCGGCTCCCAAAGCACATCCTCTGCTGTCTCGGACAGCTCCGATGGCTACTATCCCGTCACCATCACCAATTACAACTACGCCGGGGAAGAGGTAAGCTACACCTACAACGAAGCCCCCCAGCGGGTGCTGGCTGTCTATCAGGGCTGCATCGAGACCATGATCGCCCTGGGACTGGAGGACCACGTCATTGCCAGCTACGGCCTGGACAACGAGGTAAAGCCGGAGTGGCAGGATGGATTCTCTAAAATGCACTACGATGACTCCGTTTTTGCCCCGGATAAAGAGACTGTCACTTTGATGGAACCCGATTTTATCTTCTCCTGGGGCTCCTACTTTGGAGACAAAAAGCTGGGGGACGTGGATGCCTGGAATGAGAAGGGTGTGGGGACCTATATGAACTCCAACACCGTTCCCGGAGGCACCCGCACCCTGGAAAACGAGTACACCGACATTTTAAACATCGGCAAAATTTTTCATGTGGAGGACAAGGCCCAGGCTCTGGTGGACGAGATGAAGGCTCAGGTAGCTGACACTCTGTCCGCAGTACAGGGACAGAATCCGGTGAAAGTGGCGGTGGTGGAGCCCATCAGCGGCAGCATCACCAACTATGGTGCCAAGTCCCTGGCGGGGGACATGGTGACCGCCCTGGGCGGGGAGCTGGCCATGCCCCAGGCCGACTCCATCAGCAAGGAGGACCTGGTGGCCACCGACCCGGAGGTCATCTTTGTGGTGTACATGGCCTATTCCGGCGACGACCCCGAGAGCGTGAAGCGTGAGCAGCTGTCCCTCATTCAGGATGACCCCGCCCTTCAGAGCCTGCAGGCGGTCAAGAACGGTAACGTCCATCTCATCATGTTGGGCGACATGTACGCCAGCGGTCCCCGGACTCTGGACGGCCTGAAGACCCTGGCCCAGGGCATGTACCCGGAGCTGAGCCTGTGAGTCGGAACGGAAAAGCACGCCTGGCCCTGGTGATCCTAGCCGCCGCCCTCATCTTATCCCTGGGACTGGCGGTGAGCGTGGGTTCCATGGCCATCCCCATGGGGGACGTATACCAGGTGATGGCCTACGAGCTCTTTGGCCTGGGAGACGGCAGTCAATGGGGCAGCGGAGGCGTCCACGACGTGGTGTGGCTCATCCGCCTGCCCCGGCTGGTGCTGGCGGCGGCCACGGGCGCTGGCCTGGGTCTGTGCGGCGCGGTGATGCAGGCCATGGTCCAGAACACCATGGCCGACCCCTACATCCTGGGCGTGTCCTCCGGCGCCTACCTGGGGGCCGCCCTGGCATTGACCGCTGGGGCGGGCACCGCTCTGGGCGGCAATGCCATGGGGTTATTTGGCGCGGTGGGGGCCTTTCTGGCCGCGGCGGCGGTACTCTTGCTGTCCCGGCTGGGAGGGCGCTCCACGCCAATAAAACTGCTGCTGTCCGGCGTAGCTCTCAGCGCGGTGTGCTCCGCCCTGGGTAACTTCTGTATTGTACTGGAAAACGACGACCACGCCGCTGCCGCCGTGGTGCAGTGGACAATGGGGGGCATGGGGGCAGCCAACTGGCCGGGCAACGCCATCGCCTGTGGCGTGGTGGTATCGGGCGGGCTGTTCTTCTGGAGCCAGTACCGCACCCTGAACCTGATGCTGCTGGGGGACGACTGCGCCGGTACCCTGGGGGTAGAGTTGGCCGGCCGGCGACTCATGTACCTGCTGGTGGTGGCCGCTATGGTGGGAGTACTGGTATACCAGGCGGGTATGGTGGGCTTTGTTGGTCTCATCATTCCCCATGGGGTGCGGCTGCTCTTCGGCAGCGACCACCGCACCCTGCTGCCTCTGGCGGGACTGACTGGGGCTGTCTTTCTGGTGTGGATGGATGTTCTGTGCCGGGTGGTGCTGCCGGGCAACGAAATTCCCATCGGTATCCTCACCGCCCTGGTGGGTGCGCCGGTATTTCTGGCTCTGCTGGCCCGGCGGCGGTACGGATTTGGAGGTGAGGTGTGATGGACCTGCTGGCCCAAGACCTGCAAGTTACCCTGGAGGGAAACCACATTCTGAATGGAGTGACCCTGGAGACCGGGGCAGGGGAGCTGGTAGGGGTCATCGGCCCCAACGGCAGCGGCAAAAGCACCCTCCTCAAATGCCTCTACCGTCAACTAGTCCCTCAGGGGGGCGCGGTGTATCTCAATGGCCGGGAGTTATCCCGGGAGAGCCGCCGGGAGAGCGCCAAGAAAATTGGAGTCGTGGCCCAGCACAACGACAAGGGCTTTGACTTTACCGTTCTTGACATGGTACTTCTGGGCCGTTCTCCCCATAAAAAAGCCCTGGAACGGGACAACCCAGCAGACTACGCCATCGCCCATCAGGCACTGCGGGAGGTGGGGATGGAGGAGCTGGCAAACCGCTCCATGGCCACCCTCTCCGGCGGAGAGCGCCAGCGGGTCATTTTGGCCCGTGCCCTGGCCCAGCAGACTCCATGCCTCATCCTGGACGAGCCCACCAACCACCTGGATGTGCAGTACCAGCTCCAGCTCATGGAGCTTGTAAAGGGAGTAAGCTGTACCGTTGTTGCCGCCCTCCACGACCTGAATTTAGCCGCTATGTACTGCCAGCGGCTCTATCTGCTGGACGAGGGTAGAGTAGTGGCCCAAGGTACCCCGGAGCAGGTACTTACCCCGGAGCGTATAAGCGCGGTGTATGGTGTGCGGGCGGAGGTAGTGTCCGCTTCTGACGGACATTTAAGGGTGTTGTTTTACCCTCGGTGAAGGAAAATTTCTCCTTGCCAGAACTGCTCCGTTGGGGTATGGTTAGGACAGAAAACCACGGGGAGGGACACACATGACGCTGCTGGTTACCGGCGGAGCCGGATTCATCGGGAGCAACTTCATCTTCTATTGGCTCAAACACCACCCGGAGGACCAGGTAGTCTGTCTGGATAAGCTGACCTATGCGGGAAACCTGGCTACCCTGGTCCTGGTGATGGACCATCCCAGCTTTCGCTTTGTGCGGGGAGATATCTGCGACCGGGCAGCGGTGAAACGACTCTTTGAGGAGGAACAGCCCCAGGCAGTGATCAACTTCGCTGCTGAGAGCCATGTGGACCGCTCCACCCAGGCCCCGGAGGTCTTTTTGCAGACCAACGTGCTGGGCACCCAGGTGCTGCTGGACGCCTGCTGCGCCCACGGCGGGGTGCGCTTTCATCAGGTGTCCACCGACGAGGTCTACGGCGACCTGCCTCTGGACCGCCCCGACCTGCTCTTTACCGAGGAGAGCCCATTGCGGCCCAGCAGCCCATACAGCGCCTCCAAGGCTGGGGCCGACCTGCTTGCCCTGGCCTACTGCCGCACCTACGGTCTGCCCGTGACGGTGAGCCGCTGCTCCAACAACTACGGTCCCTACCAGTTCCCGGAAAAGCTTATCCCCCGGATGATCGTCCGGGCGCTGGCCGGAAAGACTCTGCCGGTGTACGGTGGGGGAGAGAACGTGCGGGACTGGCTCCACGTGGATGACCACTGCGCCGCCCTGGATGCGATCCTCCAACGCGGTGTAGCCGGGGAAGTATACAACATTGGAGGCCGCAGCGAGCGCACCAACCTGGAGATCGTAGGCCTCATCTGCCGCAGGCTGGAGGTGCCCCCGAAGCAGGTGGTCCATGTGGCCGACCGGAAGGGTCACGACAAGCGCTACGCCATCGACAGCGGAAAGCTGTCCTCCCAGCTGGGCTGGCAGCCCCAGGTGTCCTTTGACCAGGGGATGGATGAGACCATCAACTGGTATCTGGACCACCGCTATTGGTGGGAGCCACTGGCAGAGGATGTGTGAAAAAAGACATTCCGATAAAAAACTTCTCGCTGTTGACAAACAAATCTTTTTGTGCTAAGATGCAGAAAATTTAATTTACTAAACCGTTGAAGCGGAGATAATGGCAGGATATGCCTTTCCAGAGAGTCCGGGGTGCTGAGAGCCGGGCAAGAAACAGCCTGTCAAATGGACCGCTGAGGGTGCAGGGAAATGTGAGGAACCTCACAGAGTATTCTGCAACGCATGGGCATGCGTCAGTTGCCGGGGATATGTTGGTATCCCGCAAGGGCATAGGGTCATTCCTATGAAGCAAGGTGGCACCGCGGATAAGCTTTTTTATTCGTCCTTGACAGAAGAGATCATTCTGTCAAGGGCGATTTTTTATTCTCCTTTGGCAGACACGGACTGAAGAAAGGAGAAGCACCATGATCAAAGAAGCCATTGTCAAAATCGTCAGCAAAGGGGACCTCACCTATGACGAGGCCTACACCGTGATGAATGAAATTATGAGCGGCCAGACCACTCCCACCCAGAACGCCGCTTTTCTCGCGGCCCTCTCCACCAAGAGCGCCCGGGCGGAGACCATCGACGAGATTGCCGGCTGCGCCGCCGCCATGCGCGCCCACGCCACCAAGGTAGAAACCGGGATGGAACTCTTCGAGATCGTAGGTACCGGGGGCGACAACGCCCACAGCTTCAATATCTCCACCACCTCCGCCTTAGTGGCGGCGGCAGGAGGGGTGAAGGTGGCCAAGCACGGCAACCGGGCCGCCTCCTCCCAGTGCGGCACCGCCGACTGTCTGGAGGCCCTGGGGGTAAACATCCAGCAGAGCCCGGAGAAGTGTGTGGAGCTGCTCCGGGAGGTGGGCATGTGCTTCTTCTTCGCCCAGAAATACCACACCTCCATGAAGTACGTGGGGGCCATCCGCAAGGAGCTGGGCTTCCGCACCGTCTTTAACATTCTTGGCCCTCTCACCAACCCCGGCACTCCGTCCATGCAGCTGCTGGGGGTATATGACGACTATCTGGTGCAGCCTCTAGCCCAGGTGCTCATCAGCCTGGGCGTGCGCCGAGGCATGGTGGTTTACGGGCAGGATAAGCTAGACGAAATTTCCCTCAGTGCCCCCACCACTGTGTGCGAAATCAAAGACGGGTGGTTTAAGAGCCGGGTCATCACCCCGGAGGAGTTTGGCTTTGCCCGTTGTGCCCGGGAGGACCTGAAAGGCGGCACCCCGGCGGAGAACGCCGCCATCACCCGGGCAGTTCTCAGCGGCGAGCAGGGCCACAAGCGAAACGCTGTTCTCCTCAACGCCGGAGCGGCCCTGTACATTGCCGGAAAGGCGGATACCATGGCAGATGGCGTGGCCTTGGCCGGGGAACTGATCGACTCGGGCGCGGCCACCCGCACCCTGGAGAAGCTCATTGTAGTGAGCAACCGGGAGGTGGGGGCGGCATGACCATCCTGGAACAGCTGGCCGACCATGCCCGGGTGCGGGTGGCGGCGGCCAAGGAGAAGGCGGGACTGGACACCCTCCAGGCCCAGTGCCGGTCGCTGGAGCGGACCCTGGGCCATGGACAGGGGAGAGAGCGCTTCCAGAAGGCCCTGAGTAAGCCGGGGCTGTCCTTCCTGTGCGAGCTGAAAAAGGCGTCTCCCTCCAAGGGACTCATCGACCCGGAGTTTCCCTATCTGGACATTGCCAAAGAGTATGAGGCTGCCGGAGCGGATGCCATCTCTTGTCTCACCGAGCCCAAGTGGTTTCTGGGCTCCAACGACATCTTCCGGCGGGTGCGGCAGACCGTGTCTTTGCCCATGCTGCGCAAGGACTTTACCGTGGACCCCTACCAGATCTATGAGGCGCGCCTCATGGGGGCCGACTGCGTGCTTTTGATCTGCGCTCTGCTGGAAACCCAGACCTTGAAGGAATACCTGAAGCTGTGCGAGGCGCTGGGGCTGGCCGCCCTGGTGGAGACCCACGACGAGACGGAGGTCCGCTCCGCCCTGGCGGCGGGAGCCACCATTTTGGGGGTCAACAACCGCAACCTCAAGGACTTCACCGTAGACCTCGGCAACGCCGCCAGACTGCGGCAGGGTGCGCCGGACGGCACGATCTTCGTCGCCGAGAGCGGCGTTTCCTCGCCGGAGGACGCAGCGGCGCTGCGGAAAACCGGTGCGGACGCCATATTGGTGGGCGAGTATTTGATGCGTGCGGAAAACAAGAAACAGGCGCTTGACGCGCTCAGGGAGGCAGCAAAATGAAACTGAAATTCTGCGGACTGACCCGCGAAGAAGATATTGAAGCCGCAAACGCAATCCGGCCGGATTAAGCCGGCTTCGTGTTTGCGGACCGCCCCCGCAAGGTGCCCGACCCGGACGCGGCGCGGCTGCGCGAGCACCTCGACCCGGACATCAAGACGGTCGGCGTGTTCGTAAACGATGACCCGAAGCATATTGCCGCGCTGGTTCGCGACGAGGTCATCGACCTTGTGCAGCTGCACGGCGGCGAGAGCGTTCGCTACATCGAAAAGCTGAGGGAAAGGATTGACGCGCCGATTATCTACGCGGTGCGCGTCGAGAGCCGCCGCGACATCGAAGAGGCCGACAGGCTGCCGGTGGACTATCTGCTGCTCGACACCTATACGAAGCACGCCTACGGCGGCAGCGGAAAAACCTTCGACTGGTCGCTGATCGGCAACATCAACCACCTGTACTTCCTCGCAGGCGGCTTAAACGAAAGCA
>ENA-UEYL01003504-UEYL01003504.1-human-gut-metagenome-genome-assembly--contig:-NODE-3504-length-10277-cov-4.122157_pt1 | contig 10277 bp, 15 predicted proteins | sample MGYA00242941_ERZ507946 | MGnify/ENA primary metagenome ERZ507946 (study PRJEB26167, sample SAMN06115482) | human gut metagenome | host: Homo sapiens | place: China:Guizhou | collected 2015-03-11...
GTTGGCCAAAAAATCCAGGGAATATGCTATGTTCCCCGTGAAAAAACGGATGAAGGCATTTCGGTTCTGTGGCCACCCATCCGGCAATCCAGATACACCATCCTTATTTGTAAGGGCGATAAGCAGTTTTTCCGGCATATCATCAAGATTCGCGTAGGTATTCATTGTAAGTCCAAGTGCATTTAACTGCTCCGCCGTCACGCCATGAGGGTTGCTCTTGTTGTTTACATGATTCGACAACTCATCGGCAGTAACAAGCCTCACCCAGCCTTTGTTGCCGCTATTGGTAATCTGCAACTTCCAAAGTTCGTTACTGTTTACCGGGGCAGCATAGATTGCTCTTGTATATTCGCCTCCAGAAGGGACTCTTGTATCCGCCCACACGATCACATTCCAGTAATCCGACCGCGGGAATCCTGTTGCAGGCGGAGAAACCCCGTAAAATCCACTGGGCCGCTTGGCAAGGAGTTCATCCAACGTAGTAATTGAACCGTTGTCCGACGAGTCCACTGCCTTTTTGGACACCGCCTCGTCGATCTTATCCCAGTTGTCGTTGAGCATGGTCTGGACGTTGAACGTGTCCGCTCCGTCCGCCACTGGGTCCTTTTTCAGCAGCTGCAGATGCTCTGTGTAGCTTGCCATCAAATTTTCCCTCCCGCAAATTGATTGAGCGGCGTCTTGTCCATCTCTTCGATGGTTTTGACCTGGTGGATATCCAGGATCAGGAGATACCGCAGCACATAGTCAATGGGCAGATGCGCCGGGATGGTGCCGGACAGCGCCGAGCGCAGTCCGTCCATATCCGCCGGCACGCCGAAGCTGCCCACAAAGGTCACCAGAATCCTGCCGTCCGCGAAGGAAACGGCCACCTCTCCGTTGCGCCAGGCATCTGCCACGGCCTGGATGGTCTCGATGCTCACCTTGCCGCTGGAGCGGTACCGGGCAGCGAGCACGCTGCGCCGGCTCTCCAGGGTGGCTCCGGCGGGCGGAACGATCCCAGCCTGGCGCTCCTCGATCTCCAGGGCCCAGGTGATGGTCTCCAGGGACAGCTGCGCCCGGATCTCCCTGGACGCCGCATCCTGCCCCTCCAGCACGCCCAAAATGGCATCCGCCAGCGCCAGCACCCAGGGGTCCTGCCGGTACTGCTGCGGCAGATTACGCACCAGCTCCATACCGGATGCTCACCTCCCCCAGCGTGGCCACCTGCCGCTGCGCCACCGGCACATTGGCGGTGCCGCCGTTTACCGTCAGGTCCGCAAAGTCCTGGACCCCTTCTGCCCCCAGGATGGCCGCCGCGATCTGGGCATAGCTCACATAGTCCTGGGCGAAGGCGATGCCCTTGAGATAGGCCGCCACTGCGGCGCGGATGGCCTCGGTCACGATCTCCTGCTCCGTCCCCGGCAGCGCCTGCACCGTAAGGGACAGCGTCAGCTCCACAGCCTCCGCCGCGCTGACATAGCAATACGCGCCGATGGGCGCCTCGCCCGCTCCCAGTCCCTGGCTGCCCGGGTCGATGTGGTCCTGGACCCGCCCCACAAGCTCCTCGTCCGCCGGCTGCCCGTCCACGTCGATGAGGACCACGTCCACGGTGTTGTCCCCATGGCCCAGCGGATAGATCTGCACGCCGCCCACGCCGGTGACCTCCAGGGCCCAGGCCCGATAATGATACTGATTGCCGCTGGTGGGCGGCGTCTGGAGCCGGAGGATATAGCGGTCATAATAGGCCGCATCGCTCTCGGCGTCGTAGCCGCCGGTGAGCGTGTCAGAATTGGACACCGACACGATGCCCGCGATCTGCACCGGCATCATGGTGACGCTGCCGGCGGGCAGGTTGCCCACCTCTCCCGGCTTGGTGCAGCGGATGGGCACCTCCCCGCTGCCGGAGATGTCCACGGTGGCCGTGGCGGCAAACTGGATGCCGCCGACGGACTCAAAGAGATCTCCCGCCTGCACGGTGCCGTTTCCCGTCACCTGCAGCACGCCCGAGGCGTAGGTGGGCGGATTGCGGACAAGGCCGGACCGGCTCTTGATGTAGCTGTCCAGCTCCTCCCCGGTGAGATTTGCCGGGTCCAGCCGGGCTGCTGTCTCCAGGAGATCTTCCGCGAAGCCCTCCATGGGGATGGAGGCCGCTGCCAGCAGGTCATAGGTGGGAAAGCCCACCGTTTTTTGATACTGCTCCGGCATGGCCGCGAGCATTTGATCGAGAATCTCAGACATCCATCTGCACCTCCAGCGTCTCGTCGGTATATAGCTCCGCTGTAAATTCCACATGGCACACACGCCCACGCCGCTCCACGGAGAAATCCCGCAGCGTCCGCACCGCCGGGCAGAAGGACGCCGTCTCCCGGACGTTGCGCTCGATCTCCGCCGTAATGAGGCCGGAGGGCAGCTTGCTGCCCAGCATCTCCCGGTCCACGCCCAGCTTGGTCTCGCCCGCCGTGCGGTAGATGGGCACGCGGTCGATCCGCTGGCGCAGCATCAGGTCAAACCACTGCCGCACCGCCTCCCGCCCCGTCCGCTCCACCAGAGCGCCGTCCACGAGCAAAAAGCGGTTCGTTTCGCTGTCAAAGGCCGGCACCCGGCCGATGGTGTCCCCGGTCTGGGGCGGAAGCTCCGCCGGGATCAGCGGAAACATGTCTGCCATGCGCTCACCTCTCCTTGATCTGCTCGCCCGGCTCCGCCAGGCGGCCCAAAATCACCACGGTTTTCCCCATCCAGCCGCACAGGACCCGGTCTCCCACCGTCCAGGTCTCCAGGTAAAGATGGCCGTCCGATGCGCTGCGGTAAAAGCCCTGGGCGCAGAAGAGCACCTGCAGCGGCGCCGGCGGCGCCATGACCTCTCCGCCGTACAAGGAGACGGTGAGGGGCGCTGCTGAGACCACGGTCCCCTCCGTCAGCTCCGGCTGCTTGCCCTGGGGGAGCCTGCGTAGCTCCCTGGCCAACTGATGATCCAGTCCGCTCATAGTGCCTCCTAAACTGTGATCGTGTCGCTGCTGCCGGCGGCTCGGCTGTCCGGCCATGCCTCCACCGTCAGGCTCATCAGATGGGGATGTCCATATCGGTGGGTGACGCCGGTCACCCGCTGCACGCCGGTGACGCCGTAGCTGTTGGAACGGAATTGCAGCAATATGCCGCTTTCCACCTCGTCCGCGCCCCAGATCTCATCCACCGTCCGCTCCCGCTTGAGCCGGTCCTGCTGAGAGAGCAGCGTCCCCAGCCGCCGGCGGGCCTGGGCGGTATTTTCATCGCCGGACAGGGTCTCCACCGCCTGCAAAAGGCCGTACTTTGCGATGCTGGCGGCGTTGTAGGCCCGGCCCAGCATCTTGCCCGTGTCGCCCCCCTCCGCCAGCGCCACGGAGTTGACAAGCTCCGCCATGGAGTCCGATCCGGTGACGCTGCCCTTGGCCAAGGTGATGTCAAAGGCCCCCAGGTTGTCCGCCGGCTTGTGGTAGGCGATGATGGGCGCCGTGGGCAGCGGCCCCACCTGCAGCGCGCCGTTCCGGACTCTCCGGCGGTAGGTCAGGCCGGTCTCTGCCGAGCAAATGTCCAGGATATCCTCCAGGATCTGCTCCGGCGTGGTGCCCACCCAAACCTCGGAGATGCGGGTGGGCGGCAGGTCAATGGTCCCCGCCGCGATACCGGCCTTGGCACAAAGGCGCCGCACGGCGTCCGGCGCTGCAGCGTTGGACGCCTGGAAAATCACCTGGGACTTGGTCAGATACCAGCCCGGATCATTGGCCGTCACCGTGCCGTCCAGGCCCACGTTGAGGATCACACCGGAAAACACCTCCGCGCCGTGGTTGACGATTCGCAGCTTGTCCCCGGGCTCGATGTTGTACCAGTGCATGTACTTGTCCCGGTTGTTGTTCCGCACCGCCGTGAAGCTCACCTCCACGCTCAGGGCGGAAAGCTCGTCCCGGGCCTCCGGGGCGTCCACGGCCTCGGTGATATCCGTGACCGCACCGCCCTTGTACAGGAGAAAGCGGTGGTCGTCCACATACTGCGTCCCCATCACTTCACCCCCGAGATAAAGCGGTACTCCCGCAGCGTCAGAGAATAGGCGATGTCGCCGTTTCGCTTGACGGACCAGGAGAAGCTGTCCACGCTGCAGGGGCTGTTGAGCCGGCACACCCCCCGGCTGTCCAGAATGATGATGCGAAAGGGCAGCATCCGGGGCCGGTTCCGCTCAAAAAAGCGCACATACTCCCACCCGTCCTCCAGGGCGTCGGCAGGCATGAAGCTCTGCCGTCTGCCAACGGGGAAAAAGCTGGAGATGGTCATTTCCCAAAGCCCCATGGTGCCCAGGGTGTTGTAATCCCGGGAAAGGCCCTCATAGGTCCCGTTGTTCTGGGGGATCTGGGGGCCCAGATCCGGCGGCACCGCCGGCAGGACGATCACGTCCTCGTTGTTGTTGATGGAGATGATGACCTGATACATGGCGCCTCCTTACGTGTTGCGCAGCGCCCGCAGAATCCGCGCCACGATGGTGTCCCCCAGCTCCTGGGCGTATGCCTGATTGCCGATGACGTTGCCCTGTACGGTCACATGGACCGCGACAGAGGGACCGCCCACCATCCGCTTGGATACGTCGTGGGGGATGATCTGGGTGCCGCCGGGCAGGCGCATGATCTCGCCGCCCCGCTCGTTGACCCGGGTCCAGCCGCCGGAAAAGTAGCTGGTGCCGGTGGCGTGGCCGCTGATCTTTTCGGCCACCCAGCCGCCCACGGACTTGGCGCCTTTGTAGATGCTGCCGATGATGGGGATGCCCTCCACCTTATCATCCAGCCAGGAAAAAAAGCCGGCGACTTTGTCCTTGGCGTCCTCAAAGGCGCCCACGATGCTGTCCTTGATGCCGCCAAACACCTCTGTGGCCTTGGCCCAAAGTGCTCCCGCTGCGGCCTTCACCCGGTCCCAGTTGGCAATGAGCAGAGAACCTGCCGCAATAGCTAATCCAATGCCTGCCACAATGGGGTTGGCCGCCACGATCAAGCCCACAGTCTTTGCAAACAAGGACACCGTTTTCACCGCCTGGATCACCCCGGAGGCAAACTGCAAGATCTTCACCGCCGCCAGGGCACTGCTCAGGCCCACGATCCACCGCCGGATGGTGTCGCCGTTGACTGTCACCCAGTTGAACGCCTGCCCGGCCAGCTCCGCCGCACGGGCCAGCCCCTGGTCAAACTGCTGGGCGATCCGGTTCAGCGTGCCGTCCTGCTGCCACTGCTCCAGCTTTCCGGCAAGCAGCTGCACCTTGCCCTTGAGCAGGTCCAGCGCCGAGCCGGAGCGGATGGAGCCGTCCGTGGTGATGCCGGTAATGGTGGCCAGGGCCGACTTGGTCACGCCGGTGACGGTGGACCACAGGCCCTTCATGGTGGTGGCCTGCTTTTCCATGCCGCCGGCAAAGCGGTCCTGCATCAGCGCCACCAGCGCCTCGTTGAATTTCTCCTGGTTTACGATCTGCCCCTGGTTATTGACCAGCTGCACCCCGGCGAACATCTTTTCGCCCTGCTCCAGGATCTTGGCCTTGGTGATGCCGAACTCCTTGAGCCGCTCCAGCTCGCCGTTCTGGGCGTCAATGAGGGCCTCTGTGGCCTGGTCAAAGGACTTGTTGGTGGCGGCCGCCATATCGCCGGCCAGGGGCAGCCATTTCTGGGCCGCCATGCCCATGGCCTCGAATTTGGACGCGCCCTCCACCAGCTCGCCACCCTCAAAGGGTGTCTTGTTGGCCAGGTCGATGGCATACTGCATGATCTCCGAGGCCTTTTGCGTGTCCTTGGTGGCCGTCTCCAGCTGCAGCCGGTAGCCCTCCAGATCCATGGCCTCGCTGAGTCCGGTTTTGGCCGCCAGCGTAGCCGCCACGCCGGCCGTGGCCGTGCCCAGCTTCACCATGCTCTTGGCGGCGCTGGTAACGGAGGAAACCGCCTTGTTTTTGAACGCCACCACGCTGCGGGTGGCGCTTTGCATCTCTCTGGAGACGCCCTGGGTGTTCCGGGCCGCGCGGATCAGCCCGCCGGACATGTTGTCCCGGAGATTCAGGATGGTATTGATAACTCTATTCGACACTCCGGTCACCTCCCGGCAAGATCTTGGAGATCCCCAGAGCCACCGCCTGGCTCATGAGCTCCGTCATTTCCTCGTAATACAGCGCCCGCGCCCCCTGCAAAAAGGCGATCTCCGCCGCGCTGGCGGCCGCCAGGGCATCCAGGGGGACGCCCCGGGCGGCATAGAACGCGAGTAGGCCCAGCAGGGAGTCGCGGGCGATCAGTTTTTTACCGTCTCCTGCGCCGGATCTTTCGGCTGCTCCGCTTCGCCAGGCTTTGCCGCGTCAGGGAGCAGGCCCATAAACCGCAGCGCCTGGCCGCCCAGGGCATCCTGCTCAGACAGGGAGAAAAGCGCATCTACGATGCTCATGGGGTCCTCCGCCACGCCCAGCTCCTCCTGGAGCTTGCGGTCCTGGAGCTGGGGGCAAACGGTATAAAGGGCGTGATTACCGCACTCCAGCGCCTCCAGCGCCCCGCCGGCCGACATCAGCTCACCGTAGAGCTCCAGCACCGCGTTTTTGGGCGGCATCCGGGCCTCCAGCGCCATGTCGCTGCCGGGGATGGACAGCATCCCCACCTTCAGCTTGTCCGCCTGGCGCTGCTCCCGCTTGGCGATCAGCGCCTCAAATGTGATCCGCTTGCTCATTCGATGGCCTCCAGGTTCTTGTATTTTTCCGCCTTAAAGGGGAGCTCCCGCTCCACCGCCTTCTTAGCCTCGATGTTGGCCAGCGCCACCTCGGTGAACACCACGCCGGACACGCTCCACCGCTCCGCCTGGCGGGTGGCGGGGTTGGTCAGGGAGGTCATCAGCACGATGTCAGGCATGATGCCGGTGCGATACCCCTCCGCAATGGCCACCTCCAGGGCGCTGTCTGCCTTTTTCCCGGTCAGCGTCCCCTCCACGGCATAGCCGTTGTAAATGGGGAACGTACCGTAATCACCGCAGAACGTGGCATCTTCAAAGTCGCCGGTGACCTTCACCTCGATCTTGGTGGCCAGCGTCTCCCGCTGCCCGTTGATGAATACTTCGCTGCACGAGCCGTGCAGCACCTTTGCCTGTTTACCCATACTGCCTCCTTACACCAGCGTCACGTCAAATGTCAGGCTCCCCATGGAGCCCAGGATCTGCACGTCTCCCGCCAGGAATACCGTCCGCTTGAAGGGCGTGGCCCGGACAGTGGCGTCGTCCCAGTCCGCCGCCTCGGTCTTGCCGGCGCCGATCCAGGCATTGCGCTGGGCGGCCGTGTCGATGTCCGCCCGGTTGTTGTGGTCCGGGTTCAGGATGTTCTCCGCCGCCAGGCCCTCAAAGTAGTAGTTGATGGCACTGACCAGCAGCATCTGGTTTGCCCGGCTGTTGCGGTACTGGCCCAGGTACTCGTCCCGGAACGTGCGGGCGATGTCGTCCCGCATGAGGTCCATGGCCTCCACCGTCTCGATGTACTTCATATCCTCGGTCTTGGTGGCACCGTCGGTGGTGGTCATGGAGTTGACATCCACGCCCACCCGGACCTCATCGTCATCATTGATGAGGATAAACTTGCCCGCGCCCACCACCGTGTCGGGATCTTCCGGCACACTGACCCGGCTGAGGTTGGGACACAGCTTGTTGGTGGCGCCCCGCACCACATTGCAGGACGCCAGCAGGCCCGCCAGGGAGGCGCAGTATTTCTCGCCGGTGACCTCGCCCCGGTCGTCCGCAAATGTCACCTTCTCGTTGGCCAGGTTCACCACGTGCATGGAGTCCGGCGGCGTGGTGTTGAAGCAAAGCGCCTTCCAGCTCTTCCCCTCGGCCTCCCTGGCCTTGATCCAGCTCACAAGCTCCGTCCAGTCGTTGCTTTTGCCCTCTGCGAAGGTGATCCAGCCGGTCTTTTCGTACTGGGTGAAGATGGCCGCCGCATCCGCCAGGGCCTGCTCCGTGCCGATCTTGACCACGCTGACCCGCAGCGGCCCGAAGGAAAGGGCGTCTTTGATGTACTGCTGATTGGCCGCCGTGAACTCCGTGGCGCTTACCTGGGTGGCGTCGCCGTACTGGAAAAACGCTCCGCCGGTGCCCGGCGTATCGTCCCGGACGATCAGCACCACGATGCCCCGCTCGCTGCGCTGGATGAACGACGTGGCCAGCTGCTTGAATGTAATGATGATTTTCGGCAATGTCACTGCCATTTCACATTCCCTCCCTGTATTCCAATGTTTCCATGGGTTCCCCATCCGCCTCCGGGATGGGCTCGGTGAGCGTCAGATCCAGCGTGGCCACCAGAACGCCGTCCGTCACCGTAAAGGAGACACCCTCGTCGATGCCAAGATACGTGTCCTCCACGGTGATCCCGTCCAGGAACGCCTCGCCAATGGCCTGACGCACCGCCAGATTCTCCAGCTTGGGGCGGTCTTTGTCCGAGGCGAAATAGTAGAGCCGGAAAGTGACGGCCCGCTCACGGCCGGAAGCAAGGAGCCGGGCCTCCACACCGTCCTCCAGCTCCACCTTGCCGCTGGGCCGGATGATGGGGGCGGAGACATTCTCCGCCAGCAGCGGCGCACCGGTCCCGGCCGCCTCCAGGGCCTGCCGGTAAAGCGTGCAAACCGCCTTGTTGAGTGATTGCAGCGAGATCACAGGTTCCCCACCTCCCTGTCCAGGAAGTCGTCCACATCCGTCAGGTACTGCGCCTCAAATTCCGTGCCGGCAATCTCAAATACATGGTGGCCCGGCACAAATCCGACCTCTCGGCCGTCATGGGTCACCATGCGGTGCCCCTCTTCAATGAGGTGGGCATGGGGCGCCGTGGAATAGACCCGCACAGCCTGGGCGCCGTTATACTGATAGACCTTTCCCCGCTTGATGGACTTGAGATAGTTGCCGGTCTTTCGCCCCAGCGTCCGGGCTCTGCGCAGCGTCTTGTTTTTGAGCTTGGTGCCCTCCTTGCGCATAAATGCCTTTTGCTGCCGCTGAAACTGCTGCGCAGAGCGCTGCATGTTCCGGGCAAAGCCATCCAGCTCCGTCACATCAAAAACTCTGGACGCCATCTTCCACCACCAGCCTTACAAAGAGATCTACAAAACCGCCGTCGCGGTAATTGGGGTAAAAATACCGCACCTCATAGTCCTGGCCCCGATAGCGCAGCCGCAGGTCTGTGCACAGCTCCGGGATGGATGCGCGGCGCACACTCACCCGGTGGGTCACCTCCACCCGCTCCATATCGCCCTCCAGGGCCTCCGTCCGGCCGGTAGTGGGAACGATCCTGGCCCACACTTTCCGCTCCGTCTCGTAGGTGTAATATTCCTCCCCCAGGGCGTTTTCCGCTTTGACTCTGCGCAGCACTTCCGCTCGACTGCGCAGGTCCCCAGCGCTGATTTTTCCCATATTTTTCCTCCTATTTTTAATTTTCCTCTTGACAAATGCGCATTAAATGCGTATAATATAATCAAGAAGAGGGGGTACAAAGTGAAACAAAAAGACCTGTTGAATCGCTTCCGGGCCAAAGGATGGTGGGTCCTCCGGGAAGGAGGAAACCACATCATCATGACCAACGGGAAAGACATCGAGCCAGTCCCGCGGCACAAAGAGATCAACGAACAAACCGCCAAATCAATCATTCGCAGGCGCGGGCTGTGAAAACAGCCCGCCGCCTGGAAGGAGGAAATATATGAAACTCGCGTATCCCATCGTTTTGACTCCTGCGGAAAACGGATACTCCGTGTATGTCCCCGATCTGGACATCAACACCGAGGGGGATTCCCTGGCCGACGCCATTGCAATGGCATCGGACGCCATCGGCCTGTGGGGAATCACCAAGCAGGATATGGGCGGCCAGATTCCAGCGCCGTCTGAAACCCTCCCCGTATGCAACAGCGGCGAAACCGCCGCTTACGCGCTGGTGGACTTCGACGCCTACCGCCGGGCCAACGATATGCGCACCGTGCGCAAAAACGTCACGCTGCAAAGCTGGCTCAACGATATGGCGGAAAAAGCCGGCATCAACTTCTCCCAGGTCCTCCAGGAAGCGCTCAAGCAGCGCCTGGGGGTCACCGATCGCTGAGCCGCCCCTCTCTGCCGCCCCGGAGTTTTCCGGGGCGGCTTTTTCAGGTGTCCGAATCGGACACCGGCAGCTCCGTCAGCTTGAGCTGGGTGAGCATCCGGCGGAGAACAGGGTTGTCGCTGACGCTGCCCTCCGTCTGAGCGCCCCGCCGGTCGTAGCCGTCCAGCACCAGGGCGCAGATACAAAGGTCGTATTGCGCCCGCCG
>ENA-UEYL01003505-UEYL01003505.1-human-gut-metagenome-genome-assembly--contig:-NODE-3505-length-10274-cov-3.293910_pt1 | contig 10274 bp, 12 predicted proteins | sample MGYA00242941_ERZ507946 | MGnify/ENA primary metagenome ERZ507946 (study PRJEB26167, sample SAMN06115482) | human gut metagenome | host: Homo sapiens | place: China:Guizhou | collected 2015-03-11...
TTGGATATGGCTGCAATATTCGTTCTGTATTGGAGAAACTGCCGCCCTTTTATTTTACAGGTCAGATGGACCCGCCATTGGTCGCCGCGACTTCGCCATACCAGAAGGCACTGTCTTTCGGGATGCGCCGCCCGGAAGCGTAATCGACGTACACCAGACCAAAACGCTCTCTGTATCCGCTGTGCCACTCGTAGTTGTCCAACAGGCTCCAATGGAAGTACCCTCGCACGTCGGCACCGGCCTGAATGCCCTCGGAAAGTTTTTCCAGATAGCGCGCCAGAAAATCAATTCGCTCCACGTCATGCACCTTGCCGTCCCGATAGATTTTGTCGGTGCAGGATAAGCCGTTCTCCGCGATGAACATGGGCAGTCCATACCGCTCCTGGATGTAACGGGGACCCCAGTTCAGGCTTTCCGGCTCTACCGGCCAGTTCATGGCTGTGTGAGCGTATCCTGCAGGGCGCTCCACATAACAGGGGCCATTCGTTCCCATCTGTACAGGCGCGGCATTGTAGATGTTCAGCCCGAGCATATCCGGTCTGCCCAGAGACAGGGCGTCGTTGATGTATTGCGGCACAGCACCGATGCAGGCGGAAAGCTGCGGCCCACAGAGGTCCGGGCTGGGCCAGCGGCCAAGGCACAGAGGGTCGAGCGACATCGTGTGGGTGAAGGCCCAGTCCTCGTCCGGGCAGGCAAAGGTCAGAACCCGGGCGGCGTCCACATCTGCTTTTGCCTCAGATACGGGGTAGCAGATGCGGCCTGTGGAGACGAAGCCCACTCTGTTTTCGGCGTCCGTATGGCGGAGCTCCTGCGCGGCAAGGCAGTGCGCATAGATGATATTCTGCCAGCAGGTGAACTGCCCTTCCGGTGGGAGTTTCAGCCCCGGCGCATGCTCACCTGTCCCATAGCCCATTTTCACGATACAGGCAGGCTCATTGAAGGTGAACCACTGGTGGACCCTGCCTTTGAAATGTTCTGCCATTTTTGCCGTGTAGACTGCAAACGCCCGGGCAGTGTCCTCATTCTGCCAGCCGCCCTTTTCTTCCAGCGCCTGCGGCAAATCCCAGTGATACAGCGTAATATACGGCTCGATGCCCGCTTCCAGCAAAGTATTCACAAGACCATCGTAATAGGCAAAGCCTTTTTCGTTCCAGTCCGTGCCGCCGGTGGGGGCGATGCGCGTCCACGCCACGGAGAAGCGATAGGCTTTCAGGTGCATCGACTTCAGCAGTTCGATGTCTTCCCGCCAGCGGTGATAGCTGTCGCAGGCGGTATCACCGGTCTCGCCCCGATAGGTGCGGCCCGGTGTGTGGGAGAAAACATCCCAGATGCTCCGGCCTTTTCCATCCTCGACGGCACCGCCCTCGATTTGATAGGCTGCAGTCGCAGCGCCCCATACAAATTCTTTTGGAAATACTGCCATGTTCGTTCTCCTTTTATCTCGTCAGATACATGTGTACAGGAACTTGAGATCCTTACTGATTATAGTATACTCTTCTGTGTCTGCCGGTGCAAATAGCATTTTATTGGTGACCATTGTGGAAATACACATCAGGATACGCTATACTAAAACAGAGAACATGGAATTCATCTGGCGCAAAAAAGCCAAAGGGAAGGGAAAACAGAATGATAGACAAAATGCTCGTGCGCGGGGCAAAGGTACACAACCTGAAAAACATCGACGTGGACATCCCGCTGAACAAGATCGTGGGCATTGCGGGCGTGTCGGGGTCGGGTAAATCCTCGCTGGCGCTGGGGGTGCTGTACGCCGAAGGCTCCCGCCGGTATCTGGAGGCGCTGTCCACCTACACCCGCCGCCGGATGACCCAGGCTTCGAAAGCCTCGGTGGAAGAGGTGCTGTATGTCCCGGCGGCGCTGGCGCTGCACCAGCGGCCGGGCGTGCCGGGCATCCGCAGCACCTTCGGCACCGGCACGGAATTGCTGAACAGCCTGCGGCTCATGTACTCCCGCCTCGCAAGCCACCGCTGCCCGAACGGGCATTACATCCCGCCGACGCTGGCTGTTGCGGCGGGCAGGGAGCTGGTCTGCCCGGAGTGCGGTGCGTATTTCTATGCGCCGTCGGCGGAGGAGCTGGCTTTCAACTCTCAAGGGGCCTGCCAGAAGTGCAGCGGCACAGGCAGCGTCCGGACGGTGGACATCGCGTCGCTGGTGCCGGACGACTCGCTGACCATCGACGGCGGCGCAGTGGCCCCGTGGAACAGCCTGATGTGGTCGCTGATGACAGACGTCTGCCGAGAGATGGGCGTGAGGACGGATGTGCCGTTCCGCGACCTGACCGAACAGGAAAAGGACATCGTCTACCACGGTCCAGCAGAGAAAAAGCATATTTTCTACCACGCCAGGAACTCGAATCAGGCCGGCGAGCTGGACTTTACCTATTACAATGCCGTCTACACTGTAGAAAATGCTCTTGCAAAGGTCAAGGATGACAAGGGCATGAAGCGGGTGGAAAAGTTCCTGCGGGAAGATGTCTGCCCCGAGTGTCACGGCTCACGGCTCTCAGCGGCGGCGCGTGCGCCGAAGCTGCGGGGCATCTCGCTGGACGAAGCCTGCCAGATGACGCTGGAAGCCCTCGTGGAGTGGGTGAAGGGCGTGCCGGGCAGCCTGCCGGAAGAGATGCGCCCGATGGCGGAGAGCATCTGCGAGGCATTCGAAAGTACCGCCAAGCGGCTGATGGACTTAGGTCTGGGTTATCTGACGCTTGACCGCTCGGCCTCGACCCTTTCCACCGGTGAGCGCCAGCGGATGCAGCTGGCCCGGGCCGTCCGCAACCGCACCACCGGCGTGCTCTATGTGCTGGATGAGCCGTCCATCGGCCTGCATCCGTCGAACATCGTGGGCTTGACCGGTGTGATGCACGACCTCGTGGCCGATGGCAACTCGGTCATTCTGGTGGACCACGACACCCAGATCCTGAAAGAGGCCGACTGGGTGATCGAGATGGGGCCGGAAGCGGGAGCTAAGGGCGGACATGTCATTGCCGAAGGGACGATAGATGATTTGGAGGCAAAGCCGGAGTCCCAGATCGGGCCGTTCCTCTCCGGAAAAGCTGAGACGAAATTGCGCCGGTGTGCCAGGGAAGGAGAGATGTTCGCAGAGGGGGCTATCCATCTCTCCACCGGCAGCATCCACACGGTCAAGCCTTTGGGGCTGGACATTCCCAAGGGGCGGCTCACCGTGGTAACGGGCGTGTCCGGCTCCGGCAAAACGACGATGGTGCTGGAAAGCCTCGTACCGGCGCTGGAAGCAAAGATAAACGGCAGCGCCCTCCCGGCACATATCCGGGAGATTCGCGCCGAGGGCATCGCGCACGTCAAGCTCATCGACGCGACGCCCATCGGCATCAATGTGCGCTCTACCGTGGCGACCTACGCAGGCGTCCACGACGAGCTGCGGAAGCTCTATGCCAAATCTCCGGACGCCAGGCAAAAGGGATTCAAGGCCAGCGATTTTTCCTACAATACTGGCAGTCTGCGCTGCCCCGGCTGCGACGGCACCGGTGAGGTGAGCCTGGACGTGCAGTTCCTGCCGGATGTGAACATCGTCTGCCCCGACTGCCGGGGTTCCCGCTACGCGCGGGCAGCTTACGGCGTGAAGCTGACCAACGAGGCGGAGCAGACAGCCTCTTTGCCGCAGCTGATGGATATGGACGTCAACTCCGCCCTTGAGTTCTGCGGCGGGATAAAGACAGTGAGCCAGCGCCTGCAGACATTGCAGCAGCTGGGTCTGGGCTACCTGACGTTGGGCGAAGAGACGCCCAGCCTCTCCGGCGGCGAGGCCCAGCGCCTCAAGCTGGCCAGCGAGATCGGCCGCACCCAGACCGACTCGGTGTTCGTTTTCGATGAGCCCAGCATCGGCCTCCACCCGCTGGACGTGCAGGTGCTGCTGCGGGTGTTCCAAGCCCTGCTGGACAACGGCGCAACGGTCGTTGTCATTGAACACGACCTCGACGTCATCCGCAACGCGGACTATGTCATCGACATGGGGCCGGGCGGCGGCGAGAGCGGCGGCCGCGTCGTGGCAACAGGCACGCCGGAGGAGATCCGGGAAAATCCGGAGAGTATTACCGGAAGATATTTATAACAAAAAGGGGGCAGGTGCCGCATGGCATCTGCCCCCTTCGTCAATATTCTTATTTGCTTTCCGGGACACCGCGCAGTTCGGCACGGAAGCGCTCGGGAACATCTTCTTCCCGGATATTTTTGACGAGATCCGGAAGCTTTGCGGTTTCGCCTACGGGATAGACCATGATGCACTTCTGATGCTTCGCTGACGATCAAAACAAAAAGTTAATTCTCGGAAGAAATATCCTGACCGAAATACTTCTCACTCAGCTCCTTGAGGGTGCCGTCAGCGCGCAGCTCGTCGATGGCGCTGTTGAGGGCGTCGAGGAAGGAAGAATCATCGCTCTTGACGATAGGAATCGCAACGTGAGAAGCATCTTCGGTCTGGGCGACCAGCTTGAAGTCGGCGTCCGGATGGACGTTCAGGTAGTCGTAGAAGGAGACGTTGGCGTTCAGGGTGGCGTCGATGCGACCAGCGGTCAGCAGCTGGATGGTCTCTTCCAGCGTGTCGATGCCCTGCACGGTCGCGCCGTAGCTTTCGGCCAGCTCCATGTAGGTGGAAGCGAGGCTGTTGGCCGTGGTCTTGCCGGCAAGGTCCTCGAAGCTCTTGATGTCGTCGTTATCCTTGCGGACGGCGAGGGCGGTGTGGATGTAGCCGTAGGGAGTGGTGAAGTCGTAGGTCTTGGCGCGCTCTTCGGTGACTTCGACACCGTTGCAGACGAGGTCGTAGCGGCCAGCGTCCAGACCGGCGAACAGGCTGTCCCAGTCGCTCTCGACGTACTCGGGCTCGACGCCCAGCTTCTCGGCAATGGCGCGGGAGACTTCGACGTCGTAGCCCACGAGGGTGTCGCTCTCATCGTGGAAGCTCCAGGGCTGCCATGCGCCTTCCAGCGCGATGACCAGCTTGCCGTTGGACTGGATGGTCTCCAGCTTGTTGGCGGCAGCAGCAGAAGCAGAAGCTGCGGTGCTGGAAGCAGTGGAGGCGGAAGTGTTGGAAGAGCAGCCAGCCAGCGAGAGAACACCGGCAGCGGCCATGACGCTCATGAGAGAAATAAAGGTTCTGCGTTTCATAGGTGATGATCCTTTCTTATTCAGTATGGGAAATTTTCTGAAGGAACTCACGGGTCCTTGCCTCTTTGGGATGGGCAAAGAACTCCTGCGAGGGGGCTTCCTCGACCACGACACCGTTTTCCATGAAGACGGTGCGGGACGAGACGTTGCGGGCAAAGCCCATCTCATGGGTGACGACCAGCATGGTCATGCCCTCCTGTGCCAGCTGCCGCATGACGGCCAGCACCTCGCCGGTCAATTCCGGGTCGAGGGCGCTGGTGGGTTCGTCGAAATAGATGATCTCGGGGCCGGAGGCGAGAGCGCGGGCGATGGCCACGCGCTGCTGCTGACCGCCCGACAGCTGACGGGGGTAGTAGTCGGCACGGTCGGCGAGGCCGACCTTTTCCAGCATCTTCATGCCGACGGCATCGGCCTCCACTTTGGGCGTCCTCCGGGCGACGATGAGGCCCTCGGTGACGTTCTGCAGGGCCGTTTTGTTGCGGAAGAGGTTGTAGTTCTGGAAGACGAAAGCCGTCTTGCGGCGCAGCCGCGCGATGCTGGCGCGGTCGGCGCGGGCGAGGTCGAATGTCTCACCGTCGAAGGTGAGCTTGCCTGCGTCCGCCGTCTCGAGGAAGTTGAGACATCGCAGCAGGGTGGTCTTGCCTCGGCCGTTGCGCCCCACCAGACCCAGCCGCCAGTGGGTATCCAGTTGCAGGCTCAGGTGCTCAAAGACATTGTCGTAGCTGCCGGGATAAGCAAAGGTCAGATCCCGGATGTCGATCAGAGCCATGATAGATCACCTCAAATACAAAATATGGGCGCAGAAGGATTCGTCTTCCGCGCCCATGTCCCGAAAAATGGGTACCATAAGGGGAAGTGCACAGCATAACCCTTCTGCCGGAGCACAACAAAGAGACGGCCCGCGGGCCGCCGGTCGGACTCCAAACAAAGAAAGGGTTATTTGCGCATCTTCCCAGCTCCAATCGTTTTCAAGTCGCACACAGTATAGCAGGCGTCCGCGCTCCTGTCAACCGTTTTACAGCGCATTTCACCCCCTGCTCCGCATAGAATAGAAGGAAAGGGCGGAGAAGGGGGGCGCTTGTGTGGAGCGGTTTTCACTGGCCGGCGGACAGGGCTGGCTGACCGTCGAGGAGAGCGGCGGCCGGGCGCGGTGCGCGGCAGAGCTGCCCGAGGACGGAAAGGGGCTCTATAAAGGTTACCTCTGCGGGACGGGAGGCCGGGCCCTGCTGGGCACCTTCCTGCCGGAGGACGGCCGGCTGAAGCTGAGGCGCACCCTCTCTCTGGACGAGCTGCGGCGGCAGGGGGCCTGGCCGCCAACAGGCGCCCGGGCGGAGCTGGCCTTTTCCGCGGGCTCGCCCGGCGGTCCGCATCCCCCGGAGGGCTGGCACTGGGAGGAGGCGCCGGCCCGGCGAATGGGGGAACCCCTGCTGGCCCGGGCGGCTGGCGGGGGGCGGGCGCTGTACCGGCCGGAACCGGAGGGGTTTTCCCTGGCGTTTCCCTATGCGGAGACGCGGGCGTTTCCGCTGACGCCTCTGTTTTGCTTTGCCCGCGTGGAACGGATGAATGGGGAATTTTATGCGGTGTTTCCCTTTTGGTCCGGCGGCTGTCCCCGGCTGCCGCATAAGCCGGCGCAGGCGGGGCAAACTATTGGGGCAAACCAAACAAAGGAGGAGACGCGCCATGGCGAACCTAACCACCAAGGAGCTGACCGCCCTGTCCGACCAGCTCAATTTTGAAAAGACCCTCTATTGCAAGTATCAGGAGGCAGCTCAGGAGTGCACCGAGGAAGATCTGAAGCCCTGCTTTCAGCAGTATGCCGATCAGCACCGGCAGAACTATGATTGTCTGCTTGGCTACCTGAAATAAAAAGGAGGGAATGACCATGAACGACCAGGAGCGGATCACCGACCTGATTCTGACCGAAAAGAAGATGAGCGCCAACTATGACACCTTCGCCTCGGAGTGTGTCAACGTGCAGCTTCGAGACGAATTTCTCAAGCTGCTCAACCAGGGCCACCAGACCCAGACCAAGCTCTTCCAGACCGCGCAGCAGAAGGGCTGGTATCAGGTGGAGCAGGCCCCGGCCAGCCAGATCGGCACTGCCTATACCCGTTTCAGCAACCAGCGCCCCCAGTAAAGCCAATCCACGGAGCCAGGCCGTTTACCGGCCTGGCTCTTTTTAAAGTTGAAACTGGTTGAAAAATGTGGTAAACTGACACTACTTGACCAAAGGAGGAGTAGCATTGCAGAGCAAGAAAAAGACCATCCTGGCGGTGGCCGCCCTGGTGGTGATCGCTGCCGTCCTGTTGCTGGTATGGCGAGCCGTCACGCCCAAGGGGGAGGCAGGGGAAAAGACCATCACCGTTCAGGTTTTGCATAAGGGCGGGGAGGAACGGGTGTTCACCCTGGAGACCGGGGAGGCCTATCTGGGCGCGGTCCTGACGGCTGAGGGCGTGGTGGAGGACAACCAGGGCCCCTACGGCCTCTATATGCTGACCGTGGACGGCGAGACCGTGGACGAGGGGGCACAGGAGTGGTGGAAGCTGACCAAGGGCGGAGAAATGGTCAACAGCAGCGCTGACAGCACTCCCATTGCCGACGGAGACCACTTTGAATTGACCTTTACTGTGGGCTATGACGGCCTCGGGTAAGCACAGGCCCATGGGGGCGCGGGAGCTGGTGCTCCTGGCCCTGTTGGGCGCGCTGCTGCTGGTGACCAAGCTGGCCCTGGCCTGGCTGCCCAATATCGAGCCGGTTTCTCTGCTTGTCCTAGTCTATACTGCGGTACTGGGCTGGAAAGCCCTGGCCCCCGTCTATGTCTATGTGATGATGGAGATCCTCATCTGGGGGCTTGGCTTTTGGAACCTCTGCTATACCTATGTGTGGCTGGTGCTGGTGGTGTTGGCAATGCTGTTCCGGAAGATGGAGTCTCCCCTTGGCTGGGCAGTGCTCTCCGGGGCCTTCGGGCTCAGCTTCGGGGCGCTGTGCGCCCTAGTGTACTGGGTCACCGGAGGATGGGCCTTCGCCCTGTCCTGGTGGGTAAGCGGCATCCCCTTCGATCTGCTCCACTGCGCCGGAAACTTCGCCATGGCGCTGGTGCTGTTCCGGCCTTGCAGACAGGTGCTGACCCGTCTGATGCGCACGTAAACGAGGAGCTCCGTCCAATAGGGCGGCGCTCCTTGTTTATTGCCTGCACCCCTCATACCGCTCTTGGGCGAAGGGCCAGTTGACCCGCTCAAACCAGCGGTCCACATATTCGGCCCGGCGGTTCTGGTAGTCCAGATAGTAGGCATGCTCCCACACGTCCAGACAGAGCACCGGCCACAGTCCCATGGACAGGGGGCAGTCCTGGTTGGGCAGCTTCATAACGGACAGCTTTCCCGAGGTCTCGCTCACCAGCCAGGCGTAGCCGGAGCCGAACTGGCCCAGAGCGGCGGCCTTCATCTGTTCCTTCCAACCCTCAAAAGAGCCGAAGTCCCGCTCCATGGCCATGGCCAGCCCGCCGGAGGGGCGGGAGCTGTGACAGGCGCACATGCCGTCGAAGTAGAGCAGATGGTTGTATACCCCGCCGCCATTGTTGCGGATAGCGGTGCGTTTGGGGTCGGGCAGCCGGTCCAGATTTTTGAGCAGCTCATCCAGCGGCTTGGACTGACACTCGGGACAGTCGGCCAGGGCGGTGTTCAGGTTGTCCACATAGGTCTGAAAGTGCTTATCATGGTGAAAGCGAAGCGTGTCGCCGCTGATGTTGGGAGAGAGAGCCTCGTAGGCATAGGGCAGCGGGGGAAGTTGGTAGGGATAGTGCATATCCATGGCTGGTCGTCCTTTCGTTGTTGTTTTCTGTGGGGATTTGCGTTATACTATCCTATTATTCGAGAGATAAATGAGGAACATACCTATGACCGATTATTTCCATTTGAATGCCGCGCCCGACACCGTCCGGGCCATCAGCAGCCTGGGGCTGGCCCACCTGGGGGACGGCGTGTTTGAGCTGATGGTGCGCTCCTGGCTGTGCCTCCACGGCAAGGCCACCTCCAAGGGCCTCCACCGGGCCACCGTCCGGGCCCAGGCCCGGGCGGTGGAGCGGATTCTCCCCCTGCTCACCGGGGAGGAGGGGGACGTGTTCCGCCGGGGCCGCAATACCAGCCCCCACAGCGTGCCCCAGAACGCCAGCCGGGCGGATTACCAGGCCGCCACCGGGCTGGAGGCCCTGTTCGGCTGGCTGTGGCTTCAGGGCCGCACAGAGCGGCTCAACCAACTGTTTGCTGTGATCATGGAGGAAGAGGAATGCCGTTAGACGCACTGTGCCTCACGGCGGTGGCCGCGGAGCTCCGTGCCGCCGTGGCCGGAGGCAAGATTGACAAGCTCTACCAGCCCACCCGGGACGAGGTGGTGCTTTATGTACGGGGGCAGGGGGAGAACGTGCGCCTGCTCCTCTCCGCCAACCCCGGCCATCCCCGGGCCAACCTGACCACCCTCAACCGGGAGAACCCGGAGCAGCCCCCTATGTTCTGCATGCTCCTGCGCAAGCACCTCCAGGGGGCGCGGATTCTGGAGCTGAACCAGCCGCCTCTGGAGCGGATTCTGGAATTCCGGCTGGAGACCCTGGACGAGCTGGGCGACCGGGTGGAGCGCCGCCTGGTGCTGGAGGCCATGGGCCGCAGCGCCAACCTCCTGCTGCTGGACGGGGAGGGGCGCATCATCGACTGCATCCGCCGGGTGGACGGTGATCTTGGCCGGGGTCAGCGGCAGCTTCTGCCCGGCCTGTTTTACCGCCAACCGCCGGAACCTGACAAGTTGAATCCCTTTACGATAGAGCCGGAGGAGCTGCGCCTGGTGCTGGAGAACCCCCTGGGTAAGGAGTGGGACAAGCTGCTGCTGGACAGCTTCACCGGCCTGTCGCCTCTGGTGGCGCGGGAGCTGGCCTTCCGCGCCGGCGGCGATCAGGAGCGGCTGGCGGCGGAGCTGGAGAAACTCAAAAATAATGTAAATGAAAATGGCCTTACACCTTACCTGCTGGTGCGGGAGGGCAAGCCGGTGGATTTCACCGTTCTGCCCATCCTCCAGTATGGCCCGGAGATGGAAAGCCGGCCCCAGGCTTCCTTCTCCCAAATGCTGGAC
>ENA-UEYL01003507-UEYL01003507.1-human-gut-metagenome-genome-assembly--contig:-NODE-3507-length-10267-cov-3.867223_pt1 | contig 10267 bp, 9 predicted proteins | sample MGYA00242941_ERZ507946 | MGnify/ENA primary metagenome ERZ507946 (study PRJEB26167, sample SAMN06115482) | human gut metagenome | host: Homo sapiens | place: China:Guizhou | collected 2015-03-11...
CAAGTCGGACTTTTTTACCGCGCCCGCCTCCGCCCGATTCCACGGGGCCTACGCCGGGGGCCTGTGCGAGCACAGCGTCAACGTCTACCACTGTCTCCGAGAATATCTGGCCAGGGAGCGGGTCCAGGAGCTCTACGGGGTGGAGGCCCCCGACGAATCGGTGGCCGTCTCCGCCCTGCTCCATGACCTGTGCAAGATCGGCTGCTACAAGGCGGGCTCCCGCAATGTGAAGGGCTCCGACGGGAAGTGGACGGCGGTGCCCACCTTTTATTATGAGGACAAACTCCCCTATGGCCACGGAGAGAAGTCCGTGTACATCATCTCCGGCTTTATGAAGCTCACCCGCCCGGAGGCCATGGCCATCCGGTGGCACATGGGCTTTTCCGGTGGGGAGGACAGCCGCCTGGTGGGCCAGGCCCTGCAGCAGTACCCCCTGGCCTTCGCCCTCTCGGTGGCCGACATGGAGGCCACCTATTTTCTGGAGCGTGAGGACGGGGAGCCCTCCGCCGGCAGGCACTGAAACCAGAAAGAAGGAGACGATACTTTGAAATCCAAGCGCCAGAATGATCTTGGAAACGACCCCATAGGGTCGCTGCTGATACGGCTGGCCATCCCGGCCATCACCGCTCAACTGGTGAACGCCCTCTACAACATCGTAGACCGGATGTACATCGGCCATATCGAGGGGACCGGCGATCTGGCCCTCACGGGCCTGGGCGTGGCCGAGGGCACGTGGATGTACGGTCTTATCCAGGACGGCATCGTGGCCGGCGTGGGCGCCGTGCTGGGCTTCGTGCCCCAGATGCTGGTGCTGTTTTTGCTGCTGGCCGTGCTGGAGGACGTGGGCTACATGGCCCGTGTCGCCTTCATCATGGACCGGATCTTCCGGCGCTTCGGCCTCAGCGGCAAGAGCTTCATCCCCATGCTGGTGGCCACCGGCTGCGGCGTGCCGGGCATCATGGCCTCCCGCACCATTGAGCAGGACCGGGACCGGAAGATGACCATCATGACCACCGGCTTTATCCCCTGCGGCGCCAAGATGCCCATCATCGGCCTGTTCGCCGGTGCTCTGTTCGGCTCTTCTGCCTGGGTGGCCACCTCCGCCTACTTCATCGGTGTGGCGGCGGTCATCGTCTCGGGCATCATGCTCAAAAAGTTCAAGGCCTTTGCCGGAGAGCCGGCGCCCTTCGTCATGGAGCTGCCCGCCTATCACGCCCCCGCCGGCAGCAACGTGCTGCGGGCCACCTGGGAGCGGGGCTGGTCCTTCATCAAGCGGGCGGGCACGGTGATCCTGCTCTCCTCCATCGTGCTGTGGTTCCTCCAGGGCTACGGCTTTGTGGACGGCGTGTTCCAGGCGGTAGAGGACAACAACGACTCCCTGCTGGCCGTCATCGGCAACGCCATCGCGTGGATCTTCTATCCTCTGGGCTGGACCGGCCAGTGGGCCTGGAAGGCCGCCGTGGCCACGTTCACCGGCCTCATTGCCAAGGAAGAGGTGGTCAACACCTTCGGCGTTTTGTACCACTATGCCGGTGAGGTGGACCTGATGGACGATTCCAGCCCCATCTGGGCGCTGGTGGCGGCGGACTTCACCGCTCTGAGCGCCTACTCCTTCATGATCTTCAACCTGCTGTGCGCGCCGTGCTTTGCGGCCATGGGCGCCATCAAGCGGGAGATGAACAACCCCAAGTGGACGGCGGGCGCCATCGCCTATATGTGCGGCTTTGCCTATGTGGTGTCCATGATCGTCTACCAGGTGGGCGGCCTGATCACCGGGGAAGTTTCCTTCGGCATTCTGCCTGCCGTGGCGCTGGTGCTGCTGGCCGGGATGATCTATCTGCTGGTGCGCCGGGGCTATCAGGGTGAGACGGAGCTGCGGCACCTGACGGCGGTGTCCGCGGCCAAGATGTGACGGAAAGGAGCACACTATGCCTCAGATGCTGGGCCAGGCCCTGGTTGGGCTGATCCTTATAGGCGTGGTGGTCCTGGCGGTGCGGTCCGTGTGGAAAAGCCACAAGACCGGCGGGCACTGCTCGGGAGACTGCAGCCGCTGCGGCGGCGGATGCCACCACGGAAAATAAACCAAAAAGGGCGGAGACACAGCGTGTCTCCGCCCTTTTTCTGCAAAAAAATCCCCGCCCGGGAATCGTCCGGACGGGGAAGAAAATCAGCCGTTGGCGGCTTCGTATTGCTTGAGGAAGGCGACCAGCGCCTCCACGCCCTCCTTGGGCATGGCGTTGTAGATGGAGGCGCGCAGACCGCCCACGCTCTTGTGGCCCTTGAGGTTATCAAACCCGGCGGCCTTGGCGGCAGAGACCACCTGGGCGTCCTGCTCCTTGGAGGGGGAGACAAAGGGCACGTTCATCAGCGAGCGGTCCTCGGGCCGGACGGCGCCGGTGAAGAAGCGGCTGGAGTCCAAAAAGCGGTAGAGCACGTCTGCCTTTTCCTGGTTGCGCTGCGCGGCCGCCTCCAGTCCGCCGTGGGCAAGCAGATACTTGAAGACCTTTCCGCAGCAGTAGATGGCCCAGCAGTTGGGCGTGTTGTACAGCGAGTCGTTGTCTGCGTGGACCGCATAGCTGAGGTAGGTGGGCACGAAGTCCGGCAGGTCATGGCGGATCAGGTCCTCCCGGATGATGACGATGGCCATGCCCGCCGGGCCCACATTTTTCTGCACGCCGCCCCAGATCAGGCCGTAATCGCTGACGTTGCAGGGGCGGGAGAGGAACATGGACGACTGATCGGCCACCAGCACGTGCCCCTTGGTATTGGGCAGCGTGTGGTAGGTGGTGCCGTTGATGGTCTCGTTTTCGCAGATGTAGACATAGTCGGCGTCGGCGGGGATGTCCAGGTCGGAGCAGTCCGGAATGTAGGAGAAATTGCGGTCCGCGGAGGAGGCCACCACCTCCACCTTCCCGTATTTCCGGGCCTCGGCAATGGCCTTTTTGGACCACGCGCCCGTCTCCACATAGCAGGCGGTGCCGTTTTTCATCAGATTCATGGGCACCATGGCAAACTGCAGCGCGCCGCCGCCCTGGATGAACAAAACCTTATAGTTGTCGGGGATGCCCATGAGACGGCGCAGGTCGGCCTCGGCTTCGTCCCGGATCTGCTGGAAGACCTGGGATCGATGGCTCATCTCCATCACGCACATGCCGCTTGCGCGGTAGTTGAGCATCTCGGCGGCGATCTCTTCCAGCACTTCCTCCGGCATCATAGCGGGGCCGGCGGAGAAGTTATAGGTACGGCCGTACTTCATTGCTTGCATCTCCTCTCATGATTTTGGCTCTGGTGAGCCGTATTGTGACCAGTATACGCCAGCTTCCGGGAAAGAATCAACGGATAATTCCAACGCATCGCCCGGCGTGCTGATGGGGCGGGATTATGCAAAACAACAGGAATCAGAAAATAAATCGGGAAAACTTGAAATCTTAACGAGATTTTCATATAATGTTACCATCTATGTGTGTTGCTGTATTTGGAAAGCGCTGGAAAATCGGAGGGGAGGGAGAGACATGCGCGCAGACGGAACACGCGTCCGGGGACTGAGCCCCATCGTGCAGGCGCTGCCCTATATCATGCCGCGCCGGTATGACGCGCAGAACTGGGCCAACGACTATGCCGACGAGGATGTCCTGCGGGACTATATCCGGCAAAAGCGCCGGGAGGGACAGGCGGTCACCCACATGAGCGTGCTGGCGGCGGCCTATTACAAGGCAGCGCTGGAAAACCCCAAGCTGAACTATTTTGTGGTCAACCGCAGGGTATACTGCCGCAACCACTTTTGCTTCAGCTTCGTGATTTTGAAGACCCGCGCGGACGGCACGCCGGACGAGACGGTCATCAAGATCTTCCTCCACCCGGAGGACACGGTGTTCACCATCAGTCAGCGGGTGCGCGAGGCGATCCGCCGCAACCTGGTGGCAACGCATAATAACCGCACCGACCGGTTTGCCAACATGGCCTTTTCCATTCCGGGCCTTGCCCGGCTGGTGTTCGGCCTTGCCTATCACCTGGACCAGCACGGGCTGCTGCCCCGCCGGATCATCGACCTGAGCCCTTTCCATACCAGCGTATTCATCACGAATCTGGCCTCCATCAACACCAGCTATATCTACCACCACTGCTATGAATTCGGCACCACCAGCGTGTTCGTGTGCATGGGCAAGCCCGTGCCGGACCCGCTGGTGCCGGGCAAGCGGCGCATGCCGCTGGGCGTGGTGATGGATGAGCGGATCGCCACGGGGATCGAGTACTCCCGCTTTTTTGCCGCCTTCGGCCGGTATCTGCGGGACCCGGCCTGTCTGGAGCGGCGGCTGGACGGACAGACGGAAGCGGTGCAGGAGGAGAAGATAACCGTATGAATCGATCAGAGCAAACGCCGGCCAGAGACCGGAACATGCCCGCGCCGGCCGAATGGCTGCGGACGGAGTGGAACCATATCGGCCTTTATATTCAGGCACTGGTCAAGTGGCTGGCCGTGGCGGCGGTAACAGGCGCGGCATGCGGCGTGGTGGGCTCCGCGTTCCACATCGGTGTGGAAAAAGCCACGGAGCTGCGAGGGGCTGACCCGTGGCTTTTGTGGTGCCTGCCACTGGCGGGCCTTGTGATCGTTGGCTTCTACAAGCTCACAAAAACCGAGGGACAGGGCACCAACGATATCATCGACGCGGTGCATCTGGGCAAGGGCCTTTCCATTTTGCTGCTGCCCGCCATTTTCCTGGGCACCGTGCTTACCCACCTTTGCGGCGGTTCCGCGGGACGGGAAGGGGCGGCGCTGCAGATGGGCGGCACCATCGGTCACCAGGTGGGGGCGCTGTTCCATCTGGACGACCGGGACATGCGCACGGCCACCATGGCGGGCATGGCGGCGTTTTTCGCCGCCTTGTTCGGGACACCTCTGACGGCTACGGTATTTGCCATGGTGGTCATCAGTATCGGCATCATGTACCACGCGGCGTTCATCCCCTGCCTCACGGCCTCTCTGGTGGCCTACGGCGTGTCGCTTCTCATGGGCGTGCAGCCCACCCGCTTCACCGTGGACATGCCCGCTCTGGAGGCGGTGATGCTGCTGCGGGTGGCGGTGCTGGGGGCCCTGTGCGCCCTGGTGTCCATCCTGTTTTGCAATACCATCCACTTTGCCGAGCATCAGATGGCCCGCCGCATCCCCAACGCCTGGGTGCGGGTGGTGGTCGGCGGCGTGGCGATCATCGCCTTAACCTATCTATGCGGCACGACGGATTATAACGGCGCCGGGATGGATATCATCACCGCGGCGGTGGAGCAGGGAAGCGCCCGACCGGCCGCCTTCCTTTTGAAGATCCTCTTCACGGCGGTGACGCTCTCCGCCGGATTCAAAGGCGGCGAGGTGGTCCCCTCGTTTTTCGTGGGCGCCACCTTCGGCTGCGTGGTCGGACCGCTTTTGGGCATCCCGGCCTCCTTCGGCGCGGCCCTGGGGCTGGTGGCCGTGTTCTGCGGTGCTGTCAACTGCCCGGTAGCTTCCATCTTCCTTTCGGTGGAGCTGTTCGGGGACGGCGGGCTTTTGTACTTTGCCCTTATCTGCGGCATCAGCTATATGCTCTCGGGCTACAACGGCCTCTACTCCAGTCAGACCATTCTCTACTCCAAGCTCAAGGCACAGTACATCAACGTTCATACCAACGCCCACCATGCGGGCAATCCCCATGCCGAGCCGCCGGTGCGGGGCAGCCTGAAAGAGGAATAAAAAAAGCCCCCGTCCGGGGGCTTTTTTATTTTACCACTGCAGCCGCCTTGGGCTCCAGGAGCAGCTGCACCATGGCCAGGACGCAGGGGACCAGGGCCAGCAGCACGCTGGGGATGCCCAGCGTCTTCCAGCACAAAAAGCTTACGCCCACGCCAAAGTGGAAGCTCAAAAGGGTCTTGCCGTAAAAGCAGGCCTTGGGCCGCTGGTCATGACCTGCGGCCGTCTCCGCCAGTGCCATGGTGAACTGGCGGAAGTTGTTGGTGGAGAAAATGCTGGAGCTGACAAAGCCGTCGGCGCCGGAAAAGCTGTTCCACTGAAAGGCCATGGCAAAAAACAGCGGATAGAGACCCAGCACCGGGGAGATCCCGGCCGGAAGCAGCGCGGCGAGCACGGCGGCCGCCATGTCGATGCCCACGCTGAGCCGCCGCAGGTCCCGGATGGGTCCCCGGGGCAGCCATACGGTCAGGGCGATGCCGGCCATGTACAGCGCGGCGCCGCCCAGACGCAAAAGCATGTCGGTCCAGCTGCCGCCCAGCAGGTCGGTGGCCAGATAGATGAGGTTGGCCGTCTGGGCGGAGCCGAACAGCCCGGCAAAACGCAGCATGGTGTAGACACCGAAAAATCCGCCGATAAAGGCCATGGTGAAATGGATCCGACGCTGTGCCTGCACCATATGCGTTCCTCCTTCTCGTTTTTTTAAAGGCCCAGCAGCTCCCGGGCCACGGTCACGTTGCGCTGCTCCGTCTCCTGCAGGCGGGCCACGGCTTCCTCCCGGGACTGGGGCGTACCGGCCTGACAGACCGCCCGGTCGATCATGGCACAGAGATTTTCCGCCGTGACGGAGTCCAAATCCACGAACAGCTCCTGCCCCATGTACTTGAGGAAGGAGGACACCTTGGGATCGTAGACCACGCCCACCAGGGGCACACCCTGGCTGGCAGCGAAGATCAATGCGTGGAGCCGCATGGAAACCACTGCCTCCATACGGGCCAGGGCACCGATGATGGTGCCGGCGCCGCCGGCGTCGTCCAGGAAATAGTGGGGAATGTCCAGTGTTCCCGCCGCCTGGCGGTGGGCCACCGGGTCCAGATGCTTTTCCACGGCGGTGAATACGGGGATGAGACCGTAGGTCTCGTAGGCGTAGCGGGCGGCCTGGGCGAACACATGTGCCTTTTCGTCAAAGCCCTTCCACTGGCGCAGGGCAAAGCACAGGTACTTTCCGCGGGGCGGGATGCCGGCGCGCAGCAGCACGCTGTCCACCTCCGCATCGGAGGCGGGGTGCAGCGTCAGGGCCGGGTCCGCCGTCAGCAGGATGCGCGGGGCGGTGACGCCCATGCGCCGCAGCTCCTCCCGGGAATCCGGCTCCCGCAGGGTGATGACATCCACGTAGGCATTGAGCACTTTGGCGGCCAGGCGGCGGTGGCTGTCCCTGGTGACGGGGCCGATGCCGCAGCCGTACATCTGCACCTTGCAGCCGGAGCGCTTGGCGGCACGGATGTTGTAAAGATAGAACCACAGGGAGCGGCGGGAGGTGACGTCCTGGATGAGGCTGCCGCCGCCGTTGATGTAGAGCTTGGCGTGGCGCATGGCCTTGTGCCAGGCCAGGAAGCTGGAGCGATGCACCGCCTGGACCCGATAGGTCAGGCGGGTGGACTTGGGGTCCTTGCTCAAAACGGTCATGGGCATGTCCGGGTCGATGGACCGCATCTCCTGCAAAATGGCCTCCAGAATGGCGTCGTCGCCGGCGTTGCCCCGGCCATAGGCGCCGCAGATGACCACGCCGTCCCGGGCCTGGACGGGGCGGTGGTACCGCCGCAGGATCTCGGTATAGATATGCAGCTGGGTGTCCACCGTGTTCTGGATGGAGAAGTGGGTGGAGGCTTTTTCATAGAGCTTTTCGCCCATGTCATGACGCAGGGCGTCGTCGTTGCCCAGCGCAGCAAGATAGGTGCCAAGGGCCTCCCAGTCGCCGGGGGCGAACAAAAAGCCGTTGACGTCGGAATCGATCAGATGGGGGATGCCGCCCACGGCGGTGGCCACCGTGGCCAGGTGGAACCGGGCGCCCTCCGTCAGAGCGTAGGGGAAGGTCTCGGAGAGACTGGTGAGGGCGTTGATGTCCAGCGCCGAGTAGAACTGATCCATGCCGCCGCTGATCCAGCCGGCAAAGGTCACCTGCTTTTCCACACCCAGTTCCCGGGCCAGGGCGCCCAGTTTTTCCCGCTCCTCACCGTCTCCGGCAATGACCAGCCGCAGCCGGGGGCAGGAGGCGTAGCCTGCGGCAAAGCCACGGATGAGCGTGGACATGTCCTTGACGGGGTTGAGGCGGGCGGCGATGCCCACCACCACGGAGTCCTCGTCTGCGTCCACGCCCAGCTGCCGCAGGTATTCCAGCCGCTCCATCCGGGGCGGCGGAGCGGGGGTGAAATCGATGCCGTTGTAGATGGCGTAGAACCGGTCCGCGGGGAAGCCCCGGGAGATCAGAAGATCCACCATGGCGTCGGACACGCCGATGCGGTAGTCCAGCTTGCGCAGAGCATAGGCGTTGATGGTGCCGAAGGTGAGGCGGCTGAGGGGGCGGCCCATGTAATCGAGCCGGTAGTCGCTGTGCACGGTGGTCACCACCGGCAGTCCTGTGGGCTTGCGCAGCATGGCGCCGATCATGTTGGCCCGGGAACCGTGACAGTGGATCAGATCGTATCCGCCCTCCCGGATATAGCGGATCAGCTGACGGCGCACCCGCAGCACGTTGTTGCCGCTGAAAATCTCCGTGGGGATGCCCAGCTTTCTGGCTTCGTCGGCAAAGGGACCGTCCCGGAAGCACACCAGCTGGGCGGTGATGGTTTTATTCAGATTTTGCAGCAGGCTGAGCACGTGGGTCTTGGCACCGCCGGAATCGCCGCCGCTGATGAGATGGATGACCTTCATGAAAATGTCCCTCTTTATGAAAATGTTCTTGTGAAATCGTAAAAAGTATTATACAATGTTTCGCAGACATTGTCCACAAAGAATCAGGCGGCCCCGCCGCTTATGGAGGAACGTATGGAACAAAAAGCAAAGCGCATTGGAAAATTCAACGTCGTCGATGTGATCGCCGTGGTGCTGATCCTGGCGGTGGCCGCATTTGCCGGCATGAAGCTGATGAACCGCGGCAGCGGGGAAGGCGGCGAGACGGCCATGACCAAGGTGACGTATGTGGTCAAGGCCGAAGGCGTGCCGGTAGAGCTGTATGAGTCCTGCCTGGAGCATCTGCCCTCTCCCCTCATGGCTTCCGGGGAACTGGTGGGCGGCCAGATCGAGAGCGTGGAAAAGGAGCCCTACTACGTGCTGGGCCCCGACGGACAGTGGGTGGAGGACCCGGAGCATGTGACGCTCTATTTCACCGCCACTACCGAAACGCCCACCGGCGAGGTGATGACCACCAAGGTGGGCGATCAGGAGGTCCGCATCGGCAAGAAGGACTATATCCTCAAAAGCGAGTACATTGAGATCAATGGCGGCACGGTCATTGACGTAAAGTGGGAGGATATCCAGGAGTAAAAAAGAACGCCGCGCATGCTGCGCGGCGTTCTTTTTTTATTCCTGGGGGCGGTCGGGCGGCAAAGAGGCGAACCAGCGGACGGCGAAGTCCCGGAAGGCCGCGATGTGGGGCGGGAGATAGGCGCTGTACCGCCAGTGCAGGTAAAGCTGGCGCACATGGGCGAAATCCTGCAGATGCAACAGGGCGATGCCGTCGGTCTGCGGGGGAAGGCCCGTCCGGCTGGGCAGGAAGCACACGCCTACCCCGCAGCGGACAAAATCGCACAAGGTGATGGGGTTGTCGCTTTCGGCCACGATGCGGGGGGAGAAGTTCACCTCGTTGCAGGCGTTTTGGATGATCTTCGCCCAGGGGCGGTCTCGCCGCAGGCTGACGAAGGGGACGCTGCGCACGTCGGACAGCCGGACAGACTCCGCATGCGCCAGAGGGTGATTTGCCGCCACGGCCAGCACCACGTCCTCCCGCAGCAGAAGGCACGAGCTGCGGGGCAGCACCTCGTCTCCCACCAGAGAGTCGATGAGCATGTCATAGCTGGGCTGCTCCGTCTCCCGGAAGATCCGCTGGGTGATCTCAAAGCGCACATCCGGGCATACGGCCAGAAAATCCGCCAGCAGCTGGGGCAGCAGGGCGGTGGCGGAGTGGACGCAGAGCTGGATCCGGCTCTCTGGTCCGGTTTTGCGGGCGTCGATCTCCGCCCGGGCGTCCTGGAGGGAGGCGAGGATCTGCCGGGTGTAGCGCAGCAGGATCCGCCCGTTTTCATTCAGGCGCATCCGGCGCCCGTCCCGGTCGAACAGGGGGACGCCCAGCTCGTTTTCCAGGTTCCGGATGGTGCGGCTCAGGGCGGGCTGGGCCAGGTTCAGCCGCTCCGCGGCCCGGGTCATGTGCTCCAGTTCCGCCACGGCCTGAAATTGTTTGAGCTGAAAGATCTCCATGTCGCGCACCTCTGTTCGTCTGCAAAAAACGTTTCCGGCCTGTTTTTTTGTACAGTATCACAGAAAATGCCAAAAGTA
>ENA-UEYL01003508-UEYL01003508.1-human-gut-metagenome-genome-assembly--contig:-NODE-3508-length-10266-cov-6.369124_pt1 | contig 10266 bp, 9 predicted proteins | sample MGYA00242941_ERZ507946 | MGnify/ENA primary metagenome ERZ507946 (study PRJEB26167, sample SAMN06115482) | human gut metagenome | host: Homo sapiens | place: China:Guizhou | collected 2015-03-11...
ATGTGGGGAGGGGAAGCGGGATATTGGGGAGGGGAGGAAGGGACTTTATGGAGAAAGTCCCTTCCTCCCCTCCCCAAACCCCACCCCTTCCTCTTCAAAGACTTTCGACGTTATCGAATCCCTGTTCACAGGTTTTCCCGAACATGAGGGAAGGCGCTTGAGCCTGACTCATGATGAACCACCGATGCGTATTTTTTCCGCATGGGGGGAAAAACGCGAGGGGGGGGACCCTTCTGACCTGCCGTCATAAGGAGGAGCCTTTCTCCAGATGCGGAAAGAGGCCTCCTGCCGTTCTCTTTGGCGGGGTGTCCGGGAGTTTCACCCGGCTACAGGGGTTTAGAGCCCCTGCGATCCATTCGATCCACACCCCTTGATATATAAAAAGAGCCGTATGCAAGATGAGAGCATCCATAAAATTTCCAGATAGAAGTATGTTTCTATATGAAAAAAATGGATTCATTCCTTCATCTCGAATACGGCTTTACCATACGCAGCTTCCCGATTTTTGTCTATAGATATATCAGATAAAAATATCAGAAACAGGGAGAAAGACTTTCTTCCTCCCGCCTTCTCAAAAAACGGACCCGAAAGAGCCGGTTCCCATCCCGTGGAACTTTTTTCTCGGACTGGCCGAACCTGCTACGGCTTTCAGATTTTAATCCGCTCTGAAGAAGAAGATGATGATGATGATGATGATGATGAAATGTCGGGGGCTCCCTATACTCTTCCCACTTTCAGACAGAGAACCACAGTAAGGGAGTTCCCATTCACGTGAACAGGGATTCGATAACGTCGAAAGTCTTGGGAGAGGGAGGGGGTGAAGGGGGAGGGAGAACCTTTCCTCAGAAAGGTTCCCCCTCCCCCTTCAAAAAACATCCCGCCCGCGCCTAGGCCGCGGAACGCTTCGCGGCGGCCGACGCCACACGGGAGAGCTTGGCGGACTTGGGGCACAAGAAACGCACGGGAGCCCAGTGCTCATGCCGCAACACGCTCACGGCCGCCGTGCGGTTCTTCATTTTAAGGGAGTCGATGATCCTGCAATGATCGTTGAGCGCGGCCCGTGCCTGTTCATAGGCCAAAGGGTGATCCGGCAGCATGTCCAGACGCCGCCGCAACGGGCCAATGGTCTGATACAACAGGGTATTGGAGGAAAGTGACAGGAAAATGTCATGGAAACGGGCGTTTTCCGCGTGATATTCCACAGCTTGACGCCGTTCGAGGAACTGCTCCTGCCGCTTGTTGGATTCTTCAAGCTGCCGGATGTGCCGTGAGGTCAGCAGGGGGAAAACGGTATCGAGGCAATCGGCCTCAAGCGCGCCTAATATCTGACAAGCGCTTTTGACAAAGGCATCCGAAACGGGCGTGATGTATACGCCCTTGCGGGGCTGGATGGTCACGAAGCCCTCGGCTTCCAGCCTGAGGAGCGCGTCGCGCAACGGGGTGCGGCTGACGCCGAGTTCCTCGCACAGGCGATCCTGATCCAGACATGTCCCGTGGTGAAGCTGTCCTTCGCGCAAAGCCGCCTCAAGATGCCGATAGACGCGCTCACGCAAGGAATTCGTCCCGTCCTGAGCCACTTTTTCGAGCAAGTGCGAAGCCATAGAACAACCTCCCGCCCATGCCGCGTGGGCAAGCTCGGGCACGCCTCTCGGCGATCCCGGTTATGAGGATACAGGCTTCGGGCTGGCTTCCCGGCTTAAGGATCACTCTCCTCCGCACCTTCCCACGGCTCTGCCGCAGTGGCTACGCGGATTCGTCCCCTTTCACGGTTGCGGGCCAGCGTCGGTTTCAGACCGAACTTTCCAATTCTCCCGGCGCAGACGCGCCGGGCACCCGAAGCCCCACAAGCGGTAAGGCCCGGAGGCGCTTTACCGTGCCCGATGAATACGCTACTGTCTTCACCGGACCCTTTCTTATATATCAAAAGTGTACGGACTCCACAAGACATTGTTGAACGGGAAAATCATGCTTCTTCAATCATGCAGGGTTCCAAATGATAATAGTTTCTGCCCCGCAGTTTTCCTCTTGATCTTTGGGGCCGAACCATGCCACACATGACAATCTCATATATCTATGAAAAAAACGGGAGAGCGAGGGTGAAACATTCTAAAAAGATCGTCAAAGATGCCGCCCTTGGCGAGGAACCAAAAGTCGATTCCCTCCGAGAGCGTGTCTATCAGTACCTCAAGGACGCCATGAGCGCTGGGAAACTGCGGTATGGCGAGTTCCTCGATCAGGACAGCATCTGCGAAACCCTCGAAGTCAGCAAAACCCCCCTGCGTGACGCCCTCATCCGTCTCGAAGCGGAAGGCTTCGTAACCATCCTGCCCCGCAAAGGCGTATACATCAACCCGATCTCACTGGATTTCATCAAGAGCGCGTACCAGATCATCGGCTCCATCGAGGCCGACTGCCTCAACGAAGTCTTCAACAAGCTCACCGCCTACCATGTCCGGCAGTTTGAAGCCTCCAACGAAAGGCAGTGGGAACTTCTCAAAAACAATGACTATACGGAATATTACGACGAAAACATCCGTTTTCACGGCATATTCCTGTCGCTCTCCGAAAACATCCTGCTCGAACAGACGCTCATTCCGCTGCGCCGCCGCCTCTACGACTTCCCGCGACGCCAGTATTCCTACGAATGGGAGTCCATGAACCTCTATACCCATCAGCGCTTCATCGACTCCGTCAAACTCGGCAACCGCGAAGCCGCCGTCAGCATCTTCCGCATTGAGCACTGGTCCTATGAGGTCCACAAGAAATATTTTAAACTCTATTACGACTTCGATCAGAAAAAATGACGCCCCGGCATCAGCGTTGGGGCAGCCGCAAAGGGGAACGCTGTTGGTTTCACAATTGAACCAGCGAGGACAGGCAATTCGGAGTAATACGGCGCATCCCGCCGGAACGGAAACCGCCACTCCCCGTCATCCCCGGATATCCTTGGCATTTTTTGCCGAGAAAACGCTCCTTTGAAACAACCAGAAGGCCGGGATTTTCCCGGCCTTCCTTTTTTCCGCTGGCTCTCGGGGCGGAAAGAAGCGGAGCAAAAGGGGAACACGAGAGCGCAAGGAAGAGCGGAAAAGATGCCATTGTGCCTTGAGCCCAATGTTGATAAGGCAAGACCGGGCGGAGTCGCCCCGCCCGCACTGGAGGTTTCGCCCTGAAACGGAGAGTACGGGAGGGAGCCTGTCGGCACGCCGCCGGGATAGGGAGGCATTCATGGGCTTTTTTCTGGGATTGTTTTCTTCCGCGACGTTCGGGCTGATCCCGCTGTTCACTCTGCCGTTGATCCACGACGGAGTTTCCCCGGCTTCGGTGCTGTTTTACCGATTTCTTATCGCGTCGTTGACGCTCGGGGGCGTGCTCGTGCTGCGGCGGGAACGCTTCCACGCCAGCGCGATCGACCTGTGCAAGCTGGCGGGCATGAGCTTCATGTATACGGCGGCCGCGCTGCTGCTTTTTTACGGCTTGAACTACATGCCGAGCGGCGTCGCCACCACCATCCAGTTCCTGTACCCCGTTATGGTCATGCTGCTCATGATCGCCTTTTTCCACGAGCAGTTTTCCATGATCACGGCCTGCTCCATCGTGCTTGCCGTGGCTGGGGTGGCGCTGCTTTCCATCGGGGGCGACAGCAGCAGGCCCGTTACCCTGCTCGGCGTGGGCATGATGCTCCTTTCGGGTTTCTGCAACGCCTTGTACATCACGGGGATCCACGTCGCTGGGATCCGGAACATGAACGGCCTCGTCATGACCTTCTACGTACTGTTTTTCGGGGCGGCGTTCGCGTTCGCCAATGCCGTTGGCACGGGAACCTTCCAGCCCCTGTCCTCATGGTGGGAATTCATGATGGCCGCCCTGCTCGCGGTGATCACGGCGGTGCTTTCCAACCTCACCCTCGTGCTCGCCGTCCAGCGCATCGGCTCGACCCTGACGTCCGTTCTCGGCGTCATGGAACCGCTCACCGCCGTCTTTGTAGGTATCCTCGTATTCAACGAACCCTTTACGCCCGCCCTCGTCGGCGGCGTGATCCTCATCAGCTCTTCCGTCACCCTCGTCATGCTCGGCAGGCAGGTTCAGGCCATTGCCCGGAGATTCCAGAGGAAAGCGGCTTAAGTCCACAGTCCGACATCCCCTTCAAAAACAAGAGGCGGGGAAACCCGCCTTTTCGCCATTGCCGCACCGCCCCGGCCAACCGGAACACCCGCCAACAGGGATTCAATAGCGTCAAAAGCCTTGGGAAGAGGTGGGGTGGGGAGGAGAAAGCTTTCTGTAGAAAGGCTTCTCCTCCACTCCCAACCTTTTTTCCCCACTACACAAAAATCTCCCCTTTCAAATACGGGACGACGCGCCCGCTGATCAGCACCGCTTCAGGGGTGAGGGCACAATGCAGCGTCCCGCCCCGCGACGAAAGCTGGCGGGCGACGAAACGATCCTTGCCGAGCCGATCAGCCCAGAAAGGCACCAGCATACTGTGCGACGAGCCCGTGACCGGATCTTCGGCGATCCCCATCTCCGGCGCGAAAAACCGGGACACGAAATCCGGGCCGCCCGCATCTCCGCGCGCAGTGATCACGACGGCCTTGCCCATCGGCAACAGCCGCATCTTGCCCACGTCCGGCACAAGCCGCTCCACATCCCTCTGGCTGTTCACCAAGACCAGCAGGTCGCGGTACAGCCATGTTTCCACGGGGTTCACCCCAAGCGCTTCGATGAGCAGCGGTGCAATGGGGTCCAGAGGGACACGCTCGGGACGCCGCACCGGAAACGCCATCTCCAGCAATTCCCCCCGGCGCTCCACGCGCAACACGCCGCTCCGGGTGTGGAAGGCCACGGATTGCCGATCCGGTTCAAGCTCGTTGAACACCACAAAGGATGAGCCCAGCGTCGCGTGACCGCACAGATCGATCTCCTCCAGCGGCGTAAACCAACGCAAATCATATTCGCCGTCATCCCGGCGCGCCAAAAAGGCCGTCTCGGAAAGATTGTTCTCCGACGCGATGCGCTGCATCAGCCCTTCGGACAACGGCCCGTCCGCCACGCACACCCCGGCGGGGTTCCCTTGAAACAGCTTGTCCGCAAACGCGTCCACAACAAAATAACGCATAACGACCTCGACGGTAAAAGGACGGGCCTACCGCGCCCGCCACGCCCCAACGGCAAGAACGCCGCCGGAAGCCAGCAGGCCCGAAGCCAACCAAAACAAGGAGCGGATTTCATGGGCAAGCAGAAATCCCCACAGGCCCGTATGGCGCGAACCGTCCCAGTCCGTCAACTGTACGGGGTACATCTCAGAAAGCGTCCAGAGGGCCAACAACCCGAGCCCGCCGATCATGAACAGCACGATACCGCATATCGCGGCGGCACGGCGCAGGAGAGGCCGAAGATCGGAACCATGAAATCCGGAATCATCGGAACGGGCAGGGCGTAAAGGGGACGCCGGCTCACGGGGAGAGGCGGATTCAAGAGAGAGCGTTTCCGGCAAGCCGCAGGAACATTCCGAAATCCCGGAAAGCGGTGCTGAGGAACGTTTCGTGACACCCAAAAGGCCATCGGTTTCTCTTCCGAATGGAGCAACGGGAACCTGCCCACAGGAAGCGACGCGCTCCACAGCAACGGCAGGGGCCATCCCATTCAGAGAAGAATCGATCCCTCTGGGAACACCGGACGCGCCCGGCGAGCCATCCTCGGCAAACGGAGGGGAATCCGCAACAGCGAAAGAAGGTGGGGAGGAAACCTGTTGAGGTTCCCTGAGCAGGAAATCGAGGCTCACGCCGAGCACATCGGAAACCTCCACCAACCTGTCCAGATCCGGGGCGGACTGTCCGGTTTCCCATTTGGTGACGGACTGGCGCGATACCCCCGTAAGCTGTGCCAAATCCTCCTGAGAGAGACCCATTGCCTTGCGGCGTGCCTGTATTTTTCCGCCGATATTGAGATGCTTTCTCGCCATCGGGCGTCTATACCGTTTCCGGCGGATAAATTCAAACCCATGAGAGGAAGGGGCGCGGCGGGCATTTCCCGGCTGGTCGCGGATTCCAGCAATCAGACATCATTACATTAAAAATAGTATGTTAAGGTACATTCTGCGGAGTATGTCGCGCAAGCGGCGGTGAAAACAGACGGCGGACGTCCCGGAAGGCGCCCGCCGATCATACATCTGGAAAGGATGCGAGGAGAGATTACTTCAGTTTGGCGATGGCCTTGTCGTAGAACGCGCACAGCGCGTCAACGTCCTGCTTCTGCTGGATCTGGAGGAGTTCGGGCTGCAACTCCTGCATCACCTTGGCGTACCCCTCGGGGTCCTGCTGCGCCTTGGCCTGCACGACCTGCGCAAAGGTCGCGGCCTTCTGCTGGGCTTCCTCGGCGGTGCATCCGGCCTGAGCCAGGCCAGCCATTCCAAGCGTCAGGGCCATAGCCGCGCATACGATCAACTTTCTCATAAAAGGGATACTCCTTCAAAAAGATTTCCTGTCGGGCGGCCTTCCGATGCCATCGGGAGCCCTTCCGACAGCTCCTGTTTGCCTGATCCCCTTTCCAATCGCTACCAACCGCCGGTTTGCATCCCGGCAACCAACAGGTGCAATTACATAATGACAGTATGTTGGAATCGCTCACCACGAACATTTTCCTTTGATTCGGAAAAGACGGGCTCCCTCCCATCAAGGGACGGCCCGAGACACGACCGCCACGAAGCACATCAGCGCCAGTGTAATACAGAAGACGATCACAAGGCTGGTGGCGTGGGCGACGAATCCCATGAGCGCCGGACCCGCAAGCACGCCGAGGTAGCCGATGGTCGTCACCGCCGACACGGCGAGGCTCAGGGGCATGAACTTCTGGCGGGCCGTAGCCGAGAAAAGCACGGGCACGATATTCGAAACGCCGAGACCGACCACCGTAAATCCGGCGAGCGAAGACCATGCCCACGGCGCGGCGACCACCAGCCCGAACCCGGCGGCGGCGCACAGGCTTCCGTACAGGAGAACGCGGGCATCGCCGAGCGCCTGCACAATGCGGTCGCCGAACAGGCGCCCAATGGTCATGGCTACGGAGAAACACGCGAAAGCCAGACCTGCGCGGGAGGCTTCCGTACCGCGCTCGGCGGTCATGAACAGCGCGCCCCAGTCCAGAATGGTGCCCTCGCTCAGATACATGATGAAACACAACACCCCGATCAGGAGCACGATACCGCGCGGAACCACAAACAACGGGGTTTCGCCCTCGCTCCCGTAGGGCAGGAAATGCCGCCCGAACGCCGCCAGCAGCGCGATCATGAACAGGCAAATGACGAGCATGGCCAGATGCGGCGCTAAAAACCCGAGCAGCAGGGCCATGCCTCCGGCCCCGCAAATGCCGCCCACGCTGTACAGGCAGTGGAAACCGGACATCATGGCCCGTCCGGCGGCCTGTTCCACAAAGACGGCCTGAATGGTCAGGGACACGTCCATCATCCCGATTGAGGCCCCGAAAAGGAAAAGGCACAAGGCCATCAGCCAGACGGATTCCACCGAGGCCAGCAGCGGAAGCATCGCCAGGAAGATAAAGCCGGAAACGAGAATGACTTTCCGGCACCCGAAACGCCCGGAGATCAGCCCGGTGAACGGCATGGAAAGCAGTGACCCCACGCCGACGCACAGGAGCAACATGCCGAGGACGGCTTCGTCAAGGCCGAGCCGAGCCTTGGCATACGGAACCAGCGCGGCCCACGAAGACACGCCAACGCCAAGGACAAGATAGGCGATGCGCGTGGTTATCTGTTCGGCCCTGCCGGGCGGTGGACAATCGGAACGGGAAACAGGCATAAAAGGCCTCACGAAGGATCGGAAAAAAGATGTTTCTCAAGGCCGTCGACGATGGCGGCGTACACGTTGTTGAATGTCTCCATGTCTTCAGCCGAGATGGAAGCGAGCGCAGCCTGTTCGTGACGATCCAGCTCTTCCATAATGCCGGTCACGAAAACGTCGCCCGCAGGCAGACAAAAAACCCGCGTCCGCCGCCTGTCCGTCTCGCAACGTTCCCGGCGGATGAATCCCGCCCGCTCAAGCTGATCGAGGAGGCCCGTGACGGTTTGCTTGGGCATGAAACATTCCTCGGCCAGCGCCGTTGGTTCCGCTCCCTCGGGACGCCTGAGCACCGCGTCAAGGATCAGGAACTGCGGGTATGACAGGCCCCGCTTCTGGAACCAGCGCGAGTACAGGCTGTTTTCTTTCTGAATGTACTCGTAATGACGGTAAAAGGCCTTCTCTGTATCGTACATGCTCACCTCGGTCGGAAAAAGAATGGATCCCGGCATGAGAGAACACTCCGGGCTCAAATGTTCCCCCTGTACCGTACGTCAAACGCCATCGCTAAAGTAGTACGCAAACGGATTATCTTTGTAAGGACTATTTGGCAAGAAAAATCTTTCCCCATGCCGTGAAACCGAATCCTCCAACAACGAAAAAAGGCCGGATGGTTCCGGCCTTTCGGGGTGTCGAAAAAACTATGCCTGCATCCGTTTCATTCGTGCGTACCATTCATCCTTGAGGGCCCGGCCCGTCGCGGTGGAGGCGAGGCCCCCACGCAGGTTGCCGCGCAGATCGGGATGAAGGAGGCCCTGCACGTTGATGAGCGCGTCGACCACCTCGTCGGGAGGAATGCGGCTGGCGATTCCGGCAAGGGCCATGTCCGCCGCCGCGAAAGCGTTGGAGACGCCCACGGCGTTGCGCTTGATGCATGGGATTTCCACCGGCCCGGCCACAGGATCGCAGATGAGCCCGAGAAGATTCTTGAGGGCGATGGCCGCCGCGTGGATAACCTGTTCCGGAGTCCCGCCGCCAAGCTGCGCCAGCCCCGCCGCCGTCATGGCCGAAGCCACGCCGATTTCGGACTGGCAACCGCCGATCGCCCCGGAAATGGGGGCACGCATGGCCACGAGCACGCCCACCGCCGCCGCGACGCGCAGCCCGTCGACGATGGCGACGTGGCCGAGCCCGCGGTCCTCAGCCGGCGAAAGAAACGGGCGGGGCACCACCCCGCAGGCCCCCGCCGTGGGAGCCGCCACCACACAGCGCATGGAACCGTTGTTCTCCATGACCGCCAACGCACGGGCCACCGCCATGCCGATGGTCCGGCCCGAAAGCGCCTGCCCGGATTCGACGCGCCGGGCCAGACGGAATCCCGCGTCTCCCGGAACCAGACCCGCCAGCATGTCGCTTTTCCCGGCAAGCCCGTCCGTCATCGACGCCTTCATGATTTCCCAACTACCCAGCACGGCGGCACGGATCGTATCCCGATCCACCCCGCTGCGCCGCGCCTCATAGCGTTCGATAAGGCCGGGAAGATCGCCTCCCGCCATTTCCGCCATCGCCGCGAGGGTCGAAAACAAGGGCTCGGCGTCCGCAAGTTTGTTGCCCAGAATATTCCGCACGGGGAACATCTCCAGACCCGGCATATCCATGCCGTCAGGAAACGGCTTTTCCGCAAGGCACAGGTACAGCGCCCGCTCCCCATCCTTCACGCAGGAAAAGCCGGACAGCGCCCCAAGCCTCTCCTCGAACACAGCCCGTCCCAACCCGTCCGGGCCGATGAACAGCGCGCCATCCTCGTTCCCGCGCAGGCAGACGGGGAAGCCTTCCAGCTCGGTCATCTCGATCTCGCCGCCGCCGACGGAAACGCCCGCCACCGCATACGTCCTGCCGCCGCGCACAAGCTCCATGCTGACCGTGTTGGGGTTGCGGCCCGAATCGGGATGCGTGCGGATTTCCACTTCGACGCCCCGCTCCGCAGCCAGCCGCAGCGCGTGCCGGACATTGGGGGAGTCCTCCCGTTCGCCGATGAGCCCGGCGACCACGGCGGAATCGCTGGCGTGTCCCTTATAGGTATGGGAGAGCGCTCCGAAAAAGTGCAGGGTGATGCGTTCCGGCGTGCCGCCGACAAGGGAACGGCCCATGCGCCCGATGCGCGCCATGCCCGCCGTATGCGAGCTGGACGGGCCGGACATGATCGGGCCGAGGGAATCGAACAGGCTCAGCAGCCTTGCGGATTGAGGGCGGGCGGCCCGGCAGGCCGTGCAATGCGTCATGGCACAATCTCCAATAATAGTATGAAACCCCCAGGGGCTCCGCCCCTGGAACCCCGGCAGAGGCGCTGCCTCTGCACTCCGCAAGGCGCGCTGGCAGGGGCGAGCCGCCCCTTGACCCGCCGAAGCAAACGCTTGATGGGGTAATGGAGGTTACGGGGATATCCCTCTTTTGTACGGCGCAAAGGAATTTTTCA
>ENA-UEYL01003512-UEYL01003512.1-human-gut-metagenome-genome-assembly--contig:-NODE-3512-length-10247-cov-3.541691_pt1 | contig 10247 bp, 4 predicted proteins | sample MGYA00242941_ERZ507946 | MGnify/ENA primary metagenome ERZ507946 (study PRJEB26167, sample SAMN06115482) | human gut metagenome | host: Homo sapiens | place: China:Guizhou | collected 2015-03-11...
CAAACCGGCTGCCGATAATGTTTTCTCTTTCTTGCCCGCAGAAACAATGGTGATGTATCAAAAAGAGAATAATGCCTTGGTAATGAGTGTGTGTACTCCCGACCTCAACATTGCGGAAAAGACATTCACAACCAAAGAACCCAGCCGTATCATAATAAAAGAGTTGGAACTGAAAGGTAAATGGCATGTGTCTGCTTACGACAAAAGAGTGAAAACGACATACCGGACCGACACAACCCAACTGAGTGTGGAATGCCAGCATGGGCAACCTGTAGAGTTTACCCTGGTTCAATAAAGCCTCAGCAGACAACCGGTCTACCTCCTGCCGGTTGTCTGCTGGCAAAACTCCTCAATCATATCACAATTATCCGTATCTTTGCACCGTTACTCAAACAATGCCCATGACACTGACTGAAGAAACACTCCGATTTATCCGGGAGCATCGCAAAGACAACGTACGCAACCTTGCTTTACAAGCACACAAGTATCCGACAGTAGACGTACCTGCCGCTATCATCCAAATTGTGGGACGTCAAATAGCAGAAGAAAAAATACCCGCTTGGGCAGCACGGGAAGGTATTCTTTACCCGGCACATCTTTCCATGGAACAATGCTCCTCGGAAGTAACGGCAAACTATAAGGTCAAAATAGTTTCAGACACGGGATACGGCAGCCGCAAAACCTTTACCGACCTCACCGGCGGTTTTGGCATCGACTGTGCCTTCCTATCTGCCTGCTTCCAACAGTCCGCCTATGTGGAGCGGCAGGAAACACTCTGTACAATAGCAGCTCATAACTTTTCGCTTTTAAACTTAAAACAGGTCATGGTCTGCCATGAAGACAGCATCCGTTATCTGCAAATGATGGAACCCGTAGATTGGATATTCATAGACCCCGCCCGGCGTGATGGACACGGAGGCAAAACAATAGCTATCAGCGAATGTGAGCCTGATGTTTCCGCTTTGGAAAATTTACTGCTTGAGAAAGCATCACACGTTCTGGTTAAGTTATCTCCCATGCTGGACCTTACCCTTGCACTAAAAAGTATGAAGCACGTCAGGGAAGTACATGTTATCTCCGTAAACAATGAGTGCAAAGAGCTATTGCTGATAATAGGAAACGAACCCTCCCGGTTGATTCCTATCCATTGCATCAATCTCACCTCCAAAGAGAAACAAACCTTCACTTTCACCCGGGAAGGGGAACTTACTTCCGAATGTCTCTATACCAAAGAACTTGGTAAGTATCTGTATGAACCGAATGCTTCCATCCTTAAAGCGGGTGCATTTCGCAATATTGCCTCCCGGTATAAAGTAAAGAAGTTGCATCCGAACAGCCATCTCTACACTTCGGATCTGTGGATAGAGAACTTTCCGGGAAGATCTTTCCTGATAACCGGACAATGTTCCTTCAATAAGAAAGAAATAAAAGAAACCATCGGGGAGCTAAAGAAAGCCAATATCACCGTTCGTAATTTCCCGGCTACGGTAGCAGAAATACGGAAGCGAACCAAGTTGTCGGATGGAGGGGAGGTTTATCTTTTTGCAACCACTCTATCCAACGAGCAGAAGGTATTTATAAAATGCAGTAAAGTATAGAATGAATAAGAGATCCGATACAGGATTAACTGACTCTTTATAAATAACCACTGATTCGCATAAATAATAAATGACCTGTTTTGCTGGTATTCTGCATGAAGAATGCGGATTATATCTGTGATATTTATATATTTCTGTATAATATTTCTACAAATACTCTTCTTTTTCTTCAATTAATCCGATTTTAAGTCATTATTAATTCGTTTTTGTGGTATTTATTAAGGGATGCCCCTTTACTTTGCTGAAAAATATTTTTTGGCAGACGTAATAACATAACATGAAAAATAAAAGAATAACATGGTAAAAAGGTTTGATTGGTTGTTGGTGTGTTTATTGTTTTCAATAGGGGTGATGGCACAATCCGGCGGGAAACAGTATAATTCTTACAAAGGATTGGTCATGGCTGGTTATCAGGGGTGGTTCAACACCCCTGGTGACGGCTCGGGCCGTGGTTGGCATCATTATAATGGGCGCAATGGGTTTCGTCCGGGGTCATGTTCGGTGGACCTTTGGCCGGAGGTATCGGAGTATAAGAAGCTCTATAAGACTGAATTTTCCTTTGCTGATGGTAAACCGGCTTATGTTTTTTCTTCTCATGATGAATCTACGGTAGATGTACATTTTAAATGGATGCAGGAGTATGGACTGGACGGAGTATTTATGCAGCGTTTTATCACGGAAATACGGAACGAAAGCGGATTGAAACATTTTAATAAGGTGTTGAATTCAGCGATGAAATCTGCCAATAAATATGAACGGGCTATCTGTGTGATGTACGACCTGAGCGGCATGCAACCGGGAGAAGAACAGTTGTTGCTGAAAGACATAGCAGAAATAGCAGAGCGCTATTCTTTAAAAGACCATGCAAAGAACCCCTCTTATCTGTATCACAACGGTAAACCGCTGGTTACGGTTTGGGGAGTCGGATTTAATGATAATCGTCGCTATGGGCTGAAAGAAGCCGCTCATATTATTGACGGCTTGAAGTCACAGGGATTCAGTGTGATGCTTGGAGTACCTACGCAGTGGCGGACACTGAATGGGGACACAGAATCAGATCCCCGTCTGCATGAGCTTATCCGGAAATGTGATATCATGATGCCTTGGTTTGTAGGGCGTTATAATGAAACGACTTATCCCAAGTATCAGAAACTGGTGGAAGAAGATATTCAGTGGGCAAAGAAGAATCAGGTAGATTATGCTCCACTGGTTTTCCCCGGTTTCTCATGGGGAAATCTGAAGGGGAAAGATCATAATTCGTTTATTCCCCGCAATAAAGGCTCTTTCCTTTGGACGCAATTGATGGGAGCCATTCGGGCGGGTGCTGAAATGATCTACGTGGCTATGTTTGATGAAATAGATGAAGGGACGGCCATCTTTAAATGTGCTAAGAAGGTGCCCGTAGGTAAAAGTACATTTGTGCCCCTTGAAGAAGGCGTGGAAAGCGATCATTATTTGAAATTGGTGGGAGAAGCCACAAAGATTTTAAGAAAGGAGAAAGCTGTGGTATTTAGTACAAAGCTGGATACGAAAAGTCCGAACCCTTTTATCCGGCATATGTATACCGCTGACCCGTCAGCGCATGTATGGGAAGATGGCAGATTGTATGTGTACGCTTCTCATGACATTGCTCCTCCGCGCGGATGCGACTTGATGGACCGCTATCATGTATTCTCGACCGATGATATGATTAACTGGACGGATCATGGAGAAATCCTGAGTTCCGACCAGGTGCCGTGGGGACGGAAAGAAGGAGGTTTTATGTGGGCTCCGGATTGTGCTTACAGAAACGGCACCTACTATTTCTACTTCCCTCATCCCAGCGAAACAGACTGGAATGATAGCTGGAAGATCGGTGTAGCTACCAGTGACAAGCCTGCGGAAGGATTCAAAGTACAGGGATATATTGAGGGAATGGACCCGATGATCGATCCTTGTGTATTTGTGGACGATGACGGACAGGCCTATATCTACAATGGTGGCGGTGGTACCTGCAAAGGTGGCAAACTGAAAGATAATATGATAGAACTGGATGGGCCCATGCGGACTATGGAGGGACTCTCAGACTTCCACGAAGCGACCTGGATACATAAGTATAATGGAAAATATTATTTGTCTTATTCTGATAATCATGACGACGGAGAAAAGCATAACCGGATGTGTTATGCCATCAGTGACTCGCCTTTGGGACCTTGGGAATACAAGGGAATTTACATGGAACCCACCGATAGTTATACCAACCACGGCTCTATTGTCGAGTTCAAGGGACAATGGTATTCTTTCTATCACAACAGTGCATTGTCCGGTCATGATTGGCTGCGCTCTATCTGTGTGGACAAACTGTACTACAATCCGGATGGCACTATAAAAATGGTGAAACAAACTAAATAACAGATACATCAATACACAGGCAATTAATAAATAGAATCCTTATAATAGTTGAAAAACGAATATAGCATGAAAAACAAAATGAAATGGATATTGGCAGTAGGATTATTGTCATGTTCGGTAGCAATGGCACAGCAACAGAGTGATATATTATCGGTATCTGCTTCTGCAAATGCAGAAAATGCTGCTTTAGCCTTTGACAGGAATGTAAAAACGATGTGGACAATCCCTTCTCAGGCACTAAAGGCTGAACAATGGCTGATGTTTACCATTCAGCAGCCCGGAGATGTCTGTGAACTGGACCTTCAGATGCAGGGCATCAATAAGAATGAACTGAAAGAAGTACTGGATATCTTTGTCACTTATGACCCCATGAATCTGGGAACTCCCGTGAACTACCGGATCGAAGGGAGCGACAAACAGATGAAAGTCAAATTCACTCCTAAATACGGTGCACACGTCAAGCTGAATTTTAAGTCGGGAAAGCTGGATAAGCCTTTCTCTCTGAAAGAAATTTCAGTTCTTGTGGCAGAAAAGGTCTTGACGGACAGTCAGGGAAAAGTAACCGACCGCCGGTATATGGACGCGTCACTGCCGGTAGAAGAACGGGTGGAAAGTTTGCTGGCAGTGATGACGCCGGAGGATAAAATGGAACTGATCCGTGAAGGATGGGGTATTCCCGGTATTCCTCATTTGTACGTGCCTCCTATCACAAAGGTAGAAGCGGTGCATGGTTTCTCTTATGGTAGCGGTGCTACTATCTTCCCTCAGGCTTTGGCGATGGGAGCTACTTGGAACAGGAAGCTGACAGAAGAAGTGGCTATGGTGATTGGAGACGAGACAGTGGCTGCCAATACCAAACAGGCATGGTCGCCGGTGTTGGACGTTGCGCAGGATGCACGTTGGGGGCGCTGTGAAGAAACTTTCGGAGAAGACCCTGTATTGGTGTCACAAATAGGAGGTGCATGGATCAAAGGATACCAGTCCAGAGGATTGTTTACTACTCCCAAGCATTTCGGTGGACATGGTGCCCCGTTGGGTGGACGTGACTCACATGATATAGGCTTGTCCGAACGTGAAATGCGCGAGATTCATCTGGTTCCGTTCCGTCATGCGATCCGTAATTATGACTGCCAGTCTTTGATGATGGCCTATTCCGATTATATGGGAGTTCCGGTTGCCAAGAGCAAAGAACTGCTGCAACAGATATTGCGTCAGGAATGGGGATTCAATGGATTCATCGTCAGTGACTGTGGTGCTATCGGGAATCTGACAGCTCGTAAACATTACACGGCAAAAGATAAGATTGAAGCTGCCAATCAGGCATTGGCTGCCGGTATTGCCACTAATTGCGGTGATACTTACAATAATAAAGAAGTGATTCAGGCGGCAAAAGACGGTCGTATCAATATGGAAGATCTGGACAATGTATGCCGTACGATGCTGGGTACGATGTTCCGCAACGAACTTTTTGAAAAGAACCCTTGCAAACCACTGGACTGGAAGAAAATATACCCGGGATGGAACTCGGACAGCCATAAGGAAATGGCACGTCAGGCGGCACGCGAATCAATTGTAATGCTGGAAAACAAAGAGAATCTTCTTCCTTTGTCAAAGACACTGCGTACGATTGCGGTACTGGGTCCCGGTGCAGATGATCTTCAACCGGGCGATTATACGCCGAAGCTGTTGCCGGGACAATTGAAATCAGTTCTGACCGGTATCAAAGGCGCAGTGGGCAAGCAGACCAAAGTTCTTTATGAACAGGGATGTGACTTTACCAATCCGGACGAAACCAATATTCCGAAAGCAGTGAAGGCGGCTTCCCAATCAGATGTCGTGATTATGGTATTGGGTGACTGCTCTACCAGTGAAGCGACCAATGATGTCCGTAAGACATGTGGAGAAAATAACGACTGGGCGACTTTAATCCTTCCGGGCAAACAGCAGGAATTGCTGGAAGCAGTCTGTGCAACCGGAAAACCGGTGATACTGATTCTTCAGGCAGGCCGTCCTTATGATATTCTGAAAGCATCCGAAATGTGCAAGGCTATCTTGGTAAACTGGTTGCCGGGACAAGAAGGTGGTCCGGCTATGGCAGATGTACTGTTTGGTGATTACAATCCTGCCGGTCGCCTGCCGATGACATTCCCGCGTCACGTAGGACAACTTCCTTTGTATTATAACTTCAAGACTTCAGGACGCCGTTACGAATATGTAGATATGGAATATTATCCTCTTTACCGTTTCGGATTCGGACTTAGCTACACTTCGTTCGAATATTCTAATCTGAAGATACAGGAAAAGGCGAATGGCAATGTGGAAGTTCAGGCTACGGTGAAGAACGTAGGAAGCCGTGCGGGTGATGAAGTCGCTCAGCTATATGTGACGGATATGTATGCCAGTGTGAAAACCCGTGTTATGGAATTGAAAGACTTTGCCCGTATTCATTTGCAGCCGGGAGAATCGAAGACAGTTTCGTTTGAAATGACTCCGTATGATATTTCATTGCTCAATGACCGGATGGACAGAGTCGTGGAAAAAGGAGAGTTCAAAATCATGGTAGGCGGAATGAGTCCCGATTACGTAGCTAAAAATGAGATCAAACATAGTGTAGGCTATAGTGATAACAAGAAAGGTGTCATGGGAATGCTTAATTATACACATGAGTTTGGTGCCAATTTCGATCTTACTGTGTCCAAGATAGAAGAGAACCTTGTCAAGAACCAGAAGACAGTGTGGGTGAGTGTGAAAAATACAGGTACGTTGATGGATATCGGTAAGGTGGAAATGTTTGTGGATGGTAAGAAGGTGGGAGATGCCATTCATTATGAACTGGGAGCGGGCGAAGAAAAACTGATTCCGTTCAAGCTGGCAAAAGAGAATAAGCAGCCTGTAGCGTTTACGACCAAATACAAGATGGTATCTATGTAATACTAATTTATTTCCCTAACTTTTAATACAATGAAACGACTTCTTTTCATATCATGGATATTCTTGTTGTCCGTAAGCTTTGGGCTGACAAAGGTGAAAGCCGATATACGGATGCCGCTGATCTTCGGTGATCACATGGTATTGCAGCAAGACACAAAGATTGCCATCTTTGGATGGGCTGATGCCGGAGAAACCGTAGAGGTAGTCTTTGCCGGACAGAAAGTGAAAACGACTGCTGACACTGACGGAACATGGAAAGTGAACCTGAAACCGATAAAAACGAAGAAAGAGGGTCAGCTCCTGACAATTGCCGGTAAGAACAAACTTGTCTACTCGGATGTGTTGGTAGGCGATGTATGGGTTGCTTCCGGACAATCGAATATGGAATGGGGAATGAAGGTAAGAAAAGAATATGCTGACGATATAGCCGCTTCGGAAGATCCTTTGCTGCGTTTGTTCTTTGTTCCCAAGAATACGTCGTTGCAGCCATTGACCGATATTGAAGTTCCTCAGGGAACATCTAACCCCGAACGGGCTGCCAGATGGGTGCTTTGTACACCGGAAATGTTGGCTAAGATCAATGGACAGGGCTTTTCGGCAACAGCTTATTACTTTGCACGTGATATGCGTGCTGCAAACGGACGCCCGTTGGGAGTTATCCAGTCCGCATGGGGAGGTACGCGTGCAGAAGCCTGGACCAGCCTTTCCGGATTGAAACAAGAACCGGCTTTGGCTCACTATGTAGCTGCGTATGAGAAGAATGTGAAAGATAATCCGGAAATACTCGCCACTTATCCACAGAAGCAGAAAGAATTTGATGAAGCGGTAAGGGAATGGGATAAGACCGTAGGAAAAGAATGGAATCAGGCACAAAAAGAATGGGCGATAGCTGTGCAGGCGGCACAAGCAGCTGGAAAGCCGGCTCCTCCCAAACCACAGCCCAGAGTTCCCCGTCCGCCCAATCCGCGTAAACCGAATGGGGGAAATAACGGTCCGTCCAATCTGTTTAACGCAATGATTTCTCCTTTAATCCCTTTGAGTATAAAGGGAGTCATCTGGTATCAGGGAGAATTTAACTCCGGCGGCTCTGGAAAAGAATATGCTACCCTGTTCTCCCGGATGATTACGGATTGGAGAGAGAAATGGGGAATCGGTGATTTTCCTTTCGTATATGTGCAGCTTCCCAATTTCGAACTGGTAGATCCCGAGCCGTCTGTCGAAGGAAACGGCTGGCGCTGGGTACGGGAAGGACAGCTGAAGGCCTTGAATCTGCCCAACACGGCAATGGCTGTGACAATCGATGTAGGAGATCCTTTCGATTTGCATCCGGTAGATAAATATGATGTCGGACACCGGCTGGCTCTTGCTGCCCGGAAACTGGCATACGGAGAGAAAATTGTCGGCATGGGGCCTCTTTATAAAAAGATGTCTGTGAAAGGAAATAAGATCATTTTGGAGTTTACCAATCAGGGTAAAAAGTTGGTGATGGGAACTTCTCCGTACATCCCGGCAGGAAAACCGCCTCATCCGAAACCGACGAAGCTGACAGGCTTCGGCATTGCAGGAGCGGACCGTAAGTTTGTATGGGCGGATGCGGTGATTGAAGGAAATAAGGTGATTGTGTCCAGCAGTGAAGTGGCTGTACCTCTTGCCGTACGTTACGGATTTTCCAATAGCCCCCGTTGTAACCTGTACAATGAGAAAGGCTTGCCGGCATCTCCTTTCCGCACGGACAGCTGGGATAAATAATACGAACCGGCGAACTAATAAACAGAAAAACACCATGAAAAGAGCTACTTCCCTATTAATGGCAAGCGTATTGGCAGGATGTATCGCTTCCTGCTCATCAGAGAAACGAATGCCCCGGCATCGGATTGTAACGAACCCGATCAACCTGAACTATCGTTTCCAGCCGAAAGACGAATCGCGTCGCGAAGCCGCCGATCCGGTCTTGGAATACTTCAAAGGATATTACTATCTGTTTGCTTCCAAGTCCGGAGGTTACTGGCGTTCTGAAGATTTAGCGGATTGGGAATACATTCCCTGCACTACCATACCGACTCTGGAGGATTATGCTCCTACCATTCTTCCTGTCGGAGATACGCTGTACTTTACCGCTTCCAGCGGTAAAACTCAGATATTCAAGAATGCCCATCCTGAAAAGGATGCGTGGGAACCGGTAGATACGAAGCTGACTTACCGGCTTCATGATCCGGCTTTCTATAGAGACGATGATGGAAAAGTGTATATGTATTGGGGATGCTCGGATAAAGATCCTATCATGGGGGTGGAAGTAGATCCGAAAGACGGTTTCCGTGCCATTGGAGAAGCCAGAGCGTTGATCGAACACCACGGAGATAAATATGGATGGGAAGTGCCCGGAAAGAATAATGAAGAGCCGCGTCAGGGATGGAATGAAGGACCTTGTATGCTGAAATATGAAGGACGTTATTATTTGCAGTATGCAGCTCCGGGTACTCAGTATCGCATCTATGGTGACGGGATTTATGTAGGAGCTAACCCGTTGGGACCTTTTGAATATATGGAAGATAATACATTCTCATTTAAGCCGGGCGGATTTATCGGTGGGGCAGGGCATGGCCATACCTTTCAGGATAAGTATGGAAACTACTGGCACGTAGCATCTATGACAATCTCCGTTCGTCATTCTTTTGAACGGAGACTGGGACTTTTTCCGGTAGCAATCTCTGCCCGCAACGGAATGTATGCCCATACAGCCTGGTCGGATTATCCTTTCTATATACCCGACAAAAAGGTGGACTTCAATAAGACCGATCTGAGTATGGGATGGAATCTGCTTTCTTTCCGGAAACCTGTTTCCGCTTCCTCCTCTCTTCCCGGCTATGAACCGGACAAAGCCAATGATGAACAAATCGAAACCTGGTGGGCCGCTCAAACCGGAAAGAAGGGAGAATGGCTTCAGATTGACATGGAAACTCCGGTGACGGTCAATGCGATACACGTGAACTTTGCCGATCATCATTTTAAAGTATTTGCACCTCATCCTCCTGTTGTTTATCAGTTCTTGATAGAAGGTTCGGCAGATGGAAAGGAATGGATGAATCTCGTTGATGAAAGAGAGAATAAGAAAGATGAGCCTCATCGTCTTTTCACGTTAGATAAGCCTGCAAAACTCAGATATCTGCGAATCAGTAATTCGAAAGAGCTGGAAGGATGTTTTTCTTTGTCCGGTTTCCGCATATTCGGTAAGGGGGAAGGGACTGCACCGTCCGCAGTGACCGGTTTTCGGGCGATACGGGATGACAGTGACCGGAGAATTTACCGTTTTACATGGGATGCTCAGGC
>ENA-UEYL01003520-UEYL01003520.1-human-gut-metagenome-genome-assembly--contig:-NODE-3520-length-10229-cov-3.889874_pt1 | contig 10229 bp, 9 predicted proteins | sample MGYA00242941_ERZ507946 | MGnify/ENA primary metagenome ERZ507946 (study PRJEB26167, sample SAMN06115482) | human gut metagenome | host: Homo sapiens | place: China:Guizhou | collected 2015-03-11...
ATCTATACATAACCTATCTACTTTTATACCAAAGATTTTAAACGAAAATTCATACGGTATGAAAGAAAAGATTTTAGCATTACTCAAAACCAAATTCCCTGGGGTTGATGAAGCTACTTTAAGCCGGATCGCTGAAAAGAAAGCGGTCGGTGTTACGGACGAAAGCCAATTACAGACAATTGCGGATGGAGTAGGCTTTCAGGACGTGTTAAATTCCTATGGTGATTTCCGGGCTAATACAGCCGTTACCTCCGCAGTGACTAACTACGAGAAGAAACACGGCTTGAAGGACGGTAAGCCAATCGAAATCGAGAAACCGGTAGAAAAGCCTGTTGAGAAACCTGCTGATGACATGGCAACCATCATCGCCAATGCAGTGAGCGCAGCCATGAAACCTCTCTCCGATAAACTTACTCAGTTTGAGACAGAGAAGTTACAGGCTACCCGTCAGGAGCAGATTTTGGCAAAGGCTAAAGAGTATGGTATTCCCGAATCGCAAGCAAAGCGTTACGGTATTCCTGAGGACGCAGACTTGGATGCTTATTTCAAGGATGTAAAGCAGGAATTGACGAACGAAGGCTTTGAGGGCGTGAGAAGTCCCGAAGTAGGTGGTGATACGAAAACGGAAGCGGAATCTATCGCCAGCATGATTAGCGAGGGGACAAAAACGATTGTTGAACAAAACAAAAATTAATCATGGCAGCAGGTACTAAGTACAATTTAATCCCTGAAAAGGAGGTGCAAGAATTTTACCGTGTTGAATCCGGTGTCAGAAAGAGCGGCCCGTGGAAGTTGGATATTACCAATCTGGTGGTAGGATCTTTCTTACCTGTGTTCACCCCGGTTCAGGCTGATTTGGTAAAGCGCACACTTGTTCCCGTCCGCAACGTGAAAGTTGTGGAAGTTTATGCTAATGGAGCAGATGCTTTATCTATCAAAATCGCAAAAAAATCGCTGGCTTATGTTGGTATGTTCATTGGGAACGGCACTAAAGGTGCAGAGGTTTCCGCTATCGACAAATCAAACGAAAACTACGACGTTCTGACTATCAAAGCCGCTTTCGGTGCTGATATTGAGAAAGACACTGTTCTTTTTGAAGCCACAGCAGTAGGAGGCACAAAGAAGAAGCATACTGCAAACTTCGTTCTCTTCGACGCAAAGAAAGTTGAAGACGATGGCGCTGTTCTCTGCACTCTCTTGATGCAGGCGTATGAAGTGAAGGAAAGCAAATTGATCCTCCCGATCCATGATCTGGATAAGGCCGGATTAACAAGTCGTTTCCAGTTTGAGTATTAATCATAAAAAGTTTAGATATGAATTTGACCATACAAACTTTATTTACAGATCCTAACATCGTAAAAGCGGTGATTGACCGTGTGCTTCAATTGAGATTGGATACAATCTACTGGAAGCAGTACGGTGATTTCTTGGAGACCAAACAGCGTGTTTTCAAGACCTATTTAGGAACGGTTACAGGTGTCGTTGCCGGGTCTATCCTTGGTAAGAATGACCAGAAACCGTTGAGAGAAAGACGTAACCTTGGAAGCGGTTACACCGAAATCGCTTATCTGGGTGACCGTTATCAGATGGACATCGAACGTCTGTCTCAGTTGCAGGACATCATTGATAAATTCAATGCCGCTAATACCGCAGATCAGCGTACTATCTTACAGGAGATTATCGACTTCATTGTTGATGATTACCGCCAGATCTTGCTTGCTCCGCACAAGCGTATGGATATTGTTGTTCCTGAATTGTTGATGACCGGCAAAGCAGAGGTTCATTTAGCGGACAATAAAGAAAATATTGAGTTGCTCGATATTGAGTTGCCATTCCATTTCCTTACTCCAGAAGTTGCAGCAAAAGATAAGTTTATCTCTTACTTGCAGCAGGAGATTCAGAAGCTTAAAGCCAAATACGGTGTGTTCTCCAAAATGATTATGTCTCGTAACACATTCATGAAGAATATTGTAGGTGCTTCCGAGTTCGGGGATAAGTTCAAGATGATTCTTGGCGAGCGTGAGTTCATGGTTAATGCTGGATTGGTTACAGACCAAATGGCATCTAGCGTATTTACAGGTATCGGTCTTCCGGCAATTGAAATCAAGGAAGATTACGTTGAGAATCAAAACGGAGAGAACGTACAGATTTATCCAGACGACCGTATCACCCTGTTGCGGTCTGACAAAGTGATGAAGATGCGCCACCACAAGCCGTATGTAATGACAGACCCAGTACCGGGACGTTCTTACAATACAGCGGAAGGTCAGATGTCCGTATGCAACTATCGTGACGAAGAGGGTAGATACATGGAATACACCGCCGAATGGATTCCCGAGTTTACCGCTCCGAACAAGATTGTGAACTTCGATCTTTCTACGATGAACGCATGACGGTAAATGAATACATATCACAGAGGTTTCAGACCTTCGGCGTTCAGTTGTCGGAGGCTGACCTTCTAGATATGTGTCTTTCCTCGAAGATAAGCGGAGAGGATGAGATGAGCGAGGATTGCCAAACGCGGGTGTCGGTGGCGATTGCGAAGTTCATCCCCTCTCTTTTACTTCGTGCTACCTCAATCAGTGAAAGCGGTTTTTCTATGTCTTGGAATATCGAAGGGATTAAACAGTACTATTCTTTCCTCTGTAAACAATACGGACTAAAGGATGAACTGAGTAACAAACCTAAAGTTTCTTTCTGGTGATGATATTCGCTCCACACATATTACAGGTTAAAGTGACTAAGCCGATGGATAAGGATGATTTCGGTCGACCGATTCCCGGTACCGGTGGTGAAAGCTGGCAGGAGGTATGTAAATGTCGTTGTGATGATGTGAGTGCGGAAAAGAAAGTTTCCATCAATGGTGTTCTGTATGATTTCAAATATAAGGTAGTCTTTGACAAGCCGACAAAGGTTGAAGCAGGAGTAGAAGTCCGTTGTTTGAATCTTGATGGAAGCATAAGAGGGGAGGGGATTGCTAAAAGTCCTTTGGAGACAAACTATTTTTCCTACAGAGTAATATGGTTGGAATAGATGCAGACTTTTCGGATGTTGACCAGTTCTTTGAGGACGGAACAAGCGAAGTTGTTGCTGGTATGAAAGAAGAGGGAGAGTCATTTGTTGAAGATGCAAAAGCTACCGGGAGCTATCAAGACCACACAAAACATTTGAGAGAATCGAATGATTATGAGGTTGACGAAGATGGCTTGACTCTGAAAAACGAAGCTGATTATGCTTCATTCGTGGAATCCAAAGGTTTTGAAGTTGCAGGAAGTGCAGCGTTAAGAACATTAGAACGATGTAAAAGAAGATTTGAACGATGATAGTAACTACCGACATAGGAAACATTCTCTACCGGGATTGCAAGGCTTTCGGGATAGACATAGTACCGGACGGTGAAACGCTGACGGGTGAATTGAAGTCTGAAAGGATTGCTATCCACGCAAAGAAGCAACAGCCGGGAACTTATTGGAAGAAGTCTTTTGCGGAAGTGAATCTTTGCGTTCCTGATTTAGGAGAAAACTCCGCTAATTCCATTCGTTTGGGTGAACTCGAACGAAGAGCCAACAAGCTGTTTGATGATGTAGTAAGCACCTATGACGGCACAACCTATCGTTACTCGATTGATTCAATTGGCACAGAAGTGGACACGGATTTAAAGTGTCATTATGTGAATGTGAGAATTTTGTTTGAAGTATTAAACGTAAAATGAGAAAATATGAAACCATTTATTGGAATTAAAAAGATTTGGTACGGTGCGGTTATAACTGCTGCCGTTACACCTGCTTCCTTAAAAACGTGGTTAGGAACTGCCACAGAAGTGAAGAACTCCCATCAGGACACTTGGGGATACACAGAAGATGACCCGACTACGACTGATTACATCAATGAGTTGACCGGAAAGGTTTACTACAAGGACGTTACCGCTAAAGGTGCAAGAACTATGGCATTTACTATGGGAGAATATTCCTTTGAAGACAAGAAGGAGTTGCAAGGCGGTGAGCTTGTAAAAGACGGTCAGGCTGTTGTTGGCTGGCATGAACCGGATGTCGCAGAGGTTATCAACAAGGCGATTGTCGGTCAGACTAAAACCGGTAATTACATTGTGTTTACCAATGCCTCTATAATCGGTAAAGGTAACTTCGTTGAGAAGAATATCGGACTGGGTGTTTCTGCTGTCGCAATGGAAAATCCAACTGCTAGTGTAGCTGGTGAGTACTGGATTGATGGTGAAAAAGTGGATGCTCCTGCAGCATAAATTTAAGGTGAAAAATAATGTTTTCAGGATGGCGGTGGGTGATTGCTCACCGCTTTTTTAATTTCAATACATGGAAAAAGCTTCAAAAATAGTAAGTGCAGCCGTTTTAGGAAAAGACTTTGAAACGGTGTTTGTGAATGGTAAAGCCTACGTAATCCATCCTCCAACTATTCATAAGATAGCCGGTGCCGGATATTACCTCTCCGATTTGAAAGATGGGATTACGGTAATGGATATGCTTCGATCATTAAAGGATGTTGATACGGCTTCTCGCGCGCTCTCGTGGCTCATACAAGGCGATGAAACTCTGCATGAAGAATTGTCTCATGGAACATTCGATGAAGTGATAGAGGCTTTAGCAACAGGTCTTTCAATGATTTCTGCTGAAAATTTTTACAAGCTGTCAGTTTTAGCCAAGAACGTTGCTCTACTGACAGCAAAGCAACGGTCGTAGGAAACAACTGTTTACTGGGACAGATAGCAACGTTCATGGAAAATCTGCATCTGTCTTATGATGAAGTCGTGTACAAGATACCATATAGAAACATGGTTATTATACAAAAGGACAAGCTCCATACTGTGTACGGAGAAGTTATGGAGGAAGTATCAGAAGAAGAATTTTTCAAAACCAAGGGTAAGAACCCATTAAAACAATAATATATGCCGAAGCTCGTATTCCGTGTGGCTTCCGATTGGGAGGAAGTCGTAAAATTAAGAAATGAGATAGCTAAGTTAAAGCAAGAGTTGAAGGGTATGGATAGCACACAGTCTCCTGCCGATTTTAAAACACTCAATACCCAGCTTGCTGCATCCACGCAACGAATGAATGAGTTGGTAACGAATGCTGCTAAAGCTGGTGCGGAGATGGAAACTGGCTTCAAGAGGAAGATATTCGCTGCTTCACAGTCTGTTAATGGGTTTACTGAAAAGATTATCGCTCAAAAGGCAGTAGTTAAGGATGTGGAAGCCGATGTTAAGCGTCTCGGTGATGCTTATCGCACTGCATTGAAACGTAATCCATTGTCTGCAAACAGTAAATTAGCTGAATATACATCTGCAAAAAAGGCTCTTGATGAAGAAAAGTCCGCTTTGTTCGGATTGACACAGGAGCAAGCGAATGCCCGACTATCTGTGAAGAAACTTCGTGACGAGTATTCTCTTTACAAGGATGATGCAAAAGGTATAACAGAGGTTAATAATGGGATTACTATTTCATGGAAGCAAGCATTAGGTGTTATCGGTGGTGCTGCTATGCTAAAATCCCTTGTTTCTGATATTACTCATGTAAGGATGGAAATAGATTCGGTGGAAAAATCTTTTGCAGCTTTATTAAAATCAGAAGACAAAGCAAAGGAGATGATTGGAGGTTTAAAAGAACTTTCAATCAAAAGCGGATTAAATACCTATGGAACAGCTCAAACACTTCTCGGCTTTAATGTTGATGCAGAGAAGATACTTCCAACATTGAAAAGCATAGGAGATATAACAATGGGGAATAATGAGAAGTTTTCCTCAATGACACTTGCCTTTGCTCAGATGTCTGCCGCTGGCAGACTGATGGGGCAAGACCTTAATCAGATGATTAATGCGGGTTTCAATCCTTTGCAGGTTATTTCTGAAAAGACGGGTAAGTCCATTGCTGTTTTAAAGAAAGAAATGGAGCAAGGTGCTATTTCATCTGAAATGGTAGCGGATGCTTTTGCCACTGCCACTGCCGAAGGAGGTCGTTTTTATAATATGCTCGAAAAGCAAAACACTGGAATTAGAGGCGAGAAAAACAGACAGAGCGCAGTAATTAAGGAGAAATTGAATGAAATAGGCGAAGCAAATGAGAAGATTATAGCAGGTTCGTATCGCGTTACCACTTTTTTGATCGAGAACTATGAGACTATCGGCAAAATATTGGTTGGGCTTGTTGCTACTTATGGAACGTATAGGACTGCCGTAATGTTGGTTACTGCTGCCGATAGTAAACATACTCTTGTGGAGATTGGGCTTACTAATGCCCGGATATTGGCACGAAAAGCACAACTTGCATTGAATGCTGCCATGCTCACTAATCCTTACGTGTTATTGGCTGTTGCTGTAGGAGGGCTTGCTACAGCAATGTGGGCAATGTCTGATAGTACAACTGCTGCTGCACGTGCCCAAAAGGAATATAACGACATTAAAGATACAGCATCTAAAAAAGAACAGAAACATAAACAAAAGATAGAGGAACTTCTTACAGCTGCACGCGATGAAAGTTTGGCAACTCTCACCCGTCAAAAATCTTTGGAGGAACTCCGAAAGGAATATCCGAAAATCTTTGGACAATATGATATTGAGAAGTTAAAGTTGGAAGATATTCTGAAATTGAAACAACAGATTAACGAAGAGGATTCAAACCGCTCTGTTCAAGGTAGAAAAGATGATTATACTTCTCTAAAACAAATGGTTGCTAACCAACGGAGATATTTACAGCTGTTTGACAATCCAGAGCTTCGCAAAAATATGTCTGATGCCGATATGCAAATATGGAAAATGTTTGCAGGTAAACAGTCCTACGTGCAGGTACGTGAACAGATGGGGAAAAACTCCGAACTACTAAAGAAGTATCAGAAAGATGTATTGGATGATAATATCTCCGCTTATAAAGCCAATCTTAAAAACTATTCTAAAGAAAGATTAGAGGCTGAATTAAAAATGGCCCAATCTTCTGCATCAAAGCGTAATGGTTTTAATGTTGATGGAATGATGGTCAAAGGTGGGGATTTAGAAAGTATTATCTCATCTATAAATGGCGCGTTGTCAGAAAAGAAATCTCCTAATACCTATAAGCAAGATTACGAGGAAGCTAAGAAAGATTGGGAGGATGCCCAAAAAGACCTATCTGAAATAGAAAAGGATAAATCTAAGTTTACCTCAAAGCAATATGAAGAAGCTAAGAAACGGAAAGATACTGCTGAAAAGGCATATAAAGATTTGGGCGGTATTACAGGTAGTTCATTAAGCAAACAAGAGAATCAATCCGAAAAACTCCGCCAGCAAACGGAGAAATACAATCTTCTCCTTAACAAACAAGCATTAGAGCAACAACGTTTTGCCGAAGACTTACAAATGAAAGTCGATGAATCCCGAATCAAAGCAATGAATGAAGGCTCAAAGAAAACCATTGCCCAGATGGAACTCAACTTTGAGAAAGAGATGCAAGCTATTGATCGGCAAAAAGAGGATGCTTTACGTAAGAAAATAGAAGATGCCCGCTCTGCTTTTGAGTCTAATCCTAAAAACAAGGGAAAGTCGTTTGATGCTACCGGAATCGAATTGTCGGATGATGAGAACAAATACTTTGACGAGCTTTATAAAGCTGCCATCGCCAATAATGAAAAGGCATATTCCGAACTCGCAAACCAATATCTTTCATATACAGACCAACGTCTTGCAATAGAAAAGAAGTTCAATGATGATGTTGCTTTGTTGCAAGAAGCCCGTAAAAGAGCTGAAGCAAAAGGCGATACGGATGAGGTAGCAAAGATAGACCGCAGTATTGGTAAGCGTACAGAAACAAAGAATGAAGACGTTTTCAAACTCGATGCCGAACAATTCAAAAAAAGCATGAATTGGGAGCAAGTTTTTGGCAACCTAGATAAGGTTTCTACCGATACATTGAAAAAGTTGAAGTCCAATCTTAAAGACTTTATTTCAGCTCAAAAAGACCTTTCTCCCGAGAACCTGAAAGAGCTTGTCGATGCTATTGAGAGGATAGATGATAAAGTTTCAGAGCGTAACCCCTTCGAAGCGATGAGCACTTCTTTCAAGTCGCTAAAAACGGCCACCGATGCGGAACGCGAAGCGCAGGAAGCATACAACAAGGCTCTTAAAGAAGACACAGACGAAGAGAAGAAGAACGCTAAAGCCACCCTTGAAAGTGCTAAAAACAACAAGCAGAAAGCCCTGTCGGAGGCTACCACTGCATTGCATAAAGGCGTGGATGAAATCGGTCGGTATGTCGAAGCTGGCAATCAGGTTATCGGCATTATGGAAACACTTGGGGTAAAGACACCAGAATGGTTGGAGGGCGCGATGTCTGGCTTTGGTGAGATGCTGAACGGTCTTGAAAAGATGGATCTCACTAAGCCGATGTCGATTGTCACAGGTGGTTTGCAGACGATAAAAGGGGCATTAACGAGTGTAGTTTCTTTGGGCGGTCTTATTCCAGGATTCGGAGGTGCCGATTACTCCCGTTACAACAAGATGAAAGAAGAATATGACACCCTTGTTGATGTATGGGATACGCTTATTAGTAAAAAACAGCAGTATATTGATATATCCTATGGTGATGAAGCGCGCAAAGTCGGGCAAGAAACATTGGATCTACTGGATAAGAAGGCAAAAAGCAATGTTACACTTGGTCTAGAAAGGCTTAATGCCGGTGCAAGTATCGGCTCTCATTCTATTGGCGTTCGTCAGCGGAAGGGAATGTCTAAAGAGGGATGGGATGAACTTCGTAAGGCAGCGCAATCCATAGGGTTCGACTACAATTCGGTTGCCGATGATCGTATGACCGGACTGTTTGACCTTACCGCCGATCAGTTATCCGAATTGCAGGATGAAGCTCCTACATTTTGGGCAAAATTGGACGGTGATGTTCAGGAATACCTTCAAAATGTCATTGACTGCAATACGGAGATAGAAAGCATGAAGGACAAACTGAACGAAACCATGACCGGTGTCTCTTTTGATTCTTTCTATGATAGTTTTATATCCACTCTTTCAGATATGGATAAGAGCAGCAAGGATATGGCGGATGATTTCGGGGAATATCTTAAAACTGCAATCCTCTCCAACCTGGTAGCGAATAAATATCGTGATAAGATTGAAGCGTTGTATAATGATTGGGCTAGTAAATCCGATTCGGATGATGACGGCATATTTGATCTTACCGCAGAGGAATCCGAACAATTAAAAGCTGCCCAACGAGCCTTGGCGGAGCAAATGATGGCCGAAAGGGATGCGATGGCCAATGCTTTTGGTTGGAACTCCGGTAAATATTCTCAATCATCCTCTAAAGGAGGATTTCAGGCTATGTCGCAAGATACCGGAAGCGAATTGAATGGACGCTTTACCGCCTTGCAGATGGCAGGTGAAGAGATAAAGAGTCAGAACGCCCTTCAATCTCAGTCTTTGAATATTCTAACGATGAAAGCGGATGCCATTCTCTCGGTAAATACAGAAACGAGAAACATTGCAGATGATACACGGGACTTGATAGCAAATTCCTATCTTGAACTTGTACAGATATCAGAGAATACAGGAGCTATCGTGAAGCCTATTCAGCAGATTCAGAAAGATATAGCGGAAGTAAAGAAGAACACATCTAAATTATAAATTATGACAAATGACTTAAAAATTAACGGCCTTGATGCCTACCGGCAATGGGGTATAAGAATGGGTGATGGTTTCCTTGATACAATCGGTGCACCCGCGCCTATGAAAGAATTTATTGAAAACAAATCCCGATTGGAACATGGGAAACGGGTTATAACCAATAATCCTAAAGTAGATGAACGAGAAATAACACTATCTTTCACTATAGAAGGTAATTCTCAATCAGATTATCAGACAAAAAGAAAGGCATTCTTCGATGAATTATATAAAGGGGCAGTAGATATTCAAATTCCTGCTAACAGTAGCGAGATTTATCATTTGATTTATCTTGGGAAGAGTACCGGACATTTGGTAAAATTTCGAGTAAGTTTTCGGAACCGAATCCGTCTATTCGTACTTAATTCACGACATTGGGCCTATTGTCGTATATAGGAATATTCATAAATTGGATACCCTTTTTTTATCTTCGATCTTTGAAGAATGATCGAGATAAAGGACATATCAGGCAAGGTCAAGTTTAGCACACCGATCAATGTGGGGGCGAAAGGCCGGTTCATGCTGATGAAGGAGGATTATATAACCATCCCTTTCAGCACGGACA
>ENA-UEYL01003525-UEYL01003525.1-human-gut-metagenome-genome-assembly--contig:-NODE-3525-length-10212-cov-3.194475_pt1 | contig 10212 bp, 6 predicted proteins | sample MGYA00242941_ERZ507946 | MGnify/ENA primary metagenome ERZ507946 (study PRJEB26167, sample SAMN06115482) | human gut metagenome | host: Homo sapiens | place: China:Guizhou | collected 2015-03-11...
GGTAGTGGATTTTGCCGATTCGGAATGCGAAGCATCGGCAAAATCAGTTACTGTTTGCGCAAAGCGTGAACAGTAACTATTTCAGATCTCCCCGTGGAACACTTCCGCCGCCGGACCTGTCATAAATACAGTGTCCTTTTCTCTGTCCCAACGGATCAGAAGGTCGCCGCCGAGCAGTGTCACGCGGACTTCATCGTCAGTAAGACCGTTTAAGATGCAGGCGACCGCCGTCGCGCAGGCACCTGTTCCGCAGGCAAGAGTCTCTCCGGAACCGCGCTCCCAGACACGCATATTTACATGTCCGCGGTCTACGATCTCCACGAATTCCGTGTTGGTGCGGTCCGGGAATTTTTCGTGGACTTCAAAGGACGGGCCGATCTTTTCGATCTCCATATCCTTGATTCCATCCATAAATACCACCGCGTGGGGATTTCCCATGGACACGCCGGTAAAACAGTACTCTTTTCCATCCACCGTGATCGGCTCCCCGATCTCGGAGGTCTGCACCGGACGCCCCATATCCACCGTCACAAGCTCTACCTTGCCGTCTTTTAATTTCATAGACAGATGCTTGATTCCGGATGCAGTCTCCACGTCGATCTCCGTCTTATCCACGATTCCGTGGTCATAGGCATATTTTCCGACACAGCGGATCCCATTTCCGCACATGGCACCCCGGGATCCATCCAGATTGTACATGTCCATCTGGCAGTCCGCAACCCTTGACGGCTTAATTAAAATCAATCCGTCCGATCCGATTCCGAAATGGCGGTCACTGACCATCTTTGCCGTCCCGCAGGGATCTTCCACAGTCTCTTCAAAACAGTTTACATAAACATAATCATTTCCGATGCCCTGCATCTTCGTGAATTTCATATTTTCTCTCCTATATGCTCCATCCCCTGTGCGAGGATCGTCTGGATGTGACCGTCCGCAAGAGAGTAGAGAACGCTCTTTCCTTCCCTGCGGAACTTGACAAGACGCATCTGCTTCAGGATCCGAAGCTGGTGGGAGATCGCAGACTGTCCCATTCCGAGAAGACTTGCAATATCGCACACACATAACTCCGACTGGCTGAGTGCATACAGAATACGGATCCTTGTGGAATCGCCGAAGACCCGGAAGAATTCCGCAAGGTTCTGGAGCTCCTCGCCTTCCGGCATCACGTCCATCACCCGTTTTACCACCTTGTCGTGGACATGAATAAACTCACAGTGCGGGGCGATCTTTTCGTCCTCTCTGATACCCATGTTCCTGCTCCTTTACTGCTGCTGCCGCAGGTCATACGGACAGCAGCTCTTTCCACGCAGTTAGCGCACGAGAAGTTTGCTTACTTCGTACTGCTCCTCCGGGATGTCTTTCTTCATATTCAGTGCCTCCTGGATATCGAAATCCACGAACTTGCCGTCCTTGTAGGCTACGATACGGTTGCTCTTTCCTTCCGCCAGAAGTTCTGCAGCTCTCGCACCCATGATGGACGCGTAAACACGGTCCTTACAGGTCGGTGTACCGCCTCGCTGGATGTGGCCAATGATGGTGGCACGGGTCTCGATACCTGTCGCCGCCTCGATCCTTCTTGCCATGGAAGTGGAGTGTCCGATTCCTTCAGCGTTGATAATGATGTGATGCTTTTTGCCGCGCTTTCTGTTCTCAATGATCCGGTTGATCAGGTACTGCTCATTGCCGTCGTAGCGCTCCGGAAGGAGAATATCCTCCGCGCCGTTGGCAATACCGCACCAGAGAGCGATATATCCGGCATTTCTTCCCATAACCTCGATGATACTGCAGCGCTCGTGGGAGGTGGAAGTATCACGGACTTTATCGATGGCTTCCATCGCTGTGTTTACAGCGGTATCGAAACCGATCGTATAGTCGGTACAGGCGATATCAAGGTCAATGGTCCCCGGAAGACCGATCGTGTTGATTCCGAGAGCGGAAAGCTTTCCGGCACCGCGGAAGGAACCGTCTCCTCCGATCACAACGATACCATCGATACCATGTTTCTTACATACCTCAGCGCCACGCTTCTGGCCTTCCTCAGTTGTGAACTCCTCACAGCGAGCTGTGTAAAGGATCGTACCGCCGCGGTTGATCGTGTCCGCAACGCTGACGCTGTCCATATCTACGATTTCTTCCTGAAGGAGTCCGGCGTAGCCACGCATGATTCCTTTTACCTTCAGGCCTTTATTGATAGCGGTTCTTACAACCGCACGGATTGCCGCATTCATTCCAGGGGCATCTCCGCCGCTGGTCAATACTCCGATCGTTCTGACTTCTTTCTTTGACATATGGGTTTCCTCCATAAAAAAATTCTGTCAATCATTCGCCGTACACGTCCTTATTTTAATGTAACTGCTCAGTTTTTTCGCAGTCACATGCAAAAATCCATTCCGGATCGACTTCGCCGATGGGATTTTTGCCTTCCAACCAATGTTCTCTTACGGTCAGCGCAGTGAATGCACAGACCTACCAAACAGTTACATTTTAATACACTTTGCCCTTCTTTTCAATGACCTTTTGCACAACCTTGACATTTTTTTCACCAAGGATCTTATACAGGCGGTTCAGAAGATCCGGCCCTGCGAGGACTGCCCAGTTTTCGGAAAGTCTGCGCATTTTCCGTTCTTCTTTTAAATACATAATGACCCGGTCTTTTCCATCGGAATCACGGAGTGCCGCCATGACATCGTCGATGTGGCTTGCGTAGAATGCCTGATTTTCGAACTGAAGCCAAAGCTCATTCGGGATATCGGTGAACGGGATCACTTCCTCGCAGATCAGCTTTCCTACCGGGTCATCACCGATGGACGCCCGGCCGCGGATAAACACCTTGTTTTCCTCGGTGAACGCCTGACGGTTCTTCTCGTAGATCTTCGGGAACACGAGAACTTCCACCGTGCCCACAAGATCCTCAACGGTGATGAATGCCATGAGCTGGTTCGTCTTTGTAGTCTTCACCTTTTTCGACGTGATCATTCCGCCGATAACCACATTGGAATTATCCTCCACAATGGTCTTTCCGACCTCATCCACAACGAAATCGGAAGTTCTTGCCGTCACATTTTTCTCCCAGAGTTCCCGGTATTCCTCCATCGGATGACCGCTGACATAGATGCCGATGGTCTCCTTCTCGAATGCCAGAAGTGTCTGCTTGTCATACTCGCCCACATCCGGGAACGTGATATGGAAGTTGTCCTTTTCCTCCTCCGGGGCGATGTCAAAGAAGCTCATCTGGCCTTCCATGACCGTCTTTTTCTCCCGGGCTTTGCTCTCCAGCAGGTCGCCTGAGACGATGAGCTTCTGTTTTCTCGTTCCCGGAAGCGTATCCAGGGCACCCGATTTTATGAAGCTCTCAAGTGTTCTCTTATTGACTTCCTTGTTGGACATTCTGGACACAAAATCATCGAGGTTTTTGAAGAGTCCACCGCTCTCACGCTCGGCGATGATCACGTTCACCACGGCCCGGCCCACACTCTTGATGGCGGAAAGTCCGTAACGGATACCGTTTCCGGATACGGAAAAGCCGCTGTATCCCTCGTTGATATCCGGCGGCAGGATCGGGATTCCCATGTTCCGGCAGGCGAGAATGTACTCGGAGACCTTCGTGGTGTTGTCCATCACGGAGGTCATGAGCGCCGCCATGAATTCCTTTGGATAATAATATTTTAAAAACGCGGTCTGGTATGCAACCACCGCATAGGCCGCCGCATGGGACTTGTTGAAGGCGTACTTTGCGAAGTCCGTCATGTCATCGTAAATCTGGTTTGCCGTCTTCTCGTCGATCCCGTTGGCGATACAGCCCTTTACGCCCTCTTCCTCATTTCCGTAAACAAAGTTCTGGCGCTCCTTCGCCATGACCGCCGCCTTTTTCTTCGACATGGCACGGCGCACAAGGTCGCTTCGGCCGAGGGTATATCCGGCGAGATCGCGGACGATCTGCATGACCTGCTCCTGGTAGACGATACAGCCGTAGGTCGGCTTTAAGATCGGCTCCAGCTGCGGGCAGGTGTAGGTGATGGATTCCGGGTCATTCTTTCCCTTTAAATATTTCGGAATAAAGTCCATTGGACCCGGACGGTACAGGGAGATTCCGGCTATGATATCCTCCAGGGTAGTCGGCTTCAATTCCTTCATGAAGGTCTTGAAGCCGCCGCTTTCCAGCTGGAACACGCCCTCGTTCTTTCCTGTTCCGAGAGAATCCATGACCTTTTTATCATCATAATCGATATGCTCGAGATCGAGCTTCACACCGCAGTTCTTTTCGATCATCTTCACCGCGTCCTGGATGACAGTGAGTGTGCGGAGTCCCAGGAAGTCCATCTTTAAAAGGCCCAGTTCTTCCAGCGTCGTCATCGTAAACTGGGTCACGATGGTGCCGTCGGCACCTCTCGATAACGGGACATACTCGTCAATGGAGGTCCTGGAGATCACGACGCCCGCCGCGTGCATGGAGGTGTGGCGCGGGAGTCCTTCCAGTCGCTTTGACATGTCGATGAGCTTTCTTACCTGCTCATCTGAATCATATAGCGCCTTTAATTCCGGGTTTTTCCTGAGTGCCAGGTCCAACGTGATATTTAATTCCGCCGGGACCATCTTCGATACCTGGTCGCAGAGGCTGTAGGGCAGGTCCATGACGCGCCCCACATCGCGGATCACGCCGCGGGCCGCCAGGGTACCGAAAGTGACGATCTGGGCCACCTGATCCTTCCCGTACTTTTCCACAACGTAGTCGATAACTTCCTGACGGCGCTCGTAGCAGAAATCCACGTCGATATCGGGCATGGATACTCGTTCCGGGTTCAGAAAACGCTCAAAGAGGAGCTGGTACCGGATCGGATCGATATCTGTGATTTTTAAGCAGTACGCCACGATACTTCCCGCCGCAGACCCCCGCCCCGGTCCCACAGCGATCCCATGGGATTTCGCGAAGTTGATGAAATCCCACACGATCAGGAAGTAGTCCACGTAGCCCATGCTCTTGATGGTTCCGAGTTCATAATCCAGGCGGGCGCGGAGCGTTCCGTCATCATTCGGATAGCGCATCGCGAAGCCCTCATCGCAGAGGTGGTTTAAATAGCCCCAGGAATCGTAGCCCTCCGGCACATCGAATCTCGGAAGTTTTGTGACACCAAACTCGATCTCCACGTTGCAGCGCTCCGCGATCTTGTGGGTGTTCTCGATGGCTTCCGGGGCGTATGGGAAGAGTCTGCGCATCTCCTCCTCGGACTTCACATAGTACTGTCCGCCCTCGTAGCGCATGCGGTTCTCGTCGGAGACCTTTTTCCCTGTCTGGATACAGAGCAGGATGTCGTGGGCCTCCCAGTCCTCGGCGTTGATGTAGTGGCAGTCGTTTGTCGCCACAAGCGGGATATTTAATTCTTTTGAGAGGCGCATGATCCCCTGATTTACCTGGCGCTGCATCGGAATACCGTGGTCCTGGAGCTCTAGGAAATAGTTGCCATCGCCGAAGAGCTCCAGGTGGCGTTTTGCAGCCGCCTTCGCGTCCTCGTAGAGACCTTTTTCCAGGTATCTCGGGACTTCACCGGCAAGGCAGGCGCTTAAGGCGATGATTCCCTCGTGGTACTCCCGCATGACCTCCTCATCGATCCTCGGTTTATAGTAGAAGCCGTCCACAAAGCCCTTGGAGACGATCTTCATCAGGTTCTGGTATCCTGTATTGTTTTCCGCGAGGAGGACCAGATGGTAGTAGCGGTCCTCGCCGTGGACAGTCTCACGGTCAAATCTTGAGCCCGGAGAGACATACACCTCGCAGCCGATGATCGGTTTGACCCCGGCCGCACGGGCTGCCCGGTAAAAATCGATCACCCCATACATGACACCGTGATCGGTGATCGCCATGCTGTCCATGCCAAGCTCTTTTGCCCGCGCCGCCAGCTCTCCGATTTTACTGGATCCGTCCAAAAGACTGTACTCTGTATGGACATGCAAGTGTGTAAATGCCATCTGTCTCCTCCGTATTTTTTATCATCAATTGCAAAAGGACTGTCACCCCGAAAGGCGGCAGTCCCGTAATGTCGCTATATACAGACATGCTTCTTAGTTGTTGCTTAAATATTTCTCAATATCGTTTACTGCTTTCTCTTCGTCCACTCCGTCCGCTGTCACGACCACCTGCTCGCCGACCGGAAGATCAAGTGTCATCATGCCCATGATGCTCTTGGCATTGATCTTTTTGTTGTCGCTCTGGACGTAAATTGTACTCTCATAGCTGCTTGCAAGCTGCACTAACATCGCAATCGGTCGAGCCTCCAGACCAGAAGCAAGTTCGATAGTCACCGTACGTTTTGTCATAATAATCCTCCTCAATTGCACAAAGAATGGCGCTTACTAGTCTCCATTCACGTTTCGGTTCCCTGTTCCCGCAGTTTCTCCGCCATCTCACCAAGCTTCCTCAATCGATGGTTGACACCCGATTTTCCAACCGGCGGTTCCAGGTCTTCGCCCAGTTCCTTCAGCGTCGCTTCCGGTTTTAAAAGTCTTGCCTTTGCAATCTGCGCAAGACCATCCGGAAGACTTTCAAAGCCTACCGTGTCGCGGATAAACTCGATATCCTCGATCTGCTTCACAGCGGCTGACACTGTTTTGTTGATGTTTGCCGTCTCGCAGTTGACCTGGCGGTTGACATTTCCGCGCATCTCTTTCAGGATGCGGATGTTCTCCAGTTCCATCAGTGACAGATGGGCCTCCATCACATTCAGGATATCCACGATCTGGCTCCCCTCTTTAATATATACCACATAATAGCGTTTGCGGATGACTATTTTTGCATCAATGTCAAACGTTGCCATAATGGACTGGATCTGGCGGGCTTTCGCCTCTGTCGCGCATACGATCTCAAAATGGTAAAACTTCTCCGGATCGCTGATGGATCCTGACGCAAGAAAAGCGCCGCGCAGAAATGCCCTGCGGCAGCAGGGGTTCTGAACGACCACGTTTCCCACAACAGAAAGATTCTCTCCGATCTCTCCGTCTTCCGTAAGAAGTTTTGTGGCTTTCAATACGCGGAGTGCATCCTCATGCTGTTTCACACAGACCGAATAGATCCTGTTTTTTCCCAGATGCGCGTTCCGCCGTATAGAAATATCAGTTTCTATATTAAATGTTTTTCTCAATAATGTAAAGCACTTTCTGGCAACTGTCACATTTTCCGTGTGGATCTTGATGCTGTAATGATCGTCCCCGGAAATCTGGATCCGTCCGCAAAGGCTTAAAATCGCCGCAATTTCGGCGATCTGGCAATGCCTTGCCGGACTCATATGCCTGGAAAGCTCTTCCTTGATCCTGGAAGAAAAAGACATACTTACTTTCCTCCATCCTTCCCCGCGTCCCTGTGTTCCAGCCGGATCTCGTACCGCCCGGACTCCGTCAGACGCTTAAATACTTCTCCTGCGATCGTCACCGAACGATGGCGTCCGCCGGTACATCCGATCGCGATCACGAGCTGCGTTTTTCCTTCCTGTTCATATTTCGGAATCACGAATTCCAGAAGATCATTCAGTTTCTTTAAGAACTCTTCCCCGGTACCACCCTGCATCACATAGTCCTGTACCGCCTGCTCCGTTCCCGTATGGAACCGGAGTTCCTCCACATAGTAGGGATTCGGGAGGAATCGCACGTCAAACACCAGGTCGGCATCCGCCGGGATCCCATACTTGAAACCGAAACTCACGACTGTGATGAACATGCTGCTGCGTCCATCCGCTTCGCTGTAGAGATTTTCCAGCTCATGGCGCAGTTCTTTTGTCAGAAGTCTGCTGGTGTCGATGACCTGGTCCGCCTCTTTTTTTAAGAAGGCGAGCTTCTCCCGCTCCAGCTCGATTCCCTTTTCCACGCGGCCGTTTCTTGAGAGCGGATGGCTGCGTCTCGTCTCCTTGAAGCGCTTGATAAGAACTTCATCGGAGGAATCCAGGAACAGGATCGAGAACGGGTATTTGTTTTCTCTCCATTTCCGGATGATAATCTCCAGATTCGGCAGCTCCTCACCGCTTCGGACATCCACACCCAGGGCGATGTCCTGCTTTTCGCTCTGTCCGTTCATGACCAGCTCCGCAAATTTTTCAATTAAAAGGACCGGCAGGTTGTCGGCACAATAGAAGCCCATGTCTTCCAGTGTTTTTAATGCCGTGGTCTTTCCTGCGCCCGACATACCTGTCACGATTACAAGTCTCAACGAGAATTCCTCCCTGTATTGTGCACCTTTAAAATTCACCTAAGAGTTTTACTTCCAGCTCGAGATCTACCCCGGAACTCTCCTTTACCCGGCGTTTTACCTCATTGCAAAGTCCCAAAATATCCGCCGCCGTTCCATGATCCTTATTGATCACGAATCCGGCGTGTTTCTCGGAGACCGCGGCTCCGCCGACGGAAAATCCCTTTAAACCGGCATCCTCGATCAGTTTTCCGGCGAAATGTCCTTCCGGGCGCTTGAAAGTGCTTCCGGCGCTCGGGTATTCTAACGGCTGCTTCTCTTTTCTCTTTCTTGCCAGTTCTTCCATCTGCGACCGGATCACCTCCGGATCGCCAGGTGTCAGCTTGAATGCCGCGCGGACTGTGAAAAGTCCCAGGCGCTCCAGACAGCTCGTTCTATATCCCAACTCCAGCTCCTCGTTTTTCATCAGCTTCACATTTCCGTCCTGGTCCATCACATCTGCCCACAGGAGTACGTTCTTCATCTCGGATCCGTAAGCGCCCGCATTCATCATGACCGCACCGCCGACGGTTCCCGGGATTCCCGCCGCGAACTCCAGGCCGGTGAGTTCCTCTCTCGCCGCCGTATTCGCAAGCTTTGAGAGCATCACGCCTGCCCCGGCGATGATAATGTTTTCGTTTTTCTGAACTTCTAATTCAGCGAGACGCTCTGTGCTGATGATCGTGCCACGGAAACCTTTATCTCCCACGAGGAGATTGCTTCCGTTGCCGATCATGTACCAGGGCTGTCCTGACTTTTTACAGTCCAGGACCGCCTCGCAGAGTTCTGTCTCTGATTCCGGAATCACGAACCGGTCTGCCGGGCCGCCGACGCGGAATGATGTGTGCCGCGCCATCAGCTCATTTGTTCTGATTTCCATGAATGTTTCTCCTTTTTATTCGCCTCTTTTAGCGATATTCGCCTGCACGCGGTTGTAGAGCTCCTGGGCCGCGTTGTAGCCCATCTTCTTCTGACGGTAGTTGACCGCCGCGGACTCTACGATAACTGCCAGATTACGTCCCGGACGGACCGGAATGTTGTGGCAGACAACTTTATTTCCAAGGAACTCCGTGTACTGGTCCTCAAGTCCGAGACGGTCGTATTCCTTATCCTTATCCCACTCTTCGAGCTTGATGACCATGTCGATGGACTGGGTATCTTTTACACTCTCGACACCGAACAGGGTCTTCACGTCGATGATGCCGATCCCGCGCACCTCGATGAGATATCTTGTGATATCCGGGGCGGAACCGACGAGAGTCTCATCGCTGACCTTGCGAATCTCCACAACGTCATCACTTACGAGACGGTGTCCACGCTTGATGAGCTCCAGGGCGGCCTCGCTCTTACCGATTCCGCTCTCGCCTGTGATCAGAACGCCTTCGCCGAACACATCAACGAGAACGCCGTGAATGCTGATGCACGGGGCAAGTTTTGCCTTCAGCCAGCGGATGACTTCCGCCATGGTATCGGATGTCGGCTTCGCGGAGAGCAGGCACGGAACACCGTAATGACTGCAGAGTTCTGCGACCTCCGGCTCCGGTGTCTGGTTTCTGCAGAACACGAGACATGGGATCTTGCTGGAGATCAGCTTGTCATACATGGCGATCCGGCGCTCTCTTGTGAGCCCGGAGAGGTACGCGATCTCCACGTTTCCGATCATCTGTACACGCTCATTGTCGAAATGTGCGTAGAATCCAGTGAGCTGAAGTGCCGGACGGTTCACGTCCGGGTGGGAGACAACGATCTTCTCGCAGTCCAGCTCCGGGGTCAGGTTTTTGAAATCCATTTTTTCTATTAATTCAGATATTGTAACTCAGTACATGGCATAGTTCTCCTTTCCTGTATCTGGCCGCTGCCTCGAATCATGGCGGCAGTTCTTCGGAACAATTCGCAGCTATTCTATCGATTTAAAATACTGTGTAGCTATTCAGTACCTTCATAGTTACACGCAAAAATCCATTCCAGATCAGCTTCGCTGATGGGATTTTTGCCCTCCAGCC
>ENA-UEYL01003526-UEYL01003526.1-human-gut-metagenome-genome-assembly--contig:-NODE-3526-length-10210-cov-3.140136_pt1 | contig 10210 bp, 8 predicted proteins | sample MGYA00242941_ERZ507946 | MGnify/ENA primary metagenome ERZ507946 (study PRJEB26167, sample SAMN06115482) | human gut metagenome | host: Homo sapiens | place: China:Guizhou | collected 2015-03-11...
TGTCTGTTCCTTTAGCCGGTTTTTCCAGTTATACCGATTTTATGGCAAATGGAAACGGGGTGGCTAATGACTACCTTATGGGAGCTTTAAATGAGCCTGCGAAAACACCGTTTATCTTTTTATTTTTATCCGGAGTGATTATGGTTATTTCTCTGATTACTTCCAAAAAAGCCCAAAATGTAATCAAGACTTCTGTCGATCTTTCGCGTCAGGATGATGGAAACGAGATGTTCGGTTCTTCGGCTATTGCACGGAGTCTGGTACGTTCGATGACTACTTTAGGGAATAACATTTCGAAGATTATTCCGGAGAAGGTCAAGGTATGGTTGGATAGCCGGTTTAACAAAGATGAGGCGATCCTGGCTAACGGAGCGGCTTTCGATTTGGTCAGGGCTTCGGTAAACCTGGTATTGGCCGGTTTGTTGATCGCATTAGGTACTTCCTTAAAATTGCCTTTGTCAACGACTTATGTCGCTTTTATGGTGGCTATGGGTAGTTCGCTGGCCGATCGGGCCTGGGGAAGGGAGAGTGCCGTATTCCGGGTGACCGGTGTGCTCTCGGTGATCGGTGGTTGGTTTATTACTGCAGGAGCTGCATTTATCATCTGCTTTTTTGTAACTATGATCATGTATTTTGGTGGCATGACGGCCATGGTTATTATGATCGGAGTGGCGGCTTTTATCTTGATCCGCAGTAATAATAAATACCGGAAAAAGATGAAGAGTGAAAAACAGGACGATGTTTTTCAACAGATGCTTTCCTCTAAAGATAAGGCGGTCGTTTGGAATTTGCTCCGTCAGCATGTGAGGGAAAATCTGGTGAAAGTACTGGATTTTGCCGCCAATACTTATGGACAGATGACGGATGGATTTATACGGGAAGATCTGAAAAGCCTGCGAAAGGCCGTTTCTTCTACCAATGACGAAAAAGATATTTTGAAGAAAATACGGCGGAAAGAAACACTCGGTATGCGGCGGATCGATAGGAATGTGGCCATTGAAAAGAATACCTGGTTCCACTTGGGAAGCAATAGTAGCGAGCAGATGATGTATTGCCTTAAACGGATGTGGATAACAATTTTAACCCCTTACCGGCAGAGTGTGCCGAAGAATTCGTACCGATCCGGGATATGCTGAAAAGTTTGCTCGAACGGACAAAAGATATTATTGACAAAGGAAATTATGAAGAGGCCGATTTGGTACTTGCCGAAGGGGAAGAGTTGAAAACCTGTTTATCCCGTTTGCATAAAATGCGTATCGAAAGAATGCAGGAAGAGAACAGTAGTGTTAAATTGTCTTTGGTATACCTGAATTTGTTGCAGGAGTCACAGGAGTTAGTCAGCATTATGCGGCATATGCTCCGTGCCAGCCGGAAATTTCAGCATGTCTGATTCTGACTTATTTCCTGAATAAAATTATTTATCTTTGTTTTATACAAATTTAAATAAAGAAGGATGGAAATGAAATTTTGCCAGAGTTGTGGTATGCCCCTGCAGGCCGAAGACCAATGGGGTACGAATGCCGACGGGAGTTTGAACGAAGAATATTGTTGTTATTGTTATCAAAAAGATGCTTTTACCCAGGATTACACCATGGAGGAAATGATCGGGCACTGCCTGCAGTTTTTGGACGAATTCAACCGGGAAGCCGATGTTCCCAGGACCAGAGAACAAGCCTTGGCAGAAATGAGACAATTTTTCCCCGCACTAAAACGTTGGCAACAAAAATAGACGGAGAGCGGATGAGAAATGTTGGATGTTTGTTTCTATTATCGCTGGTGTGCCTGTTTGCCTGTAAGGATGAGACCCGGGAAAATCCTCCCTTAAAAGGGGATGCTTTTTGGTTGGCTAATCCCTGGAAATTTTATTTTGTAGATGCGGAAGGGAAAAGCGTACTCCGTTTAAAGGCGGGGGCTGTCCTGCCCCTGACGGGAATGGAGGTCCCCGGCGACCCCGAAGTGATTCCGACGGATTTTGTTCCTGACCGATCGGGAGAATACAATTATAAACACAATAGCGTAGGCTATGATCATGAAAAAGGATTGTACTATTGGCGAACTTCCGTCCCGGGAAACATTGGGGTCACTCCCAGTCGGTTTTATGTCAGGTTCGACCGGAACGATGTAGATACCGTCCGGGTACTTTTCAAATTTACTTCCGGTGCAGCTGTCGGGGGAGACGGGATCGAGGTTTCCGTCCGGGAAATGTATTATAACGACCGTCTGATCATTAAAAATAGCGATTACAGCCGGGAAGAAGGGATTGTTATAATGAAAAGGTAAAAAGTAAAAGGCTAAAAGCTATAGGCTAATATAGGCTATAAGCTATAGGCTATAAGCTATAGGCTATAAGCTATAGGCTATAAGCTATAGGCTAAAAGCTATAGGCTATAAGCTAGGAGCAAAAGGCGAGAAGCGAAAGGTCATAAACTAAGAGGAAACTTATATTATATCGTTCTTTACTTTTACTTTTTACCTTTAGCCTTTAGCTTATAGCTTTTAGCCTTTTACCTTTAAAATTCCTCCATCTCGTTCATCATCTGGTTATTTTCGTCGTGATCGGGACGTTGGGTTTTGCTTTTTCCGGCTTTCATATTTCCGAAGCTGTAGGTCAGGGTAAAGCCTATCGTGCATCCTGTCCGCCAGTTTGAAGCATATTGGCGGAAACCGGTCCCTGAAGTTTCGGTTTTCCATTTCCGGGAATTGAACAGATCACGTCCATTGATGCTCAGACTCAATTTCCGGTTGAGAAAAGCTTTGCGGATTCCTGCATCCAGACTGTAATTCGATTTTCTATATCCCTGTGCGATCAATTGACGGGAATTATAATTACCGGTCAGTTGGAGAGAGAAAGAAGCCGGGAGGATAAGGTTAGCGATTATCTTGGCATTCCATGAAAAATCCTCATTGCTCTTACCGGTCACCGGTTGATCCGCACCCGCCGGCAGATAAGAGAAACCGTCGAGTTTGTTGTAATATAAGTTAACTGTCGTGGTCAGATCCAATATAGAGAACAAATGGTTTTTTCCTACGATTTCTACACCTGCAGATTGGGTTTCAGCCACATTTTCGAACGTACTTTTCATGATATTGTCTTCCAGGTAACTGATACGCTGGATGACATCGTCGGTATTGCGGTAATAGGCAGAAACGGAGAGCGTGTGTGCCTCCCAGTTTTTGATATAATTCAGTTCCATCGAATTGGAATATTGCGGAGTCAGATAGGGGTTACCGAAAGAGATATTGGTAGAGTCGGTGATATTCAGGAAGGGGTTCAGCTGATGCCCCCAGGGACGGTTGATCCGTCGGCTGTAATTCAACTGGATTTCATTTTGGGCAGGCAGGGTGTAAGTTAAGAACACACTGGGGAAAATGCTGAAATAGTCGTCTTTATAGGGAGAGACTTCGCCTTTTTCCTGTCCATAGGCCAGGGAACGCGTATCGGTATGGGAATATTCGCCCCGTAATCCGGCTTGGTAGCCGAAATTACCGAAACGTCCCGAATAAGTCGCATAAAGGGCATGGATATCCTGATCGTAATAGAAACGGTTGTAAAGTTGTTCGTCGGGCCGGGCGTCTTCGGCCGTTTCGCCGCTCTTGGTCTCTACCGGGCTTTCCTGGCGGGAAAAAGTACCTTTATATCCAGCTTCGATCTTGTTGAATTCGTTGAATGCATTGACATAATCGGCCTGTAACTCCCAATTGTGGGATTGCATTTTATTCTTTTGCCACTGATAACTGTGTGTGGTTTCTTCATTTTCAAAAACAGAACTTTGGAGATAGGTACTCTTTTGATCCATATTCCAGGTGTTCCACGAAGCTACTACATCCAGATTACTGGTTTTACTGAAATCGTGTTTATAACCGAGTTCGACATTGCCTCCTTTCATCGGATTGTCCGAATCGGAAATACGCTCACTGGAGAGAAAAGAATTGGGGATATCGCTTAAATAGTTGATTGTATTGGTTTGTTTACGGGTTCCGAACATTCCGAAAGCGCCGAGATTCAGATGGTCGGACTGGGTCAGATGCCAGGTCAGGCCGGCACGGACGAAAGTTTGTCCGCCATGGCCGTCATTGTCGGAAGTCTGATTGAGGAAAGAGACCGGATTACCCGAAGCATCCGTATTGGTCCGGTTGGAGAAACCACCGCCGTCTCTTTTCCGTTCCCGGTAGCCCACTCCGGCATACATCTCCGTTTTATTACTGCTGTAGTTGACATTGCCACTGGCATTCCAGCCGCCGCGGGTGTCGACTCCGGCTTGCAGGCTACCGTAGTAACCTGCTCTGCGGTCTTCTTTCAATACGATATTAATGATACCGGAAGTTCCTTCGGGACTGAATTTGGCCGAGGGATTGGTGATTACTTCGATCCGTTCGATACTTTCTGCCGGTAATTGTTCCAGGATTTGTGCCCGGTTGTCGGCCGAAAGCCCGGAAGCCCGGCCGTTGATCCATACGGTGACATCACTGCTTCCCCGTAAGGATACTTCGCCTTCGTTATCGACTTCGACAGAGGGAATATTGGTCAGGACATCACTGGCCGTTCCTCCCGTAGAAGAGATATTTTGATCGACATTGAATACTTTTTTATCGATATCGAATTTCATTTGGGAACGTTGGCCGGTGACCTTGACTTCGCCGAGCAATTGGCTGTCCTCTTGCAATAGCAGGTTCCGGAAATTGACTCCCGGTATCTGTTTGGAGAGGGTAAAGGGCTTTTCGATTGTTTTATAACCGATAAAAGAGATCGAAAGTGTATAACTCCCTTCCGGCAACTGGGCGATATGGAAAGTGCCGGTTTCATCGGTCACCATGCCTTTCAGGGGTACGGTGGTGCCGGCTTTCCGCACACTGATATTGACAAATTGCATCGGTTCACGGGTTTTAGCATCGATTACTTTCCCCCGGATAACACCGGCCTCTACCGGTAACGATTCGGTCGGTTCTGCCTGGAGCTTCACTCCATAACCTATCAGCAAAAAACAAAGCATTGCTGAGATCAGGATTCTTACATTCATAGTTTATCTATTGTATTTTGTGTTTTTCAACTTTGCCCTAACTAAAACCTCAGACCAGATTTTATAAAAAGAGTTTAGTGTTGAATGGATTATTTAACAGCTTTGACTTTTCCTTCACAAAATAGCGATAGATTCTTTCAGAAATATTTAAGTATTGGGTTGAATATCGTCCCAGGCTGCCCCCTTGTTGGCTCCTGTTATCCAGTTGAAGGTATAATGGCGTTCCATGACGATTCCGCCGTCCAGCCGGGCCGGTGCTTCTTGCTTGTGAATATGTGCATCTACACAAGCCCAGTCGTATCGGTAGGTCAGGTCCGCTTGGTCGAGAATTTCCGTTGTGCTTCTGGCGATTCCCTGGCCGAGCAGGTCGCCGATACTTTTGTGTTGCCAGAAGATGGCTGCAATGACAGGCACATCGCAGATCTCGGAAGGATAAGGCAGTTCTTCGACAATACCGGCTGCCCACAACAGTACGGCGCAGTTTTCATAACGCCATACGAATTGGATGCACTCTTGCCCGGTCGGGTCCGGGTTGGAAATATAGGCCGCTTCTGCCGGTGTCAGCCAAGACTGTATTCCATAAATTTCATCCATTTTATTGAAATAGGTCAGCGCTTCGTTCCGGTCCGGGTTTTCGGACAACATCACTTCCGAATATACCGCAACAACAAACAGAGTAGCGGCACGTTGCATCATTTCTTCCCTGCTTTTGAGGTGTACTTCGGTTTCCGGCACTTCACTTTTCAGTGTTTCCAGATAAGGAATCCCCTGTGTTTGCAGCAGAGCGACAGAACGTTCCCTGCGTTCCCGGTCGGCAGAAGTTTCTTCCGGCCTGTCGCCGTCCAGCAGGTCCGCATGGGCGATCGGAGTAAATTCAGTCAGTTCACTTTCCCCTTCCCGTGAAAATACCAGCTTGCCTTCTCCATCGTACAAGTGCATATTGGGATAAAGCAGATATCCCTTCACCTGATGGGCCAGGTCGAAAAGGGTATTGATGAGATAACGGGTGCGGTCGTTGTTATCGTCGGTTTCGAATACGATCCCTACAACACAATTGAAACAGCGGATCTGGCGCAGCACGTTTTCTTTCAATGCCGGGTTACTGGTTGCTGCCTGGGCGAAATAATTGGCCATTCCTTCGATGTGCATCTCTATAAATCCGGCCTTTTCCCGGACATGGGAAAGGTGGAATACGAGTAGGCTGTCATCCTGAAGAGTTACTCTGATCTGGTCTGCTTCGGTATCGACCGACTGGATTACCGGTGCAAATAAAGACTGTATTCCAGTCAAAATATGCTGAGGGGATCCGATTACCGTATAAAGTGTCAAATGTGCTTTTTCCATAATAAACCGCTTTTTCTGTTTTTTTAATTTCTCTCCTTTTCCGGTTTCTCCTTTCCCTTTCGCTTTTCGCCTCTGGCTTTTGCCTTTTACCAATAAATCACCAACCCCGCCACTCCTGCGAGGCAGATCATGAGGATAGGATGTATTTTATATTTCCAGGTAAGTAGAAAAGCGCCGGCGAAGATCAGGATACTTTTATAATCGATAAAGTTTTCTTTATTCATCAATAAGAGGGCAGCAGCTCCGATCAGCCCGACAGTCATGGGGCGTAAACCGGTAAAGGCGGCGGCGACATATTTGTTGTTTTTGAATTTGGCATAGAAAAATGAAATCAACAATACCAGTAAAAAAGAGGGCAGACAGACGGCAAAGGTGGCGATCACCGACCCCCAGACACTTCCAGTGGCGGTGTAGCCGATATAAGTAGCGCTATTGATTCCGATCGGGCCGGGGGTCATTTGTGAGATAGCCACTACATCTGTAAACTCTTGTAAAGTCAACCAGTGATATTTATCTACCACTTCATATTGGATCAAGGAGAGCATGGCATATCCTCCGCCGAATCCAAAGATTCCGATTTTTAAATAAACACCGAGCAATTGCCAATAAATCATGTGTCGTATTTCATTTAGAGTACTGTATACTATTCTTCCTTGATTTCTCCGTCCTCTTTCTCACTCTCTACTCTCCGTTCCCCTGTTTCATTTTTCCTTTGATCCAGAAGGTATAAATCAATCCTCCGATAATACCGGCCAAAACAATATATGCCGGAGATACTCCGCATTTCCATATCAATACGGCTCCGATAGCCGGTAAAATCAATTCTACCCATTTTAAATGAAGCGACCGGGCTGCTGAGATGCAGGGAACCAGGATCAGGGCAACGACAGCCGGCCGGATACCGTTGAATATTTTCATCACCCAGATATTGTCCTGAAAATGATTGAAAAACAGAGCGATGGCCAATATGATACAAAAGGAGGGGAGTATGGTTCCGCCGGCACAAACGATACTACCCGTTACTTTCTTGAGTTTGTAGCCTACAAAAATAGAGATATTGACAGCAAAGATACCTGGTAAAGACTGTGTCATGGCGAATAAATCCATAAAATCCTGCTTGTCTAGCCAACCGCGGTTAACGACTTCACGTTCAATCAAGGGGATCATGGCATATCCACCGCCGATGGTGAACATCCCGATTTTTACAAATGTCAGAAAAAGTGTCCAATACATACCTGATTATCTCTATCCGATGTGCAAAGGTACACTTTATTCAGGAGTTTTCTATGATTGGAAAGCCGTTTCTCTCACTTTCTCCACGATGATGTTGGGGGCGTGGTATACCGTGTGGCCGAATTGAGGAATAAAGTCCATAAAGCCAGCGGCCGCTGGCTTTATGGACTTTATTTGTTGTTTTTAATTATGCTTTAAATAGCATCTTTCTTTGCGTATTCCGAGAATTCACAGCCGAAAGTATCGGCCAGATAGTTGTCCATTTCATCGGCTTTGAAAGCCATATCGGTGATATTCTTTTGAATTTCTTCTGCAAAATCAGAGAAGATATCCGAGATATGAATGCGGTAAGAAAGGTAAATCTGATTCCCGTCCAGTCCGAGTTGATAAGGTTTGATATCTTCTGCACTCAACAGATAAGTCAGTACCGGCTCCAGGTTTTTCTTCGGTAGGTTGTTCAGCGGAGAAGTACAGAACAGATACGAACGCTGGTATACGAACATCCGGATCTCGGAGCTGCCTTTATGGAAAGTCCAGCTTTCATAGCCGACACGTGCCAACACCGGATTGATACCCATGTTTTCGATGGCTTTTTCACAAAATGCTGCCAGTTCGGTAAGGCCTCGCTGCTGGAAAATATTTTCCGGTAATTTCTCCCCGCATGAGGGGCAATATTCGTCTTCTTCGGATATAAATTCCTCACAACTGTTACATTGTATATTGAAATTATTGCGGTCGAGTTCTGAAATCTGTTCGAGTAAGGTACACAAGGAGGCTATGGGAATGCCGAATCCCATATTATCGGCATTGGTCAGTTTGCTGGTTGTGATTGCCACTACTTCGCCATTTTGGTTGAACATCGGACCACCGCTATTACCCGGATTGACAGCTGCATCCGTTTGGATATAATAACTGTCGTCCATCAGTTGTTTGGGAGACGAGACGGTTCCTTCGGTCGCTGTAAACGGCATCCCGAAGGGATAACCGGCTACGTTGATTTTTTGGCCCAGCGTGACTTCGGTACAGGCCAGGCTGATTTCCGGTAAAGCGGTAAAATCGCCCTCTGCCGATAATAAAGCGATGTCGAGTATCGGATTGACCAGCACAATATTCGCTAAATAACGGTTCTTTTGGTTATCTTCCAGGGCTACCTGACGAAATCCTTCTACGACATGATAATTGGTGACGAAAAGATCGTGTTTTTTCAGGTAAAAACAGCTGCCTGATCCCCCGGCATGATTGACTTTATATACGGTTTGAAATATATTTTGATCCATAATGTTTTGTTTTTGAGTTGATTAGTTACCGAAATTCTGGGCTGCCAATTGTTGTACTTTGGCGGTATATTCTTCTGCACTGATCTGGCCACTGGCCAATTGTTGCTGTAATACTTGCACTTGTTGCAGATAGTTTTGCATACCGTTGCCCTGCATCATTTGTTGCATGTTTTGCATCATTTGTTGCTGCATGGCCTGCACGTTTTTCATATATTCGTTCATGTCGACGGTGCCTTCCTCTTCCTCCTCCTCTTCGTCGAGTTCATCCTCCATGATCGCTTCCATCGCTTTATAGAGTACAGGAGCAGCCTCATCCCACGGTTGGGCGGAACTCTTTTGCAAAGCTTTTACAACCACTTGGTTGACATCCTCCTGCAAATTGTTATAGTAATACATCTCGTAGAATTTATAAAGCATCATGACACAAGCGGTCATATAATCACCCGATTCCATATAACCGGAAATCTTTTTGTAACTGTCCTCGAAATTTTCCTGAATGTTTTGTAGGTTGGAACGACGTTTGTTCGGGATAAAAGTCTCGACAAAATAAAGATCTTCCGCCAGTTCTTCTTGGGTCATTTTTTGTAGTTTTTCGATGACTGCTTTTCCCTGGGCTGTGATTTCGGGCAGCGGTATATCTTCGCGGTCCATTTCCCGGATTGCCTTTTGCATATCGTTGAGCAGCTGACCCTGAGGTTGGGCGAAATACATGAATTTCATCAGGGTCGTGTCGATTATGTTCCAGATATAACCGTATTTGCGTGAAGGCTCGAAATATTTTACGGCATCCAGGCACTCTTTGCAACTGATTTGCACGGCTTGGTATATATTCTCCAGGCTTGCTGTATCGTAAGGGGTCGTTTTAGGCTCATAGATACGTTGTGCCCCGAATTTAGTCTCGAATTCATCGTCGTATTTGTCTCCCGTACAGCATATTTCCTGCAGGATATAATAGATTTTGTAAGGGTTGATCAATTGGATCGGACAGCTGTATTCAAACGAAAGGCGGTTATCCCGCAAATAGATCGTTGCCAGATCCATGGCGTTGAAATTGAGTCCTGCCACCTGACGGAGTAAGGGTATCCGCCCTTTTTCAGGAAGAGCGACAAAAGGAGCGGTGATACTGAGTTTTTCCTCGTCCAATTTGATGTTTACGATAATAGAACCGTGGGGAATATGAAATTCGTTTCCCTGTACATTGCCGTATTTCGTCCGGAAATCTCCGTTGATATAATCCAATAAGGCATAAAATGATTTCAGATACTCGTGATTTTCAAAAGCTTCCACGCTCGCATCGAAAGCTTCCACGTTCAATTTACTCTCGGTTGACGAGAGGAT
>ENA-UEYL01003527-UEYL01003527.1-human-gut-metagenome-genome-assembly--contig:-NODE-3527-length-10209-cov-3.953119_pt1 | contig 10209 bp, 9 predicted proteins | sample MGYA00242941_ERZ507946 | MGnify/ENA primary metagenome ERZ507946 (study PRJEB26167, sample SAMN06115482) | human gut metagenome | host: Homo sapiens | place: China:Guizhou | collected 2015-03-11...
CTCATCAAGGGGATCTCCAGCTTCAATCCCGAAAAGGGTGCCCGCCTGGCCACCTACGCCGCAAGATGCATCGAAAACGAGATCCTCATGTACTTTCGCAGCCAGAAAAAGCTGCAAAGCGAAGTCTCCCTGTCGGACTCCATTGAATCCGACCAGGACGGAAACGCGCTGCAGCTATTGGATGTGGTGGGCGTGGATGACACCATGCTGGACGATCTCCACGACCGGGACAGTGCCCGGCAGCTGCACCGGCTGGTGGCGGAGTGCCTCACCGCCCGGGAAGCGGAGATCATCCGCCTGCGCTATGGGCTGGGCGGCACCATCCCCCTGACCCAGCGGGAGGTGGCTGCCTCCTTCGGTATCTCCCGCAGCTATGTATCCCGCATTGAAAAGCGGGCGCTGGAAAAGCTGCACGCGCTGATGGAGGAGACGGCCACCCCCATGCACCGCACCACTCCCCAGCGGCAGGCAGCGCCCCATGAGGCAAAATCCTGAACTTGCCAACCTGTCACTGCCATGGTATTCTGATATATAACCGTGTTCTGCGGCTGCCGCACTTTACAAAGGAGACCTCTTTACATGAAAATCGTAATTTTAGACGGATATACGGAAAATCCAGGTGACCTGAGTTGGGACGCCCTGGGCGAATTCGGTGAGCTGACCATTTACGACCGCACCTCCCGCACGGATACGGACGAGATCATCTCCCGCATCGGCGGCGCGGAGATTGTCATCACCAACAAGACCCCCATCTCCAAACCGGTGATCGACGCCTGCCCCGCTATGCGTTATATTGCCGTGCTGGCCACCGGCTACAACGTGGTGGACGTGGCATACGCCCGAGAAAAGGGCATTCCCGTCTCCAACGTCCCCTCCTACGGCACCGCCGCCGTGGGACAGTTCACCATCGCGCTGCTGCTGGAGATCTGCCACCATGTGGCTCACCACAGTGAGACGGTATATGCAGGCAAGTGGGCCAGCTGCCCGGATTTCTGCTACTGGGATTATCCGCTCATTGAGCTGGAGGGCAAGACCATGGGCATCATCGGCTTCGGCCGCATCGGTCAGGCCACCGGCCGCATCGCCCGGGCTCTGGGCATGGAAGTGCTGGCCACCGGCTCCCGTCCCACGGAGCAGGGCAGCGCCATTGCCCGGTACACGGACCTTGACACCCTGCTGGCTGCTTCCGATGTGATCGCGCTGCACTGTCCCCTGTTCCCCGAAACGGAGGGGATGATCAACCGCGACACCATCGCCCGGATGAAGGACGGCGTCATCCTGCTCAATACCGCCCGGGGCGGACTCATCGTGGAGCAGGACCTGGCGGACGCGCTCAACAGCGGAAAGGTGGCAGCCGCCGGTGTGGACAGTGTCTCCTCCGAGCCCATCCGCAGCGACAACCCGCTGCTGAAGGCCAAAAACTGCATCATCACGCCCCATATCGCCTGGGGTGCCCTGGAGAGCCGGCAGCGCATCATGGACTGCACGGCGGAGAACCTGCGCGCCTTCCTCTCCGGCACTCCCATCAACACCGTCAACTAAAGCCACGCGGCGCCTGCGAAAGCGGGTGCCGCGCTTTTGCTCTTGGTTGCGCCCTTTCCGAAAAACTGTTATAATGGGATATATTTTTGCGGAAGGAGCCTTTTTATGGTGAAAAAACTGGTTTTGGTCACCCAGGCGGCTTCCACCTGCCCAACCTACGCCCAATGGCTGTTTCAGTTTTTTGGTTCCAACATCACGCTGGAGACATTCAGTGTGGAGGCAAACGACTTTCCTGCCATGAGCAAGGACGCGGACCTATACATCGTGGCCGCTACCTCCACCGACGCGTTCAGCCAGGTGATGGAGACCATCCCTCCTGAGCGGAAGGTGGTCTCCCCCACCATCACATTTTTTAAAAAGGAGATCGACGCCCTGCGTCAGCTGCCCAAAGGCACCCGCGCCATGCTGGTGAATCTGAGCGTGGAGATGGCCATCGAGTCCATTGCCGAGCTCAACCGGCTGGGCATCACCCAGATCGAGTTCACCCCCGTTTACCCCGGGTCCAGCTATCCGCCGGACGTGGAGCTGGCCATCACCCCCGGCGAGGACCGCTATGTCCCGCCCACGGTGCTGCGGGTGCTGGATCTGGGCCCCCGTGTCTTTTCCGCAAACACCCTCATGGAGATTGCCCTGGCTCTGGGCTTCACCTGGTTCCCCAAAAGCCAGGAGTTCCGCACTTACGCCGCCTCGCTGGCCGATCCGGGGCAGAGCCTTGCCTCCCTCTGGAGCGCCAATTTGAAGACGGAGACCTATCTGGATATTCTCATGGGCGCACTGGAAACCGGCATCCTCGGCGTGGACCGGGACGGGCGGATCTTCGCCCTCAACTCTGTGGCAGAGACCATGCTGGGCCTGCGTCGTGAGGATGCCATCGGCCAGTCGCTGACCTTCGTGTGCTGGGACCTTGCCCGGCAGCTGAGCGAGACCGACCGGCGGCAGAAAACCTCCCGCCTGATCCAGCTGGGAGACACCTATCTTAACCTGGCCACCGCCCCGGTGGACTGGCAGGGCGAGGGCATCGGCTGCTTTGTGCTGCTCCAGCGATTCACCGAGGAGGAAAACCGCCAGCACCAATTCCGGCTGCAGCTCTATCACCGGGGCTATCAGTCCAAATACGTCTTTGACGACATCATCGGCCAAAGCGATATCATGCTGCGCACCAAGCAGATCGCCGCCCGCATGGCCCGCACGGAGTCGGCCATCCTGCTCACCGGAGAAAGCGGCACCGGCAAGGAGCTCTTCGCCCACTCCATCCACAACGCCTCCCGCCGCCATGACATGCCCTTTGTGGCCATCAACTGTGCCGCCTTGTCCGAGTCACTGCTGGAAAGCGAGCTGTTCGGCTATGACGAGGGCGCGTTCACCGGCGCGAAAAAAGGCGGCAAGCTGGGCCTTTTTGAGTACGCCCACCGGGGCACGCTGTTTCTCGACGAGATCGAGGGCATGAGCCAGACCCTGCAAATAAAGCTCTTGCGGGTCCTGCAGGAAAAAGAATTTATGCGGGTGGGCGGCAACCGCATCATCCCCACGGACGTGCGTATCATTGCCGCCTCCAACGAAGACATTCTGGAGCTGGTCCACCAGGGCGCTTTCCGCAAGGACCTCTACTACCGGCTCAACACCCTGCCCATCGCCATTCCTCCCCTGCGGGAGCGGGGAGAGGACCTTTTCTTGATCGCCAGCCACCTGATGGAAAAAAACGGCGTCCGCTTCACCTTCTCCCCCGAGGCGCAGTCCGTGCTGCGGGCCTACCCCTGGGAGGGCAATGTGCGGGAACTTGCAAATCTGGTGGAGTATCTCTCCATGCTGGGCAAGGATCAGGTGGAGGTGGAGGACCTGCCCTCCTATCTGCGGGAATCCTCCCGCCCCACCGTCCCCGCTGCATCCATCCCATCCGGCGGCCCACCGGACTTTCAGCGGCTGGCACAGGGGCGGGAAGAAGCCTATACCTTCCTGGTATGCGCGCTGGGCCGCTCCGGCCAGGGCATGGGCCGCGGCACCCTTTTGCGCCTGGCCCGGGAACAGGGGCTGCCTATGACCGAGCAGGAGATCCGGGACATGCTTCAGGCGCTGCACAGCCAGGGCCTGGTATCCGTGTCCCGGGGCCGGGGCGGCAGTCGTCTGACTCGGTCCGGGCAGCAGCTCTATGGAGTATTGTCCGGCGCGGCAAAATAAATAGGTTAAATAATTGGGTGAAGTTAATAACCTTTGCCCAATTATTTTTTCGTTTTTCCCATGAATCCCCGCTTTTCTACCTGACTATTCTTGTGCAAGCTGTCGGGTTTCGTTTTTCCAAATCGTCCAGCTTTAACAAATTATAAACGCTTTTTCATTTTGGCATAAAATTTGCTTGTTATAAAAGGCAAAGCCACGGCGTCACATGATGAGGAGGATTACAGCATGTCTTATAATTTTGATGAAATCGTGGATCGCTCTAATAACTATGCGGCCAAGTTCCAGGAAGCGGAGCTGCACTACGGCACCAACAACGTCATCCCACTGTGGATCGCGGATATGGACTTCCGTACGGCGCCCTGCATCGTGGATGCCATCAAGGAGCGGGCCGACCAGGGCATCTTCGGCTATACCTGGCGCACCCCCAAGTACTTTGAGGCCATCGCGGCCTGGCAGCAAAAGCGCAACGGCTGGCTGCCCGACATCGCCAAGATGGCATTTGCTCCCGGTGTCGTGCCCGGCATGCGCATGGTGCTGACCATGTTCACCCAGCCCGGCGACAAGGTGCTCATCCAGCAGCCCGTCTACCATCCCTTTGCCGACGTGGTGAACAATACCGGCCGGCAGCTGGTGGTCAGCCCCCTGAAGCGGGATGAAAACGGCTATTACACCATGGATCTGGAGGACTTTGAAGCCAAGGCCAAGGACGGTGCCAAGTACTTCATCCTCTGCAACCCCCACAACCCCGTGGGCCGCTGCTGGACCCGTGAGGAGCTCAAGCAGGTGGGCGATATCTGCGTGAAGTACGGCGTGGAGATCATCTCCGACGAGATCCACTCCGACCTGATGCTGGACGGTCACAAGCACACCTGCATGGCCTCCGTCTCCCCCGAGATCGCCGCCATCACCACCACCTGCATCGCCCCCAGCAAGACCTTCAACCTGGCCGGCCTCCAGTCCTCCACCATCGTCTTCAACGATGAGGCCAAGAAGGACGCCTATGTGGCAGAGCTCAAGCGGATGGACATCGCCCGCAACAACTGCTTCTCCCTGGTAGCCACCATGGAGGCCTATGCCCACGGCGAGCAGTGGCTGGATGAGCTGCTGGTGTATCTGGCAGACAACATGCGCTTTATCCGCAGCTTCTGCGCTGAGCGTCTGCCGGAGCTCAAGCCCAACACCCCCGAGGCCACTTACCTCAACTGGGTGGACGCCCGCGCTCTGGGCATGGACGACGCCGCGCTGAAGAAGTTCTGCGTGGAAAAGGCCGGCGTGGCCTTCGGCGAAGGCACTGACTTCGGCATCGGCGGTTCCGGCTTCCTGCGCCTGAACGCAGCCTGCCCCCGCAGCGTCATTGAAAAGGCCCTGACGCAAATGGAACAGGCGGTCCGCAGCCGCTGATCCAGATACAAAAGTAGCGTACAAAGAGAGGAGAAAACAAGATGGAAAACCAGAAAAAGCTTGGAGCCGCCGCGTTTTTGCCCCTGATCGTATTCCTGGCTCTGTATGTGGGATGCGGTATCACCTTTACGCTGATGGGTGTGGAAGATCCCTTCGGCCAGTTCCCCCGCCACGTGGCGCTGCTGGCCGGTGTGGCCGTGGCACTGCTGCTGGCCCCCAAGGTAAAGGTCAGTGAGAAGCTGGATGTGTTCTGCCAGAGCATGGGCAACTCCGGCGTCATGATGATCGTCCTGATCTATCTGATGGCCGGCGGTTTCCAGGGTGCCGCAGCCACCATGGGCGGTAAGGACTCCGTCATCAACATGGCGCTGCACTTCATTCCCGTTTCCCTGCTGATTCCCGGCGTGTTTTTGATGTGCTGCTTCATCTCCACCGCCATCGGTACCTCCATGGGCACCATCGCCGCCATGGCCCCCGTCGCCATCGGTGTGGCCCAGGGCACCGTGGGCTTCTTCGAGTGGGTCCAGGGCATCGGCAGCGGCATGAGCGACATGTTCTCCATCAGCATCGTGGCCGTGCTCATCTCCGGTATCATTGGTCTGGTCCGTTACTACGGCGGTGTGGAGTGGCTGGTCTCTGCCATCACCTCCAAGATCGGCAGCCGCCGCGGCGCCGAGTATGGCATCGGCCTGCTGTCCGGTGTTCTGTCCGCTGCTCTGGTCAACAACACCATCGGTATCATCGTTACCTGCCCCATCGCCAAGGAGATCGGCGGCAAGTACGGCATCGCGCCCAAGCGCCTTGCCAGCCTGGTAGATATCTTTGCCTGTGCCTTCCTGGCTCTGATGCCCCACGACGGCGGTATCCTGATCGTCACCGAGCTGGCCGGCTGCACGCCGCTGGACATCCTGCCCTACTCCTTCTACATGTTCGCGCTGATCATCTTCACCTGCATCACCATCCAGTTTGGTCTGCTGCGCACGCCCGAGGAGAAGGAATTTGCCAAGAAGCAGGCTGCTGCCAAGTAAGATTTCTCCTTTCCTTAAAAAAACCGGATGCCAAATGGCATCCGGTTTTTTTCTTTCAAATATCCGTCCAGGCCTGTCCGCAGTGTCCTGCTCCGGGGCAATGCCCGCCTCTGGCGGAAAACTCACAGCGGTCATTGGTACAGCGAAGGGCGGTGCGCCGCCCCAGAACGCCGTATGTTCTCTCGTAATTCCGGGAGATCTTCTGATAGCGCTGGTTCCCCGCCCCATTGCTGATGCAGAGGAAATCACAGGGCGGAAGGCTGGCGCAAAAGTGGGTATCCGTCCCGTGGTGGGGCGCCTTGATGATCTGGTACCCGTCCAGGAAATACGGGTGGCCGTACACCCCCTTTGCCTGACGCTCCAGCACGTTTCCGGGCACGTCTCCCGTCATCAGCACGCCTCCTCCCGGCGGGCCGCCCTGAAACACCAGACTCACCTTGTTCCAGTCCTCCTGCAGCGCCTTGGCATAGTATCGCATCTGCGCCTGGAAGGTCTGCCCGCCTGTCATGTACAGCAGCTGCAGCCGCTGGGCCAGACGGGCCGCCGAGGCCGAGAGTGCCTCATAGCCGGGCAGCTGCCGGGGCAGGAGATCCATCTGCCTGGGAAGATCCATTTCCTCCGCAAAATCCCGCAGGAGAACGTCTGCAAGGTCATTGACCGTGCGCCATATGCTCTCCCCCTCCGACGCATTCACACTGCGCTCCAGGCGCTCCAAAAAGCGCCGGAAGGCCGCTCTTCTGCGCCGGGTAATATCCTTGACTTCCAGCCGGGGCCACAGCACCTGATACGTGACGCCGTCTACGGTGAACTCGTCTCCCCGGTGCAAAGGCACCACACGGCCGCCGCTGCGGGGCAGCACCTGCCGCAAAAGTTCCGCCAGGGTGAACTCCGGTGCCCGGTTCAGCACCACCGCCTCCAGCAGCTCCCCCAGCAGGCTGTCTACCAGCACGTCCTGCCTGCCCGGCACGCGCAGGCCGAACAGATCCGGCAGATAGACCCGGTACATCGGCGCAAGCGCGTGCGCCGCCGGCTGATCCCGCAGGCCGGACCAGTGGTCTTTGTGAAAATGGGTCAGCAGCAAAGAAAGCTGCGCCGTGTCGCAAAGCGACCGGATATCATCCCGGATGGGATCAAAGTCCACCGTCCGGTCGATGCTGCCCAGATCCACCAGCAAATGTTCCGTCCCGCCCAAAAGCAAAAAGCCATCGCCAAATTCCACATTGTACATGCGAAGTCCCACGGCTGTCCCTCTTTCCCGATTGATCTTGATCCAAAAGAAAAGAGCGCGGCAGATCGTTTCTCCGCGCTCTTGTTCCCTTAATATCTGCGTACCACAGCGGCTACCTTTCCCAGGATCTGGGCATAGGTGCCGTCAATGGGACTGTACGCTTCATTTTCCGGCAGCAGCCAGATCCGGCCGTTTTTTTGGGAAAACCGCTTGACAGTGGCCTCGTCCTCCAGCAGCGCCACCACGATCTCCCCGTTATTGGCGGTAGGCTGACGGCGCACCACCACCAGATCCCCCGGCAGGATCCCGGCGCCCAGCATGGACTCGCCCCGTACCCGCAGGGCAAAATATTCGCCGGTGCGGCCGCCGGTATCAAAGGTCAGGTAATCTTCAATGCACTCCTCCGCCAGAATGGGACTGCCGGCAGCCACATTGCCCACAATGGGGACACGGTCCTCCACAGGCGGGGAAGTCAGCGTGATGGCCCGGCCCTTGCCCGCGCCCTTTTCGATCACACCGGCCTGTTCCAGATGCTTGAGATGAAAGTGGACCGTGGAGGGGGACTTCAGTCCCACTGCCTCACCGATCTCCCGGACAGAGGGAGGATAGCCCTGCTGGCGAATACAGTCGGCAATGTACGCATAGATCTTTTGCTGCATTTTGGAAAGCTCGGCCATAGGCGTCTCCTTTCCCCATTTCAAATTATGTTGACATAAGTGTATCATAATCCGCTCCAAAATGCAACATTTGTTCCAATATCTTTCTAAAAAAATTCAAAAATTTTTCTGCACATGATTTCGGGTTTACCGGTTTTTTTCCTTGCTTTTTTGCCTGAAACCCTTGAAATAAGCTGGTAACTATGGTATCATTGTGTTCTGTGAAATGACGATTCATGCCTGTTGCATGAACATGTTGGAGGTTTTCCTATGGACACTTTGACTCTGGTAATCACGATCCTGCAGCTGCTGTGCGGCCTTGCGATCATTCTGGTGGTCCTGTTCCAGTCCGGCAAGAGCGCTGGCCTGTCCGGCACCATCGGCGGTGTGGCGGACTCTTTCCTGGCCAAGAACAAGGCCAAGACCATGGATGCCAAGCTGGCCCGTGCCACCAAGTGGGTGGGTGCGGTGTTCCTGATCCTGACCTTCATCCTTCTGGTGCTGCAGTAATCCAGACAAAAAAAGCGCCTGCCGCATGGCAGGCGCTTTTTTTATCCTGTTCCCGTACGATACATGATGCCTGGCTGCGGCTCCACACCGTTGAGCGCCAGCAGTTCTTCCACGGTCACAAAGCGGTAGCCCTGCGGCGTCAGCATATCGATGATCTGAAGCGCCGCCTCCACTGAGGTGGGATAAATGTCATGAAGCAGGATGATGGAGTTCTCCTTTACTGTCCCCATCACTGCCTCCACCACCTGGGCCGTGTCACGGCTCTCCCAGTCCCGTGGATCCACGGACCACTTGATCAGCGGAACATCCAACAGTGCCCGCTCCTGTTCATCCAGCAGTCCATAGGGCGGACGGAGCCAGTAACTCCCCTCCCCCAGGATCTGAGTGAGCAGCTGCTGGGCCCGTCCTGTCTCCTCCAGGATCGTCTGGGCGCTGGCTCCCTGGAGCCGCACATGGCTCCAGGTGTGGCTGCCCACCTGGTGTCCCTCCGCCTTCATGCGCCGCACCAGCTCCGGGCAGGCTGCCGCCCGCTCTCCCACCAGGAAGAAGGTAGCACTGGCACCACGCTGCCGCAGGCCGTCCAGGAGACGCTCTGTCGTCTCCTGCTGAGGGCCGTCATCAAAGGTCAGTGCCACATATTTCGTTTCCTCCGACAGCCCTTCCTCCCAGGTGCCGGCCTGCACGGCGTCCTCTCTGTACGCGCCTGCCAACACTGCCAACAGGCAAATGCAGATCACCGCCAGCCAACGCTTTCCCATCCCGTCGCCTCCCATTCCTGCCTTTAGTTTGTACAGTTCCCGTTAAAAAACCGGTGGAAATCCCCGGTAAAAGCGTCCGCTTTTCCCACTCTGGCAGGCAAAGGCGTTTTCTTTTTCAATACTAACGGTATAAATTGAAAAAAGTTTTCCACAACGTATTTGATTTGCAAGTAAAAAGACCTCTGTCCGCTTTGCAGACAGAGGTCTTTTTGCTTATTTGCTTACTTCACCAGCTCAATGATGGCGGTCTCAGCAGCGTCACCGCGGCGCACGCCGGTACGCACGATGCGGGTGTAGCCGCCGTTGCGCTCAGCGTAGCTGGGGGCGATCTCCTTGAAGAGCTTCTTGCACACGTCCTCACGGGTGATGAAGCTCATGGCCTGCCGATAGGCAGCCAGATCGCTCTTCTTGCCGAGGGTGATCATCTTCTCAGCCAGGGGCTTGATCTCCTTGGCACGGGTGACGGTGGTTTCCATCTTCCCGTTGTCCAGGAAATCGGTGACCTGCTGACGCAGCATCGCCATGCGCTGGTCAGTGGTCTTGCCAAGCTTACGAGTTCCGGGCATTTCGGTTTCCTCCTTGTAAGGATTTTGGTCAGCCGGGGGCAGTCCCGCCGGCGTGGAATCAGTTGTTTTCTTCGTCGGCCAGGTGGAGGCCCATCATCGCCAGCTTGTTGATGACTTCCTCCAGGGACTTGCGGCCCAGGTTGCGCACCTTCATCATCTCGTCCTCGGTCTTGGAGATCAGATCCTCGACGGTGTTGATATTGGCGCGCTTGAGGCAGTTGAAGCTCCGAACGGAAAGATCCAGCTCCTCGATGGTCAGCTCCAGCACCTTATCACGCTGCGCCTCTGCCTTCTCCACCACGGTGGGCTTGCTGCCCACGTTCTCAGAAAGGTCGGTAAAGAGGG
>ENA-UEYL01003531-UEYL01003531.1-human-gut-metagenome-genome-assembly--contig:-NODE-3531-length-10203-cov-34.607940_pt1 | contig 10203 bp, 7 predicted proteins | sample MGYA00242941_ERZ507946 | MGnify/ENA primary metagenome ERZ507946 (study PRJEB26167, sample SAMN06115482) | human gut metagenome | host: Homo sapiens | place: China:Guizhou | collected 2015-03-11...
CGCGAAACGCTCGCCAATTTAATGAACGTCACCATCTACTGCTACATTTGGCCGTTCTTAAGCGAAGAATCCAAAGAGATCGCCGGCTGCATCTACTCCAGCGCCGACAAGGCAGACGCCTTAGTCCGCTGGATGAAATACGATCAGATGCCCACCGGAATGTCGAATGAATATTCGGAAGAAATGATCGAACAGAACATCGCGTTGGCTGATTACCTCGGTCTTCAAGGGACGCCCGCAATCTTTTTATCCGACGGTCGCGGACCGTTCGGAGCAATGAGCGCCAAAGCTCTTACCCACAAGATCATTTCTGCCGAACATTATTAATTTGCATTCGTTTCTCAGAGCCGGCTCATCGCCGGCTTTTGTTTTCTCTGCTTCACAAAACACCTGCAGGATAGCTTTGTTAGCAATTAACCGCATCGGCGGAATTGAATTACCGCTCAGAGGCCTTTTCTCCTCTAAAATTGAGCAATTCCCAATCTTCAATCTCAAAGCTGTTAAAGATGACAAAAACTCTTTCCTATGCAGACTCCGGAGTCTCCATCGACGCCGGCGACGAGTTAGTTGAACGCATCAAACCCTTCGCTAAAAAAACGCTGATTCCCGGCGTTCTCGGTTCTATCGGCGGTTTCGGCGCTTTATTTGAAATCTCCAAAGATTACAAAGAACCGGTTCTGGTTACCGGAACAGACGGCGTGGGCACCAAACTGAAACTCGCTTTCCTGCTGAATCGTCACGACACCGTCGGCCAGGACTTGGTCGGTATGAGTGTCAATGACATCCTGGTTCAAGGCGCTAAGTCTTTATTCTTCCTTGACTACTTCGCCTGCGGTCATCTTGATGTTGACGTTGCCGAACGCGTTGTCAAAGGCGTCGCACACGGCTGCGAACTTGCCGGCTGCGCATTGATCGGCGGTGAAACCGCTGAAATGCCGGGCATGTATCCGGCCGGAGAATACGACCTTGCGGGCTTTGCCGTAGGTATCGTCGAAAAGAGCCAAATTATTGACGGCAGCCATATCAAACCGGGTGACGTTGTTCTCGGACTGGCTTCGAGCGGCCCCCACTCCAACGGTTTCTCTTTAATCCGTAAGGTTGTGGAAGTTTCCGGCAAGCCCTGGACAACCGAACTTTCCGACGGAAAGACCTTAGCTGACGCCGTCATGGAACCGACCCGCATCTACGTCAAACCGGTTCTTGAAGCCATGAAGAGCGTAACCATTAAAGGCATGGCCCATATCACAGGCGGCGGACTGCTTGAAAATATTCCCCGCGTCCTGCCCGAAGGCACTCAGTGCGTCATCAAAGCAGGTTCCTGGAAGCGTCCGGCTGTTTTTGACTGGCTCCAGCAGGAAGGCCATATCGAAGATCATGAAATGTATCGCGTCTTCAATAACGGCATCGGCATGGCCGTCATCGTCGCCGCCGAAGATGCCGAAAAAGCTCAGAAAGCTTTGGAAGCTGCCGGCGAAACGGTTTATCGCATCGGAGCGATCGAAGCCCTGCCTGCCGGCGAAGCACCCTGCGTCGTTCGCTAAGCATTAGTATTCTCGCTAATTGAGCCTCCTTCGGGAGGCTCATTTGTTTTTAGTTTCATTACACTGAAAAAGTAATCGGCTTCGAGGACGACCATGAGCAAACCTATCACCGACTCCATCTTGAGCAGCGAAACCCGAGTTTTTCTCATGTGCTGCGACTTGCGAAGCTTTTCTGCAGTTGCGCATGCCCTGGGCATCACTCAGTCTGCTGTTTCGAAGATCATTCGGAAATTTGAAAACGCCATCGGATTTGAGTTGTTTATACGCAACTCCCGGCCGCTGACGCTAACACCGGAAGCTCATTTGCTGCACCGTCAGCTTCGGGGTCTCAAAGGCGAGATGACGCGCTCTTTATCCTCTCTGCAGAGTAAAAACTACATTAAGCCGATTCTGCGCATCGGAATCTTGGAAAGCCTGCATTTAAATTTGGGCCTGGCGATCCTCAAAAATCTTCTGCCGAATCTGTCCCAGATCGTCATGCTGACCGCCAGCGCCAATGTTCTGATACAGAGACTCATCGAACGAAAGCTCGACCTCATTATCACTAATGACGTTTCAACCGAACCTTCACATGTCTTTAGGAAACTGCTTTTTCATGAACCGTCCGTTTTAATTCTTCCCAAACCTTTTGAGAAAGACCCGGATCAAAACTGGACTTGGCAGCGTCTTGCCGTCTGCGGGCTGCCGCTGATCCGCTATTGGAACGAGAGCGGCGCCGGTGAGATCAATGAGATGTTCATGAAAACGCACGGGCTAAGATTCCCCGACAAAATATCTGTCGACACTAACTCTCTTCTGGTCACGCTCGTCTCTCAAGGCATCGGCTGGGGGTTTTCGCGGCCGACAACCGTGATTGAAAACATCCATATGCATTCTCATTTCATCGTCCGTGAAATGCAGAAACCAAACTTTAGCCGCGAAGTGTATTTAATTGGACGGGAACAAGAATTTGTCGTGGAATCCGAGGTCATTGCTGAAATTGCCAAACAGTTCGTGCAAGAGAATATTATTCCCGAAAGTCTCAAATTTGCGCCTTGGGTCAAAGATGGATTTACGGTTGGATAGAAACTTATTTCATTGATTCCATACAAATAAATGACAATTTAGAAAATCTAAAGTATTCCAAAACGGCATAGATCTTATTCTTCGGTTTCCGAAGCCGAATCCTAAAATATTGGTATAGCCTCAAACCACAAAACAGGTTTCCAACCAAAAATCCCAAAAAGGAGAAAACTATGCCAATCACAGGCTGGATTGCCATCCTCGTCCTGATCGTCATGTGCTACATGCTGATCAAGCAGTACGAAACTCGTATGGTGCTGTTCGGGGGCGGTTTCATTCTCTGCTGCATTTCCCTCACCCCGATGGCAGGCTTAAACGCCTTTGCCAAAACCATGACCAACGGCGCTTTGATCATGGCCATCTGCTCGGCTACCGGTTTTGCCTATTGCGTCACGTTCACCGAATGCGACCGTTCTTTAGTGCATTACCTGACCCGTCCGATCCGCAACGTCGGTATTCTGATGATTGCGATCAACATCGCTATTCCCTCTGCTGCCGGTGTCGGCGCCGTTGTGGGTACGACTTTGATTCCTCTGCTTCTTAGGGCCGGCTTCAAACCGGCTGCCGCGGCAGCCGCCGTTCTGATGGGTACCACGGGCTCCCTGCTTTCTCCGGGCTTGTCTCACAATGCCTACGTTTCCGACATGGCTCATATGTCCATCATGGACTTAATCAGCTACCACGGCATCTACTCCTTGATGATCGGTGTGGTAGGTGCCGTCGGCCTGTGCATTGTCTGCTGGGTTTTGGGCGACAACAAAGGCGAAAAAATCGCTGAAGCCAACCCCGCCTCCGATGCAGAACCTTCTAACTTCAAAGCCAACCCCATCAAGGCTTTCGTTCCGCTGATCCCGATCATCCTCATGCTCGTGTTCACGTTCTGGATTCCTTCCGTCAAGATGGGCGTCGCACAAGCCATGCTGATCGGTACGATCGTCTGTCTGATCGTTGCCATGTGCGACCCGCAGAAGTTCTCCAAGCAGTTCTTCAAGGGCATGGGCGACTCTTACGGAAGCATCATGGGCATCATCATTGCGGCGGGCGTGTTGGCGGCCGGTTTAACTGCTTCCGGCTTGATTAAAGGCCTCATCGCTTTGATGGTCCAGTCCAAGGAAATTGCTCAGTGGGGCGGCTCCATCGGACCGTTCGTCCTTTCCGTTCTGATGGGCAGCGGCGACGCAGGTGCCATGGCCTTTAACAGTGCCGTTACACCGCACGCTCAGGAATTCGGAATGCAGATCCACAGTCTCGGCTCTCTGGCTTTCTTGGCCGGCGCCGCTGGTCGTACGGCTTCCCCGATTGCCGGTATCACCATTCTTGTTGCCGGCTTGGCTAAAGCCAACCCATTCGATGTTGCAAAGAGAACGTTCCTTCCGATGGTCGTCGCCGTCATTCTCCTTGCCATCTTTATGAGATAAAAAGAACTTCTCAGCGCGGGAAGAAAAAACTTCCCGCTTCACAACTACACCTCAAACCAGCGAGGTCAGTCATGACAAAACCTAAAATCGCAGTCATCGGCACCGGCGGCACAATCGTCAGCAGCGGTTCGACTGCAACACAAATGACGGGCTACAGCATCACGGATGCCGATATTCATACGATTGTGACGGCTCTGCCGGAGCTCAATGACATCGCTGAAATTGCCACTTTCTCAGTCTTCAATATTGGTTCGAGCAATATAAACCTCTCTAATTGGCTCAAACTCGTGCGTCTCATCAATAAGCTGTCTGAGGACGACTACGACGGTTTTGTCGTGACGCACGGGACCGACACCATGGAAGAGACCGCATTCTTTGCGAATCTGACTTTGAAGACAGATAAACCTGTCGTCTTCACAGGCTCCATGAAACCGGCCTCGGCCCTCTCTGCCGACGGACCTTTAAATCTTCTAAACGCCGTGCGTTTGGCCGGCTCTCCCAAAGCGCAAGGCAAAGGTGTCCTCGTTGCGCTTAACGGCGCCATTCACGGGGCTCGCGACGTCGTCAAAACCAACTCCGTAGCCGTTGAAACCTTCAAGTCTCCGAACAGCGGCCCGCTCGGATACATCATCGGAGATCAAATTGAATTTCTGACCGAGTCCGCCAAACCGCACACGCTTCAATCCTGCTTCGAAGTCGACGAAACAGACACTGCTGACAAGTATCCGAAAGTCTGCGCGCTTCTTTGCTGCGCCGACCAAAACTCAGACTTTCTCGAAGCAGCCATTGACAAGGACTATCACGGCATTGTTTTAAGCTGCACTGGAAACGGTTCCGTTCCGTTGGTATTCGAACCCGTCCTTCAGAAGGCCCGGAACGTCATCTGCGTGCGTTCCAGCAGGACCGGAAGCGGACCTGTAACAGAGGGGATGACGCGGTGGCAAGTCAACGGTATTATTCCCTCAGGAACCTTAAATCCTCAAAAAGCAAGAATCCTGCTTCAGTTAAGCCTTAAGAAGTTCGGGCTTGATCAGGAAAAAATTAAAGAGATCTTCAAAACATATTGATCTTCCTTTGATCAATTAATCCTAAGGAGAAAACATGTACGACTTACTTCTCAAGAATGCTTGGGTCGTCGATCCGCTGAATTCCGTCAACGGCGTTGCCGATGTCGCTATTCAGGACGGCAAAATTGCCAAGGTCCAGCGCGACATTACGGAAGAAGCTAAAGAAGTCATCGACTTCACCGGTAAAACACTCCAGCCCGGCATCATTGACAGCCACGTTCACCTCGGTGAAATGTGGGGCTCTCCCTTCGGCCCGAGAATGCTGGCCATGAACGGCGTCACGACCTGCCTGGATATGGCCGGTCCTCTGGATAACATTCTTGACAACGTCCCTAAATACGGCGTCGGCATTAACATGGCGATCCTGCAGTTCGCCTCCCCTCCTTTTACCTTCAAAGATGCCAATCCTTCTCAGCAGGAAATGATCGACTTGATCGATAAATCCCTGGAAGAAGGTGCTCTCGGCGTCAAACTCCTCGGCGGCCACTATCCGCTCGAACCCGAAGTCTCTTCCTTGCTGATCCGCACCGCTTTGGAACGCAGAGCCTACGTTGCCTGGCATGCCGGCACAACGAAGAACGGCTCCAACATCAACGGCATGATTGAAGCCGTGAAGATGGCCGACGGCTATCCGTTGCATTTGGCTCACATCAACGCCTACTGCCGCGGCGCCATCAAAGACGCCATGGAAGAAACAGCTATCGCCATTGACCTGCTCAAAGCCAATCCCAACATCTTCTGCGAAAGCTATGTCTCTCCGAAGAACGGCACACGCCTGACTTGCGACAAGGACGGCAAGATCCAGTCTAAGGTGACAGGCAACTGCCTGAGAGCCTTCGGCTTCACCGAAGACAAAGACGGCGTCAGAGCCGCACTCTTAGCCGGTAAAGCCTTCGTGGTTTACGACGCCGGCGGTTATTCCGACCTGATGACCGGCGAAGAAGCCCTTCGCCGCTGGGAAGCAGCAGACACAAATGTCGGCGGAAGCTTCAACATCAATCCGCCGCTGCCCCGTATCGCCTTGGCTCAGGCCAAACGCGATGACGGCTCCTTCGTCGTTGATGCGATTTCCACCGACGGGGGCTGTATTCCCCGCAACGTCATCCTTTCTCAGGGTCTGTCTCTCGTAAAACTCGATATTCTGAGCCTCAGTGAGTTCGCACAGAAGACCTCTCTGAACCCGGCGCGTATGCTTCGTCTGGCAAACAAGGGTCACTTTTCTGTCGGCGCAGACGCTGATATCACCGTGTACGACTTTGCCACTCAGATGCCTGTGGCTTCCTTCATTGAAGGCCGCAAGGTTCTCTTTAACGGAGAATTAGTTTCTAAGGGCGCAACCGTCATCTGTACCGAACACGGTAAAGACGCTATTGAAAAACGCGGCATGAAGGCAATCGTCGTCGATCCGGGCAAACAGATCGAACGTATCACCGCCCTCTAAGATTTCCTGCGTGCAATACCGAGCGGAGCGCCGAAAGGCCTCCGCTTTTTGTTTTTTCAGACAAACTCGTTTATTCTAATTTTTCGATGATTATTGTGAACTTCTCCCTTAAATATCTTTTGCCACTCCCCCACCTTTTCACGACGGCAACTTTCTGAAACAATTGAGGGTTATTGGTGAACCAAGGCATCCTGTTTTTTTATCGAACAACCTCAAAGGAAAGATATGACCGATCCGCGTCCCGTCTGCACAGAAAAAACACAAGACATCATCAAAACCCTGCGCTCTAACGCTCAAGTTGAGGCAGCTCTCGAGCTGGCCGTCAAGCAGCAGGAAAAGCGCATTGCCGACCAGATCATTTTGACTGAAACTCCGGCCCCTCCCTTCCATGAGGAAGAAAGAGCCAAAGTCCTTCTGGGCATGTTCAAACAGTACGGTCTGACGGACGTCAAACAGGACGCCATCGGCAACGTCATCGGCCGCAGAAAAGGCACCGGCAGCGGTCCCACACTCGTCGTCGGCGCTCACATCGACACCGTCTTCCCCGCCGGCACGGACTGCAAAGTTCACAGAGACGGAGACGTCTACGCCGCACCCGGAATCTCTGATGACGCTGCCGGTTTAGCCTCCATGCTGCAGGTCATCCGCTGCCTGAACGAAAACAACATTGAAACCGTCGGAGACATCGTTTTCGTCGGCACATTGGGCGAAGAAGGCAACGGCGACTTACGCGGCTGCAAAGCGCTCTTCAAAGAAAAGAATGACTATGACGGCATGATCGCCATTGACTCCGCCAACGTTCACCGCATCCTGCGCGGTGCTGTCGGCTGCAAACGCTTCCGCATCATTTTCGAAGGCCCGGGCGGACACAGTCTCCACAAGTTCGGCATCGTCGGCTCCGCTATTCACGGCTTGTCCCGCGCTATCGTCCGCGTGGACGAACTCAAGGTTCCGACCGATCCGAAGTGCACCTTCAACTTCGGCGTAATCAAGGGCGGTACCAGCGTGAACGCCATTGCTGCACGCGCTGAAGCAGAACTCGACATCCGCAGCTTCAATCAGCCCGCACTCGAAGCTTTCGTTAAGACCGTTCTTGAAACCATCGAAGCTGCCTGCGACGAAGAAAACATGCGCTGGGGCCTTGAAGGCGACGGCATGGTCTCTCTGAAGATCGAACAGATCGGTGATCGTCCTGCCGGCATGAACGCCGATGGCGCCTCCGTCATCCAGGCTGCTTACGGTTCTCTCTTGTCTTTAGGCATCTCTCTGGACAAGTACACACTGGCCGCAACCGACCAGAACGTGCCTCTTTTCTATGGCCTGCCTGCTACAACGCTCGGAGCCGGCGGAACGGAAGAAAACAATCACTCCCTGTCCGAACGCTGGAACGCCAAAGACGCCTTCCAAGGTCCTCAGGTCGCCTTCCTTACCGCTCTCACTCTGGTCGGCATGAAGGGTGTTTCTGAACCGATCCTCGAGAAAGTACAGCCTTAATTTGCTGTAACATTTCGAAGCTGAATTCAATTCAGCTCTCGACCGAAGCCGGGTCCGCCCGGCTTTTGTTTTGTCCATATAGCGCAAAAAAACCGAGAAAATCGAGATTTTCGCGGGATTTTTATTTGCAAAACCAAAAAAAAACTAATTTTTGTATCGTGAACTTGATTTAATTTGCGGTACCTTATTTTTTAGAAATAACTTTAAAGCCTTCGGAGTTTGGCCAAATGGAATCATTTATTAACACCGTCAACGGAATTGTCTGGTCCCCGGCATTGGTTTACCTTTGCCTCGGCGCCGGCCTCTTCCTCTCTCTGCGCGGCGGTTTCTTACAACTCAGACATCTTAAACATATGTGGCAGCTGCTCTTTCAGCCGAAAGACAACGTCACCGGTGTATCTTCTTTCCAAGCCCTGTCCATGACCCTTGCAGGTCGTGTCGGTACCGGCAACATTGCCGGCGTGGCAACTGCCATTACGTTCGGCGGTCCCGGCGCCGTCTTCTGGATGTGGATGGTTGCTTTCCTCGGCGCTTCTTCTGCTTTCGTCGAATCCACCCTCGGCCAGGTTTATAAAGAAAAAATCAACGGTGAATACCGCGGCGGCCCTGCCTTCTACATTGAACGCGGCTTAGGCGTCAAATGGTTTGCCTGGCTCTTCGCAATCGTCACCATTTTCTCCTGCGGTCTGTTCCTCCCCGGTGTGCAGGCTAATGCCATCGCTACCTCGATGGAAAATGCATTCGGCATCGCTCCGGCAATTTCCGCCGGCTTCATCGCCGCCCTGCTCTCTTTCATCGTGTTCGGCGGCTTAAAGAGAATTGCTGTATTCACTACGCTTGTGGTTCCTTTCATGGCTCAGGCCTATGTGATCTTCTCTCTGGTTATCGTGTTCATGCACGTTGACCTCCTTGACGACGTCCTCGTTCTCATCGTCAAGAGCGCCTTCGGTGTGGACGCTGCTTTCGGCGCCATCATCGGTCTGGCTGTCTCCTGGGGTGTCAAACGCGGCATCTACTCCAACGAAGCAGGCCAAGGTACCGGTCCTCACGCTTCTTCCGCTGCTTCTGTCAGCCATCCGGCAAAACAGGGTCTGGTGCAGGCCTTCTCCGTCTACGTTGACACGCTGCTCGTCTGCTCTGCCACCGCTTTCATGATCCTCATTACCAGAAGCTACAATGTTGTCGGTCCGGACAATGCTCCGATGTTCATCGGTCTGAAAGACGTCGCAACCGGTCCTGCCTATACACAGGCCGCCGTTGAAGGCTTAATGCCCGGATTCGGACAGGCATTCGTCGCCATCGCTCTGTTCTTCTTTGCTTTCACAACGATCCTTTCCTATTACTACATTTCAGAAACCAACGTTTCCTACATCAATAGAAAACTGCATCGTCCCTTCCTGTTCTTCATCTTGAAGCTGTTTGTCATGAGTTCCTGCATCTTCGGCGCCGTTAAAACAGCCGATCTGGCATGGGCCGTGGGCGACATCGGCGTCGGTCTGATGGCTTGGCTGAACATCATCGCTATTCTGCTGATGAACAAGAAGGCCTTCCTCTGCTTACGCGACTACGAAAAGCAGCTCGCTATCGGCCTCGACCCGGTTTTCCACCCGGAAAAACTCGGCATCAAGAACGCCAATTACTGGGTCGGCGAGCGTGCAGAAGAGATCCGCGATAAGGAACGCGCAAAACTCAACAGCGGCTCCCGACAAGACTTGGAAGGCAATGTTTTGAACGTTGCATCAGGTAATTAGCACCTCTGAGTGTTTGTTCTAAAAGCGTCGGTCATCCGGCGCTTTTTTCATATCAAAAGCACTAAAATAAGAAATAATTTGTTACAAACAACCTCAAGGATGTTCATCGTGCTAAGATGAAAAATTCTTGCTTTTACTTCAGCCGTTGCCGCCTGTGCAGCCTTTTTCTGCCTTCCTGCAGCTGCGGCTGATTTCACCTGTCCCTACATCTCTTTACCGCTGACCGGCGATTGGGCTCAGCAGAGAATGCAGCCGGGTTCGGTTCCTCCGAATACCTTCGCGACCTTATTTGCCAGCCGTAAGGCCGGAGAAGGTGTTCTCATTACCGTTATTCCCTCGGATAAGGCCCCGAAAGAAGCAGCTCAAATCATGGCTAACAACTACAAGCAGCAGGGAATGAGAGTTCTCGGCAATCCGGTTCAGATCCCC
>ENA-UEYL01003535-UEYL01003535.1-human-gut-metagenome-genome-assembly--contig:-NODE-3535-length-10198-cov-3.065409_pt1 | contig 10198 bp, 8 predicted proteins | sample MGYA00242941_ERZ507946 | MGnify/ENA primary metagenome ERZ507946 (study PRJEB26167, sample SAMN06115482) | human gut metagenome | host: Homo sapiens | place: China:Guizhou | collected 2015-03-11...
AGTAGATAGAATTACTGCGAATCCCTTCTTTATCATTCACATCATGGAAAAAGCGGCGAACCACTTTCCGGTCTTTGTGAGAAAGGAAATGAACCCCATTTCCATCTGTAGCGATGTACACCGTCTCCTTTCCATCACCGGAAATATCAGATATCACATCACATCCCAAAGAAACCGTATGGGCAAATGTCTGTTTCGGGATATCGAAACAGACGACTCCCTGACTCATTGTACCCAGATACAGCGTTTCACCTATGCGGGTCAGACAACGGAAATAATCGGCTTCGGGAACATTCTCTCTGAAATGCCAGGAATTGATCTGACCATCTTTCAGCGAATAAGAAAATAACCCTTGCACTGTTGCCAACCAAAGGACACTCTTATCTTCATTCAGGCAGAGGTCCATGATCCGGTTACAGGCTGCCAGCATATTTTTATCGGTCTGTACCTGAAGCAACTGACCGTCTTTCTGAATAAACAGTCCTCTCTCCGTACCTATATAAAGTACATCTCCATCTGCCAACAAAGCATTGACGGCACAGTCGATCTTCTCAGGAACGATTCTCTGCAATTCACTACCGGAGCGATTCAGCCGCCAGAGTCCGATTCCATTTCCGATCCATAGTTGCTTGTTATCGGTTTCTGTAATACAGTTCACCCGTTTCTTTCTTCCCGAATCTACTCCGCGGAATTCGAAATGCTTCACCTTCACACCGTCAAAACGGTCGAGGCCGTTGTCTGTCCCCAACCAGATGAAACCTTCCGAGTCTTTATAAATAGCATTCACCAACAAACCGGAAAGGCCGTCGGACATAACGACATTACGAAACATATAGGGTTGTGCCTGCAAGTTTTCCCCGCAAACCCAACACATTATTATAAGAACCAAATATTTAATCGTGCTTTTCACCTGCCAACGGGCTTTATCATATTAAACATGTGACAAACATACACAAAAATCTCCAAAAGAGAGCGGTTCCTTATCTAAAAAGTCGCCTCTCCGTATTTGCTGATGCTAATAGACAAATACGAAGAGGCGGAAGTATTTACTCAATGCACCCGAATAATTTATTCGTGCCTGTTCATTAAATTAAATCAATCTTGTAAATCCCAATACACTACATAACGCTGGTGATGCAAATCATAAAGCGGACGGATCACATCTCCTTGCTCCGTAGTAAATTTCAAGTCTTTTCCCACACGGTGCAATGTTCGTTTAGGGTGTTTCACGTCTATTTTCAATGATGTACGCAGATCGGCAGGAACATGAAAATTATAAGTATAATAATCGTTGTAAAGAGCAGGATCAGAGAAGGGAGCAGGTGCCTGCATTCCTTCCGTTCCCCGTTCTCCGGCAAGTACTAACGGTCCATACAGCAAAGCTACTTTATTCGGATTATCGGGAGTAGCTTCCAGTTCGATCTGCATGGGATAAGTGGCCGCAATACGGTCACCATCTTTCCATTCACGGGTAATAGCGATATAAGAACCCGGTTTCTGTTTCACTGACACCTTTTTACCATTCACAAGTACCTTCACATTTTTACTCCATGAGGGATATCTCAAATAAATAGTAGTATGCCTTGGCTTTTCTGCACGAAGAGTGAGCCGAGTAGTCTCTTCCTTCGGAAAATCGGTTTCCTGAAGAAGCGTCAGTCCTTTTTCTTTCCAAGTCACTTGGGAAGGAATAAACAGATTCACATAGATGCCTTTATCATTATGGTAATAGATGGCTTCTCCATATTTGGCATGATTCTCAAATCCACTACCTACACAACACCAAAAAGAATTTTCTTTGGTGCTATACAGTTTATGAGAGCCGGAAAGTAACGGAAGGAAATAAGTTACCATCCCTGTTTCCGGGTCTTGCTGTCCAAGGATATGATTGTATAATGCTCTCTCGTAGTAATCGGCAATAGAAGAATCACCGGTCCAGCAGAAAAGATGGCGACTAAGTTTCAACATATTGTAGGTGCAACATGTTTCACCGGTATAACCAGTCAAGTGTTTAGAGCATTTCTTCGGGTCGAAAAAATGCTCTTTATCACTGCTGCATCCCGGAGCAAAGGTGTGATGGTCAATCATGGTATGCCAGAAAAACTCTGAAAGTTTTTTACTCGTCTCATTCTGTGTCAATTCATAGTTGCGAGCTTCTGCAATTACTTTCGGGATAAATGTATTTGTATGTTTGGTTCCCAAATCATCCCGAAGTTCTTTCAGTGGGTCGATCACGTCATTATGATAGAAATATTCCGCCAACCAACGATAACGCTCGTCGCCTGTGATGGCATATAAATTATAAAATGATTCGTTGATTCCCCCGAACTCATTACGTATCATTAACCGGCGTGTCTCTTCACTAAGCGGTTTCAGTTTGTTATAAGCCCAGTCGCCCATTTTGGTCACCACACTCAAAGCCTGCTGATTATCTGCATATAAGTATTGGTCTATCAGACCGGAATAAAGTTTATGCAAGGTATACCAAGGTGCCCAGACACTCTTTCCCTGAATATTGCGGTTGATCAGTTCTTCGGGATATGCGCTCAAATATCCTCCTTTAAGTGCATTCTGCACTTCGGTCAATCCATTTACAAGGCTATCTCCTTTAAGTTTGAAAATCTCACTTCCGGTAGCAGCGTACATCAATGCGTAAGCTGAAAGCAAATGTCCGGTAGTATGTCCGCGAAGTTCGCAGTCCAGAGATTCCCAGCCACCGAGTTTTTTTACAGTCATATAGCCGCCTTCACGACCTGCAAAGACACCGGCATTGGTCCGGAAGCTATGTAACAGACGATTCACATCAAGAGAAGTCATCCATGCCGAATCCCGCAACATATTATCACGAAAACGACTCGCTAAGAGGCGGACATCCTTTAAATCAAAACTCTGTACCCGAATTGGAGCCACTGTCTCTTTTTTCATTTTTCCCTGATGCTGACCGGGGTATACAGACTGGGCGGACATCATAGTCGACACTGCCAACCATGCTATTACAACTAGATTTTTCTTATTCATAATCATTCTTTGTATCCTTTTCAATAAGATACGAATAAGCGCTGTTCAACACTCAATACAATGAAATTAATTCTGATTGATCGTTCCGTAAGCTTTCGTTTTATTCCATATTATTGATAAATAAAGAAACTTCGTTCTATCGGCTCTGCTGTCTGTACCTTTCCCGCCAGCCCATATTGCCAGGCAACTACTGTCACCTTCAACGGATATTTACTGCGAGGAGGTATCGGAGTAAATACAAGTTTGTTTCCGTCGATTTCCGCAGGGCCTTCTTTCACATAATAATATACAGGCAGTCCGCAATCGGAAGTAGCCCGAAGAGTGACGGACTCCACCCCTGCCTTCACATCCCCAATGCCAGGGAAAAGTATATACTGTCGTTTCCCCTCCGTGTTACGGTAAGGAATCCGGAAACTAAGTTCCTGCACTGTACTTTTATATTGATTATCACCGTCATGACTCGCCAAGAGGCAGATGTCTCCTGTGCGACGCTTATTATACATTCCCATGCGGTAGAAACGAACAGTAAAAGTAGTATCATTCACCTTCTGTACCGGTCCGCAGATGCGGGTTATTTCGGGAAAGGTCGATGAATGTTCGTCGGAGATGGTTGTATGCAGACTATCCGTAAATACAGCTTTCAGATGAAAAGTAAGTCCATCTTCCTCCGGCAGGAAACGGGCGGCAACTTTCACATGAGACTTCGGGTGATATGCAAGAAGGCTGTTCTCTTGTACAAAACCAAGATATTGCGGTTTTTTCCTTCTTTCCTGACGATAACGTTCTTCTGTCATGTCAGCCATCTCTTTATCGAAATACCAGAAGGCATCATGCGGATCGCCTTTGTATTGTTTGAAGGGAGCTGCTTTAGCACGTCTCTTTTGGTCAGGATGCCAACGCTCGGCAAGCCATCCGTTTTCCGGATTCAATTTCTTCAGCATCACGGGCTTATCTACATCATACGTTTCCGGCAATCGGTACTCCATGGCTTTCTTCAGAAACAATGCAAGGTATACTGCCGTACGGTCTGCAATATCAAAATGTCCGCGCCCAGTATCACAAAGAAACGAGATGCAACTCCGGGGATACATCAGGCGAAACGCCAATGCCGGATTTACGCGATCTTCCCACCATTCATATTCTCCTTCGATCATCAAGCCGGGAATGCCGTCAATAGTACGTTTCCCCCACTCCATGTTATCACGGCCATATCCGGTAAGATTAGTACGCGGTGCGTCTCCATGAAAGGATATGACAGCCAATGTCCGTTCGGGATTCCATGCTGCAAAATTCCAAGGATAAGTTGCCATCGCCGAATGTCCGAAAGGAACAATCGGAACGTATTTTAATTCATTGTAACCGCTGATAGCGGCAAAGTCCTCCAACATCTGTTCAAATGCCCTCTGACTTCCGGCAGATACATCCCATTTCTGGTCCCAGCCCGGAGTAATCCAGATCAAGCCCATACCTATTTCGGACATTTTCTCCCGAAACAGAAGATTCTCAAACAGGGTTTCCTCTGTCATATTGTGAGTACCTATCATCACACCTCTTACCTGGGCACAATCAGAAGGTATCCATAGGAATGCCTGTGGATGATCATCAGTTTCGTTAGAAATAATGCCGGGTATCTGTACAGACCACTGCCATTCCGCCGCTATACATTCCGGCCATAACATAAACACTAATATTTCAAATACTAAAAATCGAAGTAGTTTCATGTTCCATTCATTTATCGTTATTTTATGTAATACGTAACGAAACCAAAGTATACTCAACCGAAAAATATAAAAAAACTATTATTATAGGAACTCTTTCATCGACAATTTCACAAAAACGTCGTATCTTTATTCTCAATTAAGAAAGGAGTGATATGGATTTACGTACAGCAAATGTAACAAGATATATTCTTCCCCTGCGGGAAGGCGGATCATTGCCGGCTTTGGCTGAAGCTGACGATGAGTTCAAATATGTCGTAAAATTCAGAGGAGCAGGGCACGGAACCAAAGCCCTTATCGCTGAATTGATCGGAGGAGAAATAGGCCGTACTCTGGGCTTCAGAGTACCGGAGATCATCTTCCTGAATTTAGATGAAGCTTTCGGCCGAACGGAAGCAGATGAAGAGATACAGGATTTACTGCAATGGAGCCGTGGATTGAATATCGGTTTGCATTTCTTGTCCGGAGCGTTGACCTTCGATCCTGTCGTACATCAAGTGGATGGTAAAACCGCCTCACAGATTGTATGGATGGATGCTTTTCTGACAAATGTGGACCGTACCATCAAGAATACCAATATGCTGATGTGGCATAAAGAATTATGGCTGATCGATCATGGAGCTTCCCTTTACTTCCAACATAGCTGGACCAACTGGCAGAAACAGGCACTCACCCCATTCGTGCAGATAAAAGATCATGTTTTATTGCCATTTGCCGACCAACTGAAAGAAACAGATATGGCATTCAGACAGTTACTAACCTCCGATAAGATACGGGAAATAGTCAATACCGTCCCCGACGACTGGTTGAACTGGACGGAAGGACAGGAAACTCCGCAAGACCTGAGAGATATTTATATTCAATTTTTAGAAGAAAGGATCAAGCATTCCGAAATATTTGTAAATGAAGCGCAACATGCAAGAAAGGCACTTATATGAATACGCAACCATTCGTTTCGTTCCCAAAGTAGAACGTGAAGAATTTATCAATGTAGGTATTGTACTGTTCTCCAAACGATGCAAATACCTCAAATCACTTTATACGATAGATGAGAATAAACTGAAACTGTTTTCTTCCGAACTGGATATGAATTGTCTGAAAGAAGGACTGCATGTCTTCGACAGGATTTGTTCGGGTAGTAAGGAAGGGGGAATGATAGCAAGCATGGATGTCCCCGATCGTTTCCGGTGGCTGACCGCTGTAAAAAGCTCATGTATACAAGTATCCCGCCCGCATCCCGGATTTTCCGAGGATTTGGATGCTACCTTGGAGCGTTTGTTCAAAGAATTAGTGCTTTAAATGATCAATCATGGAATTTATCAAGATAACAGAGCAACCATCGCTCTATGATGACCTCGACAAGAAGTCGGTAAAAGAGATTCTGGAAGATATCAATACTGAAGACCATAAAGTAGCAGATGCCGTGCAGAAAGCAATCCCACAAATAGAGAAACTGGTCACATTAATTATTCCCCGAGTAAAAAAAGGTGGGAGAATATTCTATATGGGGGCCGGAACAAGCGGACGTTTAGGTGTACTCGACGCTTCCGAAATACCTCCGACTTTCGGTATGCCTCCCACCGTAGTTATCGGACTAATCGCCGGAGGAGATACCGCCTTGCGCAATCCCGTCGAGAATGCGGAAGATGATATGTCCCGCGGATGGGAAGAGTTATTGCAGCATCATATCAATAGTGAAGATACAGTCATCGGAATTGCAGCATCCGGCACCACTCCTTATGTGATCGGAGCCATGCATACAGCACGGGAACACGGAATACTGACCGGCTGCATTACCAGTAATCCAAATTCGCCGATGGCTACCGAAGCTGATGTACCGATAGAAGTTATTGTCGGTCCGGAGTATGTGACAGGAAGTTCTCGGATGAAATCGGGTACTGCTCAAAAGATGATTCTGAATATGATCAGCACTACTATCATGATTGAACTGGGACGCGTGCAAGGAAATAAAATGGTCAATATGCAATTGAGTAACCAAAAACTCATTGATCGGGGAACGCGCATGATCATTGAAGAACTCCATCTGGACTACGAAAAGGCTGAGGCACTTCTGTTGCTACACGGTTCGGTTAAGTCTGCGATAGAGGCCTATCGCAGACACAACTCTACTCAGCAAGAGTAAAATGCAGTGCAGCACCACCGGAGGACTTTAACTTCAAAGTTAGCTTATCTCCGGCTTTTATCTTCTTATGAGTAGTACGAACCTTTGTACGTGTATTCAACTTGTCGTCATCTTCATACAAGTTGACTATATACTTCGTTCCCGGTTTCAAAAAATCCGTGGTTAACGTAATGGTACGCGCTTCTGTATTTGTCATTGCTCCCACAAACCATTCTTCTCAGGAACGGCGGGCCTGCACGCTATATTCACCTATTTCTCCATCCAACGCACGACTTTCGTCACAAACAGTCGGGATGGCTTTCCAGAACTCCAGTTCCTCCTCACCTTTATACATAGCAGGATTATCATACCAAAACATAAATTGCAAAGGACTGTAATATACGGCTGCCATTGCCAATTGATGTGCTTTGGTGTTTTTCACGCGACTATTAAAATAACAGAGTGTATAATCTCCTGCGCCTGCCAGAAAACGAGTATAAGGGAGAATGGTATTGTGTGTCGCATCCGGCATTTCTTCATTTCCACGGATACCTTCTTGCGTCATCAAATTGGGATAGGTACGACTGAAACCGGTTGGACGATATTCATCATGAATATCCACCATCATTTCCTATTCCGCACATTTACGGACTGCATCATGTAGCCACGTACTCCAATGCTGATTACCTATCTGTACAAAACCGAATTTAATTCCTTTCAATCCCCATTTTTTATACAATGGCAATAAAGAATCTAGCTGTTGAACCAAAGCACGTTGATTGACATAGACCATTAATCCAATGCCTTTAGATTCTGCATATTTACATAAAGCAGAAATATCAAGATCTTTATCCGGAGAAACCGTAGTAGCATCCGAACTCATTTTCATTTCCGGGCCATACCATCCTGCATCCATATGTACATATTGAATGCCACGTTCCACTGCAAAATCAATGGCTGCTTTTACTTTCTCCTGTTTTAAGTCTCCAGAACGGAATACTTTCCCAGGCTTAATCCAAGAAATATCTGATATCCGACAAGGAGTATTTAAATTCAAAGCCAAATCATTATGATTGATCAAATCGACCGGACGTTCGGCAGCCATAATGACACGCCAAGGGGTACTGTAGGGAGAAATAATGTCAACGCTGCTATACAAGCTAGTTTCCAGTGTTGAAGGCTTCTCTGCAGACAAACGGAATTTTCCACGAGCATAATCCACCATCTCCGCTTCCAGTAATGCAACAGTCAATCCATCTGGCAGTTTCATAGTCAAAGGGCGTTCACTTTCCTCTTTTCCCCACCCTGACAGGGGACGAAGCTCATAAGGACCTTGTGCCCAACGTTCATAGTAAGCCATTGTACCTTCAGGCATTGTGAAACTTGTCCGTTCACCTGTAATATGTAAAAATAGCCCATTGGTCGTTTCCGGAAAATGATAACGGAATGCCACTCCTTCGTTATAGGCGCGGACAATAATATTCATAAAGTAGTTTTTACGTTTGTCGTAACCGCCTTCAGTCGTCCCTTGTCCTTCTCCTTTACGAAACTTTAAAGTCATTTCATTATAACAGTCCCGAACTTCGGCACGTTCTCCATATACAGGTTTCCATGTTGCATCGTTTTTCCGATGATCAGTATCCGTTAATTTCAGATTCTCGCACCAAAAATAGCAAGTATCATTTGGTACTCCCAATGCCGATTCAAACAATTGATTCTCTACCTGTACACCAAGTTCACCCTCCTCCACTACCGGACGATTCTTATATGTCAGCGTATAATACATTCGTGCATTATCCTCTCCGAACGAACGCTGGTAAAAGGTGAACCGATACGCTCCGTCTGGGGAAGTCAGTTCCCGGCGGGTTTCTGTCATCACATTCTGTGCCTTTGTCAGTGTCGGTATTACCAACAGTAAAAGCAAGATACTTTTCTTCATTCTATTTAAATTCATGTTTATCCGTTTTTCCAATATATACGAACGAATTAATTATTATACTCAATCTGTCTCCCAAAGAAACACTACTTCTCAATTCTTTTTATAAAAGTCTCTTTTCTTTCATACATTTCTGCAAATATAAACAAACATCTTGCAAAAATAAGCACAACATCACATTCAAAAAGCAGCTACTTTTGCATCAATTCATATAAATAATAAATAAAACCATGAACGAATTATTTAGTATTGCCGGTAAGGTAGCTGTAATTACCGGAGCAGGTGGTGTGTTGGGAGGAAATATCGCCCAGCACTTTGTACAGCAGGGAGCAAAAGTTGTAGCTATCGACATCCGTCAGGAACAACTGGACAACCGTGTAGCAGAACTTAAACAATATGGTCAGGATGTTATCGGTATTATTGGAGACGTGCTGGACATCGCCAGTCTGGAAAAAGTAGCGGAAGAGATTGTTGCCCAATGGGGACAGATTGATATTCTGTTGAATATTGCCGGAGGCAACATGCCGGGAGCCACTCTTGAATCGGATCAGAACTTCTATGATATGGACATTTCCTGTTGGGAGAAAGTGACCAGTCTGAATATGAACGGTACAGTCTATCCGTCTATGATCTTTGGTAAAGTGATGGCAGAGCAGAAAAAAGGTTGCATTATCAATGTGTCTTCTATGGCTGCTTATAGTGCCATCACCCGTGTGCCGGGGTATTCGGCTGCAAAAACAGCTGTAGCTAACTTTACACAATGGCTTGCCAGTGAGATGGCTCTGAAATATGGTGACGGCATCCGTGTAAATGCCATTGCTCCCGGTTTCTTTATCGGCGATCAGAACCGTCGCGTACTTATCAATCCGGATGGCTCGCTGACTGACAGAAGCAAAAAGGTTTTAGCCAAGACACCGATGAACCGTTTTGGTGATATTAAAGAATTGAACGGTGCTGTACAATTTTTGTGTAGCGAAGCTGCCAGTTTTGTAACCGGTGCAATGTTGCCTATCGACGGTGGATTCAGTGCATTCAGCGGCGTATAAAGAGAAGAAACTATGATGGAAAAAACATGGAGATGGTTTGGCAAGAAAGACAAGATTACCTTGCCAATGCTCCGGCAAATAGGTGTGGAAGGGATTGTTACAGCTTTGCACGACATACCGAACGGAGAAATATGGACAATAGAAGCGATTAATGATCTGAAATCCTATATAGAATCATACGGACTGCGCTGGTCTGTAGTAGAAAGTTTGCCCGTATGCGAAGCGATCAAATATGGTGGGTCAGAACGTGAACAGTTGATAGAGAACTACAAAGTAAGCCTTACCAATCTAGGTAAATGTGGAATAAAAACTGTTTGCTATAACTTTATGCCAGTCATCGACTGGATACGTACAGACTTGC
>ENA-UEYL01003539-UEYL01003539.1-human-gut-metagenome-genome-assembly--contig:-NODE-3539-length-10188-cov-10.105924_pt1 | contig 10188 bp, 3 predicted proteins | sample MGYA00242941_ERZ507946 | MGnify/ENA primary metagenome ERZ507946 (study PRJEB26167, sample SAMN06115482) | human gut metagenome | host: Homo sapiens | place: China:Guizhou | collected 2015-03-11...
TCTTCTGCCGGAATTTCATCTTCAAGACTTTCTGTCATAACCTTACATACCGAACCAATCTGGTCGTTACGTTTTTCAAGATTTATCAGACGAACGCCTTGAGTAGCACGGCCCATTATACGAACATCCGCTACCTTCAAACGAATAGTGATACCAGACTTATTGATAATCATCAAGTCATTTTCATCGGTTACCGACTTGATTGTTACCAACTTACCTGTCTTTTCGGTAATATTCATGGTCTTCACACCCTTACCTCCACGGTTCGTTTTACGATAGTCTTCAATTTCAGAACGTTTACCATATCCTTGTTCGGAAACTACCATTACAGATTCTGTCTCCAAATCTTTGATACAAATCATTCCTACTACTTCATCCTGACCATCATTATCCAACGTAATACCACGTACACCTGTTGCTGTACGTCCCATTACACGAACTGCTGCCTCATGGAAACGAATTGCACGACCATTGCGGTTTGCAATGATGATTTCATTATTTCCATTCGTCATACGAACTTCAATTACGCTATCATCTTCGCGGATAGTTATAGCATTTACACCATTCTGACGAGGACGAGAATACTGTTCAAGCAATGTCTTCTTTATTACACCTTTCTTAGTACAGAATAATACATAGTGGCTATTGATAAACTCGGAATCCTCTAAACTCTTCACACGCAAGTATGCAGTTACATTATCATCCGAATCAATATTCAACAAGTTCTGAATAGCACGGCCCTTAGAATTCTTCGTTCCTTCAGGTATTTCATATACTTTCAGCCAATAACACTTACCCTTTTGTGTAAAGAACATCATGGTATTGTGCATGGTAGCAGGATAAATATGCTCTACAAAGTCTTCATCACGGGTTTCCGTACCTTTCGAACCTACTCCACCACGATTTTGTGCACGGAATTCGGTCAACGGTGTACGTTTAATATAACCCATATGAGAAATTGTAATAATCATCTGATCATCTGCATAGAAGTCTTCCGGATTAAATTCTTCTGAAGAATAAACAATTTCAGAGCGACGTACATCTCCATATTTCGCTTTGACTTCTAACAATTCCTCTTTCATTACCCGACGACATACTTCATCATCAGCCAGAATACTTTCCAAATAAGCTATCTGCTTCATTATTTCTTCGTATTCCGCATGAAGCTGATCCTGCATCAGACCGGTTAACTGACGCAAACGCATTTCTACAATTGCACGAGCCTGAATTTCTGTCAGGTTAAATCGCTCAATCAAGCCTGTTATTGCGTCATTCGGAGTTTTTGCAGCACGAATGATACGAATTACTTCATCAATATTATCTGAAGCAATAATCAAACCTTCAAGAATGTGCGCACGCTCTTTCGCCTTACGAAGATCGAACTGAGTACGACGAATAACAACTTCGTGTCTATGCTCAATGAAATATTTAATTAAATCTCTTAGATTCAACGTTTTTGGACGTCCATGAACCAAAGCCACATTGTTAACGCCAAAAGAGGTCTGCAAAGCTGTCATTTTATAGAGTTTATTCAACACTACACTTGCATTTGCATCACGTTTTATGTCAATAACAATACGCATACCATCACGGTCAGACTCATCGTTGGCATTTGAGATACCTTCTATCTTCTTATCATTTACAAGATCAGCAATATATTTAATCAGTTCGGCCTTATTTACATTATAAGGAATCTCTGTTATTACGATCTTGTCATGTGTTTGTCCGCTTTCAATTTCAGCTTTCGCACGCATAATTACACGTCCGCGACCTGTCAAATATGCTTCGCGTACACCACTCACACCATATATATATCCGCCAGTAGGGAAATCCGGTGCTTTAACAAATTCCATCAGTTCCTCTACCGTAATTTCCGGATTATCAATATATGCATCACATGCTTCAATCACTTCCGAAAGATTATGAGGAGGCATATTGGTAGCCATACCAACAGCAATACCGGATGCTCCGTTCACCAGAAGGTTCGGGATACGCGTCGGCATCACCTTAGGTTCCACCAGCGTATTATCAAAGTTTGGCTCAAAATCAACGGTTTCCTTATACAGGTCATCCATCATTGCTTCACCCAACTTATTGAGACGAGCTTCTGTATAACGCATAGCAGCAGGGCTATCACCATCCACAGAACCAAAGTTTCCCTGTCCATCTACCAAAGGATAACGCATTGCCCATTCCTGCGCCATACGTACCATTGCAAAATAAACAGAAGAATCCCCATGAGGATGATACTTACCAAGTACCTCACCCACGATTCTCGCTGACTTTTTATAAGGTTTGTCTGAAGTATTGCCTAATTCCATCATTCCGTATAAAATTCTACGGTGAACAGGCTTAAATCCATCTCTAACATCCGGAAGGGCACGCGAAACGATGACCGACATGGAGTAGTCAATGTACGATGACTTCATTTCCTCCTCGATGTTAATCTTTATAATTCTGTCTTGTTCAAGCATTTAAAATGATTATTAATTATACATTCTACGGTTTGTGAAAAACCACGCTAAAGTACTACTTTTCCCCGATATACGAAAGTTTTTAGGAAGAAAGTTTTATTCTTCTCATAGACATCCTAAAGCTTTCTTTGTAGGATCTTTAGCTAAACTTTAAAATACGAAAACAAAATGAGAAAAACAATAAATATTAGAAATAAAACAAGGCTAATAACAGTAATAAATAGTCTGATATTTGTTATACCTTATATATATAATACAAATACACTGTTTTTATGGCACGCCATTTGTAGATATAAGAAATAAAGCAAATATTGCAATACAAACTTGATTAAATGCGTATATTTGCCAGTGAATAACCCTTAGAAGAAAAGGAAAAAAGTATGAATAATCAATTCTCACAAAGAGTTTCCGACATTATCGTCTATAGTAAGGAAGAAGCGAATCGGTTGAGAAGTAGGTATATAGGCCCTGAGCACCTGCTTCTGGGAATCCTTCGTGACGGTGAAGGAAAAGCTATCGAGATATTGTCTAAACTCAACACCAATCTAGCTGCAATAAAGCAACAGATTGAAGCTCAACTGAAGGCAGAAGCTGATGATATGTTATTGCCTGATGCAGAGGTACCGTTATCTAATGATGCGGCAAAGATATTAAAAATGTGTATTTTAGAAGCTCGTGGAATGAAAAGTAACATCGCTGATACAGAACATGTATTATTGGCTATTTTAAGAGAAAAAAACAATATGGCGGCTTCCGTACTTGAAGCAAACGATATAAACTACGTGAAAGTACTGGAGCAAGCTACATTGCAGCCGGATATCAATTCCGGCATGGGCTTTTCGGAAGACGATGAGGATGACGAAGAAATGTCTTCTCCTCGTTCCGGCAGAGGTGGCTCGGATGAACGCCAACAGGCACAAACCGCTTCCAAGAAGCCGTCTAATGATACGCCGGTACTTGACAATTTCGGTACTGACATGACAAAAGCGGCAGAAGAAGGACGGTTGGATCCTGTTGTGGGCAGAGAAAGAGAAATCGAACGTTTAGCGCAGATATTAAGTCGACGCAAAAAGAATAACCCAATTCTGATTGGTGAACCCGGTGTAGGAAAATCAGCGATTGTTGAAGGTCTTGCATTGAGAATCATTCAGAAAAAGGTTTCGCGTATCCTGTTTGATAAACGAGTCGTTGCTCTTGACATGACTGCTGTTGTGGCAGGAACAAAGTACCGTGGACAATTTGAAGAACGTATCCGTTCCATTCTCAATGAATTGCAGAAGAATCCGAATGTTATATTATTCATTGATGAAATTCACACGATTGTAGGCGCAGGCTCTGCAGCAGGCTCTATGGATGCCGCCAATATGCTAAAGCCAGCATTGGCAAGAGGAGAAATACAATGTATCGGTGCCACCACTCTTGATGAATATCGTAAGAATATTGAGAAAGATGGCGCATTGGAACGTCGTTTCCAAAAAGTAATCGTAGAACCGACTACTGCTGCCGAAACTCTGCAGATTTTGCGTAATATCAAGGATAAGTATGAAGATCATCACAATGTGTATTATACAGATGAAGCATTGGAAGCATGTGTCAAGCTGACAGACCGCTATATCACAGATCGTAATTTCCCTGATAAAGCCATTGATGCTTTAGATGAAGCCGGCTCACGTGTACATCTTACTAATGTCAATGTACCCAAAGAGATAGAAGAACAGGAAAAGCTGATCGAAGAAGCTAAAAACAAGAAAAATGAAGCCGTAAAATCGCAGAATTTTGAACTTGCAGCCAGCTTCCGTGATAAAGAGAAAGAACTTTCTATCCAATTGGATGAGATGAAAAAAGAATGGGAAGCCAATCTAAAAGAAAACAGGCAAACTGTTGATGCAGAAGAAATTGCCAATGTTATCTCAATGATGTCAGGCATTCCAGTACAACGAATGGCACAGGCCGAAGGCATCAAGCTAGCAGGTATGAAAGAAGATTTGCAAGCTAAAGTCATCGCACAAGACACAGCGATAGAAAAGCTGGTCAAAGCCATTTTGCGAAGCCGTGTAGGACTCAAAGATCCTAATAAGCCCATTGGCACGTTTATGTTCTTAGGTCCGACAGGAGTTGGTAAAACTCACCTAGCAAAAGAGTTGGCCAAGTATATGTTCGGTTCTGCCGATGCACTGATTCGTATCGATATGAGTGAATATATGGAAAAGTTCACTGTTTCACGCTTGGTTGGGGCACCTCCGGGATACGTAGGATATGAAGAAGGTGGCCAGCTGACAGAAAAAGTGCGCCGTAAACCATACTCTATTGTATTGCTTGATGAAATAGAAAAAGCACATCCGGATGTATTCAATATCCTGCTTCAGGTAATGGATGAGGGTCGTCTGACTGACAGTTATGGCAGAATGGTAGATTTCAAAAATACCGTTATTATCATGACTTCCAATATCGGAACCCGCCAACTGAAAGAATTTGGACGTGGTGTTGGTTTTGCGACACAAAGCCGCCTGGATGATAAAGAATTCTCGCGAAGTGTTATACAAAAAGCTCTAAATAAATCATTCGCGCCTGAATTCATCAATCGTGTAGATGAGATTATCACGTTTGATCAACTTTCTCTGGAAGCGATAACAAAGATTATAGACATAGAGCTAAAAGGATTGTACGATAGAATAAAATCTATTGGTTACAAGCTTGTTATTGAAGATAAGGCGAAAGAATTCATCGCTAGCAAGGGATATGACGTACAATATGGCGCCCGTCCTTTGAAGCGCGCAATTCAAACCTATCTGGAGGATGGTTTATCCGAGCTCATCATTTCCTCGTCTTTAAAAGAGGGAGATACTATTCAAGTAACCCTTAATGAAGAAAAAGGCGAATTGGAGATGAAAGTTGTTTCTCCGGAATAGAGTTATTTCCTGAATAAGAAAATAATTTAATATGCCATAATGTCAGACCTTCGGGTCTGGCATTTTTTTTGTCTCTGTATGGACAAATATCAATTAAAATTAATCAATAGATAAACTAAAAAAATATACGTATTATGCAAAAAGGTAATATTGGGGTTACAACAGAAAACATTTTCCCTATCATTAAAAAGTTTTTGTACAGTGACCATGAGATTTTTCTGCGCGAGTTAGTATCCAATGCGGTAGATGCCACTCAGAAGCTGAATACGCTTGCTTCTATTGGCGAATTCAAAGGTGAACTGGGTGACTTAACTGTTCACGTTGAATTAGGCAAAGATACTATTACCATTTCTGACCGTGGTATCGGTTTGACTGCAGAAGAAATAGAGAAGTACATCAATCAAATAGCTTTCTCTGGAGCTAATGACTTCCTGGAGAAGTATAAGAACGATGCAAATGCCATTATCGGACATTTCGGACTTGGCTTCTACTCTGCCTTTATGGTTGCAAAGAAAGTGGAGATTATCACTAAATCATACAGAGACGATGCAAAAGCCGTAAAATGGACTTGTGATGGCAGCCCTGAATTCACTATTGAAGAAATAGAAAAAGCCGACCGTGGATCAGATATCATCTTATACATTGATGACGACTGCAAAGAATTCCTCGAAGAAGCACGTATCTCCGAACTTCTGAAGAAATATTGCAGCTTCCTTCCTGTTCCTATTGCATTTGGAAAAAAGAAAGAATGGAAAGACGGCAAACAGGTAGAAACGGCTGAAGATAATATAATCAATGATACCACTCCTTTGTGGACACGCAAACCTAGCGAACTTTCGGATGAAGATTACAAATCATTCTATAGCAAGCTATATCCGATGTCTGATGAACCACTCTTCTGGATTCACCTGAATGTGGATTATCCATTCCATCTGACTGGTATCCTCTACTTCCCGAAGGTAAAGAGCAATATTGAATTAAATAAGAACAAGATTCAGTTATATTGCAATCAAGTATATGTAACAGACTCTGTTGAAGGCATTGTGCCGGACTTCCTGACTTTGTTACATGGAGTAATAGATTCTCCGGATATTCCGTTGAACGTTTCCCGTTCATACTTGCAAAGCGACTCAAACGTGAAGAAGATTTCAACTTATATCACCAAGAAAGTTTCCGACCGTTTACAGTCTATATTCAAGAATGATCGTAAGCAGTTTGAAGAAAAGTGGAACGACTTGAAAATATTTATCAATTATGGAATGCTCACACAAGAGGATTTCTATGATAAAGCGCAAAAATTCGCCCTTTTCACCGATACAAATGACAAACATTACACATTCGAGGAATATCAGACCCTTATTAAAGATAACCAGACAGACAAAGATGGAAATCTAATCTATCTGTATGCAAATAACAAGGACGAACAATACAGCTATATTGAGGCTGCAACCAATAAAGGCTATAATGTCTTGCTCATGGATGGCCAGTTAGATGTAGCTATGGTAAGTATGTTGGAGCAAAAGCTTGAGAAATCCCGTTTCACCCGTGTAGACAGTGATGTTGTTGACAATCTGATTGTAAAAGAAGACAAGAAAGGTGAAACTCTGGAAGCCAACAAACAAGATGCAATCACAACAGCCTTCAAGAGCCAATTGCCTAAAATGGATAAGGTTGAATTCAATGTGATGACGCAAGCGTTGGGAGAAAATTCGGCTCCGGTCATGATTACTCAAAGCGAATATATGCGTCGTATGAAAGAAATGGCAAATATTCAAGCCGGAATGAGCTTCTACGGCGAAATGCCTGACATGTTCAATCTGATCCTGAATTCAGACCACAAGTTGATAAAACAAGTATTGAATGAAGAAGAGAATGCCTGTCAAGCAGAAGTAGCTCCGATACTCTCCGAAATGGATAACGTCAACAAACAACGTAATGAGTTGAAAGACAAACAGAAGGATAAAAAGGAAGAAGACATCCCAACAGCTGAAAAAGATGAATTAAACGATCTCGACAAGAAGTGGGATGATCTGAAAAGCAAGAAAGAAGCTATCTTTATCGGCTATGCAAGCAATAACAAAGTTATCCGCCAGCTTATCGATCTGGCCTTACTTCAAAACAATATGTTAAGAGGTGAAGCTTTGAATAACTTCGTAAAACGTAGCATTGAGCTGATTTAATATCGCCCCTTTAAACATTACACATACTTCAAGAAAGAGCATTCAACGTTAAATACACGTTGTAATGCTCTTTTTCAATTTAAAACGATCGGTAAAATATCGATTAATTGAAAAGTATTGTATATATTTGAACACTTAATAGACAAAAAATTCAATTGTTTGATTTGGGTTATGAGAAAGATTTTTTTAGTGTTAATTACTTTATGGCTGATTATTCCGGCTATCCATGCCCAAAAAGTAGGACTTGTATTAAGCGGTGGTGGCGCCAAAGGGATGACACACATCGGTATCATTCGCGCTTTGGAAGAAAACAACATTCCTATTGATTACATTGCAGGCACTTCTATGGGAGCCATTATCGGTTCTTTATATGCTATGGGATACTCTCCTGACGACATGGTAGAACTTCTCAAGTCGGAAGACTTTAAACGATGGTATTCCGGAGAAGTGGAAGAGAAATATGTATATCACTTCAAAAAGAATCTTCCCACTCCCGAATTCTTCAATATTCGTTTTTCATTCAAAGACTCACTGAAAAGTTTGAAACCTCAATTCCTGCCTACCAGTGTTGTCAATCCGATTCAGATGAATCTCGTTTTCGTAGACCTATATGCACGTGCCACAGCTGCTTGTAAGGGAGATTTTGATAAACTTTTTGTTCCTTTCCGTTGCATTGCGTCCGATGTATACAACAAGAAACAATTAGTCATGAAGGAAGGAGATTTAGGAGATGCCGTCAGAGCTTCCATGAGCTTCCCATTCATGTTTAAACCTATTGAAATAGACAATGTATTAGCCTATGACGGAGGTATTTATAATAACTTTCCTACAGATGTCATGAGAGATGATTTTCATCCGGATGTCATCATAGGAAGCGTCGTGTCAACCAATCCCACTAAACCCAAAGAAAATGACCTCATGAGTCAAATTGAAAATATGGTGATGCAGAAAACCGACTATTCCATTCCGGACTCCATGGGGATTTTAATGACGTTCAAATATGACAATGTCAATCTAATGGATTTTCAACGCATTGACGAATTACACGATATAGGATATAATCGAACCATCAGCATGATGGATTCAATCAAAAGTCGTATCCATCGGCGTGTAAATCTGGACAATATACGTTTAAGAAGAATGGTATACCGGAGTAATTTTCCGGAGCTACGCTTTAAAAATATCATCATCGACGGAGCTAATCCACAACAACAAGTATATATTAAAAGAGAATTTCATAAATCAGACAACAAAGAATTCACTTATGAGGATTTAAAACAAGGTTATTTCCGATTGTTATCTGATAAAATGATTTCCGAAATTATACCACATGCAATTTATAATCCGGAAGACGATACCTACGATCTACATTTAAAGGTGAAATTAGAAAATAATTTTGCTGTGCGGTTGGGAGGAAATATATCCACTTCCAACTCCAATCAGATCTATCTGGGGCTTAGCTATCAGGATTTAAACTACTATGCCAAAGAGTTTATCCTTGACGGGCAACTCGGAAAAGTATATAATAACGTGCAGTTTATGGCAAAAATTGACTTCGCCACTGCCATTCCTACCTCATACCGCCTTATAGGCTCAATCAGTACTTTCGACTATTTCAAGAAAGACAAACTTTTCTCGCGAAATAACAAACCCGCCTTTAATCAGAAAGACGAACGTTTCTTAAAATTGCAGGTCGGATTACCTTTCCTTTCGAGCAAGCGAGCAGAGTTTGGGGTCGGAATTGCGAAAATAGAAGATAAATATTTTCAGAAAAGCGTCATTGACTTTGGAAATGACAAATTTGACAAAAGTCGCTATGATTTATTCGGTGGATCAATCAGCTTTAATGGAAGCACCCTAAATTCTAAACAATACCCTACACGTGGATACAGAGAAGCTCTTGTTGCCCAGATCTTCGTTGGAAAAGAGCGATTCTACCCAGGCGAAGGAAGTACCACCAACAACAATAATAAAGACCATCACTCATGGTTACAATTATCATACATGAAAGAGAAATATCATAATATGAGTGAACATTGGGTTTTAGGGTGGTATTTGAAGGCATTATATGCCTCTAAAAACTTTTCCGAGAACTATACGGCCACAATGATGCAGGCTGGAGAGTTTTCGCCCACGCTACACAGTAAATTGACCTACAACGAAGCCTTTCGTGCCAATCAATTTGTGGGAGCCGGTATTCGGCCTATTTACCGTTTAAACCAGATGTTCCATCTTCGGGGAGAATTTTATGGCTTTATGCCCATTTATCCAATCGAAAAAAACTCGTTGAATAAAGCATATTATGGAAAAGCTTTCTCCAAGTTTGAATATTTAGGAGAAATTTCTGTTGTATGTCAATTACCTTTTGGAGACATCTCTGCATATGTAAATCATTATAGCTCACCGAAAAGGGAGTGGAATGTCGGACTAAGTATAGGTTGGCAACTATTCAATTATCGGTTCATAGAATAATTTTCTACAAAAAAAGTCGTTGAAAAGCTTGCTAGTTCGGGAAAAGTCCGTATCTTTGCACCCGTTAAAACGAAATAATGGTCGCGTAGCTCAACTGAATAGAGTAGCTGACTACGGATCAGCCGGTTACAGGTTTGAATCCTGTCGCGATCA
>ENA-UEYL01003547-UEYL01003547.1-human-gut-metagenome-genome-assembly--contig:-NODE-3547-length-10172-cov-3.949480_pt1 | contig 10172 bp, 9 predicted proteins | sample MGYA00242941_ERZ507946 | MGnify/ENA primary metagenome ERZ507946 (study PRJEB26167, sample SAMN06115482) | human gut metagenome | host: Homo sapiens | place: China:Guizhou | collected 2015-03-11...
TGATGAGCTATATCGACACCACCATGGTGGGCTCTTTAGGCTATGAAGCCACTGCCGCCATCGGCGTGGTGGCCAGCACGATCTGGCTGTTCAACGGCATCGTCAACGCGGCAGCCGTGGGCTTTTCTGTGCAGGTGGCGCAATATCTGGGCGCAGGTCGGGACCGGGACAGCCGGGGCGTTTTGTGCCAGGCCATCCTGTTCAACGGCTTGTTCGGACTGCTGCTTGCCGTGATCGCGGTCATTCTGGGGCAGTTCCTCCCCGCTATGCTGGGCGCCGATCCGTCCGTCCGGGCCGACGCAGGGGCCTACTTCTGCATCGTGGGCGCGTTCCTCCCCTTTACGCTGGCCTCTGCCCTCTATTCCAGTATCCTGCGGTGCAGCGGCAGCGTTCGTCTGCCCAGCTTTTTGAATGTGGGCATGTGCGCCCTGGACGTATTCTTTAACTTCTTTTTGATCTATCCAACCCGGCAGATCGGCCGCTTCACGGTCTGGGGCGCAGGGCTGGGTGTGCGGGGCGCGGCATTGGGCACCGGACTCGCCATGGCCTGCATCGGGCTTTTGATGCTCTTCCTTCTGATCCGCCGCAAAGGCCCCCTTCAGCTGCGGGGCGACGCCGCCTGGCGCTTCAACGGCGTTTGTCTGCGAAATGCCTATCGCCTCTCCACGCCGGCGGCTCTGGAGCGCATCACACTGAGTCTTGCGCAGATCGTGCTGACCTCCGTGGTCACCTCCATGGGTGCCGTTGCCGTGGCGGCCAATTATGTAGCCGTGCAGGCTGAGAGTATCTGCTATCTGCCCGCCTACGGCGTGGCTGCTGCTGCCACCGCCCTGGTGGGGCAGAGCATCGGCGCCGGCCGTCCGGATATGGCCCGCCAGTTTGCCAATCTCACCACGGCGCTGGGCTTTTGCCTGGTCGCCGTCACCGGCAGCATCCTGTTCTGCGGCGCGCCGCTCCTGGCCGGGACGCTGACCCCGGAGCCAGAGGTCATCGCCCTGAGCAGCCGGGTGCTGCGGGTAGTAGCGTTTTCCGAGCCGCTCTTTGCCGTGAGCATCGTGGTCATCGGCGCGCTCCGGGGCGCCGGAGACAGCCGTGGTCCCTTCCTCCTGAACCTTTGCAGCATGTGGGGCGTACGGGTGGTGACCATTCTTCTTTTCACCCGTGCCTACGGCCTTATGGGTGTCTGGGGTACCATGACGGCAGAGCTGGTGTTCCGGGGGCTCATCTTCCTGGTCCGTCTGCTCCGGGGCCGCTGGGTCCATGCAACAGCCCTCTCCTAAAGAATAAAAAGCACCGTCCGAATGATCCGGGCGGTGCTTTTTGCTTGATTGATGGCGTATGGCAGAGATTTTCGCTCCGCACAGCTCATGTTCCTTGCTCCAGGGCACTGTTCATCAGGAAAAGCAGTTCCAGCACGCTGCGGAAGCTCTCTTCCCGCCGTCCCTCCGCCCAGATCACAGAGCCCTGCCAGCTGGCATTTTGCCGGAAGAGGATCCGCAGCTGGAAAGTGGCCCGGAGCCCGCTGGGTGCGAGTTGCCCAACCGGGATCGCGCTGGAGGGGGATTCTGCAAAGGCGCGCTTGGTCCCGGCAGGCTGCTGCGCGTTGGCCTGATCCAGCAGCCCTTCCACCAGCAAAAGGAACTGGACCGCGCTGCGAAATGACCGCCCATCCTGCCAGCGCGGATGATACAGTCTTCCGGAAAAGTCTCCGTCTGCGCACTGATCCACGCAAACCAGCGTCAGGCGATATCCATTTTCGCCCATCTGTCCCCTCCTTTCCAGTTTGATATGTGATATCATACCATCAAAGCGTTACAAATACCGTTACATTTTCTTCATTGCCCTTCATTGCCATTCCTTTTTTTGGCATTTTCCCCCCACGGTGCTGCTTCTGCGCGCAGTATGCTCAATTCCAGCGCAGCATGCCGCCTGCGCCCACGCGCAGACTGCGGCCGAAATAGTAGGTCATGGCCTGCACCAGTGCCTCGGTGTCCGCCGCGCCAGACACCTCATATGCAGCATGCATGGCCAGTTGGGCAAGGCCGATGTCCACGCTGGGCACGGAGAAATGGGCCGTACTGATATTGCCCAGGGTGGAACCGCCCGGCAGATCCGCCCGGTTGCTGTACCGCTGCACACGGACGCCCGCCTCCCGGCACATCTCCAGAAACACCGCACCGGACACCGCATCTGTGGTGTATTTTTGATTGGCATTGTATTTGACCACCACGCCGCCGTTGACTACCGGGTATTCGTTCTTATCCGCATACTCCGGATGCGCCGGATGCAGGGCATGGGCATTGTCCGCGGAAACCAGAAAGCTGTTTGCCGTCAGCTGCGGCAGTTCCCAGCCCATGCTCTCACAGATCCGTCCCGTCACATCCTGCAAAAAGGTGGAGTCCGCTCCCTGGCGGCTGCCGCTGCCCACCTCCTCGTGGTCAAAGAGGCAGAAAAGCGGAATGGACACACTCTCCTCTGACTGCAAAAACCCCTCGAAGCAGCCAAAGGCACATTGGAGATCATCCAAGCGCGCACCGCCCACCAGTTCCTCCTCCGCCCCCAGCAGCGACGCAGGTGTTCTGGGATAGAGGAACAAGTCCGTGGCCACCACTTCTTCCGCGCCAATCCCCAGAGATTCCGCCACGATCTCTGTAAAGCCCTTTGACTTTTCAGTTCCTAAAATTGGAAGAAGATCCGTGTTTGCCTTCAATGCGGTCCCCTTGTTTACCTCCCGGTCCAGGTGGATGGCCACGCTGGGGATCACCAGAAGGTCCCGCTCCACGTTCACAAGGCGCGTGGCCAGGCCTCCCTCCGTACGGATCACCACCCGTCCCGCCACGGAGAGGGGGCGATCTAGCCAGGAGCGGGAGATCATGCCGCCGTAGGGCTCCACGGAAAGCCGCTTGAGCCCCCCGGCCGGCGCCGCTTCCGATTGCTGGCGGATCTTGAACGTGGGAGAGTCTCCGTGGGCCGCCGCGGCCATAAAGCCCACCGCCTCCTGACGGGGCAGCCGGAATGCCGCCAGGGCAGCGTCGCCCCGCAGTACGAAATACCGCCCGCCAGGTGTCAGCTCCCAGGGTTCATGCTCCCACAGCCGCGTATATCCCTGTGCCGTCAGCTGCCGGGCCAGGTTGTCCGCTGCGTGATAGCAGGTGGGGCTGGTATTCAAAAAGTCCAGCAGCTTCCGGGAGAGTGTTCCATCCATAAAAGGTACCTCCGGTTTTGAAATGATGGTGGTATTATACCACCTCTCATGCTAAAATGACAATCAGGAGGCGATGTTATGAAAATCCAATGTATCGCGCTGGATCTGGACCAGACCACGCTGGACGGCGAGGGACGGCTCTCCCCGGCAAACCGCGCGGCGCTGGAGTACGCCATCTCCCGGGGCGTCCACGTCGTGATCGCCAGCGGCCGTCCCTATGCCGCACTGCCATCTGACGTAGTATCCGTCCCCGGCATTGAGTATGCCATCACCTCCAACGGCGCCGCCGTCTATCATCTGCCCACCGGCGCCTGCCTCCACCGCTGCACGCTCACGCCTGATTCCGTGGAGGAGGTGCTCTCCCGCACCGCCGGACTGCCGCTGGCCTACGAGGTGTTCGTAGACGGCCGTGGCTATGCCCAGGCGGACTATGTGCGCACGCCGGAGCGATACGGTGCCTGCGGCCACGCCGCGGACTATGTCCGCCGGACCCGCCGGGCCGTGGAGGATATCACCGCCTTCATCCGCGCCAACCGGGACAAGCTGGACAGTCTGGATCTCGTCACCGACGATCAGGGCCTGCGGCAGCAGCTGCGGGAGGAACTTTCCCGTGAAGTCCCAAGCCTTTACATCACCACTTCCATGCCCTATTTCCTGGAGCTTTCCAACCGACTGTGCGGAAAGCACGCCGGTGTGCGGTTCATTGCTGAGCGGCTGGGTCTTTCCCCGGAGCAGCTGGCCGCTTTCGGCGACGGAGACAACGATGCAGACATGCTCTCTTATGTGGGACAGGGCATCGCCATGGCCAACGCCTCCCCGCTCTGTCTTGCGGCCGCCCGCCATGTCACCCTGGATCATCGGCACGACGGCGTGGCCCACGGGATCCGCGTCATCCTTGACATCTGATCTCGTTATACCAGCCATCACCAAAAACAGGATTGACAATCGTCCCCGGTGTCTTTATACTAAAAACAGACAATCACATATGACGGACTTATATAGGCCCATGATTGGATGGGCGTCTCTACCAGCTGCCGGAACAGCTGCGCTATAAGGACTGCCCCTTTCAGGGGTAACTTGCAGCGCTAATCCGGCAGTCTTTTTGTTCACTGCGGCTGGGCCGGCCGGCCGTAAAAATATGGGAAACAGAAAGAGAGGGTTTTAGCTATGGGTACACTGGATCGAGTTTTTCACCTAAGCGAGAACAAAACAGACGTCAAAACTGAGGTCATGGCAGGTATCACCACCTTCATGACCATGGCCTACATCCTGGCCGTCAACCCGGACATCCTCAGCGCCTCGGGTATGGACAAGGGCGCCGTATTCACCGCCACCTGTCTTGCCTCCCTGATCGCAACCGTCCTGATGGCTCTGCTGTCCAACTATCCCTTCGTCCTTTCCGCCGGCATGGGACTGAACGCCTACTTTGCTTATACCGTGGTAGGCAGCATGGGCTATTCCTGGCAGATGGCGCTGGCCGCCGTGTTTGTGGAGGGCCTGATCTTCATCGCGCTCTCCCTGACCAACGTGCGGGAAGCCATCTTCAACTCCATCCCCATGCCCCTCAAGCGCGCCGTCTCCGCCGGCATCGGATTGTTCATCGCCTTCATCGGCCTGCAAAACTGCAAGCTGGTGGTGGACTCCTCCACACTGGTGACCGTATACAGCTTCAGCAACAACGCTGAGACCTTCCGCACTGAGGGCATCACCGTTCTGCTGGCCATCATCGGTGTGCTGATCACCGCGGTTTTGATGGTGAAAAAAGTCAAGGGCGGCATCCTCTGGGGCATCCTCATCACCTGGCTACTGGGCATTGTCTGCGAGCTGACCGGCCTGTACATTCCCAATGCGGAAATGGGCTTTTACAGCGTGATGCCGGACTTCTCCTCCGGTATCTCCATCCCCAGCGTCCTGCCCACTCTGGGCCAGATGGACTTTTCCGCCGTGTTCTCCCTGGATTTCTTTGTGGTAATCTTCGCGTTCTTGTTCGTGGATATGTTTGATACCCTGGGCACGCTGATCGGCGTGGCCTCCAAGGCGGACATGCTGGACGAGCAGGGCCGCCTGCCCAGAATCCGCGGCGCCCTGCTGGCGGATGCCGTCGGTACCTCTGCCGGTGCCGCTCTGGGTACCTCCACCATCACCACCTTCGTGGAAAGCGCCTCCGGCGTGGCCGAGGGCGGCCGCACCGGCCTGACGGGTCTGGTCTCCGCGGCGCTGTTTGGTCTTTCTCTGTTCCTCTCCCCCATCTTCCTGGCCATCCCCTCCTTTGCCACGGCCCCCGCGCTCATCATCGTGGGCTTCCTGATGGTCAGCTCCATTCTGAAGGTGGACTTCGACAACCTGTTCGACGCCATCCCCGCCTACATCGCCATGATCGCCATGCCCTTCATGTACTCCATCTCCGAGGGCATCGCCATGGGCGTCATCTCCTATGTGGTCATCAACATCTTCGGCGGTGCCGAGCGCCGCAAGACTATCAGCCCCGTCATGTATATTCTGGCAGTGCTGTTCGTCTTGAAATACGTGCTTCTGTAAGCGTTCTTTCCTGACATTCTCATGATCCAGCCGCCGCCTGCCAAAAGCAGGCGGCGGCTTTTTTGTGGCCTGTCCGTTTTTGCTCTCTCCTTTCCGGAAAATTTATACAAGCTGACTATTGAATTTATATTCATAACATTGTATAGTATATGTCAATTTTATACAGTATGCTGTGAAATTTTGTGTGTTGTTTCAGGAGGCCCCTATGCAAACAGAAAGAAAGATCGTAAAGCCCTGGCAGGCTTTGGCCATGCTGGCGGTGGGTATCGCCATCATCATCGTGGGACTGATGGTGATGAAACTGAACAACCGGATCGTTCTGGCGGCGGACGGCGTAGTCATGTGTGTGATGGCATGGTGCTTCGGCATCTCTTATGGTGAGCTGCAAAACGGCATCCGGGACACCATCACCTCCATGATCGTGGCCATTTTGATCCTGCTGTCCGTGGGCGTGCTGGTCGGTACCTGGATGCTCTCCGGCACCGTCCCCGTCATGATCTATTACGGTATGAAGGTCCTGACGCCGGGACTGTTCCTGCCCATCGTCTGCGTACTGTGCACGCTTATGTCCGTTATGGCCGGCACCTCCTGGGGCACGCTGGCCACCGTGGGCATCGCCTGTATGGGTGTGGCCCAGGGTTTGGGCGTTCCCCTGCCCGCCGCGGCGGGCGCCGTGTGTGTGGGCGCGTTTTTCGGTGACAAGGTATCTCCCTTGTCAGACTCTCCCGTCATTACCGCCACCGTTTCCGAGGTCCCGCTGATGGAGGGCATCAAGCACGCCCTGATCTCCACCGGCCCGGCCTATCTTATCTCCCTTGTATTCTTCCTCATCTACGGTCTGCGCTTCGGTGACGGCACTGTGGGCGGTGAGGTCTACGATGACATTCTCACTACCGTCTCCTCCACGTTCTCCCTCAATCCCGCGCTGCTTTTGCCGGTGCTGGTGGTCATTGTGCTGATCGTCATGAAAAAGCCCACGCTGCCCACATTTGTCGCCGGTATTGCGGCGGGCGGCGTGCTGGCCATGGTATTCCAGGGTGCCACCCTTACGGAAGTTATGAGCGTCATGTACGACGGCTACGCCGGCCAGTCCGGCTCCGAGGTGGTGGATTCCATGCTCAACCGCGGCGGCTTTACCAGCATGCTCAGCACCATCGGCCTTCTCATGGCCGCCGGCATCTTCGGCGCGCCGCTGCGCACCGCGGGCGTGGTGGACGTGCTGCTGGATTTCGTCAAGAAGATCGCCAAGACCTCCCGCTCCATGGCCCTGGGCGTACTGATCCTCCACACCCTCTTTTTCACCATCACCGGCGCCTATTATGTGAGCTACCCGGTGGTGGGCGGCATGGTGAAGGACCTGTTCCCCGAGTATGGCCTGGAGAAAAAGAACCTCATGCGCATCATGCTGGATACCGGTACCGGCTTTGCGCCCCTGGTGCCCTGGTCCACCACCGGCTCCTATACCGCCACCACCCTGGGCGTGAGCAACATGGCGTTTTTGCCCTATGCCCCCATGCTGTGGCTGTCCATCGTCTTTTCCGTCATCTATGCCGTCACCGGCGTCGGGATGGCGAAGCTCACCGGCCGGAAGGCCGAAAACCGATAAGGGAGGCACTTCATGGAACCCATCATCCAACGCTGGTATGACATGATCCGCATCAACTCCGTCAACGGCCACGAGGCTCCCATGGCGGACTATATCGCCGCCGTTCTCAAAGGCATGGGTCTTACGCCCCACTTCAGCTATTTTCCTGAGGATGAGGAAACAAAGCAGCGGCCGTCTCTCTGGACAGAGCTGGACAGCGGCCGTCCCGGCAAAACCCTCATGCTCATCGGCCACATCGACACCGTGGATGTGACCGACGGCTGGAATACCGATCCTTTCACCCCTACTGAGGTAGGCGACCGGGTCTATGGCCGGGGTGCCATGGACATGAAGGGCGGTCTTGCGGCCATTCTGGAGACACTGGAATACTACGCCGCCCACACGGACGAGATCTGCGGCAAGATCCTGGCCTGCTTCGTCTCTGACGAGGAGGGCCTCAGCAAGGGCACCTATCAGCTGGTGAAAGAAGGCCTGGCCGCGGACTACGCCATCATGGGCGAGTGCCGCTATGACAACGTGGCCATCGGCTTTCGGGGCCGGTACAGCTTTGAGGTCACCGTCCACGGTGTGGCCGCCCACGCCAGCCACTACCCGGCGGTGGGCGAAAACGCCCTCATCACCGGCGGCAAGCTGGCGGCGGCCATCGAGGCCCTGCCTACCCTGACCCACCCCGACCTCAAGCACGGCACCTGGTGCGTGCGGTACATGGAAGGCGGCAACGCGGGCACGCTGGTGGTGCCGGACAGCTGCTATCTGTTCGTGGACCGGTACGTGGTGCCCGGCGAGGACGACCAGACCTGCATCGCCCAGATCATGGAGGCTGCCGCTTCCCTGGGCCTGGAAAATAAGGTGGACGTACGCCTCAAGCCCCGCTCCTCCCCCTACATGCAGTCCTTTGCCCTGGACAAGTCCCATCCTCTGGTGACCACGCTTCAGGAAAAGTTCCGGGCAGTCACCGGCAAGGACCTGCCCGTAGCCTACGACCCCTCTGTGTGCGACTCCAACATCTTGGCGGTTTCTCTGGGCATTCCCACCGTCACCTTTGGCCCCTCCGGCGGCGGCATGCACGCCGACAATGAGTACGGCCACCCCTGGCAGGTGAAAAACTGCGCGGAGATCTACCGCCGCACGGTCGCAGCACTGCTCTGCCCCTGACACCAAAAAAAGCACGGCTCTATAAGAGCCGTGCTTTTTCTTTTACCGTTTGGACATGGCGCAATGATATGCCTCCTCCAGCCATGCCATCAGCTGACTGTCTGCCTGAACGGGGTCGGAGAGCACCACATGGTGGGTCCACCGATTGGGATAGGGCTCCACCGCCACGGCGATCCGCGGGTCCTCCACCCGGCGGAACAGGCCGAAGGTCACCAGGATGCACGTTTTCGGCCAGTCCTTCTTCCGCCGCACCGGCAGCGATACCGCCGCGAACAGATGACGGTTATAGAAGCTGATCTGGCTTTTCTGTACCTTGACGGAGGCATCCGGAAACGCCCGACACAGCTGCGCATACACCGTCTCGTACAGGGCAAGCTCCTCCGGCTTTCCGGAAAAGTAGGCCAGTACATCCGCCTCGTAGTATTCTGCGTGCTCCATACGCCCCCCTTTCACCGCCGCCGCAGCTGCCAGAACGCCACCGCGCTGGCCGCCGCCACGTTTAAAGAATCCACACCGTGGGCCATGGGGATGCGCACCGTATAGTCGCACCGGGCGATGGTTTCCGCCGCCAGGCCGTCGCCCTCCGTGCCCAGCACAATGGCAAGTCGCTCCTCTGCACAGAGCCGAGGGTCCTCCACGCTGAGCGAGTCGTCCCGCAGCGCCATGGCAGCGGTGCGGAAGCCCAGCGCATGCAGCTGCTCCATGCCCCACCCGGGCCACTGGGACGGCTCGCTGCCGATCCGGGTCCAGGGGATTTGGAATACCGTTCCCATGCTCACCCGCACCGCCCGCCGATAGAGGGGATCGCCGCAGGTGGGCGTCACCAGTACACCGTCCACGCCCAACGCCGCGGCAGAGCGGAAAATGGCCCCCACGTTGGTAGCGTCCACGATGCCCTCCAGCACGGCAAGGCGGTGTGACCCGGCGCACAGCGCCTCCAGCGGCGGCAGTGGCTTTCGCCGCATGGCGCACAGCACGCCCCGGGTCAAAGGATACCCGGTCAGCCCGGCGAGCAGCGCCTCATCCGCCGTATAGACAGGAATATCGGGGCACCGGGCAATGATCTCCGCTCCCTGACCGGTGATGTGCTTACGCTCCATCAAAAGGGAAACAGGCGTATAGCCCGCGTCCAAAGCCCGGCCGATCACCTTGGGGCTCTCGGCAATGAAAATTCCCTTTTCCGGCTCCAACCGGCTGCGCAGCTGCGTCTCCGTCAGCCTGGCAAATACATCCAGCTCCGGCGCGGCAAGATCTGTGATCTCCACGATATTGGCCATGTTCCGCCTCCCTCTCCCGGTACGCTTCCGGGCGCAAATGTTTTTTTCATTATATCCGTTCCCCGCTCTCCTGGCAAGCGCCGCTTCTTTTCCCGGGTGATTGCCTATTTTCCTCTGTTCCGCTATAATCAGACCCATAGAGACCGATTTTGAATGCCGATTTGCAAAGGAGCGCATCCATGAAGCTCATCCATCTTTCCGACCTGCACTTAGGCAAGCGGGTCAACGGCTTTTCCATGCTGGAGGATCAGCGCTATATTCTCCGGGAGATCCTCCATATCATCGACCGGGAGGCGCCGGACGGAGTGCTCATCGCCGGAGACGTCTACGATAAATCCGTGCCGCCGGCGGAGGCTGTGGCCCTGCTGGACGAATTTTTGGTGGAGCTTTC
>ENA-UEYL01003553-UEYL01003553.1-human-gut-metagenome-genome-assembly--contig:-NODE-3553-length-10160-cov-6.686899_pt1 | contig 10160 bp, 9 predicted proteins | sample MGYA00242941_ERZ507946 | MGnify/ENA primary metagenome ERZ507946 (study PRJEB26167, sample SAMN06115482) | human gut metagenome | host: Homo sapiens | place: China:Guizhou | collected 2015-03-11...
AAAACCATTTTAACATGAAGCTTCACTATGGATTTTTGTTTTTTGATTAACTGTTCAAATTCATTTTACAACTAACCTTTGTAAAAAATCCCTCACGGCAGGGAAGAAACGTCCGCTGCTATGAGGGATCTCCATCAAGCGAGAAGTTTTTCGAGACGGCCTGCAATGGCGTTCAGGAAATCCTCGCTGTTTACTTTTTCTTTTTCCGGAAGGGTCGACATGCTGTAAAGGTCACCTGTCATGGTGCCGCTTTCAATGGTATCGATGGTGGCTTTTTCAAGGGCATCGGCATAAGCCTGAAGCTCGGGAAGACCATCGAGCTCACCGCGTTTTCTAAGGGCACCGGACCAAGCAAAGATGGTTGCCACAGGATTCGTGGAAGTCTTCTCACCCTTGAGATATTTATAGTAATGACGCTGCACCGTTCCGTGAGCGGCTTCATACTCATATTTTTCATCAGGGGAAACAAGAACGGAAGTCATCATGGCAAGGGAACCAAAGGCCGTTGCCATCATGTCGCTCATGACGTCTCCATCATAGTTCTTACAGGCCCAGACCATACCGCCGCGGGAACGGATGATACGGGCAACAATGTCATCAATGAGGGTATAGAAATATTCAATTCCGCACGCTTCATACCGCGTTTTATATTCCTTGTCATAGATTTCCTGGAAAATGTCCTTGAAGCGATGGTCATAGATTTTGGAGACCGTGTCCTTCGTGGCAAACCAGAGGTCTTCCTTGACAGATAGAGCATAGTCAAAGCAGGCGTGGGCATAGCTGCGGATGGATTCGTCCGTATTGAAGATGCCCTGCGTGATGCCTTCCCCGTTAAATTCATTAATGGTGCGGCGCGTCTGGTTTCCCTGCGCATCCGTCACGACAAGTTCGGCCTTGCCGCCAGCAGGAACCCGCAGTTCCGTATTCTTATAAATGTCGCCAAAAGCATGACGGGCAATGGTGATGGGCTTTTCCCAGTTACGGACGAGCGGGACAATCCCCTTGACCATGATAGGTTTGCGGAATACGGTTCCATCCAGGATGGCGCGGATTGTTCCATTCGGACTGGGCCACATTTTCTTGAGATTGTATTCCTTTACACGGGCCGCATTCGCAGTAATGGTGGCACATTTGACAGCGACTCCGTATTTTTTTGTGGCAAGCGCCGACTCAATGGTGACCGCATCATCCGTTTCATCACGATGCTTCATCCCCAGGTCATAGTATTCACTCTTGAGGGCGACATAGGGAAGAATCAGGATATCTTTGATCATCTTCCAAAGGATACGGGTCATTTCATCGCCGTCCATTTCCACAAGAGGCGTTTTCATCTGAATTTTTTGGGTCATAGGGGCCACTTCCTTTTTTCAAGATTTCGGGTCTTTCATCATATTCATATTGTAGCATGGTTTAGCACGTTCTCCCATGGCTGAAAAAAGGCCCTATCAGAAAAACTGATGGGCTGAGTAAACAGGAAAAGGCCGTGGCAGCTTTGGTAAAACAAGGAAAAAGACGCTTCTTAAAATAAATACAGGGTGAATTTTATCCCCTGATGAGAAGATTTTTTCAAAAGGAAAGGAAAGACGGTTTTCAATCCATCGAAAAATACTATAGAAACAGGAAAGGCAGCCCACAAGCCTTTCAAAAAAAAGAGACGGTGCCTGTCTTTTCAGCAGAGGCTGAAGGGTTCCCAATCGAGGAGGAGGGATTTCTAAAATAGCAGCCTTATCCTTTCCCCCTAATTGGCATCATATAAATACCATATTCAGCACCAGACGAGAAACTGCTCCAGTAGTAGCATTGGCCATTCTCATATCCGTCTGGGGGTCAATAACAATTAAAACTTCTTCTCCGGCTTTGACACCCATAAGATTGCCCATCAGATAGTCCGCTCTTTCAATGCATTCAATCATTCTATTGTCTTCCATAATTGGCGCTTCTTATCATTCAAGATTAAATCATGACCATAAATTTGGGGAAATCAATAAACTTAATTGCGCAATTCTTTCCTCTGGTCATATGTTACTAAAGTAACTCTTTAATAACAAAACATATGTTAGTTTTTTATATCCCATAACCATGGAGTTATATATCGTCTATGAGCTAACTCGTTATCAAAAGAATCCATGCACTATTTATCTTTCGATAATTTAACTTTCCTGCGAAGAAAGGAAATCATCTTAGGCAGCTCATAACAAGTCATGGCAATCCAACCGATCAGCATGGCATAGGCCACGGAAAGAAAACCAACAGAAAAATGAAATACAAGGACGGCACAGCTTACGACGCGGACACCAATATTGACGGCACTGCTGTAAAGGGTTGTGGATAGTTCGCCCAGCCCTCTAAAAAATCCCTGCATCACATTCGTCAGGGCGCACAGCAAATAGATCCAGCTCATGGTGAGGAGATAAGCTTCTCCCAATCGGATGATGGCCGGTTCTTCTGTAAAAAGGGCCAGGATCCGTCCACTTACGCCATACACCACCCCAGTAAAGCCCATTACATAGATAAAGGAAAAGAAGAGACTTACAAGAATGCTCCTATGCACCCGTGCAGACTTACCCGCTCCAATATTCTGGGCAATGAAGATGGTCATGGCATAGGCTATTGTTGATAAAGGCACCATGGCATAATCTTCAAACCGGCTGCTGACGCTGTAGGTGGCAATGACTGTTGTACCAAGCGTATTCACAATCGCCTGGGTGCCCAGTTTGCCAATCTGCAGGGAAGACTGCTGCAAGGCGCTCACCATACTGAAAGAAAAGATTTTTTTCACAAGGGGCCACTCAATGGCAAGATGCTGCTTTATCGCAAGCTTACCCATAAAACTTACTAGAAAAGGCAAACAGAACAAGGACGAGAGCAGTTCACAAAGGACCGTGCTCACGGCAGCGCCCACGATGCCCCAGCCAAAAATAACGACAAAGAGATAATCACCAAGGACATTGAGCCCTGCACTTACAGCGAGAATGAAGAGCGTCGTTTGACTGTCCCCCATGGCTCTCAAGACCGTTGAGAAATAGCCATAGCAGAAATGGAAAAAGAGCCCTACCATGATAATCCTCACATAGAGCGCCGCGTCCTTTAGGATAGCCGCTGGAACTTGAAGAAGGAGCAGGATGGGGCGCGCAAAAATAATCAACACGGCTGAAAGACCAAGGGATACCAAGGTTCCTGCTGCAAAGCCGCTCACCATCTGGCGGCGAAGGGTTGCCACGTCTTTGGCCCCATAGGCCTTTCCAATAAGGATGCTTGCGCCAAGGCAGATGCCATTGATGAAAAGAAGTGAAAACGTCATGAGGGGATTGCTCGTTCCCACCGCCGCAAGGGCCAAGTCCCCAATATAGCGGCCAACAATGGCACTATCGACAGCATTGTAGGTCAGTGTGAGATAATTGGACAAAATAAGCGGCAGCAAATATGAAAGAAGCTGAAGGGGAATGTTTCCCTTTGTCAAATCATGGTTTTTCACAAAGACCACCATCCTCTTAAAATGAACATCATTGATATAAAAAAGTGGTTGAACTACAAATTTTCGGTTCTTCACGGAAATTTGTGGGGTCATGGACAAATAAATATTGAAAAAGGACATCAACTTCTCCAAAATATAAGGTGACCAAACCAAAGTAAAGGAGAAATGAGATGTCCTCTATCTAGTACATTATTCAAACTGGCCTATTTTGTCAAGACCCCGATGACCTTCTTTGGCTCCCTGAAGATCCTTTGGACGATTCCACGGCATGGGTGGTCACCAGCCAAAAGAATCATACCGATTTTCTCTGCCCTCACTGCGGAGAGCCGATGCCTATCTATGGCACGTACCGAACCCGCCTAAGAACGGTGCCTATATAGCCACATGCCCGGTGCACTGTCCTCTTCGAGGGGCACCGCTTCCGGTGCCCTTGCTGTCAGGAAACGGTTACGGAACTCAATCCGTACAGATGTCCTGGAACGAGAATCACCAAACGGGCCGCTGTGTGGATCAAATCACGGCTTGCCCAGGGCCTTACGATTGCCGGCGTGCAGAAGATAACGGGCATCCACTGGGATACGGTTCGCCAAGCTGAAGGAAAAGCAAATCGACGGTCTGGCAAATCACGCCAAACGGAATGCATATGGGTGCAAGAACGACAGCTACTTTTTTACCTTAATTCGGTATCTGTCTTTACCTACGTATGATTTGGCATCCCCAAAAAATGCGTGAAGAACCTTTTAATTTCCTGCTTGACTCCCTTCATTAACTGACATCTCCTAAGATTCGGCCCTTCCTGGATGGTCTATAGCCCGTCCAGGACTATGGCTTCTGCTGACTCCTCACGATAAATCCTGTTTAGGCCACGGCCGCCAATTGCATGGCTCTGGCCATGTCTGTGAGGCCCCCCGGGTAAGAACGCACGCTTTCTCTCCCTTCATCTGCCCCATCTACCCTTTGGGATTCCGCGTCGTTATGGGACTTCAGTCTGTATTGCGACCTTATCCATCCCAAACTAACCTTATGCGGTTTCTATTCGTCAGGTCGGAGATTTGCCCGTACCTTCCTTCAAGTTCCACCTCTCGATGTCGCCTTTGGTGTTTGACTATGACTTTCCCACGAATAGGCAGTCTAGGGACTTTCCCCTTTAAGAGTGCGCCCATGCCGGGCGCACAACAAAAAACCGTACCAAGCATTTGCTTGATACGGTTTATTCTTTGATTTGGTGCGGTTGGTGGGACTTGAACCCACACGAGATTGCTCTCACCAGCCCCTCAAGCTGACGCGTCTGCCGTTCCGCCACAACCGCGTGCACCAGATAAAATTGGTGCGGCCAAGAGGAATTGAACCTCCACGGGGTTGCCCCCACTAGCTCCTGAAGCTAGCGCGTCTGCCTGTTCCGCCATGGCCGCGTTGTCATCAACAACAATGCTATTCTAGCAGAAATCAAAAAGGGAGTCAAGCAGTTTTTTAGGAAATTTTATAAAGCTGCTGTTCGCCCTTTTTCCCATCATCAGTTGCTCACCGTATGATAGAGTTCGGCATAGCGCTGACGGTCATGAAGGACTTTCCGCACATATTCCCGCGTATCGGAAAAAGGAATGGCAGAAATATCGCTGAAACCAAAGCCCCACCCATTTTCGGCCATCCATTCCTTGACCGTGCCGCGGCCTGCGTTATAGGCAGCAAGCATGAGGATCTCATTGCCTTGGAACTCTGATTCCAGTTCACTGAGGTACCAACACCCAAACTTGATGTTCAGTTCAGGAAGCATCAGCATCTTGGCCTTGAAATTTGGAAAATCCGTACTCTTGGCAATCCAGCTTCCCGTCTCTGGCATAATCTGCATGAGACCCAAGGCCCCCGTTTTGGATTCTGCATCTGGGTTGAAACCGCTTTCATTCTTGATGACGGCAACAGCAAGGAAGGGATCTACGCGGTACTGCGCACTATATTGGTGGATCTCCTTTCCATAAGGCCACTGATAGACCGCACGGCGCTGAAAAAAATCCGTGCGCCATATAAGAAACCCCACCACAGCCACAAGGATAAGGAGCAAAAGGCCATGGAAGCGTCTTGAGGATTGATTCTTTTGTTCTTTTTTCTTCAATGAAATCCCTCTCTATGGATCATGGTGCTGCCTTAGCAGACACCCACTTAACAACTGCAACATGGGTAACTTCAAGCGTGCTTTTTGAAGCGGTCCCCCGTAGAGGATGGTCACGACAAAAAGCCTGCTTATTTATTGTAACAAATTGGAAGAGGGTATGACAACTCTCCTTGTTTATGGAAAGCCAAAGCAAAAGGACCTTTTGACACGGAAAGATGCCTAAAATTCCTTTTTAAGTGCAGGCTAAAAAGGAAAGTTCATGAAAAATTTTCATTTCCTATCGGCGCTGGATTTTCGCAGCGCCTTGATAAGGGCTTGGTCAACTTGCTGATAAAGGGCATCCAGCGTTTGACTGTTATCAATGATGACATCGGCCATTTTGCGTTTTTCGGCAAGGGGCATCTGATGCTTGATGCGCATGAGGACTTCTTCCCGCGTGATTCCAGAGCGTTTCATGGCACGACGGACCTGTTCCTCTTCAGGAATAAAAACAAGCCAAACTTCATCACATACGTTCTCCCATTGTCCTTCAAGAAGGAGGGGCGCGTCGATGATCACAAGGGCATCTTCTTTATGAAGGCGTAAAAACGCATCCCGTTCTTCTTTGATTGCCGCATGGACGATTGCATTAAGGTCTTGTGTGGCCTCTTTTGACGAAAAAGCCAGTGCCGCCAGACGGGTCCGGTCAAGACGCCCATCTGCCATCAGGATCTTTTTTCCAAACCGCTTGACAAGCCTTGCCAAACAAGGCGATCCCTTTTCTTCCACATGCCAGCCCGAGCGGTCAGCATCAAAAATGGGAATGCCCTTTTGGGCCAAATAAGCGCTCACTGTACTTTTTCCAGACGCGATACCGCCGGTCAGTCCAATGATCATATGAGCCTCCTATTTCTGGCAGTGTGCACAGTACACCGTGCCCCGTCCCGCCACTTTCGTTTTGGTGAGTGTCTTCCCGCATAATAGACAGGGCTTTCCACCGCGATGATACACCTTGAGGTACTGGAAGTTATCTCCCATTTTTCCGTCAGCATCCTGGTAATTGCGGAAAGTCGTACCATGATGACGCAAGGCACTTTGGATGATCTCTTTGATGGCAATGGCAAGGCGTTCCCATTCCTTTTTGGTCATCCGGCTGACCCTCTTCGTAGGCCGGATGCCAGCTGCAAAAAGGGATTCATCAGCATAAATATTGCCAAGCCCCGCAATGATGGACTGATCAAGGATGAAGGGTTTTACTTGGGTGTTCCTATGACGCGCCCTTTCCTTAAGATAGGTGCCGGTCATTGCGTCATCAAGCGGCTCTGGTCCCAGCGCTTCAAAGCCCTTATCAAGAGGTTCCCCTTCTTGATAAAGGGCCGCTGTACCAAAAGTCCGAATATCAGTCATCCACAAATCATGGGCTCCGGAAAGGATCAGGCCCCAGCGCGCGAATGGCGGCAAGGGCTCCCCTTTTTTTACCGCAAGGAAGGCACCGGTCATCCGCAGATGCACCATAAGCCTTTCGCCGCCTTTGAGCATGAGGGACAAATATTTTCCCCGGCGGAGGACAGCGGTCACGACAGCGCCCCTAAGGCCCTTCCTGAACGCTTCAGGCGAAGGATGGACAATCATACGGGGCAACAAGATGCGCACGTCTTCAATTTTCTTTTCCAATACGTACGGTTCCAGGGAAATCCGTACCTGTTCTACTTCTGGAAGTTCCGGCATCATTTCTCCTTTATCTTGAGAAAAAAGGCGCAGGTTGCCCCACACCTTCCCCCCCCTTATTTTGCGTCAGCCCAGGTCTTTCCGAAGGCAATATCAGCCACAAGGGGCACCTTCAGGGTTACAGCGCGCTCCATGGCGTTTTTCACGATGGCACTGACTTTATCTTTTTCTTCTTCCATTACTTCAAGGACCAGTTCATCGTGGACCTGGAGAAGGACGCGGCTTTTTACGCCGGCTTCCTTGAGCTCTTTGGCCACATGGAGCATGGCAATCTTGATGATATCCGCTGCTGTCCCTTGGATAGGCGTATTGATGGCCGTTCGTTCCGCAAAGCTGCGACGATTGAAGTTCTTTGCATGGATGTCCGGCAAATAACGGCGCCGGCCAAAAAGGGTCTCTACATACCCCATTTCACGGGCTTTCTTCTTTTCCCCTTCCATGTATTCCTTAACGCCCGTATAGCGGGCAAAGTAGCTGTCAATATACTGGGCCGCTTCACTTCTGGGGACACCAAGCTGACGGCCAAGGCCAAAATCGCTGATGCCGTAGATGATGCCAAAGTTCACGGTCTTTGCTTTGCTGCGCATGAAAGGCGTTACCTCTTCGATGGGCACGCCAAAGATTTCCGAAGCCGTCCGGCTATGGATATCCTGACCATGACGGAAGGCGTCAATGAGGCGTTCATCACCAGCAATGCTGGCCATGACGCGCAGTTCCACTTGGGAATAGTCACAGCTCATGAGGAGGTCATACCCTTTGCCGGGTACGAACATCCGGCGCATTTGCCTGCCCACTTCTGTCCGGGTAGGGATGTTCTGCAGATTTGGATCCGTACTGGAAAGCCGTCCGGTCACGGTCGCCATTTGGTTGAAATGGGTATGGATGCGGCCTGTATTGGGATTGATGAGGGGATGGAGCGCCACTAAGTATGTGGATAAAAGCTTTGACAGCGTACGGTACTCCATGATGGTCTCGATGATGGGATGTTCTCCCTGCAGCTGTTCCAGGACGCTCACATCCGTGGAATAGCCTGATTTTGTCTTTTTGATGATGGGAAGGCCCAATTTTTCAAAAAGGATGACACCCAGCTGCTTGGGCGAATTGACATTGAAGTCCTCACCGGCCTGTTCCTTTGCCTTTTGCTCAAGGTCAGCCACCTGTTTTGTCATGCTCTTTGTCACTTCATCAAGCATGTCCTTATCCAGGGTGATGCCATTTACTTCCATATCGGCAAGGACCTTTGTAAGGGGAAGCTCTATGTCCCTGTATAGTTCCGTAAGACCGCGTTCAGTCATGAGTCCTTCAAGTACGGGCATAAGGGCTTCCACATCCTGGGCCGTACCGCCGCAGCTGGCGGGAAGATACGTTTCAGCAAGGCTCCTTACATCATAATGGGTTTCACCCGGTTCATAAAGATAGGCGGCTAAAGCTGGGTCTCCGACAACGCCTTGCAGGCTGAGGCCCTTTCCCTGCATGAATTTATACAGTTCTTTAGGGTTTGGGACAATTTTTTTGACGGATTCATCGCAAAATAGGCCCACCACGTCCGGATCATCCAAAAGCGCCTTGTCCCAAACATAAACCTTATGATCGTAGGCTCCGGAGAGGCTTGTGAGGGCAAGGTTCGGTAAAAGGCCTTCTGTTTCATACATAAGGGAAAGGGGTGCATCGCCTTCTTTCACGCGCGTCAGGAGGGCCATAGCCGCTTCCGACGAGGCAAGCGGAACGGTTTCGTAGCTAGCTTCGGCAATGACCTCGCCAAACATGCTCATTTCACCTCCATCCCGTGCTTCACTCACTCCTTCTGCAAGCCCCAGGACCGGGGAAAATCGGTTCCACATATTCTTGAATTGGAGGTCATCCATGAGGACGCGGCTTTTTTCCGTAAGGCCAGTCAGGCGATACGATGCTGGATCCGTATCCATGGGAACGGTGAGGCAAATCGTCGCAAGATCCTTGGACATAAGGGCCTGGTCCCGATAGGTAACGAGCTTTTCCTTGAGGCTTTTTCCCTTGACCTCAGCAGCATGATCCAAGACCGCTTCAACGGACTGGTACTCCTTGATGAGCTTTAGGGCCGTCTTGGGACCGACACCGGGCACACCGGGGATATTGTCGCTCGTATCACCCATCAGACCTTTAAGGTCGATGATCTGACGGGGGCTAAGTCCTTCGTATTCTTTCTGGAAGGCGGCTTCATCGTAATCACCAATTTGAGTGATGCCTTTTTTTGTGAAATAGACATGAACATTTTCCTTGATGAGCTGGAATTCATCCCGGTCTCCCGTTACAATGATGACCTTCGTTTCTTTTGGAGCGGTTGCCGAAAGGGTTCCGATAAGGTCGTCCGCTTCGTAATTATCCATTTCTAGGGTCGGAATCCCCATACTCGTCAACAGCTCAATGGCAAGGGGAAACTGTTCCTTGAGTTCCGGCGGAGTGGCCTTGCGCTGGCCCTTGTAGTCGGCAAATTTTTCCGTCCGAAAGCTATGCCGCGATTTATCAAAGGCAACGGCCATATAGCTTGGCTTCACTTCTTCAAGAAGTTTCAGGAGCATATTGCACAATCCATAAACAGCGCCCGTATTGACGCCTTTTTTATTGGTAAAGGAAGGCAGGGCAAAGAACGCGCGATGGATCAAGCTGCTGCCATCGATAATAAGGAAGGTCTCGTTCATGAAAATCTCCTTTCAGGATTGAAAAGATGGGAAAAAGTCGCTTTTCCCACCAGTGAATGGTCCCTGTCATTATACCATATTGGACGAAGCGTGAAAAAAGGGTTTGCCCTCCCGTATGTGTCAACATTTTCTCGGGAGACCCCTATAAGATTGTGTTGCAGCTTAATTAAATGCGGAAAATGGAGCTTAA
>ENA-UEYL01003556-UEYL01003556.1-human-gut-metagenome-genome-assembly--contig:-NODE-3556-length-10157-cov-3.764583_pt1 | contig 10157 bp, 11 predicted proteins | sample MGYA00242941_ERZ507946 | MGnify/ENA primary metagenome ERZ507946 (study PRJEB26167, sample SAMN06115482) | human gut metagenome | host: Homo sapiens | place: China:Guizhou | collected 2015-03-11...
GTTTGTAGAAAACTATGATATCCTGAAGCCTCTGTTGGCACGGGAGATAAAAAATGACCTGATCTCAAAAATCATTGAGCTTGGCGAAGCGGCAACAGCGCGAAACGCAGCCGGCACTCGCCCGGCAGCCTTCGACGTGCTGACACCGCGGGAGTTTGAGATCGTGGAGCTGATGGCGCAGCGCCTCAGCAACCGCGAGATTGCGGAAAAGCTCTATCTCTCCGAGGGGAGCGTCAAGCAGTATGTCAATCAGATTTATTCCAAGCTCCATATCGAGGGCGACACCCGAACCAAACGAAAGCAGCTTGCCGAGCTGCTCAGATAAAAGGCCTAACCTTTGGTTAATAGTTATCCCGTAGGATCCACCGTACAATGTTTGTACGGTGGATTTTTATTTTTGCAGAAAGGAGGGCGCACACTTGAACCGAAGGTATCTCACAGCCGTCACACCGCTGCCCGACCATGTTTTGCAGGTGGATTTTGTATCCGGCAGCCGACTTTTGCTGGACATGAAGCCGTATCTTGATAAGATCCGGTTTCGCCCGCTTGCGGATTCACGGGTGTGGAACAGCGCTGTGACCAACGGCATCTTTGTCCGCTTTGGCGATGTGGAGCTGAGCCACGATGAGATATTGTCCATGGCGGAGCAGGAGCATTGACACTGTTTATCTGAAAAAGGAGAAGAATGCGATGAAACACTTAAAAAAATATCTGGCGCTTGCACTGGCGCTGCTGCTATGTACGAGTCTTGCCGCCTGCGGCAGCAGCGGCGGCGACTATGATGACAACGACGGCAGCGACGGCAATTTTTACGATGCTCCAGATTCCTTTGAGGGACTGGTCAAGGACAGCGAACAGATGGCGAACCTGTATATCTTCGGCGGCGCATGGACGGGCGAGGACGGTGGCACGCTGATCATCGCCAACAATGATGAGGGTGACGAGGTGCGCTTTGCGCTGTATGATGTCGGCGAAGAGCTGACCGCCAGCGGCTTTATTCAGTTCGTGCCGGAGCATGACTGTGATTATTTCTACAACGAGCACGATGGTGTGGCCTACCGCAGTTGGTTCGATGAGGTCGGCGCACTGTACGTGGCCGAGCTTGGCACATTTACGAAGGTGACCGGCGATGCGCCGGGCGAGAACATCGGCGACGGCGATTACGGATACCTTGCCGGTACATGGTATCAGGATGCCGAGCCCGGTGCCGCCAGCATCCTTACGTTCGACGCCTCCGGCAGCTGGGAGCTGCTGGAGCGGCCCGGCGGCGACGGTGACCCCACTGTGGTGGACTGCGGTACCATTGAGGTAAATCAGGACGGTGCCGGACAGTATTTTGCCGCTTCCGCCGTGTATGAAGATGTTGTCTACGACTTCACCCTCGTCGGCGACGATGTGATCTACTGGGGCGGCGAATACGACTACTATCAGAAGATGGCGTAATGCCGCGGAAAGAGGAACGCATGAAAAAGCTTTTTTCGCTCCTGACGGCGCTGGCGCTGTGTCTGAGTCTTGCCGCCTGCGGCGACACCGAATCTGACGATACGCAAAGCGGCTATGAAACCGTCACGGACATGGAATTTCTCGACGGGATGTGGAGCATCGACGGCACTGCGAAGCTGTACTTTGACAGTACGGAGGGCTTTTACGCCTATCGCACCGGCTGGGGACTCGGCGGGCGCGGAGAATTCGAATTGTCCGAAGCGAGCGGCCGACCGATGATCTACTTCAACGGCTTTCTCTACAATTTTCTCCTGCGCGATGACGGCGTACTGCTGCCGAACCAGAACGGTGAGGGCAGCGGGTTCGCCATCCACCGTCACACCTTCCTCCGCGACGATGAGGCAGAGATCGTCGAATGGGATAAAAGCAACTGGGACGGTATGTGGCAGAACGCGCTGGGCGAGACCATCGTCATCGACTCGTCTCTCATGCAGTACATCGCCTGCTCGCCGGAATACTCCATGAGCGGCACCATGAACGACGAGGGCGAGGGCATGGGCCTCTACCTCTATGATAATGGGACGCGCGCCTATCTCTGCCCCGGCGATGACGGCAACAGCTTCACTCTCTCCGCTGCCCGCTTTGGGCGCTATGGGGACGATCAGCATTTTGACGGTGTCTTTTACCGAAATGCCGACTTTTACGCCTACACCGACATGGAAAATGCGGAGTTCTACGAAGACGAATACTCCGCCTTCTACATCTGGTACTACGATGGCGTGAACCGCTATCTTTTGGGCAACGATTACATCATCGGCGACGACGGCCTTGCCTACCACGACGAAGACGGTCTCGTCTATCCCGCAGGCTGGATCCCCGAAGAACCCTATGATCCCGCTGTTGACTGGAGTGCAAACTGGATGGACAACTGGGACATCTGAGGCCTCGCAGAAGAAGGAGGAAAAGGAAATGAGACAACGAAGCTCTCTTTTGATGTTCACCCTGGTGCTGCTCTGTCTGAGCCTTGCCGCCTGCGGTGCAAAGCACTATCCCATGCAGATCACCGTGGTGAACCGCAGCACCTACCCCATCGCGGATATCCGCATCAGCCTTACCTCGGAAGAGGGCTGGGGCGAAAACCGCCTGGAGGCCACGCTGAAAGAAGGCGAAAGCGCTGGTATTAGCCTGGGCGAGTACACGGAAGAACAGCTAAGCGCAGGCTTCCACCTTCAGTTCTACGGGGAGGACGGCCAGCCCGTCAACCCAGACTACGATCCCAGTTCCCCTACCTTTTTTGAAAACGGCGACTTCATCATTTTCTCGCCGCCGGATCTCAGCATTGCCATCTTCATGGACACCGCTTACGACCGGGAAACCTATGACCAGAAGATCGCGGAGCTCTACGATGCGGACGGCGACGGTCGGGGCGATGTAATTCCGCAGGACAGCATCCCGGTTTTGATGGGTGGCGCACTGCCTTTTACCAATATGCAGAACCTGCTCTCTGAGAATCATGACGACGGCACCTACCGCTATGAGGATATCACCGAGGACGGGCAGCTCCTTGTGGTCAATGCGGCGGAGCAAAGCTGCTTTGTTCCGGATGTGCAGGAGCTGGACGATTATCTGACAGCCTGCGCTCTGTCTTTAAGTGATGCGGATACCTATGAGCTGTTGTCCGCCGAAGAAAATGAGGAATACAGCAGAAATTTAAGCTATCCGGTTTACATCGTAACCTATATCGCCGGTGAGAACGAAGATACCCGGGAATGGACCGTATTTGTCATGGACACCGACATTTGTACCTATCTTTACGGCTTCTGCGTACCCCCCGATGCTGCGGCGGATATGGATGAGACCTATCAAAATATTTTTTCGCAGCTGTATTTGAGCGATGAAGAATGAGGAGGAATATCACATGAAGAGAAAAAAGCCATATCTTCTGGCGGGACTGGTATTGCTGCTTTTCCTGCTGTGTACAGCCTGCGGCAATGCGGAGGGACAAATCGCCCCGCAGGATGATCCCAATGAGGGGCTGGGAGGCGGCTTCAATGAAGATACCGTCAACGATTTCAGTAGCTTCGAGGGCATCTGGCTGGGCGAGGCGAACAACGAATACGATTACATCGAGTTTGACGCAGACGGCAACTGGCAGCTGTATCTTACTGGTGATGTGGTAGACGACGGCTACCTCCGCTATGAGCCGGAGTGGGAGGCCATCTATGCCTACAGCAACTTAGACGATTCCGGTAGCCGCATCGCCATGGAGGACGGCCAGCTCTACAGCGCCGCTTACGGCTACTTTAACCCCGGCGAAGGGATGGAGTACCTTTGGTATGAAGACGGCGGTTGTCTCACCGAGGATGACGAGCCCGATCCCTCGGGGGACGAGGTGCCCGACTGGAACGGCCGCCTGAACGGCGATGCCAACTCCTATTGGAGCTGGGATTCCGACCTCTGCCAGCGGAATGTCTCCGAATTTGAGGGCATTTGGTACTATGACGGCGACCTCTCGGCGGAGAGTTATATCGTCATCGACGGCAAAGGCAACTGGATCCTTTACCAGCGTGCGCCCGGTGCCGAGAGCGCAGAGATGGACTGCGGTACGTTCTCCTATTCAACGGACGAAGCGAGCACCTATTACGCCGATTCCACGATGTACGACGGCGTGTCATATAAGGTCTTTGAACTGGACGAGGACGTTCTCGTGTGGGACGACGAAGGCTCTTACTACCTGATGGAGTGATGGAAAGGAAGGAGAACCATGAAGAATCGATGGAAACATATTTTTATTCCTGTGCTGACCATGGCGCTCTGCCTGAGTCTTGCCGCCTGCGGCTCCGGCGATGTGACGGGAGCCGACTGGCGTACCACCGGCGTGGTGGTCGGCAGCGGCACCATCACCCATGATGGCGAGAGCGTGGATGTGCTGGTCACGGTGAGCGAGAGCAGCGCGGCCTTCTACCGGGATCTACCGGAGCAGATTCTCTTTGACAGCGTGTCTTTTCCCATGAGCATCCCTGATGCGGAACAGGCGTTCAACGCCATTTCCTTTGAGGATATGGACGACGATGGGGAAAGCGATGTGCTGGTCAGCTTCATCCACGAAAACGGCGACGCAACGGAGCTGATCTGGATCTGGGATCCCGTGGAGCGTTATGTGTTCCGGGAGGACCTCTCCACCGTCATCGTCAGCGGCAGTGACCTCAGCGAGTATGTGGGCCTTTGGGAGTATCAAGGGAAGAACCTCTGGCTACGCATCTGCGATGACGCCACATGGGAATTTGTAAACGATCAGGATGAAGTGATCGAATACGGTACGCTTTGGGTGGATGAATATGGCATCACGCTCCACTTCGACGGTAGCGGCGACACCTTACAGCTTGATCGCACCGTCAGCGGCGACCTCATTGACAGCGTGAACGGCGGTACGCTCCTGCCTGTGGAGGGCATCCAGTCTCAGGAGCCGTACTTCACAAGAAACAGCCTTGAGATCAATGCCGCCGTGGAGCGGGGGACCTTCCTGCTGAAGGACGGAGTTTGCAGCTATTCAGGACTCGGCGACGGCTACAATACCGACGACTGCTATTGGGAGATCACGAAGACCGGCGACTACACCCACGACGGCATCCGCGAGCTGCACTTTGACGCCGTCTGCTACATCCCGGAGGACTCCATCCCCTACTTTGACCAGCAGTATACGACTGTCACCAGCAGTGAGCTCTATGACTTCTACACTGGGATGTGGCTCACCACCTCAACGGCCTATGGCAACAGCCAGCGCGGGGACAACTATTATCTCCACACCATCAGCTGGCAGGGGAACAGCTACCTAATCGAGTTTGCCTACTCGACCGACTGGCAGTACAATGTCGGCGACTGGGCACAGGTTCTGACCAAGAGCTACTCCGTCTATCTCCCGGAGGACTATGACGGACTCGTATTTGCTGCCGAGGGACAGCCGTCGAGCTACAAAGACAGCGCCAAGCGTATGCAGTTGGACAGCATTTCGCCCGAAGCTGCCCTCATGGACATCGACACTGTGGATCCCTACCGCAGCCTGTATTTCAGCCTTTGCTACTGAGGAGGGATAGCTATGCGAAAGAAACGCAATGACTTTGACGCTGTGGGCGCCGAGCGCATGACCGACACGGAGCTGTCAAAAAAGCTGGGAAGCTATCAGAAAATAGAGAGCATCGGAATCCTGCTGGGCGTTATTCTGGTGATCACCGGATGCATCATGATGTTTGTGTATCGCAATATTATTGTGATCTGCATTCTGGTCTTTTCCGGTGTGGCACTGTTCCTGTTGGTGGCACAGCCCGCCCAGAAGAAGAAAAAAGCCCTGATGCAGCAGCAGCTGGGCGGCTTCTTCCGCACGGAGCTGACAAAAGCCTTCGGCCCGGAGCCGGAGCCGGCCACACTGCCCATCGACTGGGCGTACTTGAAGGCGGCAAAGCTGTCGACGGTCTCCTTTACGGAGTGTACCGTGACAGACTTTCACGAGGGTGAGCACAAGGGGCTGCGGTTCTCCGCGGCCAACGTGGAGCTGCGCCGCACCGTAGAGGAAAAATCCGGCCCTGACAACGACAACTGGATGACCCGAACCGAGACGCTGTTCCGCGGCATCGTGGTCCGCTGCAAGGACATTTGTGACCCGACGCTGGACATCGCCCTGAATGATACGTTCCAGGAGCGGAAGAAGGACGACATCACCGACCCTGCTGCTTTCCGGAAGCACTTTGCCGCTCACACGGCGGATGGCCGGGAGGCGGACGATCAGGTCAAACCGCAGCTTCGTGACCTGGTACAGAAGCTGGAGACATCTTCCAACAGTGCTAAGCTGTGCGGTCTTATCCTCCGTGACGGCGATCTGACGCTGGCTCTGAACACCCGGTATGTGTTTGCGGGCGTTCCGGAGGAGCTGGATCTGCGGGACATTGACGGCATCCGCAAGTGGTTCATCGCCTCGCTGGCTGGTATGGGCAATCTGCTGGATATGATAACGGAAAGCCCCGCGCTGACCGGCACGACAGAATAAGGAGAAGAATATGGAAGAAAAAAGCAGGAACATGACGGATGAACATTTGTCGCGGCAGCTTCGCAAAAGCAAGGGCGGCAAATTGGGCGGAAAACTCCTTTCGCTGGTGGGCGGTGTGGTCGCCATCGCAGGCATCATTCTGGGCGGCAACATTGTGCTGGTCGTCATCGGCGGCGTGATCCTTGGCCTGGGGCAGATGGTGCAGGGCAAGTCCAAGGACAAGGCAAGCCAGCAGGCCTTCGATGCCATCGCACCGGACATCGTAAGCGCCGCCCTTGAAAACGTGCAGATGAGCCCCACGCCGCATCTTCTGGACGCAGAGGACACGAACATACCCCTGCCCAGACACACCCATTGCAGCGGCAGTGGGTATGTCCGGGGAACATATCGTGGCCTGACTACGGAGCTGTGTACCGTCAGGCTGACGGAGGTCAACGAGGTCCAGCGGGAGGAAACAGGCCTGTGGGAAAAGAACGAGCAGCCTGTCTACACCGGTCAGTGGATGCTGTGTGAGCTGGGACAAGAATTTCCGACATGGCTGACCATCTGGCCGAGAGAAAGGCTGGATAAGCTGTTCAGCGCCAAAACCATTAAAACAGGCAGCGAGGTCTTCGACAAACGCTTCAATCTGAGTAGCGACGATGAAGCGGCAGCCCTTCGCATCCTGACCCCTGGCCGCATGGAGCGTATCCTGGCACTGGCGGATTCCTCCATCGGTAAATTTGCTGTAAATCTCAACCCCGACGGCAGGGTATATATCGCCGTTCACAGCGGACGCGGCTTTTTCGACATCGGCAAGGGCCATGAAAGCCCGGCGCAGCTACGAGAGCGCTTTGCCCGCGAGCTGAAGTGGTTTACGGACATGATCGACGCATTCCGCGGCGTGTGAGGGAGGTGAGCAATATGCCTCTTTGGCTTGCTGTGGTGCTGCTGTTGCTGTCGCTGCTGGGGATAGTTCTCTCCCGCCGTTACTTGCGGAAACCGGTTCAATCGGTCTGTGTCGTCCTCTGCGTTCTGCTGGCAGTAGCCTGCGCCGCTTATATCGGACTGACCATCTTGTTTGTAGATGCCGTGCAGAACCAACCACCGGTATCATAAGAGGATATCTCCGCCCATGGCGGCGGGATGAAGGATGTATGAAGAGTATCAAAGTTATCGTGATCGGTTTCATTCTTGCAGTAGCGCTTGTGGCATGGCCCGCAGGATATATGCAGTATATCACAGCGGGCATTGGCTTTCTCCTCGCGGCCGTGCTGATGGCATGGCTTGGTGTCCGTCATCGAAAAAGCGCACAGAAGGAATACGAGGATGACGTGAGGCGGTACACAGGCACCACGATGATGAAGGTGGTATGGATCGAGGAATCGGCCGATGAACGGTGGGAGCACCAAAAGGACGGCAGTGATCGGCTGCGCCGGGAGACGGTTTATCTTCCAACCTATGAGTACGCGGTAAATGGCAGGACCTATCAGTACGCAAGTCATCAGGCCCTTTCCGGCAAGCGGGATCTCGGGCGGCAGGTGGTTGGCTATTACGATCCCGATCGGCCCGACCACATTACGGAAAACCGCCCCTGAAAACCTGGCCTGGGCGGATTCCTGTTCTTCTTCGGAGCTCTAATCCTGCTGTTTTTCGGGATCATGACATTCACTGGAAATGTCACCATTTCCTGATATCAAGCATGGAATATCCCCTTTGATCTGTAAATGAATACAGGGGGTTCCTACATTGTGTTTTTGCGCCTGACTGCGTTTTGCAGTCAGGCGCATTTTAATTATAGCTTTTCTATTTAAATTCATGCGGCTGTCGCTCCCCGCCGCCCTTTCGTTCTGTAAAAAATCACCGGAATAGGACGAAAGGAGACGCAGCATGAGCCGCGAAAAAATATTTTTGAGAAATTTCCGAAAAAATGGCCAAAAGGGGCATTTGGAAAACCAGTAAGGGGTGAAAGAGGAAACCACGACCTGCCTTCCAGCGCGAAGGGAGGTGAGAACATGGACCTTGAACACCATTACCGGCACAAGCAGCACACCTTCGATGCGTTCTGCAAAAGGACCATCCGAAATGAGTCTGCCAATGCTTTCCGTCAGATCCGCATCCAGCAGGATCGCTTCGTGTCCCTGAGCGATCTGCCGGAGGAGGGCAGCGAGGCGCTTGCGACCTATGACCTCTATCCGCAGTAAGCGGATAAGATATATACACTTGCACCATCCGTCCTGCTAACGTTTGTATAGAACGGCTCCGTAATTGCCTTAATTCGAGCCACATCGCTAAAGATAAGATGACTTCTACACTTAGGACATTTATCTACATCATACTCATTGTTGGTAAAGTCTACGTGGAAAGCCTTGCCGCAGGAACGGCATTTTAATTCAATATACATATTAACCTCCACTTCGGTACGGGCATTATTCCGCAATGCGGTACTTCTGCTGTTTACCGGAACCCTCCTTAATCAGGAGTCCTTTTTCAACCATATCCCGCAGAATCAAAATAGCGGTCGCCTGAGATACTTTCAACTCAGCTTCCACATCTTTGCGAATGATATATCCTTGCTTTCCAGCCAGTCGGAGCAGTATTTCCCGCCGTTCTGCTTTATCAGCGACCTTCAATGGGGCTGTCGCGGTTACGTCTTTTCGAGCACCTGCATAGTTAATGTTAGGTAGTGTAATTTTGAAGGCGTTATCTGTAACCTCAAACTGCGGCTTTACAGCGAAGTCAGCATAGCTCTCATTAATTTTTAGAATACCAGTGCCGTAAGCTTCAATTAGTTTCAGCCGATAAAATACATTGGCCAAATTTGGATTACGGAGCGCAGATACACCGAGCATAATATCGTCAAAAGTAAGGCCGCGAACCAGACCGCCAATGGTCACAAACTCAATGCGGTCATCGAAGATGCTGATCAGCGTGGAGCCGCTGAAGCTGTAATCACGATGGGTGATGGCGTTGAGCAATGCTTCGCGTAACGCTTCGCTGGGGTAATCTCGCCTGTCAATGCGTTCCAGCCCTTCAAATTCCGCACGGGTATGGTTGAACTGATCAATGTAGGAATAGGCATCCTCCAACTGCGTAAGCAAAGAGCCACTCAACTCCTTGCGGTCACGGAACACGCTTTTCTTGCTGCCATCAAATACAGCCAGCTTGATGGTGTGAACGCATTGATCAGATAGCAACATACCAAGGTTGGTGTAGGTACCATCGGAGCCGATGATATTCAGCGTTCGCTTCTGCTGATCTCCGAAAGGAAGACTACGCTTTGCAAAATAGCTTTCCGTTTTTTCAAAAGTCAACTGCTGATTAATGGAGCGGGCATCCTCGTAACGGTCACCGCTGGTCTCCTTAATCATATTCAGTATGGCTGTCTCAGAAGCCGGAACAGAGGATGCGCTCTGGCGAACATACACGCCCTCTGGGCGGATGCCCTTCCCTGCGAGGTAATAGGGACGGGCAGTACCTCGCTGCACTGTCAAAACCACAACAGGCTTTTCTTCGATGGTTTCGATGGCACACTCAGTAAACATGGTAACATCCGGACGAATGGAATCTCGAATCATATTTGTGATCCGAAGCATGACTGCATCGGTGTTTTCAATACCACGGACACTTCCATCATCATTCACGCCAATATAAATCTTTCCGCCATCCGTATTTGCAAAGGCAACTATAGCAT